>Ga0070727_10005597_pt1 | contig 10217 bp, 2 predicted proteins | sample tdAd472_FD_66722 | JGI IMG/M metagenome (GOLD analysis project Ga0070727, IMG submission 66722) | Marine sediment microbial communities from the Atlantic coast under amendment with organic carbon and nitrate - tdAd47.2 | ecosystem: Environmental > Aquatic > Marine > Coastal > Sediment | place...
TACCTCAACTCCGGTTCGGTCGATGTCGCGTACGACGGATCGGTCAACTATGTCATCGAACAACTCGATGATTCCGCGACCGTGTCTGCGTTTCGGGAGGTCGAGGACGGCAGCCTGTACACCGTGTCGCCGCGAATCGGGTTCTATGTGGATCTCGTGCTGCAATTGGATGCGGACATCGATGCCGTGGCCTGCGTCGTCGGATGCGTCGAAGCTGACAATCTGCTGAACCTGAATTTGAGTGTCAAAGAGGAGCTTCTGTCGGTCAACCGCCAGATGATCGACGATAGCGGTCGGCCTGTGTTCAGCGTGAATCCGGGAGAAGGTTCCGGGGACGTAGAGGACGGTGACGTGGTTGCTCGCGACGATGCGGGCCAGTATTTCGACATCAATGGGAATCCCGTCTCCGGTGTTGGTGCGGTCACTCCTCTCTTCGACGGCGAAATGCGGATCTATGACCCGATCGTGCAGCTCCTGAAGAAGGCGAAGGATCTGGCCTCAAAAATCAGCGAGGCCAACGAGGTCCGGAAACTCGCGAAGAACTACAACAAGGCTACGAAAGACCTGGAAGAGGCCGACCAGGAAATTGAACAGCTCAATGACGAGCTGGACAAAGCCAACAAAAAGAAGCGGAATGCCCGCACTGACGAAGAATGGCACGAAGCCGACGCGAAGATCAAGGAGATTGAAGGCGAAGAAGGCAAGACCGGCAAACTGAAAGACGCGGAGAACGCTCAGGCCAAGGCAAAGAAAGATCTCAAGAAAGCCGAAGACGCGATCACGAAAAAGGCCCGCGACAAACAGAAAGAAAAAGAGGAGGAAGAACTCAAAAAGGAGCCAAAGGTCGGTCTGTTCACCGATTTTGGCGAAGCGGAAGGATCACTGCTGGGCCTCCAGGCCAATCTCAAATATGGCGTTCAGGCTAGTGGTGCGGAGGCCAGTCTGACGGTCGGCACGATGCAGGCCACTATTCCGGATATCAGTCTCTCGGACCGGGACATCGCGTCAGACGGAACACTGTCGGCCACGACAAAAGACTTCGTTCCGGGTTCGGAAGTGGATAACAAACGGCAGGCCGCCAACCTGCAGGTCGACATCGGCGGCCTGCTGGGCGCGTACTTCCAAATGCCAATCGGCAAACTTGGGCTGAGCGCCGGTCCCATCGACGTCGGCGTGACAACCGTCTCCTACGAGCTGGGACCGCAGCTGAATGTTCGGCAGGACGTGTCGGCACAACCGTCCGGCGAGCAGCTGAAGTACACCTTTCATCCCGAAGGCAACACGGCTGCATCCAAACAGGTGTACGCAAAGATCAACGGTCAGTGGGTGGATGAAAATGGCAACGCACGCGGGACGGCCAAAGCAATCACCTCACTGGAATTCAATGAAGGCTCCCGTGTCGAGATCGTCCGCATCGATCAGAATGACACCGAGTACATCACTGTGGTGCCGACGCTGACGATGGATTCACAATTCAGCAATGACATCGGTCTGGATATCGATCTGAAGGGACAGTTTGAGGCCTTCGAAGTCAGCCTTGCTGCATTCGGTGAAGAGATCTTTGGCGTCGGTCCGTTGCTCAGTCACGAGCACACGCTGGGCAGTTTTGCGTTGCCCAGTTTCCTGAAACGCAAGTTTGATCTCGAACAGCAGGAACTGAGCCTGACGCCATTCACATTGTTCGAACAGAACAGTGACGGGATTACCGCGGCGACGGCTTATGCGGCCAGCCTCAATGGCGATACTGGCACGATCAATGCCGGGAATGTCGCCAGCGGCCAGCGGGTCTTTATGACCTCCGATATGCGGAGCCCGGACGAGACGCAGTATTTTCAGACGCTGAGAGTGCAGTCCAGCTTACCCGGTCAGGTGCAGGTCCTCGACGAATCTCTGACCGTCACTCAGGTCAATGCGACAACGTACGACATCACAGGCTTCAGTGAGGATGGCCTGCGCAAGATGGGCTCAGCCGTGTTTGCCATCGATTTCTCTGCCGGCGGGACCGCCACGGTCACCACATCCAGAAGTATGCCGGCGGAGTTCTCCGTTTTGCCCGACGTGGACTCGGAGAATCAGGGCGGTATCACCTCGGCCGACTTCGAGACGATCCTCGCGTCGGGTGTGCTGAGCAACGACATCGACGGGAATGGAAAAACGTCGCCGCTGTCCGACGGTGTTCTCATCATGAGATACCTCTCCGGCAAGCGAGGATTCGATCTCACTCGCGGTGCAATTGCCGCCGGTGCGACACGCACGAGTCCGGCTGAGATCGAAGAGTACATCGATTCCGTCATCCAGCGGGCGGTGACTATCAGAGAAGCCACTGAGACTCGTGTGTACGACACCCTCGACTTCGACGGAAACGGTGTCTCGGGCGGAAGCACAGATGGTCGCATCTTTGCTCGTTACCTGGCGGGATATCGGGGCACGGCTCTTGTCGATGGTCTGACGGACTCCGAAAGTGATCGCAGCACGCCTGCTGAGATTCTGCAGTACATCGAATCCGGTCGATCGGGCGCCGTGCGCACCAGCGGGATGGATGAGGTGATCGATCGGTCCGGTCGAGATGTTCTGGGCATCGACGGAGCAGCCGACGCCGACTCCGATGCCAAGGATGGTTCGTCCGCGTCCAGCCCCACCCAGCCGGACTCGGGCGAGGGCGACGCATTCCGCGACGGGCCGCCTGTCTATGAATTCACGTTGTCCACGTTTGCGGATGTGACCGAGTTCGAAGAGGTCTACCTGAATGACTTCAACCTGGCGAATCGACTCTCCCGAGTTGCAGCAGGGACCCCGGTCGACTTCGGTAGTGAGACCTACAAGGAGCTGGTTCACGGCCTCGGGAACAACGACCTCCTGAAACGCACGGTCGCCGATGACCCGGCTCCTTCGAATCCGTCACTCACGGCTCAACTCGGCATCGAAGAACCCCTGTTCGTGGAGGCACCTGATGCTGCGGGCTATGAATACGACGTCACGCAGGGCGGCTATCTCTTCACCACCATCGCCATCGATCCTCACGTCGGTGGCAATTTGCTGGTGCCGACGGCCTACGACCTCTACGTCTTCGAAAACAATCAGTGGAAGTTCGCGGAACTGCTCGAAACAGTCGGCAACACGGGCTTCATCACGCATACGTTCGCACAGCCGGTCCAGAAATTCCGCCTGTACAGCCTGCCGCTCGGAAATGGGTTGCTGCATAACGAATCGAATGCCGAAGTCCCGCAACTGTCCACGACCACAGGGTTCATCCTGTCGGGCGGTTCCGGAACTCCGAAGGTTGCGATGACGGAACTGGCACCGCGCCATGCGTACTCGACACCCGACCCCTTTGAGGTCGTACAACCGGCCCATGCAAATGATGCTCAGCCTGCGACCACGACGTTTTCGGCAGTGCGTGCCGGGGCTGACGTCCATCTGCTTGTCAATCAGCAGTCACAGACACCCGTGCAGATGGTTTCGGCAACGAAGCTGGAGTTCAGCGGGCACGACAATGCAGCGGATACGCTGACCCTCGATGGCAGCGGCGGACCTTTCCGCGTTCCGCTGGAGTTTTTCGGCGGGTTCCGGGAAGACGCCATCATCATTCAGGGCGGCGGAGTTGAACTCGATCTGCTCGACCGGGATGAGATTTCAGAAGTCGAACTCATCGATATTCGCGGGGGCGCCTCCGCAGTCAACACGCTGCGTCTGGACGCAGACACCATCGCCGACAGCAATCCGTTCAGTCGTTCACTGCTGGTGAAACGGGATGCTGACGATGTGGTCGAATACGGTTCAGGGTGGCAAATGGTGGGTACGGTCGAGATCGACAGTCACACCTACGACCACTACGCGCAGGGAAATGTCAGTCTGTATCTCACGCAGCTCAACGGGGATTCGTTCTTCGGGGGCGGTGACTACATCCTGCCGGCGAAAGATTCAGTTGACTCTGGAGCTGCTGAACAAGCCACCGCCAGCGAATCGTCAAACGCATCAGAGCGATACCTGAGCGCGGCGGTGGCGACTTCATCGTCGCTCTGGGATGACAAAGAAGACGCCGTGACACCACGACCGGCGCCTTCTGATCTCGTCACGCCCGCTTCGAGTGCTCAGGTCACCGACGACGAGTCTGTCGACGCAGATCAACCGAATTGGAGCAGCCGAGTTGATCCGCACGATGCAGGCTCCAGCGGAAGTGTCGATCTGACTTTCCTCGAATACGAAACCCTGGCGAACGACCTGCAGGTTCTGTAGTCCGTCACGCCGGAAAGCCGTCACCGTTCGACGCGAAACATCTGCAGTGAATGGGAAGAGCCATGTTGAATCGAATTCGAAACGCACTCTGCGGAGCACGGTCTGCCCACAAACGTCGCCGACGTTCACGTTGGGCCAGTGATATTCCTGCTGCGGAGTTGCTGGAGAACAGGCAATTGCTGTCGGCTCAGGTGGTGACACCGAGTCCCCAGAATCTGTCGATCAGTGCCGGTGAGAATGTTGAATTTCAGGTCAGCTACGATGTGGAAGATCCGGCTGCCCACGCTCCGACTGGTCTGCAGCTCAGAATCCACTATGACTCTGACGTTCTGACATTCGCATCAATCGACAATCTCTTCAGTGACGGGGCCAATCCGCCGGAAGACATGGCCGAAGATGTTTCCGACGGCGACCCGAACACGGACCGGCAGGTTAACATCTTGTGGGTCAGCGAAGACGACTGGCCATCGTCAGCGTCGACGCCACTGACACTGCTCACTGCCAGGTTCACAACCGCTTCTGATGCCACAGACTCGACAGTGAACTTCACCGGCGAAGCCGCTCCGGTCTACGAGTTTCAGTCGTCACCACTGGAGATCACAGTCGGGAACGGTTCCTCTCCTGCAGAGCTGGATCGGACGCATGGCTTTGACCAGGCCGACCGTTTCAACCGGTTCGGTGCGAACGAGTGGTGGCTGACGGCGCTGAACAACGATGAGTACTTCATCGAGCCGGACGGCGATCTGATCCGCTGGGATGGTACCGCTGGTTCTGCTCAGGGAACGAAAATCGCCTCCCTCGGACAATCCGTGCACAGCGATCCGGCGCTGCTGTATCGTGCCTATGTCTCCGCTTACGAGGAAGCGGGACGGCTGGACCATACGCTGGGTCTGTCTGTCAACGGCAGCCTGTTTGAAAACGATCGCGGACAGTCAGAACGATGGCTGTACAGCGACTCCGGCAAGTGGCACTACATCCTGCCGAATGGCGAATTCTATGAGTGGATCCCTGGTGCCGGACTGAACGGGACGCTGCTGGCAACGCTGACGCCGGCTCACTACGACGCGCCGTTCGCGCTCGCCAACGCGGAAGTGTTTTATCTGGACACAGAATACGAGCTTCATTTAAACGGAAGCTACTACACCAACGATCGCGGGCAGAACGAAAAGTGGATCCGGGGTGCGTATGAATGGTATTACATCCTTCCGAATGGCGAGTTCTACCAGTGGCTCGGTGGAGCGGGGCTGGTCGGAACTCTGATTGCCACGCTTGATCCGGACTTTCATACTCATCCTGAGCGACTCCATGACGAAGCGGCAGGAGCGCATCTGGACAGCCTGCTGGGCCTGCAGCTCAATCACAACGGCCGGGACTTTCTTAATGCCGAGGGGCTCGGTGAGAAATGGCTGAAGGACCGTGCCGGTAACTGGTTCTTTGTGAAGCCAAACGGTCAGATCGCCCGATGGGAAGCAGGCAGTGACGACGAACTGTTCGCGCGAGTCGAACAACGTCAATTCGATGACCTCCATCAGCTCTATCGTGCCGCCGCTGAGGAAATCGATCGCGACCTGAATCTGCGTTTCTACGGCAGCGACCTGCAGAATGCATTGGGTGGCAGCGAGAAGTGGATGCAGGGCCACGGAAGTCAGTGGTACTACATCCTTCCGAATGGTGACATTTACCTGTGGGACGGAATACAGGGCCAGCTCAGCGGAACGATTGTTGCCCAGGTGCCGACGTCGTACTACGACGACACCTCAAAGCTGTATGATGCTCACGCTTCCGTTGTCGACCGCGAACTGGGTCTGCATTTCTACCAGAGTCTCTACGAGAACTCCGGAGGCCGCGGGGAGAAGTGGGTCCGCGGATCATCGGGCGACTGGTATTTTGTGCTGCCGAATGGGGACCTGCATCTCTGGGACAAGAAGGCGGGCGCGAACGGGCCGTTGGTTGTCCACGTCGGAGTTGAATTTCACGCTCAGCCGAAGCGTCTTCACAACACCCGCGCGTGGCATCTTGACCGACTGAACAGTTTCTCCTCAAACGGCAACTACCACAACAACTTTGGCGGCGTCAACGGTCGCTGGATGACCAACCCGCAGAACATATGGTTCTACATTACGGATGATGGCAATCTCTACCAGTGGCTGGGTGGAGCTGCCACAAACAGACAGTTCCTGTCGAATCTGGAGCAATTCCACTTCGACGCTCCTCCGACACTGCATGATGCGTTTATGGCAAATTGAATGGGGCAAAGTTTCGAGAGGGAAGGGCAGTTATTCATTCGCCAGACAGCAGGCACCGCCCACCAGCGGACGATCGAAGCAGTGCCAAACCCGGTCGGCGCTGCCCGGATCCTCGCTGCATCATGAACGAGTTGTCTTGTGAGCCGTGACGCGTGAGCGGCCGGGAGGGGCATGCCCGAGGCCTCACGGCCTGCGGCTCACTGATGTGTCTGCAAACCCACCCAATCGATTTGCCTTGACGACACGCGAAGCGACTCAATCAACAAGGCCGTGATGCACCGGGCACTTCGACGAGCGCGACATGGTCACACAAAGAGGTGTTGCCCACCCCGCGCGTTGCCTCTGCCGGATTTTCACTCTCACGATGCGGCGGATGCACCGAACAGGCCTTTGATGTCTTCGAGAATCAGGTACAGACAAGGGACCAGCACGAGAATAATTGCTGTCGAGAACAGGATTCCAAAGGCCAGCGAGATTGCCATCGGAATGATGTACTGAGCCTGCAGTGACCGTTCAAAAATGAGCGGGATCAGACCGCCGAATGTCGTCAGGGTGGTCAGTACGATCGGGCGAAACCTCCTCAGGCCAGCCTGAAAGATGGCATCCCGCGCCGAACATTCAACGCGGCGCCGATTGGCGTAGTCGATCATGATCAGTGAATCATTGATCACGACCCCCGACAGGGCGATGACACCCATCAGACTGACGAGCGACAGGTCGTAGTCCAGCAGCATGTGACCGAGAACGGCACCGACGATGCCGAAGGGGATTGCAACCAGAACAATCAACGGCTGCACATATCCCCGGAACGCGATCGCCAGCAACGAATAGATCACTGCCAGTGCCAGCCCGAACGAACCCCACAGCGAGGCTGTCGCTCGCCGCATTTCGGCGTTGCCGCCTTCAAACGTCCAGGTGATTCCGGGGAAATCCTCCCGAAGCTTTGGCAACTCTTCGGTTCGCAGAGCTTCGATGACCTGAGTCGTCGCCCGCTTCGGCTCCACATCGGTTGAAACATTGATCACGCGACGCCCGTCTCGACGATTGATTGAAGTGAACGCCACTCCCTTGGTCAGCTCCGCCACATCCAGAAGAGGCACTTCAGTTCCGTCCGGCGTACGGATAATCAGATCTTCGAGATGGTGCAGATCTTCGCGCTGGTCCTCCGGCAGTTTCACTCGGACTTCAACTTCGTTTGTCCCCCGCAGAAGCCGCAGCGCGAGCGACCCGAAGAATGCCCCGCGAAGCTGCCGCCCGAGTTCCTCGTCGGTCAGCCCGAGAGCTCGCCCCTCCGGTCGCAGTCGAAAGTCATACTGCGCCTTTCCCTTGTTGTAGCTGTCGCTGACATCGCGAACATTTGAATAAGCTTTGACGCGCGCTGAGAACGCCTGTGCAGCCTTCTCAAGGACTTCGATGTTGCTGTGGCTAAGGTCAATGCTGATATCCTGACGATACCCGCCCGGTCCGCTTTCCGCCTCGAACGTCACCTGATCGACGCCGGGCAGATCGCCGATGGAATCACGCCACAGTTCGATGACCTCATTCGCCGTCATGTCTCGTTCGTCAGGCGGCCTCATGACGATTTCCACGTCGATGAAATCCTGACCACGGACATTCGTTTTGATTCCCTCTGCGACCTCGTAGAGATTGTGTTCTTCGAACATCCGCAGGCTGGCCGTGGTGACCGCTTCAGCGATCTCTGCAGACTGGTCCTGAGTCGTTCCGACGGGCATTCGCACCCCCGCCTCAATCTCGTCGGCAGAAACTTCGGGCATCAGGATCATGCCCATGTGAGCACTTGTGGCGTATCCGGCGATAACGACAAAGATGGCAAGCGCCAGACTCGTGGTGATATATCGAAATCGCAGGCACTGTCTGAGCACCGGTTGATAGAAAAACTCGACCGCACGATTGAATCCGCTGCTGAATCCCTGCTGGCCACGATGCAGGCGAGCACCCATGCCACGTTTGCCCTTCGAAGCGTCTCTGGCATGTCCAAGGTGAGCCGGGAGGATGAACAACGATTCGACCAGAGACAACGACAGGACGATGATCACCACGACCGGCAACGGACCCCAGAACTTGCCCGTTTCTCCGGGGATGAACATCAGGGGAACGAATGCGACGATATTTGTCAGGATGCTGAAGGTGACCGGTCCGGCGACTTCCCGCGTTCCTTCAATGGCGGCCTGTTCGTGGTCCTTCAGGGAGTGTCGCTTCTCGTAAACGTTCTCACCGACCACGATGGCGTCATCCACAACGATGCCCAGGACCACAAGAAAACCGAACAGCGAGATCATGTTGACACTGACGCCGGCAAGAGGCATCAACAACAGGCCGCCGATGAATGAAACGGCCATGCCGGTCATGACCCAGAACGCCAGACGGAACTCCAGAAACAGTGCCAGGATCAGCAGCACGATGAACACAGCCATTACTGCATTTTCCATCACCAGATTGAGCCGCCGGCGAAACTCTTCGGCATCATTGCTGTCGATTCGCCATTTGACGCCCGGAGGCAACGATCCTTCAAAATCCTGCATCGTCTGTTCGACTGCCTCGGCAACGTCGATCGGTGACTGAGAACCGACCCGGAAAACGTCCAGTTCCACGCTGGGCGTCTGACTGAACTGGGAGTGAAATCCCACCTCCTCAAATCCGTCGCGGATTGTGGCGATATCGCCGAGTGTCACGAGCGGACCATCGGCGCTTGAGACAATCTGGATCGCAGCAAACTCGTCGGCCCATTGCTTCCGAGCCGACACACGCAGCAGAATTTCACCCGCAGTCGTCTGCACGGATCCTGCGGCAACGTCCTGGCTCGACGTCCGAATGATGTTCGCCACATCCGACAAGGTCAGCCCGTACTCTCTCAATTGCTGACGAGGAATCTCCACGTGTGTGACGTACTGGGGGACGCGTCTCAGTTCGACCTGAGTGATCTGCTCGCTGGCCTGCAACTGATCCCTCAGTTGTTCTGCCAGTCGCCTGAGTGCCCGAATCTCGATGGGTCCGTACAGGGCGATCTGCATCACTTCCTGCTGTTCAGACTGCAGGCGGACCTCCGGTTGCTCGATCTGTTCGGGAAATGTACGAATCCGGCTGACGGCCTGATCGATGTCCTGAAACACCTTCATTCGGTTCTGGCCGGCGACCAGTTCAATCAGGACTTCGCCACGACCCTCTCGCGCCCGACTGGTAATCTCCCTGATGCCTTCGACCCCGCGCACAGCTGCTTCGACCGGTCTCAGGATGCCCTGTTCGACTTCCTCCGGTGCTGCGCCCGGATAGCCGACGTAGACTTCCACGATATCGAGCTGAAACTGCGGAAAGACTTCTTTTTGAATGGTCGTCGCTGACCAGACTCCGCCGCCGAGCAGAATGACCATCAGCAAATTCGCGGCGATCGAATTCTTTGCCATCCAGGCGATTGGTCCGCTGGCCTGGCCGGGTGCGTTCGACGGCTCAGTCACTCTGAAGCCTCCGCATCCGAGTCCGCTGAGGACTCAGAATCGGCGTCCGTTGACTCTGAATCGATCCTTCGCAGTCCGACGCCGTCTGCCACGGTCGCCAGCGTCGTCGTCACGACTTCGTCTCCATCCTCCAGGCCGTCGTTGATGTAGGCGTAGTCGGCGTCGCGGAACGCGATGGAGGTCTCTCGAATCTCCAGCTTGTTGTCCTTCATCACCCACACGGTATCCTGCTCGCGGACATACTCGCGAGGAATGCGTACGA
>Ga0070727_10005598_pt1 | contig 10217 bp, 5 predicted proteins | sample tdAd472_FD_66722 | JGI IMG/M metagenome (GOLD analysis project Ga0070727, IMG submission 66722) | Marine sediment microbial communities from the Atlantic coast under amendment with organic carbon and nitrate - tdAd47.2 | ecosystem: Environmental > Aquatic > Marine > Coastal > Sediment | place...
CACGACGTTCGGCATTCCCTCCCACCGGGATGGCAGCACAAAGAGAGTCGCGGCTTTGAGAAACTGCGGAACCTCGGCGCGCCAGCCGGCAAGGTGAACCCGAGCTTCAAGCCCCAGCCGCCGCACTGATTCGTCGATCGACCCCCGCAGCGGCCCGTCACCCACGAACAGGAGATGCAGCTTCGGCCGCGCGCCGGCGATCCGGGCCACCGCTTCGAGCAGCAGTAGCGGATCCTTCTGCGGATCGAGCCGTCCAACAGCGATGAGGACTTCCGCATCGGTCGGAATGTTGAACTCCGACAGGTCGGCAGACTCGGCGTCGCGATACTTTTCGACGTCGACGCCGTTTGGAATGACGACGACCTTGTCCTCACTGAGGCCGGACTGGCGGACACAGAAATCGGCAACGCCACGACTCACGCAGACGTGTTTTTCAACGAGCCGCTCGGTCCAGCGATCGACGGCCAGACGCCAGCGTCCGCGTCGATCGGCAACGCGAATTCCCGACAGAACGTGCGGCACTCCCGCTCGCCGGGCAGCGAGACGCCCCGCGATATTGGCATGAAACAGGAACGTCTGCAGAATCCGCGGCTGCTGTCGACGCAGTTCCCGAGTCAGCTCGACGGTCGCCTTCCAGAGCCCGCTCGGACTGAAAACGCGGTTCGCCCCGAGGCATGTGACCGGCACGCCCGCCTGCTCAAGTGGATCGGCCAGCGGACCGCGACCGCTCAGACAGATGACTGACGGCGTCCAGCGTTCCCGAGGCAGCCCGGTCGCGATCTTCACCAGCGCACGCTCCGCCCCACCGATATCCAGCTCGGTAATCAGAAAGCAGATGGGCAACGGGACGGGATCGGACATGTGAACGCCACGAAGTCGAGCTGATTTGTGGCGTAGCTGGATTCGCAGGAATTCAGTTTGTTGAGGGCTCTGAATTCCTGCGAATCCAGCTACGTCCCGCGAATAACGGGGGCTGACTGCACTCGTAGCGCAACTCGCGCAGAGTTTCGGCCTCTGAAGATTCCCAGCCGAAAGTCTGCGCGACTTTCGCTACCTCCGAGTTTGTACCCGCATTCCTGGATGTCCCGCGACGCGAATCACCCCTCGGCATCCAGATCGCTCGATCCGTTACCGGCAAATCACGTCGTAACTCTGATTCTGCACGGAAACCCGCGGCGCATCCTTGTTCGGCGAGGGCGGTCACGATTATCACTCGCTGACGGGCGGAACAGCGTTGCTGTGCCCGTTTTTTCGCATTCAGAACCCTCGATTGAACACTGGCCGAAGCGATGAGTGAGCCGAAATTCCGCGTCCTGATTACCGACAGCCTGTCCGACGCCGGGCTCGACATCCTGCGGAGCTTTCCGGAGATCGAAGTCGTTGAAGGCTCGCCGGACACCGTTCGCGAGGACCTGAAAACCGCCGACGGCATCATCATTCGCAGCGGCACTCGCCTGACTGCGGAAGTTCTCGAAGGGCAGCCTCGGCTGAAGGTTGCCGTGCGTGCGGGCGTTGGCGTCGACAATATCGATCTCGATGCCGCGACGCGTGAAGGCATCGTCGTGATGAACACGCCGGCCGGAAACACGACGAGCACTGCCGAGCACGCTTTCGCGATGATGGCCTCGCTGGCCCGCAACATTCCGCAGGCCGCCGCGAAGATGGCTGACGGCGGCTGGGACAAGAAGAAGTTCAAGGGCTCGCAGCTTGCCGGCAAGACGCTGGCCGTCATCGGCCTCGGGCGGATCGGCATGACCGTCGCCAAACGCGGCCTGGCGTTCGAGATGAACGTGATCGGGTACGACCCGTTCCTGTCCGAAGAGCGGGCCGCCGAGTACGGCATCACGCTGTACCGCGACGTGGACGAGCTGATCGACAAGTGCGACTTCATCTCGATCCACACGCCACTGACCGACGAAACGCGCGGCCTGATCAACTCCGCGCGGATCGAACGAATGCGCCCCGGCGTGCGCATCGTCAACTGCGCACGTGGCGGCATCGTCGACGAAAATGACATTGTCGAAGCGGCAAAGAGCGGCAAGATCGCCGGCGTTGCACTCGACGTTTTCAGCCAGGAACCGCTGCCGGCTGACTCGCCGCTGCGAGGCGTGCCGAACATCGTCCTGACGCCGCATCTGGGAGCGTCGACCGACGAAGCTCAGGAAGCCGTCGCGATCGAAGCCGCCGAGATCATCACGGCGTTTCTGATCAACAACGAAGTGCGGCACGCGATTAACATGGCCCCGATCTCTGGTCGCGAACTGGAAGAATCGAAAGCGTACCTCGACCTCGGATACCGTCTCGGTCTGTTGCAGTCGCAACTGCTGCAGCAGCGGTTCAAGTCGGCCGGGCTCAAGGAAGCCTCCATCGATTTCCGTGGCGAAGTCGCAGACCGGAAGACAAGGCTGATCACGTCAGCCTTCGTCGCCGGTCTGATGAGTTCCGGCGTTTCCGAGCCGGCGAACATCATCAACGCCGAAGCGATCGCCCGCGAACGTGGCATCCACATCACAGAATCGTCCTCGCGAGATGCCGGCGACTTTGCATCCGTTGTGAGCGCGACCGTCAAAACGGACAACGGCGAGTTCAGCGTCTCGGGCACGATCTTCGGCGACAAGTTTCTGCGACTCGTGAAGCTCGACGGTTTCCTGCTCGACGCCTGGCTCGACGGCCAGTTGCTGATCTTCCGCCATCAGGACAAACCGGGCCTGATCGGCTTCATCGGAACCGAGTGTGGCACGCACGAAATCAACATCTCGCACATGGCTCTGGGGCGTGACGATGCCGGCGGCGAAGCGGTCGCGGTACTGAATCTCGACAGCCGGCCGACAGAAGCGCTGCGAGCCAAAGTGGCTGGCCATGAAAGCGTGACTGGCGTCGACCTCGTCGAACTTCCGGAACGCGGCGCCGCTCTGCCCTGGCTGGATGGCAGCCGCTAGTCTCGATCTGGTAACGTGGTGGCCTCGCCGGGCAGAATCTGCTGCCCTCTGACCCGCCATGTTTCCTCGCAGCCGACGTCTCCACAACTTCTGACTGATTGCCAGGTACGCACTCAGAGTTGTCAGTTCGGCTCGCCAGATCGGTCTCGAGACTATGTCCAGTGTTTTCAGGTCGCTCATCCCCGTTCCGGTGCTCGCGCTCATCGCGGGACTTTTTCTGACCTCCAGGGCAGATGCTCAGGCTGAGCGGCCTGCGGCAGGTGCGTCCGCATGGTCGAAACTCATCGCTGCTGACGGCCCGGAACTGCACTGGAGTTTCGATGGCAAATCAGCGCACGCGGCGACGACTTCCGTGCCGGACGCCAGCGTTCCGAATGGAGTCGTGGCCGGGCCGCTGAAGTTCAAGGCCGCCGGCCCGTTACGGCGCGACTCGCGGTACTTCAGCACGGGAAATCTTGCCGCAGAATTCCCCGGTCCCGGAGCCGCTATCAAACTTCAGGATCCCGGCGAGAAAAGCCTGCTCGACTTCGACAAGGGCGACGCTCTGACCATCGAAGCCTGGGTCAATCCGCGATCGTTCGGCGGCACCCGCTACATGTACATCGTCGGCAAGGGCCGCACGAACAACAAAGGCGTCGCGAAGGACAACCAGAGTTACGCACTGCGGCTGCAGGGCAACGGCGATCAGGCGGTGCTCAGCTTTCTGTTTCGCAGCTCGGGCAACGGAGGCGGCTTCCATCGCTGGACATCGTCCGAAGGATTTGCGGTCGACGGCAAGTGGCACCACGTCGCAGTGACGTACGAGTTCGGTAAGGCGGACAGCCTGCACGGCTACGTCGACGGGCAGCCGGTCAACGGCGTCTGGGATATGCAGGGAGCGACCACGAAAGCTCCGGTCGTCGACAATGATGAACTCTGGGTCGGATCGTCAATGGGCATGGGGGCCGGCAGCACCTTCAATGGACTGCTCGACGAAGTCGCGATCTATCGTAAGGCACTGTCTGCGGAACGGTTCCTCGTTCGCGTTCCCACAGCCCGGCGTCCTGATGCGCCGCCGATGCCGGAAGCCGCTCCGCCCCGCGACAGCGTGCTCGTCGAAGTCCTTGCCGGAATTCCGGACAAGGTTGGCTGGACGAACGACGTGCCGGAGCCCAGCGAATCGTGGAACGAACCCGCGTTCGCGTTCTTCGACATGCCGAATCTGTACTCGGAGCGTGGCGTCCAGATCGACCGTCCGAACCCGCTGATTCTGCGAACCCGGAGCCTGGTCACACTGCCCGCCGGTAAGCATCGACTGCTGCTCCGCACGCTGCGTTATGGCCGACTCTTTGTCGATGGCCAGTTGGTTCTTGAAACCCCGGTCCGCGGACATCGCGGCGGCGCTCACGGCGGAATGTACGACCTGGCGAGTAAGCTCGCGCCAGGATCTCGCCAGCTTTATCCGGGCGCGGAAGAGCGCGCTGCCGTGTTCGAATCCGACGGCAAGGAACACGAATTCCGGCTCGAAATTCATGTCGGAGGCCAGAAGCGGCGACTGGAACTCGGCGAAACCAGCCTCAGCGTCGCAGCGGTTACTGAGTCGCCATCCGACGGCAGCGCTGCCAAAACAGCATTTCGCGTGCTCAGCCCCGGCGGACTCGACATCCCGCTGACCGACAACGGCTGGGAAGCTTACGAGCGGCAGCGCCGCAACGAGTACGTTACCATCAACCAGCAGCGGCGACGCGAGTACGGAGCGAGCGAGGATCTCTACTGGCAGAAACGTCACCAGATCGCGCAACAGATCGTCAACGCTCGGCCGCCTGTCTCGATCCCCACTCCACAGAACCTGAAACTCGTTTCCACACCCGTTGACAACTTTGTTATCGCAAAGCTTGAGGCCGCAAAGCTCGAACCGGCACCGCAGATCAACGACTGGACCTTTCTGCGACGCGTTTCGCTCGACCTGATCGGCACGCCACCGACGCCGGAAATGGTCAAAGAATTCTTTGCTGACCAGTCCGCCGATCGCCGCGTTCGATTCATCGACCGCCTGCTTGAACATCCCGGCTGGGCCGATGCCTGGGTTGGCTACTGGCAGGACGTGCTGGCCGAGAACCCGAACGTCGTCAACCCGACGCTGAACAACACCGGGCCGTTTCGCTGGTGGATTCACGAGTCGTTTCTCGACAACAAGCCGATGGACCGGTTTGCCACCGAGCTGATCGAAATGCGGGGCAGTTCGCACTTCGGCGGTCCCGCCGGATTCGAACTCGCCACTCAGAACGACGTCCCCTACGCGGCGAAGGCACACATCGTCGGCCAGGCATTTCTGGCTTACGAGATGAAGTGCGCCCGCTGCCACGACGCTCCGTATCACGACTTCAATCAGTCTGACCTGTTTTCCCTGGCGGGAATGCTCAAACGCGGCGCGCAGTCTGTGCCGAAGACAAGTTCCATTCCGTCCGGCGAGTCCAACTCGGAACTCGTCCAGGTCTCGATGAAGCCCGGCGACGCCGCACCGGCTGCCTGGCCGTTTGCCGAGCGAATCAATGGAACGATTCCCGCCGGCGTCCTGCGAGCCCCCGGCGATCCCCGCGAAGAACTCGCCGCACGAATCACATCACCCCACAACGAACGCTTCGCTCAGGTCATCGCGAACCGGTTGTGGAGGCGGTACCTCGGTCGTGGCATCAACAATCCGGTCGACGACTGGGAACATGCCGACCCGACTCATCCGGATCTCCTTGAGTACCTCGGCCGTGAGCTGATCACCAGCGGCTACGACCTGAAGCATCTGGCGAGGCTGATCCTCAACTCGCAGACCTATCAGCGATCAGTCGCCGTTCCGGAAACGGCGGACCACGGCGCCCTTTACGCGGTGGCCGCGCGACGTCGGCTCTCCGCTGAGCAGCTGGTCGACTCACTGTTCGACATTTCGGGCAAGCACTTCCGCGCCGGCGATATGAACATCGACGTCGACGGCAGCCGCAGTTTTCAGTCGTCACTGAATCTCGGCATTCCCCGGCGTGCCTGGATGTTTTCGTCGCTGTCGAACGAGCGTGACCGACCGAGCCTCGCGCTGCCCTACGCGCAGCCGTTCGTCACGCTTCTGGAAACCTTCGGGTGGCAGGAGTCTCGACAAAGCCCGGTGAGCGTGCGCGAAGAAGCAGCAACCGTCCTGCAGCCGGCGATCATCGCCAACGGCACGCTGGGACGCCGCTTCACACGCCTGTCCGACGACAGCGACTTCACGGCAATGGCGTTGCAGAATCGCCCGGTCAGCGAGCTGGTCGACGCCGTTTATCAGCGCGTGCTGACTCGCAAGCCAAGCAGCGAGGAACGCGCCGTTTTTGTTGAACTGCTTACCGATGGCTATGCGGCGCGAATCAACAAGGATCAACTCGACGCTCCAGCGCCGCGCCAGCCAGGCGCTCGCACCGGTGTCGGCTGGTCGAACCATCTCGACCCGGCAGCCAATACACTGCAGATCGACACCCAGGAGGTCGTCCGTCTCGGCGATATCCCGACGAAGAAGCTGAAGGCGGACTGGCGGGAACGTTTCGAAGACGGCCTCTGGGCTCTGCTGAACTCACCCGAGTTCATCTTTGTGCCGTAATCGTCATGCCAGGGATGCAGGGTGGGTCGAGCGACTCGAGACCCACCAGCAGCCTGAGAGTCGGTGGGCCTCGCGTTGCTCGACCCACCCTGCGAATTTCTCAGGCGAACGCGACTCGTCGTCGTTACGAAACCTGTCCCGCGGCGTTGACGACTTCCTCGCCGCGAACAGTTGGTGGTACCCACTCTTCGTGGACGACCGGCTGCCAGCGGCTGTTGCCCAGCGAATCGTACGCCGCCTCGATCACCTCCACCGATGCCAGCGCGTCTTCAGGCGTGACCAGCATCTTGTCCTCGCCGCGAATCGCGCGGCTGAAGTTCTCGATCTGCCCACGGAACGCCTGAAACTTGTTGTAGCCCTCGCCGAAGGAGATCCAGTCGGCATCGCTCGAACGGCGATACTTCGACTCCTTCCAGCCGACCAGCACCGTGCCCTGCGAACCGTAAATGCTCAGGTAGTAGGGCTGCTCCTTGTTCATGCTCCACGACAGGTCGATGCTGCCCATGATGCCCGTATCCGTGCGGACGAACATGCGGACGGTATCTTCGACGTCGAGATCCTGAATCCGGCGGCCTTCGACAACCTGCAGCTCGGCGACCGGCCCCAGGAAGTACCGCAGGATGTCGACCGAGTGCGTGCCATTGTCGATCAGCACGCCGCCGCCGCTGATCTCTGGCTTCGAGTTCCAGCGTTGCGACATGTCGACTCGCCCGGTGAAGACGTTTTCAAACAGGATGATGTCGCCAAGAATTCCCGAGCTGACCAGTGACTTCGCGCGGATCACGTCGGCGGCATAACGGAATTTCGTCGCCATCGTCAGCTTGACGCCACATTCCGCCGCGACGTCGTACATGCGTCGGGCCTCGACCGAGTTCACGGCGAGCGGTTTCTCGCACAGAACGTTCAGTTCGCGGCGAGCCATCTCGCAGGCGATATCCGGATGCGACACCGGAGGCGTGCAGATCACAACGGCGTCGAGCTGTTCGGAGTCCGCCATCTCCTCGTGATTTGAGTAAGCGTTGCAGCCGAGTGACTGAGCGATCGCTTCGGCCGCTTCCTGACGCACATCGGCGACAGCGACCAGGTCGGCGATGTCCGAATCGCGAAACGCCTGGGCGTACGCCTGAGCAATTCCGCCGGCACCGATCAGTCCGAATCGAGTCGTCGCTTTCGCAATCATGTCTGGTTCCTGTTCATTAAGTGGAAAGTTTGTGGTCGAGAAGTGTTTGGGAATCCTGCGAGGGTTTCTGAATCTTCCGGCGAGCTACGTCGCGCCAAGCTCAAGAATCGCCTGGCCGTTTGGTTCAAGCTTTCGTCGAAAGATGCGAGTCAACTGCGTGCCGCGGTGATGCCAGCGCCAGAAGCTTCGCACGAAAGCCGGCATGCGCCGGGCGGACGTCGTACGTTCGTAACCGACGGCGAGCATCTGCTCGGCGGCACATGCTTCGATGCGCTGCAGGTCTCGCGGCGAAAACGCCTGTGCCCACTTACCACTGTTCGACCGCAGCGGATTGGCCTCGGTTTCAGCGACGTAGGCCTGCAGGAGCGTTTCGTCGATCGCGCCATGCACAAACTGCATGAGTGCCCCCATCGTTTCGCGCGGCGTCTGCAGCAGGTCTTCGTAACGCAGCTCGTGATAGCGTTCCGGTCCGAGTTCGCGGCCAAGGTCGCGCGTCTGTCTGACTTTGCGATTCCAGTCGTCAGCGGCGACGGTTGGATTGTTCGCGCCCCACGGGAACTTCAGGATCGACAGGGCAACATCGCGCGGATCGCGGATGATCTGCACGAGCCGGCAGTCGGGAAACACGCGCAGCGTTTTTGACAGGTCGTCGATGATCAGCGGATCTTCGTGGCCGAGACCGGGACGTTCGAGATACTCGGCCGTCACCTGCAGCACCGCGCGACCGATCGATTCAATCGACCGTTCCGTCACATGCGGTCGCAGCCGGGAAACAATGCCGCTCGTCGAAACGGTGCCGCGAAATACCAGCGTGAAGTACTGATGCTCGGCCAGTTCCTGCAGCACGCGTTCGAAGACGACATCATTCTGCAGTTCCCGGTCGTCGCTTACCGAGTCAGCCAGCCACAGCTCGAATGGCCCCTCGTTCGCACAGCCGATATTCAGATACCGGTTTGCCAGGTCGCCGAGCATCGTCGTTCCGGATCGTGGAACTCCGGTGAAAACTGTCACGGGGCGAAGCGTCATCGGTGATTGGTTCCAGGTGATTCAGGAATGAGAACGTGCAGACAGAGCGGTCGTTGGTGTGTGGTCAGGCCGTGAGAGCAGTCTCACTGGAAGAACCTATCCCACGACCAGACGCAGGCTGGCGCTGGCGAATCGCTGCCGCGGTTTCTCAGCAGAGAGTGCAAAAACCTGCCCGGCTGCAGCGATCCGTCACGGTCTGCTGGTTCTTCGCTCTGAGATCAGGTTGTCAGCTTCTGCGGACAGCCCTCTGATTTTCAGCACATGGATGACGGGCAACGGTTGTTCGCCCGCCCATTTCGCAAACGCTTCCGAAACGTAGATCAGGTCGCCGTGACGGCAGGCGTTTCTCAGGTCGTGATGCTCGCGCTGCGCGACTGACCAGGGAAACGGCATCCGGATGACTGACCGATCGCCACGCTGCAGCGCTTCGAGACTGTAGATCCACATCGCGGCTTCGTACGGACCGGACACGTACCCCTTGCTGTCCTGCGGTTCGTCGAGTCCCGTCAGCTTCCGGTAGTCAGCGCCGGTCCCGTAATAATCAAACCCCTTGCCTTGCCTGCCGAAGAACAGCAATCGGTCACCGACGGCAACGACACCGCCAACGTTGCAGCCGCCCATCCAGCCAGCGACTCCGCCTCGGTAGGCGGGCAGTCCTCGGTGCTGCGGATTGTGAAGGTCAATTCGAGGCTGTTCCCGCCCGACCTGATAGCGAAGCAGCTCGTCCGGTCTTAGAGCGACGCGAGGTCGCGCGTCATCCGGATTCACCAGAATCGCGCACGGTCCGGGACTGCTGCCGCTGCGCCAGGTCAGACTGCCACCGGTCAGCAACCAGCGACCGTCACGCACGTAGCGCTCGGGCAAGCGAGTCATGTAGTAACCGGTTGTCTGGCCAAGATGGCCTTCGACCCGCCACCAGCCGTCAAACTGCGGGGCATCGAGATCCGGCTTGAAGGACGCGTGCGTTTCGACGGTGACGTTGCTGACGTTGTACCACTTCTCACCGCTCAAGTAGACGCGGCCGCGGTCGTACAGCAGCGCCTGCAGATTGATCTGCCCGTACTTCGCGATCTGCCGCTCCAGGCTGCCCTGCGTCACGTCGACGAAGTCATGCAGCAGCTTCGCCTGGCCGCCGGGACCGGGATTCGAGATCTCCGCGAACAACTGCGCGTACGGGTGCCCGATCAGCAGGAACGAGTCACGCTCCGGCACGTAGCAGAAGGCGCCTCGCGAATACCCGAAGTGTCGACCGGCTTCGTAGGCCTGCTGGTCCCAGGGGATCTGTGGAACATCGATATGGCCGAGATACTCGACCGACAACTCGTCGGCCGCGAGCCGCCCACACGACGCAGCCAGCATCGTCGCGAAAAGCCCTGACACGAATGCGGCTTTGATGGCAGTCATGGCAGAAGTCACTCTCTCAAGACGGACTCAAGCAGAACAATCGCGCGTAGCTGGATTCGCAGGAATTCAG
>Ga0070727_10005608_pt1 | contig 10199 bp, 8 predicted proteins | sample tdAd472_FD_66722 | JGI IMG/M metagenome (GOLD analysis project Ga0070727, IMG submission 66722) | Marine sediment microbial communities from the Atlantic coast under amendment with organic carbon and nitrate - tdAd47.2 | ecosystem: Environmental > Aquatic > Marine > Coastal > Sediment | place...
ACATTTGGGGTATAGCTGGTTAACGGGGCGTTTTAATAAGTTTGAAGGTGTATTTAGTTTTGATGAAAACAATGTCAGTGCAACTAAAATTGCTATCGATATTGACCCTGCCAGTGTTGATACCAATCATGCTGAACGTGATAAACACCTACGTGAAGGAGATTTTCTAGAGGTAAAAAAATACCCGACAGCGAAATTTGTCAGTACTCGAGTTGAGGCTTCGGGCGAAGGAGAAGCGATGATTCATGGTGATTTGACATTACACGGCGTTACCAAGTCGATTACTATTAAAGCAAATGTCGTAGGTGGTGGCCCCGACCCTTGGGGTGGTTATCGTCAAGGGTTCTCGGGGGAAACTAAAATAGCGTTGAAGGATTTTGGTATTGACTTTGATTTGGGGCCGGCCTCCACCGACGTAGAGTTTGATTTGCAGATTGAAGGAGTGCGTCAAGGCGGCTAGCGGCACAAATACATGGATGTCGAGCCAGACAAGCAGAAATAATAATACCCCGCTGGTTGATAGCTGTCGGGGTATTTTTTTAAGGACTTAATTCGAGATTCTTTCACAATTCAGAGAGTTTTGACTGATGCCGTATTGTCGGGAGCAGCCGTTAAGGGAATGAGTCGTTTAGCTATGCAGGGTTGGGGTGGGATGAAAAAAATACAGATTGAAATAGATTCATGCTAAGATTTCTGCTCGCCTGTGCCAAGTGAGCACTTATTTTTCTTTACAATAGATGCTATCAAAACAATGCCTAGTAATCAGCAATTTAATATAGAAAAGTGGTTGGTCTATCGACTGTGGCGGATTTCGCAAGAAGCGGGGTTCTCTCTTGAAAAATTCTACGCCCAAAAATTTGGCTTAAGCGGATTTGATTGGCGGCTTATTGCCGCAGTAGCTACCTACGCACCAATTTCGGCGAAGGGGTTAGCCGAGGTATTGGATTTGAGCCAAGTACAAATGACACGTGCCCTAACGAATCTGATTGACGAAGGTATGATCAGTCGGCGGATGGATAAAGCGGACCGCAGGCGCATTGTGCTGCGCTTGACCAAAAAAGGACAGGATATCTATCAGCAGATTACACCTAAGGCTGAGGCGGTTGAAATAGATTTGTTATCTGATCTTGAAGCGGGCGAACGTAAACAATTTATAGAAACTTTAAAACGTATTGAAGAGAAAATTATTCGTTAAGGTTGCAGATCTGTATAGCCGCCGATATCAGTACTGACCCCGGCGGCTGAGCTGCTCAGACCGCTCCAGTTCAATTTGACTATCAATATCGTTTTGGGAAATATCTAGTAAATCTAGCACTTGAGCGCCAATTACCAGGCTTGCCTCAAGCATTTCTGGCACCACATAATCGGCACCAACCGATAACAGCTCGGCAAAATCTCCATGCTCACAACAACGCGCGATGATGGGTAAGGTGAAGCCGCTGGTTCGAATTTGTTCGATGGTGTTTTTTGCCATTTCAATGGAACTAAAGGTGAGAATCGCCATCTTTGCCGCGCCAATATGGCAACTGTGTAATATTTCCATTTTAGCGCAATCACCATAAACGACATTGTGCCCGCGTCCGCGTTCATTACCCACAACCCCTATATTCTGGTCGATAGCAATATAGTCAATGGCATTGGCTTCAAGTAGCCGGGCAACTGTTTTTCCCACGCGACCAAAACCGCCGATGATGACATGGTCGAGCTGGGGGAGGGTGACTCGATATTCATCGCTAATATTCTTAGCGTCTTTGTCGCCTAGTAGCGTCCACAAAGAACTGCTGATTTGGTTGCTGTAGCGAATCAAAAATGGGCTGACGGCCATACTAAAAATGGCAACCAGAATAATAAAGGATGCTTGGTCATCGGGCAGTACTCCATGCATTACGCCCAAGGCTAGCAGTGCCAAACCGAACTCTCCAGCCTGGGCGAGATTGAGCCCGGTTTGTACGGCGATATTTTTACTATCCCCCGACAGCTTTACCAGAAAACTGATTAAGATCGTTTTGATCAGGATTAGAGTAACGGTAAACAGAAGGATGCGTGGCCAGAAGTCTAAGAGCAGTTGAACTTGGATATTCATGCCAATAGTGACAAAAAATAACCCCAGCAAAATATCTTTAAAGGCTCTAATGTCGCTGTTGATCTGATGTCGGAAATGGCTTTCGCCCAGCATCATACCAATGACGAAACCACCCAGAGCCATCGAAAGATGAAAGCTGTGAGTCACCCAGGAAGCCAGCATCACTATCACTAGTGTGCTGAGGACAAAGACCTCGTCCGATTTTGCTAGAGCCACCTCTTTATACAGTGGCGGTAGCAGCCACTTGCCCACGCTTAATAGCAGGATGACGAGGAAAACGCCTTTACCAAAAGCAGACCCTAATGCCATCAATAGCGATGTTGATTCATTGCCCGCCAGTACCGGCACTAAAATTAGGAAGAGCACCGCTGCCAAATCCTGAAATAATAAAACGCCGACGGATAATTGGCCATGGCGACTGTGTACTTCTCTCAGGGTGCTCAATTCTTTGGTGACGATCGCGGTGGATGATAGTGTGAGAGCGCCCGCAATAATAATGGCCGCCTCGAGCGTGGTTCCCCACAACCAAACCGCACCGCCAAAAGCCAATGTGCAGAAGATTACCTGTATGCCCCCGAGACCGAACACCGACGAGCGCAGCGCAATGAGCTTAGGTAATGAAAATTCCAGGCCCAGAGCAAATAGTAGGAATACCACACCGAATTCGGCCAGAAATGCAAAGTCAGATGGCTGTGCAACCCAGCCCATAATATGTGGGCCGATGATACTTCCAGCCAATAGATAGGCGATGATATTGGGTAACCGTAAGCGCTGCAAGAGGACTGTTGCTAACAGCGATGCACACATGATCGCCAGCAGTTCTTCAAAAAAATGCTCTACCATAGATTGTTAGTTGTTTTTTGAGAAATCAAATAATACCCCTACAATAGCCGATCTGGTCATGGTCAGCGATGAATATCACAGAAAGTCCCCAATAAACCAAGTGGCGAACGAATGCCGTCCGGTCGCAACTAGGATAAAGGCGAGTAACAGAATCAGACATTTCTCTTTAGTGAAATGACGTATGGTCAATTGAATTCCGCAGCAATATTAATCTGAGCTTCTTTAGTATAGGACATATGCCCTAAAGCGTTCCGTTACATACATTTGCCCGATGACAGTGGCAGCTCTGTCTAACATCCTAATGCTATCGATTTGTTCAGTACAGGGGAAATATCATGAAAGATAAAGTTTTATGTGGGATTCGTTTATTTATATTTTTTGGGGTTTTGTGAGGGCGAAGCGGGCGCGATTTGGTGATTTTGTACGTCCCCCGGCAAGAGGCTTATGATTATCTCAAAGGACTCTTTACGGGCACTACAAATAAGTATGAGGGGCATAATCAGGCAGGGGGTAGTAAACGCCTTATCAGTCGGAAAAAAGATCATGATGAGTACGAAGACAAGAATGAGCGTAAACATAGTGCCTATGAAGATGACGAGGCGGAAAAGTTTTGGCAAAAAATTCACGAGTTTTTTGTGGGTTGCTGTCCAGCTTGAAGCGGCGTGAGAATTTGGTTGTCTCAATGGTGACTGGTTATAAAAAACAAATAGACAGGAAGTCTTAACTAGAGGGTGTTTTTACTAGCTAGTTATTGGTAAACCAACGTCTTTCCCAGGCCAGTAGTACTTTTTCGGGATATTTAGTTTTGCCCAGACTGCCGTTGTACCGAGCAAGCGCACGAATCAGATTACCTTTTTCCTTTTTAAGGTAATAACTAAGGATAGTGCAGCCGTAGCGTAAATTGGTTTCGATAGCCGTCAGGTTATCTTTGGGGCGGCCAATTTCACCTTTCCAAAAGGGCATCACCTGCATTAACCCCTGTGCGCCAGCAGAGGATATAGCGAAATTATCGAAGTGGCTTTCAATTTGGATGACAGATAAAACCAGCTCAGGTTTGATATCTACGCGGGTGGCTTCCCGGTGTACTAACCGCAATAAGGCTAGGCGTTCTTGGCCATCCGGGATGAAGTCGTCAAGGCGTGCGGACATATCGACCAGCCAGACCTCGGCGTCGAAGCGATCCTGGAAGCTGTCTGCATTCTCAATAGTTTGTTTTAACAGCAAGCGCAATTCGTCATCAACCTGCTGGGCCTGAGCGATGTTCGTCGGGCAGCAGGTGATAAGGGCTAAATAAAATAATATCCGATATGCTGACATTCTTCGATTCTCTACTTTTCTGTAGTTTAGTTGAGAATTAGGTATACCGGTTGATTTTCTTAAGCCAAAAGTTACTAACTGTTGTTTAAACGCACCTGTAAAAAATCGAGCACCTTTTCGATAGCCACATCCTCACGGCTTAAATCTTGGCGTTGCTGATATTCCACCAAGCCCTCTTTGAGTCCTCGTTCACCAACGACAAGCCGATGCGGGATGCCAATCAGCTCCATATCCGCCATTTTCACGCCAGGGCTGGTTTTTTTATCACGATCATCTAATAACACCTCTATGCCCTGTGCCGTTAAGGCTTGGTAGAGTTGATCTGCCGTTTCGCGTACCCGTTCCGATTTGTCGTAGTTCAGTGCCACAATGCCAACCTGGAATGGTGCCAGCGCCTGAGGCCAGATAATACCCTTGTCGTCATTGTTCTGTTCGATGGCAGCGGCGACTACACGGGTGACACCAATGCCATAACAGCCCATCGTCATAACCTGGGCCTTACCGTTTTCGTCCAGCACCTTGGCGTTCATCGCCTCGGCATATTTTTTCCCTAGTTGGAAAATATGGCCGGCTTCAATGCCGCGTTTGAAAATCAATTTGCCTTGCCCGTCCGGGCTGGGATCGCCTTCTTCGACATTTCGAATATCCGCGATTTGGTCGAAACTCGCGTCTCGGTTCCAGTTCACCCCACTCAGGTGCTGGCCGTTCTGGTTCGCACCGCAGACAAAATCGGTCATCAGACTGGCGCTGCGATCAGTAATGATAGGTATGGAGAGGCCAACCGGGCCAATTGATCCGGCACTGCAACCTACGGTGGCTTTAATTTGTTCGTCACTAGCGAAGGAGAGCGGGGATTTGACCAGGGCTAATTTTTCAGCTTTTAACTCATTCAGTGTGTGATCACCTCGTAAAACTAGCGCCACCAACGGTGATGCATTTTCGTCGCTGGGCTCGCCCTCAACCAGCAGGGTTTTGAGTACCTGAGTGGAGTCAATATTTAAAAAGTTAGTGACGGCATCGATACTGTGTTGATCAGGTGTTTCAATGGTTGCTAATTCCCTGGTTGCCTGGGTTTTAGGTGTTGCAGGCATCAGTGCTTCGGCCATTTCAATGTTGGCGGCATAGTTGCTGGTGTCGCTAAAGGCGATAAGATCTTCACCGGACTCGGCCAGGACGTGGAACTCCTGGGATTGACTACCGCCAATGCTGCCGGAGTCAGCCTGTACAGCACGAAAATCAAGGCCCATGCGAGTGAAAATTTTGGTGTATGCCTGGTACATCACATCATAGGTCTGTTGCAGGCTGACATCGTCCATATGGAAGGAATAGGCATCTTTCATGATGAATTCGCGTGAACGCATGACGCCGAAGCGAGGTCGAACCTCATCACGGAATTTGGTTTGAATCTGATAGTAATTCACCGGCAGCTGTTTATAACTTTGTAATTCATTGCGCGCCAAATCGGTGATCACTTCCTCGTGGGTTGGGCCTAAGCAAAACTCACGCTGATGGCGATCATGCATTCGCAGCAGCTCCGGGCCAAACTGCTCCCAGCGGCCCGATTCCTGCCAAAGTTCGGCAGGCTGTACAGCGGGCATCAGCACCTCCAGTGCTCCGGCTCGATCCATTTCCTCGCGAATAATTTTTTCTACTTTACGCAGCACACGCAGACCTAATGGCTGCCAAGTATAGAGGCCGGATGCAAGTTTGCGGATCATGCCCGCACGTAGCATCAGCTGGTGACTGATAACGACCGCATCAGCAGGCGTTTCTTTTAAAGTGTTGATGAGGAACTGAGTGGTGCGCATTGACAGAGTATGCCCTGAGTTGTATCGAAAACATCGCATTGTAAGGTGCGCCGGTCGGATATTCCAGAGACTATGTTAATATTGGGCTTCTAGTGTGGTATCGGTGACACGAGGGGTAACGAAATAATAGATGAATAAACCTTTCTCTCAGGCCTGTGAAAATAACAAAAGGCCAATTCTTGAGGTGTTAAAAAATGCCTTTGCCGAAGTCGGAACAGTTTTAGAAATCGGCAGTGGCACTGGCCAGCATGCCGTTTATTTTGCTGAGCATTTGCCACAGGTAAGCTGGCAGCCAACCGACTTGGCAGAAAATTTGCCGGGCATTGAACTTTGGATTGCTGAGGCCAAGCTTGCCAATATCCGACCACCTAAAATACTGGATGTAAGATCGCAACCCTGGCCAGTGGAACAGGTGGATGGGGTTTTTAGCGCCAACAGTCTGCATATTATGGGTAAAGCTGAAGTGGAACAGTTTTTTCAGGGTGTAGCGGATAGGTTATTAGCGGGTGGTCGTCTTTGTGTTTACGGGCCGTTCAATTATGGGGGAAAGTATACCAGCGACAGCAACGCCCGGTTTGATCAATGGTTGTTTCAGCAAAACCCGAAAAGTGCGATTCGCGATTTTGAATGGGTGAGTGAGTTGGCTGAGACTGCGAGTTTGTCTCTTCTAGCGGACCATACGATGCCTGCGAATAATCGTTTGTTGGAGTGGGTTAAGCGGCCATCTCTCTAGTATTTGCTCGATCGTATGGTATTTTCTTGGGTGGAAATCGTCTATTAGTTTAACTGGTTGATGTATAAAACACATAGACCCATTTTAATAAGACGGGTTAATAGTCACCTGATAGGCGAGGACTAAGCCGCTACGCCATAAGCCATGTCGTTGGATTGACGCTTACTCAAGGGCTGTTCTCCAACCGGCACGGGACTAAGGTGCGCCGCTGACAGCACATGTTCAAGCTGAGAAAAAGCCCCTTTTGGCGTGCACTTCACCTGATTGAAAATACGATAAGTGACATCCAAAACTGAATGGCAGAGTCGATAAAAACGGGCGTTACGGATTGAGCTGACCATAAAGGCATAGTCATAACCCAGATTCCATGATGCATTGACTAAGTGTGCACAAAACTCTTTTTGGCAGTTGTATTCCCTGAGTTCTTTGGAAAGTGACAGTCGCTCCCACATACAATAGGGGCCTTTTTGTAGTCCTAACTCAGGCATTAAATCATTTAAAGACAGGTTCATACTTTTGTCCGCTATGCCCGAAATGATTCTGGCGCCACCGAGGCAAAGACTACCATTTCTGGCAATGAGGATGCGACCATTTCGATCAGCGGGTTCTTCCGCGCCGTTGAAGTCAGGCAGCTTTAGTTCTTCTCGATAGCATTGCTCACGGAGTCGGTAATATTGCTTAAGTAATTGGGGATCTGTAGTGAATTCATAAACAACCTGCATGCAACCCTCGAGTTAACCTAAAAGCCCATAGTGAATATCGACCACGGCTTGGTGGTGATATTGATCAGTTGGTATTGAATACAAAAAACATGCCAGCATGGAATTATTTTGTTATATCAAAGACTTCCATGTCGGAGTTAAGGGGAACGTTCGAATAAGTTGGCATCCTGAGGCAAAATTTGTCTCCATTTTGCGACGAATAACTGTGAGAGTCAAAGAAATGATTTAAAAATCAGTTTGTTATGCTGTCGCTAAATAGCGACAAGTGGAACTGGGGTGCTATTGTTTTTCCTGTTTAAACGATCCGGGTTGAATGTTATGACGTTTCAACAGTTTATAAAAATCAGTACGGTTGCGCTGCGCCAGCCTGGCGGCGTCGCTTACAGAGCCATTGGTGATTCTCAGCAGTTTGAGCAGGTAGTCGTGTTCGAACTGTTGACGGGCTTGGTCGAGACTGGGGAAATAGCCATCGTCTACAGCGAGAGCTCGACGTACTAGTTCTTCAGATATAACCGGGGATGTTGAGAAGGCGGCGGTTTGTTGTACCACATTTTCCAATTGTCGCACATTGCCTGGCCAAGCTGCTTTTACCATTAGGTCGAGTGCTGCTGGGGAGAAGCTGGTGACCCTTTTAGCGCCCGCGTCTGCTTTTGTTAGGAAGTGTAGGGCGAGTAAGGGAATATCCTCCGCACGTTCCGTTAAACGAGGCAGGTGTAGGTTGACGACATTAAGTCGATAAAACAGATCCTCACGAAATAAACCTTCTGCCATCACTTGCTCGATATTTCGGTTGGTAGCGGAGACAATACGCACGTTGACTGGAAAATGTTGATTGCTACCAATCGGACGAATCTGCCTTTCCTGCAGTGCACGTAATAATTTCACCTGCAGGCTAACCGGCATGTCGGCAATTTCATCAAGGAAAAGCGTACCGCCTTCAGCAGCGAGAAACAGGCCTTGATGATCTTTGATTGCGCCAGTAAATGCACCTTTGACATGACCGAATAGTTCGGATTCCAGCAGTTGTTCCGGCAAAGCCCCGCAATTAATAGGCACGAACGGACCGTTCTGATAACCCCCAGCCTGATGAATGGCGCGGGCAAATAGCTCTTTACCGGTTCCACTTTCTCCGGTAATCAGTACACTGACTTCGAGATTACTAATCTGTCGAACTTGACTAAGTAAGTCCTCAATCGCTGCACTACGACTAATGATATGAGAACGCCAAATTTCGGTCCTCTCCTGTTGGTGTGCTCCGCTATGTTGTAGTGCAGATTTGATTGCATCAAACAGCCGCTTTTTATCTACTGGTTTAGTCAGAAATTCAAAAACACCCTGTTGCGTTGCTGTAACTGCTTCCGGAATGGTGCCTTGTGCGGACAGAATAATAACCGGCAAGCCAGGGAAAAAATGACGGATCTGTTCGAACAGTTCCATGCCGTCCATGCCGCTCATGCGAAGGTCTGTTACCACTATGTCGATGCGGTGGTTGCGTAGCATCGGTAACGCGGCTTCTCCAGATTGACAGCTATGCACGATAAACCCTTCCGCTTCCAGCCGGATCGTTAGTAGGCGCAGTAGGTCGGGGTCGTCATCCACCAGGAGTATGCTGTGGGGCACGTTAAGCGGTCTCTATTGGTTAGTTGGGGGTGGCTCGGGCGCAGCAGTACTTTGTTGTTTGCGGTTGCTGATAGTGGCCTCCAGTTGGGTTAATGCTTCAATTTTACGTTCCAGTAATTCCCTGTCGAGCACGCTCTCTGCCAATTCCTTTTGTAAATGGGTATGGCGCGCATGCCAATTAATCAGTGCTTGATTATGTGCCTCCATGATGCGGGCAAGCTCTTTAAAATTGGGCTCTATGGCGGTCTCTGTGGAAAGCTTCCGAAAAGCGTCGCGTGCTTGAATCCAACCTTCACGATGGTTCAATTGCTGGTTAAGTACCCCGTAATAAAATAACTCATCACCCGCTTCTGGCTTACCTAACTGACGCAGTTTCGTCGCTGCCATATCCGCCGATAATTTACTCACCGCAGTGCTGATGCTAAGCCAGTCATTGAGGTCACGCAGTTCGGTGATAGGTAAGGGTTGATCCAAGGCTGCACTACTTTGTGCAGGCAGCAGCTCACAGCCGGATAACAGCGACAGCATGATAAAGAGTGTTAGTGATTTAAGGAGGGACATATCAACCGAAAGCATACCGCTAATCTAGGGTGTTTTACCAGAGCAAGACTACCGCCCTGTGCCTGCATACATTCCAACGCCAGGCTCAAGCCGATGCCGGAACCTTTAATCGGTCCATGCCTGATTGAACTGCCCTGATAAAAGGGTTCGAACAAATGCGGGATTTCCTCAGCGGGTATCGCCGTGCCAGAATTAGCGACGTCAATGACCAGGCAGCTGTTCTGTTCTATGCATAAGATTTCAATGCTACCTCGGTGAGGGGTGTAGTTAACGGCGTTGGAGATAAGATTATCGAAACAGATTTTAAGTTTTTCGCGGTCGGCAAACCAGGCTGCGGCCTGCCAATCAGCACTGACAGTGAGTTCTTTGCTTTTGATGCGGATTTCATAGTTGCCCAGCAATTGTTGGCCGAGCGTTTGTAGTTGAATGAGTTCGGGAGTAAGACTTTGCAGGGGGAGCTGATTATAGTCCAACAGGTTTTCAATCAGGCGCTGTAACTCGATGCCATTTTG
>Ga0070727_10005610_pt1 | contig 10197 bp, 6 predicted proteins | sample tdAd472_FD_66722 | JGI IMG/M metagenome (GOLD analysis project Ga0070727, IMG submission 66722) | Marine sediment microbial communities from the Atlantic coast under amendment with organic carbon and nitrate - tdAd47.2 | ecosystem: Environmental > Aquatic > Marine > Coastal > Sediment | place...
CTGGATGAATACACAGGCCAAAACGATCGAGGAGTGGACCCTTCGGACCCTCCAATCCCTATATGGGAACTGACGGGGTCAAGCGCCCATAATCTACGTTATGTCAAGCTAGAGATATGGATATGGAACACCCTGGTAAACGCCCTGTCCCCCAACAGCATCGGACTTCCAGATTGGCTGTCGCCGAACCTCGCTCGACTGTGATCTCGCAAGCCCACGGCAGGAGCGACTACGAGTCGAGTTTGATCCGTATTGCTTTCACCCGGCTGAAACTCCGCATTGCCTCGGTGAAGTCCTTCTTCCGACCGACACCGCTCTGTTTGTATCCACCGAAAGGCAAACCGAGCAGTCCGTTGTTGACGGCGTTGACCGCTACTAGGCCTGCTTCGAGTCGGGCCGCCAGACGATGGGCGCGACCAAGGTCCTGTGTCCACACTCCGGCGGTCAAGCCGTAGTCCACACCGTTGGCGATCTCGACCGCCTCGCCCTCGTCATCGAATGGAACCACACAAGCGACAGGCCCGAAGACCTCTTCGCGCATGATGTCGGCGTCAGGGGAGATTTCGGTGAGGACAGTCGGCGGAACCCAATTACCTCCGGCGAGGCGAGGATCGGTGGGGAGTTCCGCCTGTGCTGCCACACTTGCCCCATCGGCGATTGCCTCGTCGATGTCACGATTGATACGTGCTTGCTGGCGGCGACTGATGATCGGCCCAACGTCCGAGCTGGGGTCAAAACCGTCGCCGAGTGTCATCTTTTCCACCTGGTCACCGAACTCGTCCAGGAATGGTTGATAGGCCTCTCGCTGCACGAGGATGCGCTCGGTTCCCGAGCATGCCTGTCCGCTGTTTGAAAAGGCGCTTTGCAGCAATCCGTTGACCGTCTTGCCCATGTTGCTGTCGGCGAAGACCAATGATGCGTTCTTACCGCCCAGTTCCATCATCGTGGGAACGATCCGTTCGGCGGCGACGGCCAGGATCTTGCTGCCGGTCTTGCTGCTTCCGGTGAACGTGATGAAGTCAATGTCAGGGTGACCAACCAACTCAGCACCGGGATCCACGCCACCGGTGACAACGTTGAACACTCCTGGCGGCAGAATCTCCGCCGTCAACTCCGCAATCCGTAGCGATGAGAGCGGCGTTTCGGGGGCCGGCTTCATTACCACCGTGTTGCCGGTTGCCAGGGCCAAAGCTCCGAAGTCGGCGGTATGCATCGGGGGCCAATTCCAAGGAACAACAGCAGCTACCACACCATAAGGCTCGAATACGAGCTTGCGGACTTCGTCTCGGGTATCCAGCAGTGATTGTCCGTAGAACTTGTCGGCAGCCCCAGCGTAGAACCGAAACGTCCGCTCTGCGTTTGTCACATCGCTGGCGGACTGGACGCGTGGCTTTCCGTTCTCCCAGGTTTCAAGATCGATCAACTCGTCGAAGTTCGAGCGGATGCTGTCTGCAATCCGATACAGCATCTCGCCTCGCTGTTCCGGCGTCGTCCATCGCCAGGAACCGAAAGCGTCTTTGGCGGCAGCCACGGCAGCCGCAACGTCTTCCTTGCTGGCAGCGGGTGCTTCCCCAAGGACCTCACCCGTAGCGGGGTTAACCATTTCGATCGGCTGCGCGTTCCCTGGCACGCGCTCCCCCCCGATGAACAGCTTCCAGTCGTCGCGATCAGCGAAAGGGTGTTTAGGCATTACACACTCCTGCGGTCAGAGGTCTGGCAATGTGGGCACGGTACCGAGCCAAGGACACCGCTTCGAATTGTGTGGCGCTCAATCGAACAGCCGCGCAGCATTCCCGCCAAGGATCGACTCGATGGCCCGATCTGTCAGACCCGGCGTGGCACGGATCAGACCAGCCGGATCCTGATCGCCCATGGGGAAGGGATAGTCGGTTCCGAGGAGCACCCGCTCGGCTCCCATGCGCTCTATCAGGAACGCCAGAGCCTCAGGCTCGTGGACGATGGAATCGGCGTAGATCTTCTCAAGTGAGTTCGACGGTGGACGGGTTATGTGCTTTTGGGCAAGGCCGGGAACCTGGTGGAAGGCCTTATCAAGCCGGCCGATCTGAAATGGTACGAAACCAGCCCCGTGCACGGCGCAAAGGACTAGATCCGGAAACCGTTCCATGACCCCGGACATGATCAGCCCTGCCACAGCGATGGAAGTCTCGGCGGGTCGTCCCACGGAGTTGTCGAGGAAGTATCTGTTCAGATCGATCTTCGCGAGTGGGCGGAGCGGATGTAGCAGGACAAACGCACCCAGTTCCTCGGCTGCCTCCCAAAACGCGTCGAGGCCATCGACCTCATCGAGATACTTGTCCCTCACCGTCGTCGCCACCTGAACACCTACCATGCCCAATTCGGTCATCGCGTCCTCAAGCGCTTCAACTGCAAGTTCAGGATCCTGAAGTGGAACGGTGGCCAAGGATCGAAATCGCCCGGGATGCCGAGCCTGTTCCTCAACCAATGCAAGATTGTGAGCCCGTGCGTATTCGATGGCATTTCGACTGTCTATTTCGTAGCCGACAAGATCGATCCAGCCGGCCAACACCTGAATGTCTATACCCATGGCGTCCATTGCCTGAACCCGAATCTCGGTATCGGTGAGTGTCGGCCAGCCGAACTGGCTTCCGGTCGCGACCCCATTCGGGAACCGGACGACCGTCCCGCTCTCTGAGTCCACGACTTCGGCTCCTACAGAAGGGCCCGTCTGGCGGAGCCATTTATGGAAGCCCGTGGGAATGCAATGAGCGTGCACGTCAATGATCACTCGCTGATCATATAGCTGGGAGAGTTGCCGGCCCCTCGGATGGGTGATCAGCGGATATGTCTTGACCACTCCCCGGCAAGGCGCTGGTGGTTTTCAGGCAGGAGTATTGAGGTCGCTTGCGGCTTGAGCGGCTCTGACCTGCTGGCCACTGTGTCCCTGGAAGTGCGGGGCCACCTTCCTGGCAAACAACTCGTAGGCCCTTTCCCCCGCCTCGGGCCCGGCCCAATCTCTCGGCTGGAAGAGAATCCCACCGATTCCACCGGAGATGTCAACAATCCTCTCGATCTTTTCGCCGACATCGTCGGGTGCCCCAATGAGCATGCTCTCCGCGAACGACGCATACCACTCGTCGACGTCGCCGGTAATCGGCGGTCGTCCATTGACACCTGCGTTGAACTCGACCTGCTCGACGATCGAGCCCTCTCGATATGATTCCAGCGCTTCGTCTCTCGAGTCGGCCATGTGCATGCGATAGGAGAGGACGATCTGATCTCTCGAGGCCGCTCTCCCAACCCTCTCTGCCCCTCGTTGGATGTGCTCGAAAATCTCTGGAACCCTCTCCGGGATTGGTCCTAGGAGCACTTGCCCACCCAGTTCTCCCATGAGTTCGAGGTTCTTCGAGTTTGTCGAGGCAACCGCAAACGGCATATGCGGTTTGGTGAAGGGTGCAAGTTGGAGGACAGCGCCTTGGAGCTCAAACCACTCTGTGGACATCGAAACCGGCTCGCTGTCGTTCAGGAGTCGGGTGATGGCATCGATGCTCTCGTTGAAGCGTCGTCCCGCCGTCTCGGCATCCAAACCAAAGACTTTCAAGTCACTGGGCAGCCCCCCGCCGACACCCACCCCGAACATTGCACGTCCCCTTGTGAGATGGTCGAGAAGGATCATCCTGTCCAGCAACACGAGCGGATTGTGCAAGCCAAGTTGGATCACTCCCGTGCCCAGGCGCATACGTTGCGTGCGTTGTGCCGCAGCGGCGATGAAGACTTCGGGCGAGCCGATGTTCTCCCATCCGGTGCTGTGATGCTCCCCTATCCATGCCTCTTCAAATCCCAGCTCATCAAGGTGGGAGAGCAGTGATAAGTCACGCTCCGTGGCCAGCGTGGGGTGTTCGGACGGGTGATGCAGCGGTTGGAGAAAGATGCCGAATCTCATTGAAATGCCTTTGTGATGGCCTGGTTGATATCGGCCACCAGATCATCTGCTGACTCGAGCCCGGCCGAGATTCTCAAGAGGTTCTCAGGCACGATGCTGTGTGGGCCTTCGACCGAGGACCGGTGCTCTATCAGGCTCTCAGTTCCTCCCAAAGATGTTGCACTGGTGAAGAGCTCAGCTTCGCTGGCGACACGACGGGTTTGCTCAGTATCCCCATTGACCAGAATCGATAGCATTCCCCCGAATCCACCAGTCATCTGTCGGGCAGCCACGTCGTGTTGATGGTGGGAAGGCAGACCCGGGTATAGGACATGTGAGATCTTCTCGTTCTCCTCGAGGCTCTGGGCAACTGCCAAAGCGTTCGTGCTGGCTCGCTCGTAGCGAACTCCAAGAGTCCTCAGTCCTCTCATGAGGAGCCATGCCTCGAATGGGCTGATAACGGAGCCGAGCGAAACCCGGATGGAACGGACGTCTTCCCAGAACGCGTTGCGTTCTGCCGTGGCGAGCACTCCCCCGGTCACGTCTGAATGGCCATTCAGGTACTTCGTCGCAGACTGAAACACCACGTCGGCACCCAGCGTGAGTGGTCGGGTCGTTACGGCTGGAGCAACCGTTGAATCCACGGCGAGGATCGCACCGGCAGATGCGGCCAACGATGCCGCTTTCCTGATGTCAATAACGTCCCAGGTCGGGTTCACCGGGGTCTCGATCCATATGAGATCGGCTCCCCCATCAAGAGCTTCTGCCAAGCCTTCGGCGCTGATGTCATTGAAGAGGGCTAGGTCAACGTCGCCTCTTTCATGTAGGCGAAACAGCCAATCCTGTGCTCCGTGGTACATCACTCGAGGCGCCACAATCCTCGCTCCACGGGGCAACGCTGCCATGAAGCAGGTGAAAGCCGCCATCCCGGACGAAAACAGCAAGCCATCCTCTCCCCCGTCGATGGTGGTCAGCGCCGATTCAGCGTGGCTGACTGTGGGCGACCCATTCCTCCGGTAGATGAAGTCACCAAGGAGTTCATGGTCAGAGTCTCTTTGGAATGTCGTCGACGGTTGAATCCCAGCCACAACCCCGCCGTCAGGCTCTGCGAAGTCGGCCAAGGCCTCCGCAATCAGGGTGTGGATGTCATTGACTTGCATCGCCTGGATTCCCCTATACATCGATAGTCGTCGATACGTTAGGCGTAGGATTTGCCAGGGTCAATAATGATCCGCTCGTTGATCACTGGCCATTTGTCGCCTACAGTGCATGCCAATGACCACGAACTGCGCTTTGGACCTTCTTCTCCTTATGTAGGGCGAGCGCTCATTGTCGTGTTCGCCCGCCCCCGTTTGGGGGCCTTTCTTTTTGCCACATCACTCTGACGGAGAATTCATGCCACCTGAAACATCACAACCCAAGACGATGCCATTCGAGAAATACCGTGCGGACATACCGCTGCTTCTCGAGGATCGGACCTGGCCAAACAAGGCCATCACAAAGGCGCCCCTCTGGTGTTCTGTAGATCTGCGAGACGGAAACCAGGCACTCATCGATCCGATGGATCCTGAGCGGAAGCTCCGAATGTTCCAACAGCTGGTCCAGATGGGTTTCAAGGAGATCGAAGTTGGGTTTCCCGCCGCCAGCCAGCCCGACTACGACTTCGTTCGCCAGTTGATCGAAGATGACCTCATCCCTGAGGATGTGACGATTCAGGTTCTGACACAGTGCCGGGATGAACTCATAGAGCGAACCTTCGACTCGGTTAAGGGATCTTCACAGGCAATTATCCATTTCTACAACTCAACGAACCCCCTTCAACGAGAGGTCGTCTTTGGGCTCGACAAGGAGGGCATCAAGGAGATCGCTGTCAACGGGGCCAAGCTCAGCAAGAAGCTTGAAGAAGCAATGGATGACACTCTGATTCGCTACGAGTACTCCCCTGAGAGCTTCACCCTTACCGAGCCTGACTATGCGATCGAGGTTTGTGAAGCAGTGATGGATGTGATTGAACCGACTCCCGACGAGCCGATAATTCTCAATCTTCCGGCAACCGTCGAGTGCTATTCACCCAATGTTTACGGCGACGTCATCGAGTGGTTCGGCAGGACCATCAAGAACCGAGAGGCCGTGACACTGAGCCTTCACCCCCACAACGACCGTGGGACCGCAGTTGCAGCCGCTGAGTTCGGAGTCATGGCCGGTGCGGATCGTGTCGAGGGCACCTTGTTCGGCAACGGAGAGCGAACAGGAAATGTCGACATCATCAACCTCTCGATGAATCTGTTCTCGAACGGCGTTGACCCAGAGCTCGACATTTCCGACATCGACTCACTGCGACGCACGGCTGAGTACTGCAATCGGCTTCCGGTCCACCCACGACATCCGTACGTCGGCGATTTGGTTTACACGGCCTTCTCCGGATCTCATCAGGACGCCATCAAGAAGGGCTTCGAAGTGATAGATGATGACTACGACCAATGGGGCGTCCCCTATCTGCCAATCGACCCTGCCCATGTCGGCCGATCCTACGAGGCAGTCATACGGGTGAACTCGCAGTCCGGCAAGGGCGGCGTGGCCTATGTCATGAAAGAAGAGCATGGGTTCGATCTCCCGAGGCGACTGCAGATCGAATTCTCCAAGACGATCCAGCACATCACCGAGAACACGGGAACTGAGATCACCGCTACTTCAATGTGGGCGTCGTTCACTGAGCAGTACTTCCCCGAAGCCAAGCGGCTGGTCCTCCGCAGCCACGAACTACACACGTCGACCACTGACGGCGAAGGGCGGACAAGCGTCGCAGCGCAGCTGGAAGCCGATGGGCGCCCGGTGACTCTGATCGGGAAGGGCGATGGGCCTGTCGAGGCCCTAGTACACGCCCTCCGCGAGGAGTGGAGCGAAGAGTTCGACGTCGTCGATTACAGCGAACACGCCATTGGACGAGGGGCTGACGCCCAGGCCGTCGCCTATGTCGAGAGCATGGGCAACAACGGTGACATCAAGTGGGGCATAGGTATCGACTCGAACATCACGACAGCGTCGCTGCTGGCGGTTCTATCTGCCTTCGAACGCCAGCACCGTTGACACCCTGGGATCGATATCTGACTGTAAGCGCGGACAATTCAGTGACCGACATTCCGAGGTCTCGTTTTGATTTGGTTCAGCTCAATTTGGTCGTAGCCTCGGTATTCCATGACGACAACCGACCCCAATAGCCCTCCGCCAATGGACGTGGCTCTACTGGGTAAGAGTCGTCACCTGATCGAACGACAACTCAAGCGCGCCCCAAAGGAGTTCACGGTTGGTGGCCTCGGCGCCTTCCTGTATGCCGCCATGACGATTGTCTCGTCCTTTGTCATTGGCTGGGCTACCGACTTCGTCCTGATCCCGGCAGCTCAGGATGGTGAAGTGGCCAAGACGGCACTAACTGCAGCCGCCTTGGCAATCGTCGGCGTATCCCTGTTTCGTGCCATTGGGATCACTGTTCGGAGAGCAGGTGCCTACTACGCCCAACTGAGAATCCAGTATCGAGACCGAATAGCCGTTACGGACAAGTACCTCGACCTGCCAATCGAATGGCATCGTCGTCACTCGACTGGTCAACTCCTCGCCAACGCCAACGAGGACGTGGAGGCAGCTTCCTTTGTGGCTGCTCCCCTGCCTATGGCCTTTGGCGTGGTGGTGATGCTCATCGTCACAGCGATCCTGCTGGTTATAACCGATCCCTTTCTTGCTCTGATCGGGTTCGCCGTTGGGCCGGCCCTCATGGCTGTCAATTACGCCTATCAGAAGCGCATGCGAGCCGTGGCTGCCACCGCTCAACGCCTCCGCGCTGAAGTCGCAGACATCGCTCACGAGTCATTCGACGCTGCGCTGGTCGTCAAGACTTTGGGCAGAGAAGATCAAGAGGTAGGGCGATTCGGGCAACGCTCCGACCAACTCAGAGATCGTATGGTCGAAGTCGGAAGGCTGAGAGCTGCGTTCGATCCCGTGATTGAGGCATTGCCAAGCATCGGCATCCTTGCTGTCTTGGCTGTTGGGGCATGGCGCGTGGACCAAGGAGTGCTGACCGCCGGAAACCTGGTGACGTTCGCATATCTCTTCAGGCTCGTGGCTCTCCCGATGCGCGTCTTCGGGTGGCTGCTTGGCGAGCTACCCCGATCAGTGGTTGGGCTCGATCGCGTCGAGAACGTGCTCGCCACCGATGAACGCGTTGAATACGGAGGACGTCCAGCCGGAGCCGCCGGAGGAGCCCAAGCAAGCGCTGCCGAACTCGCCTACCTCCACCCAGACACCGGATACGAAGACCTCTCATCAGCATCCCCGATAGCCGAGGATCCGTCGACCAATTCTGACCAAGACCGACGCGGAGTCGAATCCATCAGTCTCGCTATCGCCGCAGGAACGACCGTGGCACTGGTGGGGCCGACCGGAGCGGGCAAGTCGACGGTCGCTCACCTTTTGGTGCGCCTCTTTGATCCCGATACTGGTGAGATCAGACTCGACGGACACGGGCTGGTCGACTTCGATCGCACCGCTCTGGCGGACTCGGTGACGATCGTGTTTCAAGAGACATTTCTCTTCAACGACACGATCTACCACAACATCACTCTTGGCGAGCGATTTACGCCCGAGGAGGTCGAGGAATCGGCGAGAATCGCCCGTGCCGAGGGATTCATCGCAGAGCTCGAGAACGGTTACGAGACTGTCGTGGGCGAAAGGGGTGCGACCCTATCTGGCGGCCAACGGCAACGTATCGCTTTGGCCAGGGCCATTGTCCGCCGTCCTCGTTTGATGGTGTTGGACGACGCGACATCTGCTGTCGATCCGTCCGTCGAGGGAGAGATCCTCCAGGGTCTCGACAAGCTGAACACGAGCGTCGTCATCGTCGCCTACCGACGCTCTTCGATAGTTCTCGCCGACGAAGTGATCTATGTGGAAGACGGGCGCGTCATGGACCGTGGAACTCACAAAGGGCTCTATGCAAAGTCGGCTGCCTACCGCGCCCTGATCGACGCCTACGAACAAGCACAGGAACCCGCGTGACGGCCACGACAGAATCTCGCGCCTCGACGTCAGCAGCCGGGGCGACAGACACGATCAAGCGCGGACTGTCGCTTTCTCCTGAGCTGCGTAGGGGATTGCCGGGAACACTTGCGATCGCCCTGGTGGCCACCGCCGGGCGAGTGATTGTCCCGATAGCGATTCAGCAGATCATTGATGGTGGGCTCGAGGGCGACGGAACAGTGGAGATGAGCTTCGTCATCGCGATGACGGGCATCGCCCTCCTGGCGGTGTTGATAACCGCCAGCGCGACAGGATGGATGCATCTACGTCTTGCCAAGGTTGCGGAAACGGCTCTGTCTGGCCTTCGGATTAGGGCGTTTCGTCACATCCACGACCTTTCGATGCTTCATCAGGCTTCCGAGCAACGAGGCGTCCTCGTTGCAAGGGTCACCTCTGACGTCGACCAGATCAGTCGGTTCATGCAATGGGCGGGCTTGATGCTCATTGTCAATGGTGGTCAGGCCGTGCTCGCTTTGGCGGTGATGTTCTGGCTGTCACCTGAGCTAGCCCTCGTCGTACTCATCGCAGTGCCGTTCTTGATCATCATGATCAAGGCATTCCAGGGGCGTCTAGAGGTCGCATACATGATCGTCAGGGAACGAGTTGGCCGGATGCTCGCACTTCTCGCTGAAACGGTCGTGGGAGCGCCTGTGATTCGTGCATACGGGATCGAAGCCGGAACCCGAGTGAGACTTGAAGAGGCAATCGAAGGCCACCGAAGTTCGGCGGTTAGGGCTGGACGATTGTCGGCGACCTTCTCAGGCGCCGGCGAATTCTCATCTTCGTTGATCATTGCAGCCGTCTTGGTAGTTGGTGCGACCCTCACGGCGACCGGGACTACGACCGTTGGAACGGTCGTTGCTTTCCTATTCCTTGTCCAGTTGTTCGTTCAGCCGGTCCAGATGTTTGGCGAAGCTGTCAACGAAGCCCAGACAGCGGTGGCTGGGTGGAGACGAGTTCTCGATGTACTGGACATTCCGCCTGATGTCGCTGACCCTGGCCCGGATGGAGTCGAATTGCCCCACGAACCAGTTGGCATCGATTTCTCCGGTGTCACCTTCAGCTATCCCCAAGGTGACGAAACGGCGAGCGAGGCCACGGCTGCTCCCGCCCTCCGAGACGTGGATGTATCGATCCCTGCGATGCAGCGCGTGGCAATCGTCGGGGAGACGGGATCTGGCAAAACAACGTTTGCAAAACTCCTTTCGCGCCTGATGGATCCGACG
>Ga0070727_10005611_pt1 | contig 10196 bp, 12 predicted proteins | sample tdAd472_FD_66722 | JGI IMG/M metagenome (GOLD analysis project Ga0070727, IMG submission 66722) | Marine sediment microbial communities from the Atlantic coast under amendment with organic carbon and nitrate - tdAd47.2 | ecosystem: Environmental > Aquatic > Marine > Coastal > Sediment | place...
GCGACGATGGCGAGTGTTTCGAGGGCTGCTCGGCTCAGGCGGTTCGAGGCCCGCTGGCCGTGGAAGGAAGCAAGGACGGGTGCGAGCTCGGGCCTGGCCATGATGCGCAGGCCGGAGGCGACGGTCTCGATGGTGAATGCTCTGCCGGTCGATTCGTAGGATTCGTTGAGGACTTTGGCGGCCTCGCGGACCTGATCGGCGTCGACGGGCTGGCCGAGGGCTTCGGTCAGGGCGTCGGCAATCTGGGCGGGGCGGATGGATTTGTCACTCGTCAGCAGGACCGCCTCCACGGCCTGCTCGATCGAGACTGCTGATTCCGATTCACTCACGGCTGGGCCTCCTTGCCGGGTTGTCCACCATGCTAGCAGGAACCCAAAGCCCGGATACGCTCAGGGCATGGTCCATCACGGCGACATGCTGCCGAGCCAGCAGCACCGGTACGGCGATCTGCCCGAGCTCAGCCCGCGGCAGCTCCACGACCGGCGCGAGGGCGTCTTTCTGATCCTGGCGGGGCTTTTCCTGGGCACCCTTGCGATGCTCAACATTCTGGGCATCTCGCGGTTCATCCATCTCTGGACGCTTGAGACGGACAGCGGGTTTCGGGCGGTCTTCGCAGTGGCGGTCGGGGTGCTGCCGTATCCGCTGACGTTTCTCTGCACGGATTTCATCAGCGAGCTCTATGGCAAGAAACGGGCGAACCTCGTTGTGTGGGTGGGGCTTGTGCTCAATATCTGGGTGGTGTTCATTCTCTGGATCGGCGGGGCGCTGCCGGGATTTGAAGCGGTCGATGACTCGGGCGCGATTGCAAGGGACGCAGCTGGACGGCTGCCGGTGTTCTTTGAGATCCGGGCGCTCGCGTTTGGCGCGGTGACAGCCTCGATGATCGCGTACCTCATCGCGCAGCTCGTTGATGTGCACGTCTTTCATTTCTGGAAGCGTCTGACGCGAGGAAGGTATCTGTGGATCCGCAACAACGGGTCGACACTGGTGAGTCAACTCGTGGACACGGTGGCGGTGATTCTGATCACGTACTACCTGACACGGCCGCCGGACTTCCCGGTCGATGAATCGCGTGCAATATTTCCACAGTTGGCGGTACTGATATTCACGGGGTACGCGTTCAAATTCGTGATCGCGTTGATTGACACGATCCCGTTCTACCTGGGATCCAAGTGGCTTTCGAGGTACTTGCGGCTGATGCCTCCGGGGCAGGAGCTGCACGAGGCCGACACGTCCGAGAATGCCGGGTCCGGTTGATTATCCGGTGATTGGTCGTTTGATGGGGTGTTTGTACGCCCTCAGTGTCCGTGAATGCTCATTTGAAGCCAAATCGGGTTGCCCGTGGTGTCGATGTTTCTCAAAAGAGCAGCAGCACACACGGAGCCTCGCCGATGGATCGCAAACGCCTGTTACTGGTTGATGATGAGCCGCACGTCACGCTGGTGCTCTCACGGAAACTCGAGCGCGCGGGGTACGAGGTTGAGACGGCGCGGGACGGCGAAGAGGGCTTGTTCGCTGCCAAGAAGTTTCAGCCGAACCTGATCGTGTCGGATCTGCAGATGCCCAGGGTTGATGGCCTGTCGATGGCTTCCAATCTTGCCAGCGACTCGATGACGTCGCATATCCCGATCTTGATGCTCAGCGGGCGTGGGTTTTTGCTCGACAAGAACGTGGCTGCGACGACGCGGATTGTGCGTGTGCTGGAGAAGCCATTTGCCGCCAGCGACATCCTGAGCTGCGCGGCCGAGATTCTGGCACTGGAGAGCTTTGATCACGTGAAAGGCAGAGCCGCTTGAGCAGCCAGACCACACTTGAATCGGATATCGACAGCCGGTGCCTGACGGGTGTCGGCAGCGAGCTGGCGCGTCGGTGTGAGCCGCTGGGGCTGCGCTGCGTGGTCGTGTCGGCTGATCTGACGGCGATCAACAGCCCGCACGGGATGAATGACGCCGAGCTGGATTCAGAGGAGTGGATCGCCAGGCTTTGGGACCACTCGAGCCAGTGGCAGGACGCCTGGTTTGAGGCTTCGCACGGCGTTGGTGTGATTGCAGTCCCAATTGAGCGGCGGCACCGGGTCGTCGGGACCGTGTTTGTGCACGCGCGGATCGGGGAGTTGCCGGCGGGTTCACCCTTACGTCAGCATGCAGAGCAGAGCACCGAGCGGCTCGAGCTGCTTTCGACGATGCTGCGGCAGATGGCCGATGATCTGGTCGAGACTCACGAATCGACGAACGATGTTGAGGATCTCTCGCACCGGCTGAGCGAGGCGTACGAGACGCTGGAATTGCTCTACTCGCTCGGGCGGGTGATGCGGAACATCGATCGCCCTGAGAAGTTTATTGTGCACGTCTGCCACAAGATCCGGGAGACTCTGGATTTCGGTTTCGTCGCCATGAACGTCGGCAAGGACATGAACCTCCTGCCCGCCCGCACGTTCTGGGATGGTTCGAGCGAAGCAGGGCCCGAGGATTACGCAGCCCGCGATCGTTTGCTGAGCGCGATCAAGAACAACGCCTCGCTCTCGGACTGGACCGACACACTGGGCGCGGTCGTCAGGTCACTCCCGTCCGATTACGGGACGGACGCGATTATCGTCGCCGGTGACAAGCAGAGCGAGGGCGGCGTCGTCTCGAGCTACGACACGAAGCTGATCGAGGCGGCCGCGAGTTTCTCGTCGATCTTTCTTTCGAATGCACGCCTGTTCGATCAGCAGAAGAAGCTGTTTGTCGGGATCATCGAATCTCTCTCGGCCGCGATCGACGCCAAGGACGCGTACACCAACGGTCATTCGGAACGCGTGGCGCACTTGGGCGAGCAGATCGCGCTGAATCTTGGCATGTCCAAGCAGGAGGCCGAGCGGGTGAAGATCTGCGGCTTGCTGCACGATGTAGGCAAGATCGGCGTGCCCGAGGCAGTGCTCTGCAAGCCCGGGCGGCTGACCGACGAAGAATTCGACGCCATCAAGCTGCACCCGGAGATCGGGTACCGGATTCTGAAAGACTTGACCGGGCTTGAGGACGTGCTGCCGGGCGTGCTGCACCACCATGAGCGGATCGATGGCAACGGGTATCCGCACTGCCTGAAGGGTGAAGAGATCCCGCGTATCGCCCGCATCCTGGCGTGCGCGGACACGTTCGATGCGATGAGCTCGAACCGCGCGTACCGGGACGCGATGCCGCGGGAGAAGGTGCTGGCAGAACTTGAACGCTGCAAGGGCACGCAGTTCGATCCGGATGTGATCAATGCGTTCCTATTGATCAATCTACAGACGTATGACGCAATGGTCGCGGAGGCCAAGGCCCAGCGCAAAGCTGTGGCGGCCTGAGATCAGTTCACGACGCGGATCCAGCTGCCCTCGACCACTCCCATCAGTGACATATCACCGAAGCCTTCGGGGGGGCCATCGACTGCTGCTGGATCATCATAGATATTGAGGAGAGTTGAATCGACGTCGAGATCCTCGGTGACGATCAGCGTGCCGCCGAGCCCCATATAACCGTTGATCTGCATATCTCCATCGCAATAGATGATCCCGGTGCTGTCACCGACTATTGCCCCGAGTTCAAGTATCGTGTCACCATCGGCTACAAGTGACGGGCCGCCGTGATCGCCCATCCGGAATCGCGATCCTGTCGCACGAAATGTATTACGATTTAGATTCGTGATAACGAATGTGCCTGTTGCTTTGCAGTTCTCAACAACGAGATGTTCATCACCGGCATCGATGACGTAAATCCCGTTGGGATCAGGGGTCAGGCCGAAAGGTGCTTGTGTATTAGAAAAGTCTTGCCCTCGGATACTCCCGCCGTGCAGAGCCCGTGGGATGAAAGTGCCTTTGGATGACCAAAGATCAATCAGTGATTTATCAGGCACGGGAACAGGGTCTGCTTCCGCTACTTGTTTGAACAGAAAATAATAGCTCCCGTTTTGCCTTCTTTGCTCCCTTGCCAAGCCACCGCTCTCGAGCCAGAGCACATTTGGATCAACAACTAATCTATCTCCGACCGTCAGTGATCTTGCTAATGCAGGGTGCGGGGCAGCCGCGCCGGGCTTGAGTACGCAAGACAGCATCTGGGAGGCGTCACCGATTGTGCCTGTTCCAACAACCGCGATGCCGTCGGTGTCATCGTTGTCGAGATTGCCGTCGGGATCGAAGAGGATCACGCTGATTTGACCGTCACCCAGATCCATCGTTCGGATGACTTGTCCGGACTTTGCTACTGTGCGCCAGTCATCTGAGAGCGTGACGTAATGGATGCCCCACTGCACCGCCGACTCTGCCAGGGCCAGCGCGTTGTCTCGCTGAGCATCGATCCTGGCGACGCGGGCCTGGCCCTGCACCATGCGATATCCGAGGATACCGATCAGCGTGATGACGATCGAGGTCATCAGCACGAGGATGTAGATCGTGCCTCGGCGGTTGGTTGGGGTTGGGCTGGTCATGGCTGCACGCGTTCCCATTCTGAGCTGCGGAGGATGGTCGTCGTTGCGACTTTCTTGCCTTGATACGACGCGGTGACTTCCACCTTTCGTAATCCAGTTTCGGTTCCGCTTACTGTATTTGGGCTTGAGAGCTGAACGGGCAGCAATCTCACGGTTCGGGTCCAGCCGGTGTAGCCGGCGAGTGTATTGCCATCCTCATCCTTGGGCGGCGATTCGGTGTAGTTGTGGTACGCGTCGATCGTTGTGAATGTCGATCGATTCCCGGTGCCGACTCTGATCGTGATGCCGCTGCCGCCGGAGATTTTAAGAATGCCCAGATCGAGTTCGAGGTTGAGCGATCCTTTGGACCAGTCTGTGACGGGTCTTGTGCTGATTTCCTCGGCCAAGGAGCGGCAGAGCATCTGACCCCTAGCGAGATTGGCTGCGTTTGCTTTGTGGCCAGCCGCGGTAGCGACGAGCGACATCGCCCCTACCGCCAGGCCGCCGATAATGGCGGTTGCCATAACGACTTCGATCATTGCAAAGGCGGAGCGTTTGTGTGACATCATGGCGCCCTCGCATTGAGCAATCGGAACTCGCCGGTGACATCGGTGGGATCGGCGTTTGCAGTACTGAAAGAGACCCGTATCCGGTCCGTGGGTACACCCTCGGCGACATCGGTCTTCACGCTCGGACGCTTCAGAGCCTGGAATTTGAGATCGCTGATCGATGAGACGAGCGGGACCGCGTTGCCGTTGTAGGTGCGTGTGAAAGGGCTTCCGATTGAGTTGTCCCATGCGTATGTGATGGATTCTTCGGCCGCGTCGCCGGTCTGATCGGCGATGGTGAGCGTGAGGGTGCGGCTGTCGGGCATGGCGACGGTCTTTGCCAGTCGGATGTCTGCGCCGAGAATTTGGAGTGCGCGGCCGGCAGCGGCCTGATTCTCTGGTCCCCCGCCGGCGTTCGGGAGTGCTCGCGTGCTCAGCAGGATCGTGGATGCGAGCGCGAGCGACAACACCCCCATGACGCCGAGGCTGACAACGAGCTCGATAAGTGTGAAGCCTCGGCGTTTCATGGTGACATCGACATCGCGGCAGCGGCACCGCCGACGTTTGCAGTTTGCGTTCCGCTTGTACTTACCACTGTCACGGTGTTGTTGTCGGTCGGTTCGGTCAGGTTTTGATCTTCGATCGTGACCGAGGTCGAGCCCTGCGTGAAGATGAGCCTTCGGGCGGTACGGCCCGCGGTGACGGTGAGTTCGCCGGACTCGGTGAGGAGCCCGTGCCCGGAGATCGGGAGTCTCTCGTCGGCTCCGAATGAGACGCGGGCGAGATTCACACTGAATGGTTCAAGTCCAAGCTCGATGACCCAGTCGCTGGCGGGATCGGCCGGCGACGCCTGGCCATCGAGCGTGTAGAGATCGCTGTCGGCATCGAAGCTGATCGTGCGCGAAGTGCTGGCCCTGTTTGCAACGGCGGCGGTCATGTTGATATCCGCGAGTATCTGCTGGACGGCTGCATCGACTCTGTACCGGTTTGTCGCCGACGCGTACCGCGGGATCGCGATGGACGCCATGATCGCCATGATGAAGATGACGACAACCAGCTCGATCAACGTAAACGCACGCGGCCGGTTTGATCCGGCCGGTGCGTGCGTGATGTTTGTGCTTGTCATGAGCGCCATCTGAGGCGTCCTATGCGTGGATTAGAAATCGTTCCACTGCTTGCCTGTGCCGTTGACTTCGGCGTCGGCACAATTGGCGGTGATGGTGCCGGTGTCCTCGTCATAGATCCAGCCGACACCAGCGGCGTCTGCTGCTGCGACACCCGCGTTGCCCTGCTTGGTGCCGACGGGCAGCGCTGGGACAGCGCGCAGGTACGGGCCGTAGATGAACGCGCCGGTTTTGGTGGCGCTTGTGCCGCCTGCGGCGTTCGTGTAGAGCAGGAGTTCATCATTGAAAGTTGCTGCTGAAGGGAATGTATTGCCATGCTCGGCGGCATAGAGCTCAATCGCACCGCGGAGCGTTGCGAGATTCGAGACGAGCGCAGATTCCGAAGCTCCCTCGGCGCCGCGGCTCATGCGAGGAATCGCGACGGCTCCGATGATCCCGAGGATCACCACAACGATCACAAGCTCGATAAGACTGAAACCCCTGCGGGTGGTACGGAATTGTGCAAGCATCGGATAACTCCCCCTTGTTTGAAGCACACAGCTTGCATCGACTTGCTTCAGTGTGGACTTGATTGGTATGGATCAGAGAATCCACAAATGAAGCGAGAGTGATTGGTTATCGGTCAAGACCGGGCCGGGCCAGGGGCAGGCGGATAGTCTTGCCTTCGCTCTCGAAGACGGCCCCGTCGTTCTCGATCTTGACGAGGCGCAGCCCTTCGACTGTGTCGCCGAGGCGCAGCAGGAGGCCATCGACCACGGCCAAATCGCCGCTGGGCTGGCTGAGCACGGCGGTTAATCTGTGGCGCGAGCCGAACCCCGCGTTCGGGGTTTCTTTCGCGGACTCGACCTGCTCAGCAACTTCTGCCTTTGGCTTTGCAAAGCCATCGAGTCTGCGGAATGCCGGTTCATCGAGCAGCGCATGTGCGATATCGAACTGGTCACCCAGGGGCTTAGCCTTTGAAGGGAGAGTCCGGGAGCCAGCAGATGCCGACTCTGTGCTTTCGGCCTCGGCTAGCACCGGCTCCGTCGAAGCCTTTGCCCGGATGACGAAAGTATCGAGGGCTAATCCAGCGCCAGCAGCGCCGAGAATGAGCAGATACCACAAATTCGGTTTGGTGTTTCCCGCCACACTGAGAAGGTGCAATTCAGAACGGGGCTGTCAAGGCAGTTGTGAGCCTTATCGCGTGCCACCGGCCGCAGAACCGTTCGAAACGGCAGGAGCCGCATACCAGACCATCTCGATCTGAAGCCGCCCGATCGAGTCTTCGCCGGCGATTCGGATGAACTGAACCGATTGCAGCCCCGTATCGGGGAACTTTTTCCGCAGGTCATCCAGGAACGTGACCGACCCTTCGTACCCTGTGCGTCCGATGAGTGTGATCAGGACCGCGCGGTATCGTTCTTCGCTGACTTGTTCGCCCGGGCGGATGGCCTCGATCGTCATGCCGGCCTGTTCGGTCAGATGCGTCAAGTCTGCAAGGCGTGTGTTCATCTGCTCGATGCTGGAGAGCTGGATGGCTAATTGTTCGAGACGGTTTGACAATTCAGCCGCTGTCGATGTGGCCTTGCCCTCGGAGATTTGCCGACCCGTCAGATCGCTGTTAGCGATCCAGAGCTCGGCCTTGAGTTTGACGGTATCGGCGTAGGTTTCCTGCAACGGCTTGACGCCCGCCAAGTACAGGAGCCCGACGACCGCACCGATCATCGCCACGCCGATGCCATCGATCGATTTGAAGCTCTTCATGACTTCTCCTCAATCTTCCCGATCACACACAGAATCTCGAAGCCCACGGCGTCTTTAGCGACGTCGGGCCTTGGCAGTGTTCCCACCAATCGAACAGAGTCGAAGAGTTGGCACTGCTCGAGGTAGAGTGCGTAACGCGTGGCATCGCCCTGAACCAGAGAAGTTCCCGTCACTCGGACGCGGTACGGACCAGAGGCTGCTTTGGAGGGTGGTGATATTTTGATGTTCTCCTGGAGTACCAGTGTCGTATTAATCTGCTCGAGATACGCACCTTCGTTCAGGCCGGCGGCGAGGATCTCGAGCAGGACACTCCAGTTCGGCTGGCCCGCGATGTCTTCGACCACGCCGAGTTCGTGCGTCACCGTTTCGATACGCGCCCATGCAGAGACCTCAGAGGCTTCGAGCTTATTGATGACGGACCGGACGGTGTCGAGCTCCTCGCGGACCGGTGAATCGAGATCGCCGAGGTACGCACCGGCGACCACGCAGCCGACAACACCGAAGACAGCGATCACTGCGACGCCTTTGAGCCAAAGCACAAGGCGCCGACGCTCGAGAGCCTTTACCTTGATTGATTCTGGGAGCAGGTTGGGCTGTTTCATGCCGCGACCTCCAGACTCGATTGCCCGGCTGCGAGACCGATCGCTGTCGCCCATCGCGTGTCTAAGTCGAAATCCGCGAGCCAACCGGTCGAGCGGATATCAACACGTAGTTCGCGTACAACCGTGGTTTCATACTCGAGGAGGAGTGAAGCCGACAGACGATCAGACGCCTTAGGCTCACCGAGGACAATCACCGATGCTTCTTCGAGCATCGGGAATCGCTCGGCCAGATAATCAATGGTGCCCACGAGGCTCGTATGCACCCGGTCGGATTCGACCGATTCGCCAGCGAGTTCGATCGTGCGCATGAAGAGCGTCGATGATGTGTCGAATGCATAGATCCCGATATTCCGCGCACCGGCCATGAACACCACGCGGTTGTTCTGGCCTGTGATTCGCTGCAGAGCAGTCGCTTCGGGTTCGAGGTGGTCTACATCCAGGCCGCACTGGGTAAATGGCAAGAGCAGTTCGTTGGCGGCCTCGTGTTGCAGACCGATCGCGAAATACTCGCTCGCGCGGGCGCGGCGTCCGGGCGGAAGATCCCAGATGAACACTTCTAGTCCGCCCGGCGCTCCCTTGGTGAGTTCTGCCTGAGCGAGTGTTTCGATCGGCGCTCCTGAAGAGCGTGGTGGCAGCTCGACGATTGCGCTTGCGAGCCGATCCGGCGGTACGGCCACTGAGATTCGGCGCGCGTCGATGCCTTGGCGTTCAAGCGCATGCAGGAGGCGTTCGACATCCTGGCGCGTCGGGACAGGATGATTGGGTGTCCGGACGGTCTCGACCATCGCGCGGAGTCGGAACGCGTTGCCCTCGTGTGAGAGTGCCACCGCTCGCAGCGTCCGAACGCCGATATCCACACCAATGCTCGTTCGGTTCTTCAGCATTCAACCCGCTCCCGTAGATGCAGTGAGATCGAACAGCGGCAGGAAGAGGCTGAGCGCGATGATGCCAACGACCACGCCTAGCACTGAGAGAATCAGAGGCTCCAGGATGCTCGTCAGTGAACGCACGACCAGGTCGTTGTCCTCGTCCATGATGTCGGCCAGATTCATGAGTACCTCACCGACACGTCCGGTCTGCTCGCCGTTACGGATCGCCTCGCAGACGGCGGGCGTGACGAGATTTGAGCCGCTGAAGGCGTCACTCATCGACTCTCCGCGCTCGACGCGCTGCTGGGCGTTCTCGATCAGCGACTCGTAGAGGAGATTTCCGGCGCTGGTTCGGGCGATCTCCAGTGACTCGAGCAGCGGCACCTTGGCTTCGAGGAGCACACCCATCACTCTTGCGATCTTGGCAGTTTTGAACGCTCGGATGATGCGGCCAAACATGGGGACATTCACGTGCAACGTGTGGAGTTTGAGCATGCCACTGGGCGTACGCAGCCAGGCGGAGAGTCCGAATGCTGCACCGATCAGGCCTCCGAGCACGGCCCACCAGTAGGCCTTCATGAATTCGGCGGCCGACATGATGAATGCTGTCGAAGCTGGGATCGGTGTGTTGAGTGTTTCAAAGAGTTCGCGGAATCTCGGGAGAACCGTGAATGCCAAAAGGAGCAGCACGCCGCCGGCCACAGTGAGCAGGAGCGCCGGGTAGACCATCGCGCCGGTAATGCTGTTTCGGACTGACATTTCTTGCCGGGCCAGCTTGGAGAGACGCGCCAGGATCTTGTCGAAGTCGCCGCCCGACTCGCCAGCCGCGATCATCGCGCGGTACACGTCATCGAAGACGGTCGGGTACAAAGCCATCGCGTCTGAGAG
>Ga0070727_10005612_pt1 | contig 10195 bp, 8 predicted proteins | sample tdAd472_FD_66722 | JGI IMG/M metagenome (GOLD analysis project Ga0070727, IMG submission 66722) | Marine sediment microbial communities from the Atlantic coast under amendment with organic carbon and nitrate - tdAd47.2 | ecosystem: Environmental > Aquatic > Marine > Coastal > Sediment | place...
TGCTGCACTGGCCAAGGGCGCAACTGTCGGCACGAGTGCCCCACGCCGCGCCGCGCAATTGCTCCACCTGCGACCCGATTGCAAAGTCGTCACGTTCCGCGGCAATGTCGCGACGCGGCTCGCCAAGCTGGAAGCGGGCGAGGCGGATGCGACTTTCCTTGCTGCTGCCGGCCTGTCGCGGCTTGGCCAAGACGACATTGGTCACGCACTCGACCCGAACGAGTGGCTGCCTGCCCCCGCGCAAGGTGCCATCGCGCTGGAAAGCCGCGCCGATGATGTGCAGACGCAGGAGCTTCTCGCACCGCTCGATCACGCAGCCAGCCATGCCGAAGTGCTGGCCGAGCGCGCGCTGCTGCTGGGGTTGGGCGGCAATTGCCATTCACCCATCGGCGTGTTGTGCGATCATAAGGATGGCGAACTGGTCATGCGTGCAGCGATTTTCAGTGCTGACGGGGCCGAGCGGGTCGAAGCCGAAGCGCGATTTGCAGCCGGAGACGACTATGCGTCGTCAAGCCTCGCGTCTCAACTCCTTCAAAGCGCGACGCCGGGCATTCGCGCGGTTTTCGACGGCCAATCGTGATCTTCGCCATCCGCCCCGAACCCGGTCTGCAATCAACACTGCAAGCCGCGCGCGATCTTAATATGGCGGTGCTCGGGAGGCCGTTGTTCGAAGTCGTGCCCGTGGCGTGGGACCCGCCCGATGCGGACAAGTTCGACGCGCTCCTGCTCGGCAGCGCCAATGCCATTCGTCATGGCGGAAAAGCTCTCGAAAGCTTGCACGACCTCCCTGTCCATGCCGTGGGAGAAGCCACTGCCAGCACTGCTCGCGATGCGGGTTTCACCGTTGCTGAGACAGGTTCTGGCGGGCTTCAGGCGCTGGTAGGCGCGGCCAAGGGCGAGATGCGCTTCCTGCGGCTGGCGGGTAGCGAACATGTGCCGATTGACCTGCCTGAGGGTGTCAACGTCACCACCCGCATTGTGTACGACGTGCGCGCCTTGCCCTTGTCCGGCAGCGACGAAGTCAGCCTGCGTGCTGCCGAGCCGCTCGTCCTGCTCCATTCCGCCGCTGCCGCCCGCCATTTCGCAGCCGAATGCGAGCGTCGCGGTCTCGACAAATCGCGTATCGCGCTCGCCTGTATCGGTCCGCGCGTGGCCGAGGCGGCAGGCAAAGGCTGGCGTGATTGCCAATCTGCTCCACAGCCCGATGACGCTGCGTTGTTGGCGTTGGCACGCGACATGTGTCATTAATGTAAAACGCTCGATTAGCGGCGATGAAAAACGCCGGAATTGGCTTGCAGAAGGACACTATGGAGCAAGGCTACGACTTCACCCCCGCCAGTGCGCGGCGGAAAAAGCCCCCAATGCGACCGATTTTGATCGCCATTGGTGCGGCTTTCCTGCTCGGTGTCGCAGGGATGTGGCTGTTCAGCAATAGTGATAGTTTATCCGGCCTGTTCAGCGTGCGAACAGAGACCGAGCAGGCTGCGACGCAAGAAGAACCCGCTGCGTTGGGCGAAGGCGATGCCGACATGGCCGAACCCACCCCCGCACCGACGCCCGATGACGCCGCCGAAGAGGCGCGTCAGGCGGTCGAGCAGGTGGAACAGGTGGTTGAGCAGCAGGGCGGTCTCGACAGCCGAATTGTCGCTATGGAACAACGTCTTACCCAGCTTGACCTGCAATCGCAGGCCGCTGCGGGCAATGCCGCGCGGGCAGAGGCGCTGTTGATCGCCTTCGCCAGTCGCCGTGCGATCGAACGCGGGCGACCGCTTGGTTATCTGGCTGACCAGTTGCGGTTGCGTTTTGGCGAAGACCGCCCCAATGCCGTGCAGACGGTGATCGATGCCGCGCAATCGCCGGTCACGCTTGATCAGCTGCTGGCGCGGCTCGAAGGGCTGGCCCCGACACTTACCGATGCCCCGGCGGGCGAGGGCGTGTTCACCCGGATCGGGCGCGAGTTATCCGAAGTTTTTGTGGTGCGGCGCGAGGATACCGCCTCGCCCGTTGCCGAACGCCGGTTGGATCGTGCGCGACTGTTCCTCGAAAGTGGGCGGATCGAGGCGGCGGTGTCCGAGGTGCGCAATTTGCCCAATGCGGCGATCGCTGAAGAATGGATTGACGATGCGGAGCGTTATGCCGCCGCCCAGCGCGCGCTCGAAACACTGGAGACCGCCGCCGTGCTCGATCCGCGCGAATTGCGCGATGGCGAAGGCCAGCCGGTGTCACAGCGCAGCCCGGCGAGGAACCAGCGGCGCTAGGTGTCCGGGACTTGCGCCTCTGCGCTAACCTTTGAGCAATTCGGGCAAATCGCCGCTCATCCCGCGAGCTTCATCCATAAACCAGCGCTTGAGCGTGGGGCTTCGCTGCACGCCCGCCATGCCGAGGCGACGCACCGCACTCGCGGCCTTGCCGGGAATGCCGAACAGGCGGGTGAGGCCATCTGTCGCGAGCGCGACCATGAACGAATCGAGCCCGCGCCATCTCTCATAGCGCGCCAGCACCTGCGCATCGGCAGGCTCCAGACCAAGGCGCATGCCTTCTGCGATAACTTCGACCAGAGCGCCGACATCGCGCAGGCCCAGATTGAGCCCCTGGCCGGCAATCGGGTGAATGCCATGCGCAGCATCGCCAACCAGTGCGAGACGATTGTCGACGATCTTGGCAGTGTGATGGAAGCCAAGCGGGTAGGAACTGCGCCCACCATCAAGCGCGATTGCGCCATATAGGCCGTGCATCCGCTTCTCGACTTCGGCCAGAAAGCCGCGCGAGCCGAGCTTGAGCACGCCCTCGGCATCCTCTTCCGAAATGGTCCACACCAGCGCCGAGCGGTGGTTGCCCTCGGCATCATCAAGCAGCGGCAGCAGTGCAAACGGTCCGGCGGGATAAAAGATCTCCCACGCCACGCCGTCATGCGGCTTTTCATGGGTCAGGCCCTGAATGATCGCGCGGTGGCTGTAATCCCATTTGGCGAGCGAAATGCCCGCATCATCGCGTGTCGGTGATCCACGCCCTTCGGCAGCGACCATCAGGCTGGCTTCGAGCACAGTTCCGTCTTCCAGCGTGGCCGAAACGCCGTGTTCGCCGCGCTCGCGCGCCACGACATTGGCCTTGGCATGCCAGTTGATGAGCTTTTCGTCCTTGGCCGCCTCGAACAGGGCGAGGCGCAATTGGCGATTGGCGAACATGCGACCGAGCGTTCCTTCATGCTCCTCAGGCTGGAAATCGATCCGGCCCGGACGCATCGCATCGGTGACCGCTATGTTTTCGATCCTGCAGCCATGCGGCTCCAACTGGTCGGCAAGGCCGATGTTCTTGAACAGGTTCCAGCTGGCAGTGGAAACCGCCGTGGCGCGGCCATCATAGCCTTCGGCGAGCAGCTCCGCCGGATCGGCCCGGTCGACGACATGGCTGGAAATGCCTTTCTTCGCCGCTGCCAGAGCCAGTGTCATGCCGACGAGTCCGCCGCCGAGAATTAGGAGTTCGCGCTTGTCTGCCATGGCTCCTGCTCCTAGGTGTCCGGCGAAATGCAGGCAAGACTATCCTTTGGCCTCCCCCTTATGCGCCATCTGGTCGCGGCACTGCTGCTGCTGCTGCTGCCGTGGGCCGCGCCGCCGGCTGTTCAGGCTCAGGGACAACCGAACAATTACATCGCTGCCGACCTTGTGGCGGAAAGCCAGCCCGAGCCGGGCGAGACACTCACTGTGGCCTTGCGATTCCGCCCACAGGATGGCTGGCATGGCTATTGGTCGAACCCCGGTGATGCCGGGCTGGGCATGGAACTCGACTGGACGCTGCCCGAAGGCTGGGAGGCAGGCGAGCCGCTCTATCCGGTGCCCGAAGCGCTTGAGCTGATCGGGCTTATCAACCACGTTTACAAAGAGCCTTACGCGGTGCTGGTGCCGATTTCGGTGCCCGAGGATGCAGACGTCGCGAGAGTCGCGCCAATCTCGGTGCAAGCCGATTGGCTCGCCTGTTCAGACCGGCTGTGCGTTCGTGAGGGCGACACGCTGCGGCTACGCTTCCCGCAGGTGACCGAGCAGCTGCGAGCCGATTTCGATGGTCATCGTGCCGCCGTTCCGCCGCTGATCGATAGCGAGGGGCGCTTTGCAATGAGCGATGATGCGCTGCGGGTCGCGATACCCTTGCCCGAGGGCGTGGCCACTGGCGATCTGCATCTCTTCATCGCGCAATCCGATGTGGTCGATTATGGCGCGGAGCAGCGATTTTACCGCAGTGGCGAATATCTGATTGCCCAGATCGCGCGCGGCGGCCTGCGGGCCGAACCCGAGCGGATCGATGGCATCCTTGCATTTGGCGCGGAGGGGCAGGGCCTGCGCTTTGAAGCTGCGAGGGGCAATGTACCGACCGGTGGGCGAACGCTCGGCGGTGCTGGCGTCGAGACGCCTCTGGTGCTCCTTCTTGGCGGTGCCTTGCTCGGCGGATTGCTGCTCAATCTGCTGCCCTGCGTCTTCCCGATCCTCAGTCTGAAGGCGTTGACACTGGCGCGCGCGGGCGAAAGCGAACGCATGGCGCGGCGCGAGGGGCTGGCCTACACCGCAGGCGTGATGCTGGCTGTGCTGGCGCTGGGCGGGCTGCTGCTGGCCCTGCGCGCGGCAGGAGAGCAGGTGGGCTGGGCGTTCCAATTGCAGCAACCGCTGGTCGTGGCCGGCCTGCTGGTGCTGGCAACGCTGATCACGGCGAATCTTGCCGGCCTGTTCGAGCTGCCGATGATGCCGATCCGCACCGGTGGACAGGGCAACGCATTTTCGACCGGATTGCTCGCTGCGGTAATCGCAACGCCGTGCACCGGGCCATTTATGGCGGCAGCATTGGGTGCGGCGCTGCTGCTGCCGGTGACGCAGGCACTGCTGCTGTTCGCCGCGTTGGGACTGGGGCTGGCGCTGCCCTTCCTGCTGCTCGGCTATGTGCCCGCTCTACGCTCGCGCCTGCCGAGGCCGGGGCCGTGGATGGAGACTTTCCGCAAGGTGATGGCCGTGCCGATGGGACTGACCGCCCTGGCATTGGTGTGGCTCGCATGGCGGCTGGGCGGTGTGCATTTTGCCTTCACCGCTGTCGGGGCGGGTGTGACGCTGGTCATCCTTCTGGCCGCATTGCGCCGTGCATCGCGCCCGATGCAGGCTGTGCTGCTTGTTATCCCGCTCTACTTCCTCGTCGCCCTGCCGTTTCGCGTGGAAGAGCAGGCTCCCGCCGCAGCCGAAAGCATCCTCGATCCTGTGCCCTATAGCGAACAAGCTCTGGCAAAGGCACGCGCATCGGGCCAGCCGGTGTTCCTGTGGTTCACAGCCGATTGGTGCGTTACCTGCAAGGTCAATGAGAGGGTCGCTTTCGAACGCGAAGCGACCCGCGCGGCGTTCGAGGAAGCGGGTGTTATCGCGATGCGCGGCGACTGGACGCGCGCCGATCCCGCAATCACCCGCTATCTTGAGCAATGGGGCGTCGCGGGCGTGCCGCTTTACGTGTGGTATCCCGCCGGTGGCGAGGGCGAGCAATTGCCGCAAATCCTGACGCCCGATATGCTGGTGGAGCGCGCCAGCCTAGCCCGCTGAGGGTTGCGCTTCTTCCGAATCATTCTCGACCTCAGCGGAAAGGCCACCCGCACGGCACCATTCGACGAATTCTCCGGGTATCCGGCTCCCCGCAATCTCCAGCATCCCGCGCCCCGGCAAGGTCGCGGTCAAATCGCGCGTTCCGGCAAATACATCGAGCTGCGGGTCACCGGCGGGCAAACGTGCCTCCCAGCGCCATTCGCCATTGGCAAGCGTGGTGTCGGCCAGAAATCGGCTGCGCATGCCATTGCCAACAAAGGGGAACAGCGCCGATTGATCGGGCAGCGCCTCGGCATGACGGATGATGACGAATTCAATCGGGTCGGCCTGCAAATCACACCCGAGGGTCAGCAGCGGCTCTTCATCCGAATTGCCAAAGCGGATCGCCACGCCGCTTTCGGCAACGGTCCAGAACGCGTCCGAAGTATCGGGCGAGGGATCTGCACGGGCCGCGCGCGGGGCGGCTTCTTCCATTGCGACGGGTTGAGCTTCGGGCGCTGGTTCGCTCGGTTCCCCACAGGCGGTGAGGAGCGAAGCCGTCGATAACGCCAGGAAACGCATTCTTACGCGGCGCGCGGTTCGATCCGGCCCAACTCACCGTTAAGCGCGCGTTTGGCGGTTCGCAATTCGGCGCTGGTTTGCAGGCGAAGGAAGAACCCCTCGGACATTCGGAAATAGCGCGACAGGCGCAGATCGAGTTCGCCATCTATGCGCTGCTCGCCGTCGATCATGGCTTGCAGGCGCGCAGAATCGACCGCGATAGCCTTGGCCAGGGCGACAGTATCGAGCTCCAGCGGCTCCATGAACTCCGACACCAGCATTTCGCCTACATGGGGAATGTGAAGCCAGTCGGATTGGTCAGTGGTAGTCGACGATTTCGACATCATACGCATTTCCATCCTTCCAGACGAAGCATATACGCCATTTCATGTTAATTGAAACCGAATGCTGGCCAGCACGGTCGCGGTCGAGTTCGTGAAGGCGGTTGCTCGGCGGTAGCCTGAGGTCTTCCAGCGTATCGGCGGCATCAATCATTCCGAGCTTGGTTGAGGCTCGGTTCTGAATGTCGGCGGGCAACTTCTTGCTGCTTTAGCCGAGCCAAAGACGTTCGGTTTCTTCGTTGGCGAAGGACTGGATCATTGCTGCCTCGTGTAAGTGCAGCCAGTCATTGAGTGCATCTTATTGAGTCCCACAAGCTGCCGGGCTAAATTATCCCCACAGAAAAATATAAAAGTATTGTATTACAATTACGTGCTGAATTTCCTTTGCACCCGCCCGTAACGCATTTTCCGCGTCCCCGGCTTGCCCTCATTGCTCCGCCCAACAGGTCTTTTCTGGCCTATCGCTCCGCTATTTGAGGCCAATGGTGCCTTCTTGTCCGGATCAGGAATACCCAATTCGTCGGCCTCCAGGCGGCGGATTTCGTCGCGCAGGCGGCCAGCTTCTTCGAATTCGAGATCGGCAGCGGCGTTGCGCATGCGTTTTTCGAGGTCTTCGATATAGGCCCGTAAGTTATGGCCAACCAGGTTGTTGACCTCCTCATCGCCGGTATCGACCACCACGCCATCGCGCGAAGCGGTGTGTGCAACGATATCGGCGATAGCGCGTTTGATTGTCGTCGGCGTGATGCCGTGTTCCTCATTGAAGGCGCGTTGCTTTTCGCGGCGACGTTCGGTTTCCGCCATCGCGCGTTCCATGCTGCCGGTGATGCGGTCGGCATAGAGGATGACCTTGCCATCGACATTGCGCGCGGCGCGCCCGATGGTCTGGATGAGGCTGGTTTCGGAGCGCAGGAAGCCTTCCTTGTCGGCATCGAGGATACAAACCAGCCCGCATTCAGGAATGTCGAGCCCTTCGCGCAGCAGGTTGATCCCGATCAGCACGTCATAGACGCCAAGTCGCAGATCGCGGATCAGCTCGATACGCTCGAGCGTCTCCACGTCGGAATGCATGTAGCGCACGCGCACGCCCTGTTCGTGCATGAATTCGGTGAGGTCTTCGGCCATCCGCTTGGTCAGCGTGGTGACGAGCGTGCGATAACCCTTTTTCGCGTTGGCGAGGCATTCGGCGATGCAATCCTGCACCTGATCCTCGACCGGTTTGATCTCAACCGGCGGGTCGATCAGCCCGGTGGGGCGGATCACCTGTTCGGCAAACACACCGCCGGTCCGCTCCATTTCCCACTTTCCGGGTGTGGCGGAGACGGCAAAGGTCTGCGGGCGCATCGCGTCCCACTCGTTGAAGCGCAACGGACGGTTGTCGATGCAAGAGGGCAGGCGGAAGCCATATTCGGCGAGCGTCAGCTTGCGGCGATGGTCCCCGCGCGCCATCGCGCCGACCTGCGGAATGGTCTGGTGGCTTTCATCGACGAACAGCAGCGCGTTTTCGGGAAGGTATTCGAACAGGGTTGGCGGCGGCTCGCCCGGCAGGCGGCCCGTCAGGAAGCGCGAATAGTTCTCGATCCCGTTGCAGCTGCCGGTAGCGGCAATCATTTCGAGATCGAAATTGGTGCGCTGTTCGAGCCGCTGGGCTTCGAGCAGACGGTCTTCCTCGTGCAATTCCTTGAGTCGCTCCTGCAGCTCGAATTTGATCGCATCGGCGGCCTGTTTCATCGTCGGGCCGGGGGTCACATAGTGGCTGTTGGCGTAGACGCGGACCTTCTCCAGCCTGGTGCCCTTCTTGCCCGTCAGCGGATCGAATTCGCTGATTTCCTCGATATCGTCGCCGAAAAAGCTGATCCGCCAGGCGGTGTCTTCAAGGTGGCTGGGAAACAGCTCGAGATTGTCGCCACGCACCCGGAAGCAGCCGCGCGCAAAGGCGGTGTCATTGCGCTTGTATTGCAGGGCGACGAGCTTGCGAATCAACTCGCGCTGATCCACGCTGTCGCCTGCCTTGATGTCGAAAATCATCGCCGAATAGGTCTCGACCGAGCCGATCCCGTAAAGGCACGAAACCGACGCGACGATCAGCACATCGTCGCGCTCCAGCAGCGCGCGCGTGGCCGAGTGGCGCATCCGGTCGATCGCCTCGTTTACCGAGGATTCCTTCTCGATATAGGTGTCGGAGCGCGGGACATAGGCTTCGGGCTGGTAGTAATCGTAATAGGATACGAAATATTCGACCGCATTTTCGGGAAAGAAGCTCTTAAATTCGCCATACAGCTGCGCGGCGAGAATTTTGTTGGGCGCGAGCACCAGGGCAGGGCGCTGCAATTGCTCGACCACCTTGGCCATGGTGAAAGTCTTGCCGCTGCCGGTCACGCCCAGCAACACCTGCGTCTGCTCCCCGTCTCTGGCGCTTTCGACAAGCTCGGCAATGGCTGTTGGCTGGTCGCCGGCGGGTTCGTAGTCGGAAGCGAGCCTGAATTGCTTGCCGGGGAGCGATTTTTCGGGACGCGCGGGTTTATGCGGGGTGAATTCGCCACTTGTGTCGGGTTCTTCCAGCCCGCGCCTGATGATCAGTTCAGCCATGCGCGGTGATATGGAGACCCGGGCGCGCTTCGGCAATTGCCTTGCGAACTTGCCCAATGGTCCACGATAGGTCAGAATGAGACCGCGACATCCGGCAAGGGGGAAATATCATGCGTATCGCGACTATATTGATTGCCACCTCCGCACTTGCCCTTGCGGCATGCGGCGAATCGACCATGACGGTGGACGATCCGACAGATTCGGAACAGATTGCCGCGGCGGCACAACAACTGCCCAGGCCGCAGCCGGGCGAATATCGCACCACGGGCGAACTGGTAACACTCGAAGCGCCCGGTGCGCCGCAAGATGAAGTGGACATGGCGCGCAGTTTCATGAGTTCGATTTTCGCGAGGGAAAGCTCGCGATGCATGACTGAGGAGGAATCCGAGGAAGGATTTCAACGCTTCGCCGAAGAAGTTAGCCAGAATGACGATAGCTGCGAGATGACGAGCTACGAAACCACATCCGACGGCTTCACAGCCGCTATGACCTGTGGCGGTGACAGGGGTGCTATGGGTACCACGACACTTGCCGGCGATGTCACCGAAACAACCATGGACATGACCATGACAATGGAAGGGCAGGACCCGTCCATGGGTGATATGCGCATGGTCATCCGGATGCAGTCGGAGCGTGTGGGAGACTGCGCCGGGGACGACAAGGCTGCTGGTTAGGGTCAGGCCCCGAGACCGCCTGGTAGCTATTCGCACGAAGCCTGCTCCACAATGGGACGGAGCCGCCAAACAGGGCCAAACCGCGCCGTCTGCGATTGGCAGCGCGGGTTGGTGCGTTTAGGAATATTCGCCACCGGGCGGCGCTCTGCCGCCTGAATAACGGGGATATACCATGCGCGCGATCCATGCCTTTCCGCTGCTTGCTGCCCTGGCGCTAGCCGCCTGCGGCGAGGACAACGACGTGCCCGCGATCGATCAGGCATTGTCCGCCAACGATGTTGATCAGGTGATTTCTGACAATGGCACCATGCCCCAACCGGGTGAGTATTCCACACGCGTGTCGCTGGTGGGCCTCGATGCGCCGGGAATGACCGAAGCAAGTATCGCCGAAATGCGCTCCGAATTCGAGGACGGTGCCGCGTATCCGCATCTTTTCTGCGTGACCGAAGAGACCACCCGTGAGCAATGGTTGTCCGACATGACC
>Ga0070727_10005614_pt1 | contig 10192 bp, 7 predicted proteins | sample tdAd472_FD_66722 | JGI IMG/M metagenome (GOLD analysis project Ga0070727, IMG submission 66722) | Marine sediment microbial communities from the Atlantic coast under amendment with organic carbon and nitrate - tdAd47.2 | ecosystem: Environmental > Aquatic > Marine > Coastal > Sediment | place...
TTCATGAAGATCAATGGCGACACCATTACCTGTGGCGCGCTGTCGATCGCGTATCCATTTGGTGCGATGTCTTCGACCTTGAGAGCGACGACATCACATCCCCGGGTGGTGTCAGACGAATTCGAACTCGTCTCAGTTTACCGATAGATAGGGCGAATTACGCTGCACATAGCTGCTGCCATTCAATGAGGGCAGCTTCACGTTGAGATTTGAATTCGTCTCTTGAAACAAGATGTCTTTGAAAGTTGAAGTGGTTGAAAATGGCAGAGTGGACGGATGAGAATTTTTGCAAACTTCGTTTGAGCCGGAACCTGGACATGGCTCGCTCTCGTCGCCGAAACGGGAGATGAGAATTCTCAGCTCGATTATTCTTCCACCGACCAAGTTCCTGGGCTGCATGATTACCAACGATCTTCATTGCCGCACGATAGGACTTCAGCCGATCCGTCACAATGACCTTTGGCAGGCCATATCGTCTCATTGCTTTCTTCAAGAATGCCAATGCAGCCTTACGGTCGCGGCGTTTTGTAACAAAGGATTCCAGCTCTTCTCCTTCGTGGTCAACAGCACGCCACAGATAGTGGGTTTCTCCATTGATCTTCACGAACACCTCATCGACATGCCACCGCCAATTTGAATAGGAACGGTTTGTAACGCGACGTTTCCGGATTTCGGCGGCGAACATTGGCCCGAAACGGTTCCACCAGTAGCGCACCGTCTCATGGCAGATATCGATCCCGCGTTCATGGAGGAGGTCTTCGACATTCCGTAGCGAAAGCGGAAACCGAACGTACATCATCACCGCCAGGCGGATGATTTCGGGAGAGGTTTTGAAGTAGCGGAACGGGTTCTGATTTTTCATCTCGCGAGGGTAGGGAGGCTAGATCCGCACCTCAAGCCGTTTTCTTCTGACAATCCCGGAACGACGTCTTTAATTCCCATCTAGGGGCTTCTTTCGTAATTCCGGAGTTTCCGTGTGCTAGCGCAAAGCACCGATCCAGAGGAAAAGGCTGCTTTGCTGCAATATTCACCTGGTCCATCGCTTCACCCTGCATTCCTTTTACAGGATAACGCCATAGAGTCTGTATTTTCATTGGATGTTTTCCGTCAGGTGAAGCGGTTCAGGTTAGTGCCCGATCATCCATGGCCGGGAAGGACCATGGCCATGGTTATGACCATGGTGGTGAGTATGACCACATTTATCTGATTTTCCATGGCCTTGTTCGGCCACGATGTGTTTTGGTTTGCTAACGACTTCCGGCTTGTCTGCACTTTTTTCATTGCGCGAATGGGCGATACGATTGGTTGCCGACATCATGGCGAGTGCAGGTGCGGAAACGGCGCGTTCTGCCTGCCCTCCACAAGATAAGCACTCGGTGGGCTTGGAAGCTGCCGACATCGGTTGCCAATCCTGGAACGGGCCACAACGATCGCAAACATAGTTATACAAAGGCATGATTGCTCTCCGGGTTCGGTGGTGGAACAAGAGGCCAACGGTACTACTGGAGCAGTAAAATTGGCCTCCTGCCAAACACGTCTTAACTACATTCGGCTACATCAACCCCTGCCGGGATTGATTGGGTTGGACCGGATGCGTTCGGGTTGATATCGAAATCGAAAATGGCGGTCGGTATCGAAACCGTACAACATGCATTTGGGATATCGACAATGCCTGCAACACGCCCTTCGACCGGCGCTGTTCCCAGAATCATATAGGCTTGCTCCCCCGAGTATCCGAACTTTTTGAGATATTCGACTGCGTTCAGACACGCACGGCGATAGGCAACGGTGGCGTCGAGATAGTGCTGCTCACCATCATGCTCATCGACAGAAATACCTTCAAACACCAGATACTCGGAATAGTTGGCGTCGATCGGGCTGGTCTGGAAGATCGGGTTGGTTACCCCGTACATTTCCATGCCACCCTTGATGATATCAACGCTGATATCAATCCAGCCAGCCATTTCGATGGCGCCGCAGAATGTGATCTCGCCATCGCCCTGCGACCAGTGAATATCGCCCATCGATAATCCGGCACCGTCGACGTAGACCGGGAAGAAAACCTTGGAGCCTCGTGACAAGTTTTTGATATCGCAGTTCCCGCCGTGTTCCCGCCCCGGTACGGTACGAGCTGCTTCCGCGCCGGCCGTCTTGGCATCTGCCCCGGTCATTCCACCCATAAGCGCTGTTGTCGTACCGGCCATGCCATCCGGCAATGTGCAAAGTGGCGGTGTTCGGGTCGGGTTGGTATCAAAGAGTTTCTTTTCGCGGTCGTTCCAGGTTTTCAGCAAATCGGCAGATGGTAGTGTGCCGATCAATCCGGGGTGAATTGTGCCGGGAAACCGCACGCCGGGAATGTGTCTGGAGCTAGCATAGATACCCTGGAAGTCCCAACATGCCTTGCGCGCTTGAGGAAAATGGCGGTCCAAAAATCCGCCTCCGTTCTCATAGGCAAAAATGCCGGTGAAACCCCACTGAGAATCTTCTTTGTACCCAATGTCATTGATGTTGACGACCAACAGATCTCCGGGCTTCGCACCCTCAATTCCGAATGGGCCACTTAAATAGTGAACTTTGGAAAGGTCGACGTCCCGAATATCGTTGGCACTGTCATCGTTACGAATTTGCCCGCCAGTCCAGTCATAGCATTCCACGCGGAATTCTTCACCCGGCTTGAATGTTTCAACGAAAGGCAAATCCGGATGCCAGCGATTGTGCGTTTTGACGATTTGTTCTTCTGGAAACTTATCCATTTCTGCATGAAATGCTGTCCTAGCCATGGTCTTTCTCCTTGATTGGTGAGAATACGGGTCCAGGATCAGACCCTGTGGGTTGTACTAACTTTGTTTTTCCTGTCTTGTTGACAGGAAGTCTTCTCCGTACGAGCTGCGCAAAAGCTTGTTTCATACGAACACCAAAAACATGTAAAAAATGTTCTGATGATCTGAACCTGTATCCGGTTTCGAGGAGCATGATTGTTGGACGCGAGCAGAGTAGGTATGAACGCATTTCACGGACCTACCGGATGACATGTCGAAACAGAAATTGCCGTGTATTGTTCAAGCGTGCAGCATAAGTGGCGCTGTTTCGGCTGTATGGCTGAATGTGTGACCATATGTGACCTTTGAGCTAGGGTGAGTTTTAAGGAAACTCAACCCGTGCACGCTATGACATCTATTGTGTCATGAGCCTAATTCGGGCCAGAATTTTACGATATACGTCATATAACGTAGGATGTGTGCTGCAGGATATCTGGTGTGGTTACAAAGATATCGAATGTGGCAGATGATCCGGTTCTTTACGGATCATGAGGCAACAGGCACTTGAAGGAGTACGTCAATCGACGCATTTATTGCACCGCCGTCGCTGGCTAAGGTTACTGGACTTCCTTAACTAGCCTCCCAATTGAACCAACCACAAACTGGACTCTTCGATTGCCTGGTTGAATTAATAGTGAGACCGAAACTTTCCGGGCGTATACATCAAGCTCGATCCGGCAATCGAAGAGTGTTTTTTGCCGGTTGGAAAGAAAAATGTATCAATCACATTGCGGACAGTGCCATTGCGGCTGCAGCGGTACGATTTTCAACGCCAAGTTTCTTGTGAATGCGTTCCAGATGCTTGTTGATGGTTCTCGGGCTTAAATCAAGTATCGCGCCGATATCACGGTTTGCCTTTCCGTTTGCAATCCAGGTCAGTACTTCAGCTTCTCGAGCGGTTAGACCGAACACGGTCGATAGCCTGTTCTGAATACTGTCGAAGTCTTTTTCAATGACGCGTAACAGATATTCATCCGAGCCGCTTCGTCCAATATAGGAAATGAGTAGTTGCCGCTCATCGGTATCGGTCAGGACAAACTGTTTTGGGGCAGCAGAATCCGCTGTATATTGTTCTTTCAACCATCGTTTCACATAGTCGGGGAACCGAAGGTCTGCTATGGATTCATCATTAATGAAATGTTCGATCAATGACGCAGCTTGCGGAGTCTTCCAGAGTATCTTTCCTTCGCTATTGGTTGCCATCAAGAAGCGGCTGGCCTGATCCATGGCAACGAATGCGCTTTGTGCCAACCGGGCGTTGGCTAGATGAACATTCATCCTGGCGACGAGTTCCTCTGGATCGATCGGTTTAACCAGATAGTCGACACCACCCGCCTGAAACCCTTCAACAATATGCTCGGTATCGCTCAGGCCTGTCATAAAAATCACAGGCACATGTAGCATTGCGCTATTGAGCTTCAGTCTGCGGCAGGTTTCAAAGCCGTCCATGCCAGGCATGACGGCGTCCATAAGAATGACATCGGGAGTGATTTTTTCAATGACGTCCAAGGCCTTTTGACCGACCTGAGCTACCAGAACTGTTGCTCCTGTTTCCTCGATGACATCGGTCAGGAATTTCAACGTGTCCGGTGAATCGTCAACGACGAGAATGCAAGCGTTGTCATCCTTGTTGGTCATTTGCTTCTTCCAATGCAGACATATATCCCGATAAATCAAATGCATTTACGAATCCTCGTAGTTCTGAAAAGAACAGTAGGTTTTCGGGTAATTTTTCTTCCAGCTCAGTTAGTTTCGCCTGAATTCCGCGGATATGTCCGATTTGTCCAAGTTTTCTAAGCTCATCCAGATAACATCCCGCAGGGCGGTTATAGGCTGCGGATGGATGCAGTACCTTAGATGTTGTGACAGCGATATTGCCTTCATACACCCACCGAATCCCAAGATTGTTTTCAATCTTTTCAAGGAAGCGATCATAGTCGATTGGCTTCATCAGGTAGTCATTGTGTGATCGACTGTCAGCTTCCTTGTACGAGCCTTCAATGGCATTTGCGGAAATCATGATGATCGGAATTGCCGTACCAATAGTCTCCCGCAAGGTCGTCGCAAGATCCAACCCGTTCATGCCAGGCATTGAGATATCGAGCAGGAAGATGTCTGGTCTGCGGCTCTTGGTCAGACGGATACACTCATCTGCATTTTCTGCGACCAGCACGGTGAAACCAATCGGTTCAAGAATATCTTTGACCAGACTACAGTGTGTCGGCTCATCATCCGTAACAAGTAGTGTCATTCGTTTCCCACGGTACCCGACCACACGACCATGCTTTTGCTGGTTTTCTCTGGAAACAGTAACTTCTCTAATGGGGACTGTTATTTGGAACTCGCTTCCCCGACCCAATTCGCTTTGAACCCAGATTTTTCCGCCCATGCGTTCAGTCAGGATCTTGGTTATTGCCAGGCCTAAACCAATGCCATCTGATTTGTGAGAAACGTCCGTATCAGCCCTTTCAAACGGAATGAATATTCGATCGATATCTGCCGGCCGTATACCCACTCCGGTGTCGCGGACAGAAAACTTCAACAATTCACCCATCGGCTTTACGACAAGCGATACCTGGCCCTTGGGAGTGTAGCGGAAAGCGTTCGATAGCAGGTTGATCAGTATCTGGCGCAACCGCTTCTCGTCTGTTCGGACAACGCTTGGTACTTTTCCCACCGTTTCAAACTCGAACTGTACATTGTTTGCTTCTGCCTCAAGCCGGAACATTTCCACAATTTCCACCAGAAATGATTCCAGCCCGAATTCACTCTCATCCAGAGAAAAGTGCTCTGACTCGATCTTCGTGATGTCCAGCAGGCCATCAACCAACCCGGTGAGGTGTTCGGAACTTCGGCGGATCACATGAACAGCATCGACACGATGCGGCGGGATCGATTGGTCACGTTCAAGTAATTGCGAGTAGCCGAGAATTGTATTCAACGGCGTTCTGAACTCGTGATTCAGTCCTACAACATATCGGCTCTTGGCAGAGTTTGCAGCTTCTGCGGCTTCCTTCGCTTTCTGGAGTTTCACATCTGTGATTTTATGCGCTTCGATTTCCTGCGACAGCAGGTATGTTTGATGAAAGGTTTCATCTTGTGCGCCTTTAGCGCTTTCCCTAGCCAGCACAAAAAGCCAAGTAGCAACACCGCTGATGATGGCAAGGATAAAGAATATCTGCCAAAGAGTTCCTTGAATGCCATCATGCTGCAACCAGTCTTCTATTGTGGTTTGCAGATACACCAAACCGAGTACCCCGCCGATAACAAGGCAGAACAATAGTTGCATACCGATATAGTGACCGATGCTTGAGTTCAGACGGGCTACGACCCAGCTTGGAAAAATCTTTCCCATCAAGGCAAGGATCTGGTCTGTATATCGCGCTTCTTTCTTGCATCCGTCATTGCACCGAGCATCCAACGAGCAGCACAGCGAACAAATGTATCCGTCATAGACAGGGCACCCGGCCATATCTTCAATCTCATAGGTGTTGTTGCAAATACAACATTCCAACTCGGTTTCGTCTTTAATGCCCAGATCCGGACTCCTGGCCAGGTAATATTTACCTTTGGTTACAAAGGCTATTAATGGCGCGGAACAGAAAGCCACACCTAAAGCAAGATAGGACGAAAGAGCTTTCATGACTTCACCCAGCAATCCGCTGAATGATATCATTGCAGCAATGATGGCGATTACTATGGAACCGACTCCAACCGGGTTAATGTCGTAGAGATATGCTCGTCTGAATTCGATATGCTTGGGACTGATGCCCAGTGGCTTGTTGATAACAAGATCGGCAGATAGGGCGCCAACCCACGCCACCGCAATGATCGAATACAGCCCGAGAATTTCTTCGAGGGCGCGATAGACACCGAGCGTAATCAGCAGGAAAGCTATGGTTACATTGAAAACAAGCCAGGCGACGCGGCCTGGATGGCTATGGGTGAGTCGTGAGAAAAAATTGGACCATGCAATCGACCCAGCATAGGCATTAGTAACATTGATCTTGAGCTGAGAGATGATGATGAAAACGGCTGTTACAGCTATGACAATGCCTGGTGTTGAAAACACATACTGAAACGCCACCTGATACATGTGCGAGGGATCGACTGAATGTTCCACCGGAACAGCCATTTTTAGAGCCAGAAAGACCAGGAATGATCCGGCGACAATTTTTAGAGCACCGACACAGATCCAACCTGGCCCGGCCGATAGCATGGCCACCCACCATTTTACGCCATTCTTTTCACTCTTCGGAGGCAGGAACCGCAAAAAATCGACCTGTTCGCCGATTTGAGCAGCAAGTGAAAATATGACAGCCGAGGCTGCCCCGAACAGAATAATATTAAAGCTACCGTCTTTATCGCCGACCCGACCTGTATACTCTGTCCATTCATTGAAATACTCAGGGTGTCTGGTTGCGATGTAGGCAAAGGGCAGAATATGTAATAAAATCCAAACTGGCTGTGTCCAAAGTTGAAATCGGCTAATAAATGTAAACCCATGCACAACCATCGGGATAATAATGATCGAACTGATCAGGTAGCCGGCGAAAAGCGGTACTCCGAGGAATAATTCGAGTGCTGTGGACATAATCGCAGCCTCGATTGCAAAGAATATAAATGTGAATGACGCATATATAAGCGATGTAATCGTTGATCCGATATACCCGAAACCAGCTCCGCGGGATAATAAATCTATGTCTACTCCGTGTTTTGCCGCGTAGTAACTAATAGGCAATCCTGTTGCGAATATAAGAAGGCAAACAGCGAGAATTGCTGTAATAGCATTGACGTACCCGTATTGTAGAGTAATGGAGGCGCCAATTGATTCCAGCGCCAGAAATGAAATCGATCCCAATGCTGTGCTCGTCACAACAAACGGAGACCATTTTCGGATTTTCTTTGCAGTGAACCTAAGAGAAAAATCTTCTATGGTCTGGTTCGATACCCATTGATTGTATTTACGGTGAACACGGACAAATTTATGTTGTATCATGTTGCGGGCCGACTCGCTGTATCAGCATAGGGGCGCCCAACATGATAGTAATTCCAATGATGCCACCCTGTTTGCTTTTCTTGCCGGTGCTGTTAGCGCGCCGGTCAATTTATATTTAGCACTTGATCTGGTAGCCGAAGCACAAACTGTCGCCGTTACTCGGCTTCCATACACTTTCCACATAAACAAATCTGCGGAATGTTTCCGACTATACCTTATACGGTAACACCGTCCCAGCGTTATTCCCTGTACGTCAAATGACGTACTGGGTCGATATTGTCCGTCGGATAGTCAATTGACGTATACCTGACGATTCCCCTGCGAGCTATAGCTGAAAGCCTGTCCTGTCACCGGAACAGAAATTTGTCCAACGGGTGTGTGCGGCATTCAAAGCATCTTCCGTATGAACATACAGGGCAATGAGTGAGCTGAAGATGTCTCAACTGAACAGGGAAAATTCAAATGTCCAAAGATACTGAAATCGAAAAGGGTCGGCAGTCCAGGCTGGTTAAAAGACGCAGCGTATTGGCTGGAATGGCTGCGCTGCCTGGTGTCTCCATGTTGCCGACCGGTGCACTTGCAAACAGCGAATTTCCAACCAGCGAAGTGAATACGACCAATCTTGCGGTTACGGATGATGAGGTTACGATTGGTATTCTTCACTCTATTACAGGTTCCATGGCATTGAGTGAAACGGGATCTGTTCAGGCAGAAAAACTTGCTATCAAGCAAATCAACGAATCCGGTGGCGTGCTTGGCCGTCAGGTCAAGTGGATCCAGGAAGACGGCGCCACTGACTGGCCGAATTTTGCTGAAAAAGCGAAAAAGCTTATCGTGAACGACAGGGTCGCCGCCGTAATGGGTTGCTGGACATCAGCTTCCCGAAAAGCCGTGCTTCCCGTCTTCGAACAGTACAACAATATGCTTTACTACCCGACAATGTACGAGGGTTTGGAAGCGTCCAGGAACATCGTCTACACCGGGCAGGAAGCTACCCAGCAAATCCTTGCCGGCATCGACTGGATCGTTAAGGAGAAGAAACCGAAGACTTTCTACTTTGTTGGATCAGACTATATCTGGCCCCGCACATCCTTCAAGATCGCCAGAAAGCACATTGAAAACGTGTATGGGTTGGAAGTGATCGGCGAACAGTACTATCCGCTTGGTCACACTCAGTTCAATTCAGTTATCAATAAAATGAAACTGAAGAAACCTGACGTGATTTTCTCCATCGTTGTCGGTGGGTCGAATGTGGCTTTCTACAAGCAGATCACCGGTGCTGGCGTCGATCTGACAAAACAGACTGTCATTACAATTTCTGCAACCGAAGATGAAGTTCGTGGTATTGGCGGCGAGAATATCGAGGGCACGTACATGTTTGCCAAGTACTTCCAAAGCCTCGACAACCCGAACAACAAGGCTTTCATCAAAGAGTTCAAGGAAATGTGGGGCGATGACATCGTTATCGGTGACGTTACCAATAACGCCTATCTCGGCCCATGGTTATGGAAGGCAGCCGTTGAAAAGGCGGGAAGCTTCGATATCGACAAGATAAAGATTGCCAATCCGGGTATCGAAATTACCAACGCGCCGGAAGGGTATGTTCGAATTCACGAAACAAACCATCATCTTTACAGCAAGTTGCGTGTCGGCCGCGCCCGAGCCGATGGCCAGTTCGATGTGGTGTATGAATCCGAACTGAAAGAACCGGATCCATTCCCGGAAGGGTACCAGTAACAAGTAACGGTGATTGGCCTGGGATGTGAATCATCCCGGGCCGACGTCGTTGTTTGTACTGCGTGTCGTGATTGAAGGTTTCAAAATCTGATCGAACATCGAAAGGCCGTCTATCATGTTTGGATATACGTTTGGTGAGCTGGGCTCGATTTTTGCCATGCAAGGATTTGCCGGGCTTATTCTTTTTTCTGTTTTTGTCCTAATGGCGCTTGGCCTTGCCATCATATTCGGCCAGCTAGGCGTGATTAATATGGCTCATGGCGAGTTCATGATGATCGGGATGTATATTACTTACGTCCTATCAACCTTCTTTGCCGAGTATCTGCCGGACTTGTTCGGGATATACTTTTTTGTGGCAATGGCGATAGCGTTTCTGGTCACAGCGGCGTTGGGAGCATTCGTCGAATGGGCAATGATACGTCATTTGTATCGTCGGCCGCTTGACACCCTGCTGGCTACCTGGGGATTGAGCTTGATCCTCCAGCAAACAGTCAGAGTAATATTTGGGACCCGTGAAGTGGGTGTCAGAAAACCGGACTGGATGCAGGGATCCGTGTCTTTGACCGACATGATCGACGTCCAAATATACGGGATGGTGGTCATGGCGATAACCACAGTTTTGACAATTGGGGTTATG
>Ga0070727_10005615_pt1 | contig 10192 bp, 5 predicted proteins | sample tdAd472_FD_66722 | JGI IMG/M metagenome (GOLD analysis project Ga0070727, IMG submission 66722) | Marine sediment microbial communities from the Atlantic coast under amendment with organic carbon and nitrate - tdAd47.2 | ecosystem: Environmental > Aquatic > Marine > Coastal > Sediment | place...
GGCGATCGATAAAAGGGAAATGGATGGCGAAGTTTACGTCAGCCGCCTCCGGGTGCGCCGCATGATGCCAATGATGATAGCGTACCGTCACGAAGTAGGGCTCCAGCCAGATCACACGAGGACGGAAGTCCGTGTGGGAGAACGTGGCGTGGAAGGAGACGAAGACGAGATACCCGGCCATCGTGAGCGGCGAAAAGCCCAAAAGGGTCATCGGGATGAGGATTAAGCCGCGTGTGATAAGTATATCGACGAAGTGGGAACGCGAGCCGGCAATCCAGTCCAACGTTTTGATGGAATGATGGATGGAATGGAAGCGCCAAAGAAACGGGATCTTATGGAAGGCCCGGTGCACTGCGTACTGCGCCAGGTCCGCCACCACGATGGCCAACGGCAGCTGGACGAGGAAAGGCAAGCTCCCTACGGTCTGCATGAGCACCGGAATCGCCAGCCATTTGGAGGCGACAGTGGCGGGTATCAGCATCGCGAAGGTGGTCAGTTGCGCGGGCAGATGGGTAGCCACGAAATAGAAAGCGTCGGTGGTCCACTCAGGCCGGAAGGTCTTCTGCTCTGGATGAAGCGGCCAAAGCCTCTCCACCGGGACGAAGACGATGGTCATCACCAGGAGGTCAAGGAGGAACCAATCGAGGCCGAGGCCGATTTTCGACCCGACCTCCTCCGGTAGCGGAGCGCTTGCGCCTCCGAGCAGCACAGCAGCCAACCCGAGAGCGGCTCCGGTCAGTCCCAGGACCTTGCGTTCACGCAGGATTGCGGAGATGGCTCCGAGAACGAGAGCAGTGGCGATCGTTCCCTGGATGAGCAGGCGAATGATCTCTACTGGATAGACCGGGCGGGCCTCGGGAAGTGTCAGAAGCCCCGGGAAATGCAGGGTAAGAACACCGCCGACGCTTAGCAGTCCGAAGAAAACGGACGCCGTGCCGCTGACCCAGCCGCTCCCCAGGTGGGTCGGCTCCGAATCCCCGAATAATTTGTTGAAGAAAGCATCCGACATGTTCTTTCTCCGGAATCGTTAGTTTGTGGGGACCCCGCACAGTCCAGAATGTGCGAGCGGCGGATAGCGCATGGAAAGAATAAGCGCCATATTCCACAAAAGCGAATATGGCGATCACATATTTCGCATGTGGCCGAAAATGTACATTAAATGAAGGATCGCTGACGCACGTTACTCACCGGAAACCGGGGAAAATGCTAAACTCGTCGTCAAGGGCTGTGTCCATACCCAGATAACATCAAGAAGACGCAGCGAGCCCGGCATCGATCGGTCCCACTCCCGTATCGCGCACGAGGTCGCTTCGAGTCGAGTGTTTGACTCCGAATGCTCTGAGACGGACCTGATAATGACAGTAATAGAACTAGGTCACGAACAACAAGAGGGTCACCCGGATCGGCAATTGGTTGCCGGTCGCTATCGATTGCATTCGCGGATCGGGCACGGCCGCCTTGGGGAAATTTACGAAGCGGACGATGAAGGGTACCGCGACCTCGGTGTGGGCCAACGTGTAGCGATCCAGTTACTCCCGGACAGGATCGCGGACAACAATGGACTTTTCAGTAAGCTGAAATTTGGCTACACCGTAATTCGATCCGCTTCTCACCCAAATATTGTCTCGTATTTCGACGTCGACCACGACGGAGATTTCGGCTATCTCATCATGGCCCGTCTCGACGGTGCATCGCTGCGCACCATATTGAACGACGCTACAATGTTGCCATTGGATGAGGCGAGCCCGGTCATTCGCGCCGTAGGCGACGCACTCCAGTTTCTGCATGCGAAATCCATCGTGCACGGCGAGTTGACCGCTGAAAACGTCTTCATCACTGAAGACCTGGAAGTCCGGTTGCTCGACATCGTGCCGCTGGACTCCGCCTCATCGATACTCCGCGGCGTCGCTTCCGGGGATCCATTCAGTCGTAGCGAAATCGAAGACGATGTCTATGGGCTTGCCTGCCTCGCTTACGAGATGCTGGCCGGAAAGCATCCGTTCAATTTTCACTCATGGGCTGATGCTCGTCATGCAGGAATCGAACCCCCCCGCATCGGTTCTTTGCCGGAAAAACAGTGGAATGCGCTGTGTCGCGCACTTTCATTTGATCACGAGCGGCGGACCCCCGCGGTCGCAGATTTTCTGCACGAATTCGGCATCACCGGCACGGAACGTTTGCAGCCCTCGCGCGACGCAACAACGGAACGCGCTTCATCGTCAAAGTTTATGGAAAAGGACGCACAGCCGGCAGCACATTCAACAGACCGTTCGCCCGGCGTACACGCATCAGATCATATGACTTCCGATAATCGTGTCGACCCGCCAATCGGGCGCATAGCAAGACCGAAAAGCGCGCGCGAGAAGCGTAAGCGCGCCAAGTGGATACCATCGCCGATCCTGGTCTTGGTCCTTCTCGGGCTTGGTACCTGGTTCGTCTATGGGCAGCCACGCGACGATATTGTCACGCTGACCGACTACGTTGATTCATACCTTGATGGCAGATTTACCGGGGGCAGAGACGATAGTTTGTCGATCAACGCGGGTGACATTGCCCCGACTGTCTCGCAGGACGCGGAATCCGCGATCGTCCCGCCGAGCACTCCGACACAAATCGTTGCCGAGGACGCCGCTGATGCGACCGACGCGGCAGAGACTTTGCCAGCCGATGAGCCGTTGGCGGATTCTGAGACCGACGCTTCGCAATCGGAGTCCGAATTCGCCGTAATCCAGTCCTTTGTCACCATATCTGAACGCGATGGTGCCGCGCGCATTACCGCCCGGCGCCCAGAAAACGCGGCAGACCGTGTATTCTGGTGGACAGGTGATCACACAGCCATTGCGGACCGGGACTACATACCGATCGAGCTTCCTGTGGAGGGTTTCACGTCGGGCGAAGAAGCCGAGACCATACACATCCCGCTGATCGACGATGGCCTGCCCGAACCACGGGAGACATTTTACGTTTACCTGGGTCGGCACAATGCGCAATTGGGACGACTCGAGCCCATCCTGCGTGTTCGGGTTGAGATCAGCGACGACGAATAGCGATCACCACATTCTTATTGCTGGACTAACCGTGAAAATCTCTTTATTTTTGGGTCTGGCTGCCAACTGGCGGGGAGTTGCTTTGAAACTGCATGTACTTTTGATCCTTGGATTCGCTCTGAGCGCAACGGGTTGCGAAGGAGAACAGGCTGCGCCTCAGCAGGCGGACGAGGCACAAACGACTGCTCCGGCTGTCGAGCCGATGGCCGCCGAAGACCCTGCGGCTGAGGAAGAGACTTTTAGAAATGACGCGTTTCTAAAGCACATGCACGCTCATGCGGATTATATCGACGTTGTCAATATCGCCCTCGCCGATGACGACCTCGATGCCGTCATGACGCCGGCCTACTGGTTGTCGCATCACGACACGGCGAGCGGTGTCCCGGCCGACTGGCAGCCGTATCTGGTTGGCATGCGAGAAGAGGCCCGTGCCCTTGAAAGTGCGACCGATCTGGAAACCGCACGCGCCGCATCGAAACGTATCACTGAGCAGTGCCAAGGTTGCCACGCTGCCGCGGGAATCATTGGCAACGGCGGAGAGCAAGCGAGCGACTGACGCCGAATTTCAAGTTGCCTGCTCCAACTTTTCACTTGCTTCGAGCCACTCCCATTCGAGGGCCTCGATTGTTGATTTTGCTGCGACCCGGTCCTGAATAAGCTGAGTCAATTCATCTTTTCGACTCGGGTCGACGTAAATCGAATCATCTGCAAGGCGCGCCTCGAGCTCGGTCAGTCTGGACCGGCTTGAGGCGAGTTCTTCTTCCACATCCCGGACTTTGTCATATAGTGGTTTCAAGCGCTGCCGCCGCTGCGCCTGTTCCTGCCGCTGTTGCTTCTTGTTTATGGTCTTCGCCGGTCCCTCTTGCCATTTAGCCGCGGCTTGCTCAGATTTTTCTTCCTGCTCCCTGAGCCAGGTCGGGTAGTCGTCCAGGCTACGATCAAATCGGTCGACAATGCCGTCGTGAACGATGAGCAGTTCGTCGCAAACACTTCTTAATAAATGACGATCATGGGAGATCACGACCAGCGCGCCGGTGTATTCGATCAGTGCGACACTCAGGGCCTGGCGCATTTCGAGATCCAGATGGTTGGTAGGCTCATCAAGCAACAACAAGTTAGGCCCCTGACGAATCATCATTGCCAATACCAGCCGCGCTTTCTCACCACCGGAGAACGGCGCCACCGGTTCGAAAATTCGCTCTCCGCTGAAGCCGAAGCGGCCCAGATAGTTGCGATGATCCTGCTCGCGATCCTTGGGTGCGTAGTCCCGTAAATGATCGATGGGACTGTCTTCCAGACGCAGTAGTTCGAGTTGGTGCTGGGCGAAATAGCCGATTTTCGTATCCTTGCTCAGGACCCTCTCACCTTTTAGCAGGGTGCTGCCTGTCGAAAGGGCCTTGACGAGTGTTGACTTGCCGGCGCCGTTCACGCCAAGCAGACCAATCCGGTCACCAGCCGACAGGTTCAGGTTGATGTTGTCGAGAATCGTGTCGTCGCCGTAGCCAACCGTTGCGTCCGTGAGGCCGAGCAGGTGTTGGGGCTGCTTTTTTGGCTCGATAAAGTGAAACCGGAACGGAGAATCGACGTGCGCAGGAGCGATCTTCTCCATGCGTTCGAGCATTTTGATCCGACTTTGGGCCTGGCGCGCCTTCGAGGCTTTGTAACGAAATCGATCGACATAGCTATGAATGTGTTTGATCTGCTTTTGTTGTCGGACGTACATCGCCTGTTGTTGCGCAAGCTGCTCGGCACGCAGGGTTTCGAACTGACTGTAATTACCGGTGAACAGACTGATCGTCTCGTTCTCGATATGCGCAACGCGCGTGCAGATCTGGTCGAGAAAATCGCGGTCATGTGAGACAACCAGCAAGATTCCTTCGTATCGCTTTAGCCAGCGCTCAAGCCACAATATGGCCGGAAGATCGAGGTGATTGGTTGGCTCGTCGAGCAGCAGGATATCGGATCGACACATGAGCGCACGGGCGAGATTGAGCCGCATACGCCAACCACCGGAAAATTCTTTTACGGGCTTCGCGTATTCGTCCGCAGCGAATCCGAGACCGTGCAGCAGTCGAGACGCACGTGATTCGGCTGTAAAGCCGTCGATGGCATCCATACGCTCGTAAAGGAGGTGAAGGTCCGGTTTGTCTGTGGCGGATTCACCCTCGACGATAGCAGCCTGCACGGTTCGCAACTCACGGTCGCCATCCATTACGTAATCAACCGCGGAGCCGGTGCCGTGCGGACTTTCCTGCGCCACGTGGGCGATTTCGTCCTTTGGGTCAAGGCCGAGTTCGCCACCGTCCGGCTCCAGCTCGCCCAGGAGCATGGCAAACAACGAGGACTTGCCACAGCCGTTGGCGCCGATAACGCCCATGCGTTGTCCAGGGTGAATCTGAAAACTGGCGCTTTCGATTAGGACTTTGCGGCCGCGACGCAAGGAGATGTTGGTGAGGGCGAGCATGACCGGCGCGATTATATCCGTATACTCGCGCCCCATGTCGGACTCTAATGCGTTTAGCTCCCTTGGGCTAAAACCCGAGCTACTCAGCAACCTTGCCGAAATCGATTACGTGGAAATGACGCTGGTTCAGGCGGAAACTCTGCCCAGGCTGCTGGCGGGTTCCGACGTATTAGCACGCGCCAAAACGGGCAGCGGCAAGACAGCCGCTTTTGGCCTCGGTGTACTGAATAAGCTGCAAGTCGAATCCTTTCGAGTGCAAGCGCTGGTTCTTTGCCCAACGCGGGAGCTCGCCGATCAGGTTGCGCGCGAGATGCGTCGCCTTGCGCGTACCTTGCCAAACATCAAGATTCTGGCCTTGTGCGGCGGCGCGCCGATTGGCCGGCAACTGGCGTCGTTGCAGCACAGCCCGCACATTATCGTCGGTACGCCGGGCCGGGTATTGAAGCACCTTGCCAAAGGCACCGTTGATCTTGGTAGCCTGCAGGTATTGGTGCTCGACGAAGCCGATCGCATGCTCGACATGGGGTTTACCGACGAGCTGGACGCGATCCTGAAATACGTCCCGGCTCAGCGGCAAACCCTGTTGTTCAGTGCCACCTATCCGGATGCGATCGCTGCCATCAGCGACAGGGTGCAAAGGGACGCGATCGTTGTTGATGTCACCGGCGATGAGGAAGCAGCGCGCATCACACAGTACTGGTGTGAAGTCACACGCGAAAACCGCTGCGCCGGTTTGGTAAGCGCGATTCGCGAATGGGGTGGAGCACTGAATCTTGTCTTCTGCAATACCAAGATCGATTGCGCCGAAGTGGCAGGCCACCTAAAAACTCAGGGCATTGTTGGTCTCGCCCTGCACGGCGATCTCGATCAGGACCAGCGTAACGAAGTTCTGGTTCGATTCGCCAACCGAAGTGCGAGCGTGCTTATAGCAACAGACGTCGCGGCACGTGGCCTGGACGTTGATGATGTCGATGCGGTGTTCAACTACGAACTGCCACTGCAACCCGAAATCTACACGCATCGTATCGGTCGAACCGCACGTGCCGGCAAGAAAGGTCTCGCTGTAAGCCTGGTCGAGCCGCGAGAGGTGCACCGCTTGCTGAACATCGACGCTGCGCAGTCAGATGCGCTGGTGCAGTACCCTGTTCCCGAGTCGGGCAACGACAACGACGCGCTCATACCGACAATGACCACGCTGCAAATCAGTGGCGGGCGGAAAAACAAACTCCGGCCCGGGGATATTCTCGGCACTTTGACCGCGGACGGCGGTATTGAAGGAAACGCAGTTGGCTCGATCGATTTGCTTGATGCCTGCTGCTTTGTCGCGATCCGCAGTGCGCAGGCATCTGCGGCGCTCAGGCAATTGTCAGGCCGGCCGATTAAGGGCCGAAAGTACCGGGTTCGAATTCGCAAGTGAGTCGCGGCCGAAGGAAGTGCTGGCCAGGCGCGGACCATACCGGGAACCACTGATAGCGCAGAACAGTTGCCGGGCATATACTCGCGACGATGACGGAATACCGGGATTCATATCGTGCCGCAGCAGTTTGCCGACTGACGGCCAGGCGTGCGCTTGGCCTGATCCTGCTGGCCGCGTGCAGCGCAACCCTGGCGGCCGCAGAAACCCGCTCGGCCGGCCTCGCGGGAACGCTGCCGTCCGACTATCGCGAACCGGGCGCCGCCGTTACCGCGTTGCTGACCGCGCCGACCCCGCCCGAACCGTTGCTGCATGCCCGTTCAGGTCGAGTCGCCTTGTTGTTCAGGGAGCCCGTTATAGACATGCAACGGCTGGCTCGGCCGCGTCTCGGGCTGGCCGGATTCCGTTTCGATCCCGAATCACAGACCTCCGGTATCGGCCCACTGATTTCGCGGATCGAGATAGTATCCGCCGACGCTCCGGCAGACCAGGAGCCCATAGAATGGCTGCCGGCCGGGGGCGCAGTCCTGGACTTCATTCGCTTCTCACCGGACGGGCACACGCTATCGGCTGTCGCCATCACCAGCGGTCCCGCAAAGTTGGTGCTATTCGACATTGTCAGCGGCAAGGAACGGGTACTGGATACTCCTGTAAATGCCGCATGGGGAGATCCCTGCCGCTGGGTGAGCGGTGATGAACTCCTTTGCCGCGTGGTCCCGCAAAATCGAGGTAGCCCACCGGCCGAACGTCCTGCTCCCGTAGTCGTCGAGCATTCAGGCGGCGCGGTACCGACGCGCACATATCAGAACATGCTTGAAAACAGCTACGAGGACGAGCTGTTCGAATACTATTTCAACGTGCAGCTGGCGCGGGTTGAGCTCTCCGGCCGCACCCGGTTTGTACCCGGGCTTCAGGGCTTGCTGTCCAGCCTGGATCCTTCCCCGGACGGCGAATACGCCCTGGTGACGCACATCCAGCGGCCCTACCCGCGGCTGGTGCCGGCACGCCGTTTCCCCAGTTCTGTCGAACTTTGGGACCTCACCAGCGGAACGCGTCTGTATGCTTCCCGTCCTACCGGCTTCGGCCTCGATCAGGACGATGACGAGGATGAAGATCCTCGGCGCGGCCAGTGGATGCCCGGAGCGACTATCACGCTTGGCTTCATCAACAAAACGCGCGATGCCGATGGCAAACGGATTTACCGCTGGATGGCGCTGGCGGCCCCGTTCACGGGCGAGCCCATCGAGATTGCCGCAAGCCACTCGGTCATAAAGAGCTTTGGCTGGACCACCGCCGGAACGCCGTTACTTGCCACGCGTGGCGATACCGCCGGCGAGATTCGCTTCCAGGTGGTTTTCGCCGACGGTATGAAGACGGTTTGGAGCGGCGCCGCGGCTAACCGATACGAAAACCCGGGGCGGGCGCTGCGACTGGATGGCGCCGACGGCCCGGTGCTGGAGGTTGACGGACACGTTTACCTGGCAGGCGACGGGCAGGGAGACGAGGGGCCTCAGCCTTTCCTGGACGTCTTCGATCTGGGGCAACAGACCACCGAGCGTGTATTCAGCGCCGAACCCGGTGTTTTCGAAGTCGTGCTCGGCCTGCTCGAATCAGAACCGCTCACTTTCATCACCTCCCGAGAAACCGAGACCGAGTCGCCCAACCTTTACCTCTACCGGGGCAAGGATCGCAGCAAACTGGGGAACGTGCCCGACCCTTTCCCGCAGCTCGCGAAAGTCACACGCCGCGTGCTGAACTACAAGCGCGCCGACGGAGTGGCGCTGTCCGGTGCCTTATACCTGCCCGAGAATTACCATGAGGGCGAGCGGCTGCCGACCCTGGTATGGATCTACCCGTATGAGTTTTCGGATCTCGAGCAGGCCGAGCAGCTGGACGTCCGCTCGTTCCGCTTTCATAGAGTAAAGGGGCCTTCGCCGCTAGCGGCCGTGGCTTCCGGCTACGCCGTACTGTTGAATCCCACCATCCCCATCCTCTACGAGGAAGGCGCGACCAACGATGCCTACATCCCGCAGTTGGTGGCGAGCGCCGAAGCAGCTGTCGACTACCTGGTCGAACTGGGCGTGACCGATCCGAAGCGTGTCGCCGTGGCCGGTCGCAGCTATGGCGCGTTCTCGTCGGCGAACCTGATGATCCACTCAGACCGGTTCGCGACAGCCATCGTCATGAGCGGCGCCTACAACCGCACTCTGACGCCATTCGGTTTCCAGCACGAACGTCGCTCGTTCTGGGGGGCGACCGAGCTCTACACCAAAATATCGCCGTTCTTCCACGCCGACAAAATCAAGGCGCCAATCCTGCTGGTGCACGGCGGCATGGACGAAAACGCAGGCACTCCACGGCTGCAGGCGCGACGTCTTTTTCATGCGCTAATGGGCTCGGGCGGTTCCGCACGCTACGTGGAACTACCCTACGAGGGCCATCACTACTGGGCGCGGGAAAACGTGTTGCTGGCTGCTGCGGAGATGCTCGACTGGCTCGACAAGACAATCGGTCCAGGGACGGCCAGCCCGGCCGTTCAGGATTGAGTAAGCGCGCTCATTGGGCGCGCTTCGTCGGTTCGACCTCTAAATTTCGCGGGGGAAGTCTTAATTTTACAGCTCGCGGTGTTTCATTCGCTCCGCTATGTGCTCGGCCTGACGAATGGCCAACGCCACGATCGTTAGCGTCGGGTTACCCGCCGCACTTGTACTAAAAAGGCTGCCATCAGTGACGAAGAGATTGGGTACATCATGCGTTTGACCCCATCTATTGGTCACGCCGTCATTCTTGTTGACGCTCATCCGGGCCACGCCCATATTGTGGCACCCTCCGCCAACATCGAGTGTCGTTACCGGCTTTTGCCCGCCCATCGATTCCAGCAGTGCTTCACATTGCTTCTTGCCGTGTTCAAACATCGCCAGAGAATTCGCGTGGTAACTGTAGTGCAGCGTCGGCACCGCTAGCCCGTACTGGTCTTTTTCGGTGTCATCAAAAGTAATTCGATTCGATGCTTGTGGCGGATCCTCTCCCGTAACCCACAGGCCGCCGAGTTTCGTATAGTTTGCGAGATACTCAGCCGCCGACTCGCCCCACCCGCCAACAATGGCAGCAACTGTTACCGGATCAGTGGCGACCGTTTCAATCAGGTAACCGCCGTTAAAGCCGCGTTCCGGTACATGATATTGCTCATCGAATAGCAGCCCGGACTGCCGCGTCCCACGATGAAAATTCACTTCGCCAGGCATAATTGCGAGCGTCGAGAACATC
>Ga0070727_10005616_pt1 | contig 10189 bp, 4 predicted proteins | sample tdAd472_FD_66722 | JGI IMG/M metagenome (GOLD analysis project Ga0070727, IMG submission 66722) | Marine sediment microbial communities from the Atlantic coast under amendment with organic carbon and nitrate - tdAd47.2 | ecosystem: Environmental > Aquatic > Marine > Coastal > Sediment | place...
CGGTCGTCGTGCTCTTTCTGCTGGTCTGTCGTGTCGCAACAACAGTTTGGCAGTGAGGTACGACGGCCGTGGTCTATCTCTGGTGATGGAAGCGGGCTAGCCCGCTCCAGCGCGCCGCCGCCGAGCTCGCGAACCCCGGTCAGCTCGCGGGGTAGCGCAGCGCGGCGACCAGCCGCCGGGGGTCGCCGCCCCACGGACCGCGCCAACCCTGGAGCAGCTCCGCGGAGGGCGCCTGCCCGCGACGGGCGCGCTCGATGGTGGGGCGCAGGGCGTCTGCCACCGAAGCGTCCTCGACCCCCGCTGCGATCCGACGCTCGACCCCTGCCTGGGCCAGCTCGGCCAGCGCCAGCGCTTGCTGCTGAAGCTCGGGGTCGGCGAGGCCGACGCAGGGGGCGATCTCGAGGGCCCGCGCGTGATCGGCGTCGCTGACCTGCTCCAGCAGCTCGCGCGCGCCCGCCCTGGCGGCGTCGTCGTAGAGCAGGCCGACCCAGAACGCAGGGACGACCAGCAGGTCCTCGGGGCGCTGGGCGTCGGTCGAGCGCAGCTCGATCACGCCCTTCTTCAGCCGGGAGTTGGTGAAGATCGAGCCCAGCTGGTTCCACCAGTCCTTGTCGCTGACAGCGGTCCCGTCGTCCCAGTGCCCGCGCTCCATGGCCGCGCGGAACGAGGCGCCGTGCATGGGCAGGTACTCCCCCTCGCGAATCCGGAACATCATCGGCGCGTCGAGGGCGTAGGCGGTGTAGTCGTCGACGGTCGCCGTGGGGGAGGTGCCGCCGGGGACGTCCTGGGCCCGGCTGGGGTCCGTCCAGAGCCAAGCCCGGGCACGGACCGAGGAGCACTCCGACTCGGCCATGCCGTCGAAGGGGCTGCAGGCGAAGAGCGCAGTCGCGGCGGGAGCCGCCAGCAGAGAGACCCGCAACAGGTCCATCGCGTCGGCCTCGTCGGCGAAGTCGAGGGAGATCTGCAGCGAGAGCGTGCGCTGCATCATGGTGTGCGCCAGCTTGCCCGCCTCGCCGAGGGAGGCGAAATACTCGCGCATGATCCGGTAGCGGCCCTTGGGCATCCACGGCATGTCCGCGGCCTCGTGGAGCACGATCCCGCCGCCCAGGAGGTAGAGCCCCTGCGCCTCGGCGATCGCCGCGACCTCCGCGGTCCGCTCCCGCAGCGCGTCGCGGACCTCGCCCAGGGTCACCAGCGGCGCGGTGGAGATCTCGAGCTGCCCCCCGGGCTCGAGGGAGACGGTCTCGCCGGTGTCCCGCTGGAGCCCGATCAAGCGCCCGGCCTCGTAGTCGCCGTGGGAGCCGTGGCGCTCCTGGAGGGTCTGCAGCACGCGCTCGATCCCGCGCGGGCCGTCGAAGGGCGCAGGCTGCAAGGTCTCTGCGTCGAGCAGAGACATCTCCAGCTCGACGCCGATCCGTCGCGCTCCGCCACCGCTCTGAGCGAGCAACTCGCTCGCGCGGCGGGCGTCCAAAATCTCGTCCACGTTAGAGCTCACTGCGTCCACAGCTCCACCTGCCCGAGGCTCTCTGGCCCGAGGGGCCGTTTTATCACCTCAACGCGAGCACCGCGCAATTAAATCCCGGCACCGTTATGATTTGCGCCACGCTCATGAGCACTCAGGACCTGGTCGTCACGCTGTTCCTGCTGCCCCTGCTGGCTGGGCTCCTGCGCCTGTTCGTGCGCCGCTGGGAGTTGAGCTGGATCGGGGCCGCCGCCTGCGTGGGCGCGCTCGTCGCGGTGGGCGCGCTCGGCGAACGCCTCCAACGCGAGGGAGTGCTCCACCACGAGCTGGAGTTCCCCCGCGTCCCCCAGCAGGCAAAGCTCCCCGCCTGGGACGCCGACGCTGACGGCGTCCTCGTGCAGAGCGAGCACGCCGGCTGGATCTACCCCTGGGCCGACGGCTTCAACGACGGTCGCCCCGACCAGCGAATCGACGAGCTCGAGCTCGACCGCTACCTCAGCGTACCGCCCCGGCTCCGCGGCGGGCTCTCGCGGACCTTTGAAGAGCTCGACGCCGACGCCGACGGGAGCCTGAGCACCGCCGAGCTCGGCGCCCCGCCCCCGCCCGAGGCCGACTACGACGCCGACGGTCACCTGACCCCGGCCGAGCTGGCGGCCTACCGGCTACGCGCCGACGCGAGCTGGGTCAGCGTGGGCGACGCCCTCCCTCCTGGCGGGCAGGTGCGCCTGCCCGCCACCCGCTTCTCGCTGCGCTGGGAGGCGAACCTGTTCTCGCTCTCCTGGGTCGCGCTGATCCTCGGCCTGGCGACCCTGCTCGAGCTGACCCCAGCCCGGCGGCTGCCCTCGGCTGCGCTCGCCACCGGGCCCCTGGCCCTCAGCGCACTGGCCACTGACCTCGTGGTCGCGCTGCTCCTCTGGCAGGTGGCGCTGCTGATCGTCAACCGGCGCCATGCCGCCGACTGGCTGCGAGCCCTCTGCGCGGGCTGGGTCGCATGGCTGGCGTTGACCGCGCTCCAGGCACCGGGCTCCTCCCCCCTGGGCCTGCCCATGCTCGCTGGCGACGGCGCCCTGCTCACGCCGGCTCAGGCAGGGGTCGTGATCACGGTGGCGGTGTGGATCGCCGCCTGGCCCTCTCGCCGCCTGAGCGGCGCCGCCGCCGCGCTGCAGAGCCTCGTCCAGCTGGGCGCGGCGGGGCTCGTGGTCCGCACGGCGCCGCTGTGGTGGCACGACCCCGGGATCGCGCCTTCGCTCCTCGCCTGGCTCGGCGTCGCCCTCGGCTGCGCGCCGGTGCTCCAGGCGACCCTCGGCCGTGACGTCTCCCTCTGCACCGCCAACCTCAGCCGCGCCGCCTGGTGCCTGGCCCTGGTCGTGATCACCCTCGACGTGCAGCTGGGGCTGGTCTACCTCGCCGTGAGCGCGGGAGCCGTGGCGCTGTTCCACCTCTCCGCCGAGACCGTCTGGCGCGCCTGCGGCCCCGAGGGAGGCGAGCGCCAGCAACTCCCGGGGGCCTTCGTCGGCGCGTCGGTGGGCATGTGCCTGCTGGTGGGGCTCCCCGGGACCCCGGTGGGTCACGTCCTCGCGCGCCTGCTCGACGACCCCCGGGTCAGCGTGTTCGCGGTGGCGATCGTGATCGCCGGGGCGCGGATCTATCGGCGGCTGTTCTTCCGCCGCCCCGCGAGCCTGCTGACGACCCCCTCGGCCGGGCCCGCCCTGGTGCTGAGCGGCCTGGGCTGGGCCCTGGCCGCCAGCGCGGTGTGGTGGCTCTCGTTCAAGTGGGGCGTGCTCCACGACGACGTCCACCTGCGCCCGACATCCTGGGGCCCCTGGACGTTGGTGTTCGCCGGGGCTGGGCTGGGGGGCTGGCTGCTGCGCTGGACCTCGACGCTCCCCGCCGCCAGCCGCCCGCGCCCGACCCCGGCGCTGTGGTCGGCCTGGGCCGAGGCGCTGACCCGCTGGAACCAGGGGGTCCAGGAGCGCTTTACCCGCTTCGCCAACCGCGAGCGCTCTCCGTCCATCGAGGTCGAGGCAGGGAACAAGTCGTTCTGGGAGGGGTCGCTGGTCCTCGGCGCGAGCGCGGTCGGCCTGCTCGCGATCTGGTTCTGGAGCTGATCAGCCCTCGCCGAAACCAGCCCGCTTGAGCGTCTCCAGGTCGAGGCCCCCCAGCTGGGGGGCGAGCATGCGCCACACCCACTTGCCCACGGCGTCGACCTCGAGGTTCACCCGGTCGCCGACCTTCCGCTGGCCGAGGGTGGTCACCTCGAGGGTGTGGGGGATCAACGCGACCGAAAAGCCCGTGTCGCTGACCTCGGTCAAGGTCAAGCTCACACCGTCGATGGTGATCGAGCCCTTGTGGATCATGTAGCGGGTCAGCTCGGGGGTGCAGCGCACCGAGAACCAGGTCTGGCCCGGCTCCTCGCGCTTGGCCGAGACCTGGCCCGTGCCGTCCACGTGACCGCTGACGATGTGCCCGTGAAAGCGGCCACCCGCCGGCATGCTGCGCTCGACGTTGACCTGGCTCCCCACCACCAGCGCGCCGAGGGAGGTCAGCTCGAGGGTCTCCCGGATCACGTCGAAGGCGGCGCGGCTGCCCTCGAGCTCGACCACGGTCAGGCACACTCCGTTGGTCGCGATCGAGTCGCCGATCCGCACGTCCGCGCTCAGCTCGCCCAGGTCCAGCACGATCCGCACCGACGCGGCCGCGCGCCTCAGCTCGGTGACCTCGGCCAGACCCTCTACGATTCCGGTGAACACAGGCGCCTCCTGTCTCGGGGCAAGCCTACCACCGCCCGCGAACTCCCCGAGCCTCGAGGCTAACGCGGCTCGAGCGTGTGGCGGAAGCGGGTCAACTCGCGCGCGGCGATCGCCCGGTGCCGGCTGGCGACGTAGCCCAGGACCACGAGCTGCCGGTCCTGGTCGAGGGCGCCCAGACAGCTGACCTCGACGCTGCGCCCGGGGACATTGGGGTCGAGCGCGTCGAGCCGCAGCTCGACCTCCCACCAGCCGTCGGCGGCCCGCTGCGGCTGCACGGTCACCGTGATCCGCTTCACGGTCTGGTCCCCGCTGACCTGCTCCATGAGGAATTCGCCCAGCTGCTGCGGCTCGGGCAACCGCTCGGACTCGGGGGCCGTCGGGTCGCCCTGCAGCACGCCGACCTGCAGCCGGATCAGCGGGTCGACCAGCAGCGGATCGGCCCCGGCCTCCTCCAGCTCCTCCGGCGTCCGCCAGGGCATGGGCACCTCGGCCCGCAGCGAGGTCTCGGGGACCTCGACCACCCGCCGAGGCAGCCGGTCGTAGAAGGTCTCGGCGTCGAAGCCGCTGCCGAGCACCCCCGCCATCGTGTACCCGACGCAGAGCACGACCAGCCAGCCGCGGTCCCAGACCTTGCCTGGCCGCCGCCCCAGCGGCTGGAGCAGGAGCGCGCTCAACCCGCCGGCCAGCAGCCCGCCGAGGTGGGCGGCGTGGTCGACGTTGGGCACCCCGATCACCATGAACACCTGCAGCGCCAGGGGGATCGTGAGCCCCACCAGCAGCCGCTGCCGCAGCCCGCGGGGCAAGCGCGCGCGGAGGAGCAGCACGGCCACGAGCAGCGCACCCAGGAGCCCCATGATCGCCCCCGAGGCGCCGACCGAGACCATTCCCCGGCTGCCTGTCGGGTCGAAGGTCAACCCCCAGCCCACCGAGGCCAGGCTGCCCCCTAGCCCTGAGAGCAGGTAGACGCCGGCCAGGCGCGCGCTGCCAAACACCGGCTCGGCCAGCCGGCCCAGGACGTGGAGCGCGTAGCCGTTGACGAGCAGGTGCAGCAGCCCGGCGTGGAGCAGGGTCGCGGTCAGCAGTCGCCAGGGCTCGCTGGAGAGCGCGGTCCACTTCACGCAGGCGCCGAAGCTGACCAGGGTCCAGGTGTCGACGCTGCTCCCCGCGCCCTCGCTGGCGAGGAACACGGCCACGAGCGCCGCCAGCAACCCGCTGGTCAGCGGGACCTCACCCCAGCGCGGCTTGTGCGTGGGGAACGGCGGCGTCGGCGGAGGGACCTCGCTGGCGGCCAACACCCGCTCGACGAGCGCGCGCTTGCGCCCGGCGTCCTCGGCGCCGAACGCGGGCTGCACGAGGAGTTCGGGGGGCAGCCCGCGGGTCTCGGCGGTGGGGACGAGGCCCCCGCGCACGGCGGCCAGCTTGCGCAAGGCGAGGGCTTGATCGTCGTGGGTGCCCGCGCGCTCCAGCACCTTGGCTTGTGCCTGGGGCTCGCCGAGCAAGGCCAACGCCAGGGCGCGGAGCTCCCAGATCGGCGCCGCCCCGTTCCGGGCGTAGCCCTCCTCGAGGGCCTCCAGCGTCTGACACACCCCGCCCAGGTCCCCCACACTGCCTTGGGCCTGCAGCACGCCCGTCCCTAGCGAGGGCACCTCGTCCAGCAGCTCGGGCCCGCCGTATTCCGCGTAGGCAGCGAGGAAGCGCTCCCACAGCTGGCGCGTTGCGAGCACGGCCAGCAGGTTCGCGATCGCCTCCAGCCGCCGCACCCCGAACAGCTCGTCGATCACGTCGCGCTGGGTCGCCAGGGCGACCTCGAGGTCGCCCCGCTGCAGCTCGACGAGCACCCGCACCTGCAGCGCTTCGAGGCGCAGCAGGGGGTGCGGCAGCCGTTGGGCAGACGTCGCGATCTGAACCGCGCGATCGAGAGCGCCGGCGCTGACGGCCATGTTGATCTGCTTGCGGATCCAGCGCGGCGCCAGGTCGCTGAACACGAACACGGCCAGGCTGGCCCAGGCCACGACCTGGAAGCCGACTGAGCTGCTGTCGCCGCCCAGGGCGTTGAACACGATCACGCCCGTGGTCAGCCCGGCGCTGACCAACGACGGCGCGGCCAGTCCCAGCGTGCGCCGCCCACCCGCGATCAACGTCCAGGCCACGTTCCCCGTGGACCAGCACGCGGCGAGCACGACCAGCAGGCTCAAAAATTCCATGCGTCGATCCTACTCGTGACAGGCGCTCCCCGGGCTCGCGTAGAGGGGGGTGAATGCGCGAAACGAACGCACACCAGCGACTGACTCACACCGACCGCACTGCGCGGCGGTTGGCTGGCGCTGACTTCTGGGCGGACGCGAGCGAGCTGTTTTACAACTCGGTCTCCGATTTCTTCGAGAGCGCGGTGAACGCCGCGCTTAGCGGGCAGGAGAGTGGTCTTCCTGTACCTCGCGGTCCTGTGGCAAGGACTGCACTCGGAACAGCCCAGGTTCGACCCCTGGTGTCCGCCATGCCAACGTTTCGCGGGCCTCTTCGAGGCCCCTCGTCCCCGCAGTCGACGCTGCGCGGGCGCTCGACGCGCTAGCGCGTCAACCATGCCCTTGTAGCTCAGTTAGCAGAGTAGCGGTTTGTCAGGCCGAAGGTCGCGGGTGCAAGTCCCGTCAAGGGCGTATGGCCTATTCCTCTATGGAGTAAGGGACCGGTCTCTCAAGCCGGCAAACCGGGTGCAAGTCCCGGATAGGTCATCGAGCCCGAGCAGCTCATTGCGAGGGCGATCAACACATCGCGGGGTGGAGCAGTCCGGTAGCTCGCAAGGCTCATAACCTTGAGGTCGGGGGTTCGAATCCCTCCTCCGCTATGCCCTCTCGTCTAAGAGTAGGACGTCAGACTCTGAATCTGAAGATCGAGGTGCGAATCCTCGGGGGGCAATCCAAGCCCCAGCAGCTCTGCTGCGAAGGCGAGGAGAACGCCCTGCGTTCAAGCACACCCACGCCTGCGGCTCGCTGGGGTGAGTTCGAGCAGCTTGCTGCGCGAGCCCTCAGCCCGTTGGGGGTGAGCCCGAGCGGCTTTGCCGCTTGAGCCTTCAGCCCGTTGGGGGTGAGCCCGAGCGGCTTTGCCGCTTGAGCCTTCAGCCCGTGGGGGGTGAGCCCGAGCGGCTTTGCCGCTTGAGCCTTCAGCCCCGAGCGGCTTTGCCGCTTGAGCCTTCAGCCCGTGGGGGGTGAGCCCGAGCGGCTTTGCCGCTTGAGCCTTCAGCCCGTTGGGGGTGAGCCCGAGCAGCTTTGCCGCTTGAGCCTTCAGCCCGTTGGGGGTGAGCCCGAGCAGCTTGCTGCGAGGGCGAGGGGGCCTCGGAGAGGCCCCCTGAAAACAGGCGAGGGGGCCTCGGAGAGGCCCCCTGAATTTAGGTCGCGATCAAGGATCGGGCTTGGCTCCAAACCAGGCCTAGCGGGGTGCGAGTCCCTGGCGGCCTGTCCCACTCCCCTGGGCAAATCAGCAAAGTCGCCTCACTCAGACTGAGGAGTTTCCGGGTGCAAATCCCGGGGGGAGTATCCCGTTCCCATGGCCTAACAGACAAGGCGCCACTCTGCGAAGGTGGACATCCAGGTGCAATTCCTGGTGGGAACATTCGTCAACCTTGGCTCCCTAGCTTAGTCAGAAGAGCAACCGGCTGAAGACCGGAAGGCCCGAGTGCAACCCTCGGGGGAGCCCTCTTCTTCCCTACCCCCATGGCCCAAGAGATAGGGCGTCACTCTCCGAAGGTGAAGGTCCTGGTGCGAATCCAGGTGGGGGTATCACCTCCCCTGTGGTGAAGCAGCGATCATGCGGGGCTTCGAACCCCGTGTCCCGGGTGCAAGTCCCGGCAGGGGGATACCCGCCGTTAGTCCGGTAGAGGGCCGGAGCCGTCTGTAAAACGGATGTGCAAACCACCCCGGAGGTGCGACTCCTTCACGGCGGATCCTGGGGACATGGTGAAACAGGATCACACGACCCCCGCAAGGTCGGGTTCCGGGTGCGACTCCCGGTGTCTCCATTGAGCCCTCAGCCCGTTGGGGGGTGAGCCCGAGCGGCTTTGCCGCTTGAGCCTTCAGCCCCTGGGGGGTGAGCCCGAGCAGCTTGCTGCGAGGGCCTGAAAACTAGCGGTCTTAGTTCAGGAGCAGAACACGAGCGTGCCAAGCTCGAGACGTGGGTGCGATTCCCACAGACCGCTTCCTGGGATTGGGTAAAGGACCAGGCAATGCTTGCAACATTGCCTTTCCGGGTGCAAGCCCCGGCGATTCCATCGCGCAGCATGACCCCAACGCGCGGCCTTAGTTCAATCAGCAGAACACGAGGCTTCCAACCTCGAGGCGCGGGTGCAGTCCCCGCAGGCCGCTTCCGGTCCGTAGTAGAGAAGTAAGCACGTCGCCCTGATAAGGCGGAGAAGGTGGAGCATTACCACCCGGACCGATCCCCATTCGCCAGGGAAGCCAAAGTAGACGAGGCGCACGGCCGTGGACCGTGTCGTAGCAGGTGCAAGCCCTGCCCCTGGTATTCGCGCCCTCCCCTTGGGGCGCCCACCACAACCACAACGAGCTGTGGCGCAGTTTAGTAGCGCGCTGGTCTGGGGGACCAGAGGTCGCAGGTGCAAATCCTGTCAGCTCGATCCTTGCCGATTAGTTCAAGAGGAGAACGTCTCGCTCACACCGAGAAGACGGGGGTGCGACTCCCTCATCGGCAATCCAGCCCGAGCAGCTCACTGCGAGGGCCCGTGCAACCAGCCCCAGTAGTTCAACAGCAGAACGTCAGTCCGACACACTGAAGACGGAGGTGCGATTCCTTCCTGGGGTATTCACACGTCGCCCGCGTAGCTCAACAGCAGAGCACCTGCTTGGTACGGAGGAGATCTGGGTGCAATTCCCAGCGTGGGCTTGAGCCGGTGTCGCAGAGGGCGGGCTGTCTTTCATACGGACGGCCACGGGGGTGCAACTCCCTCCGCCGGTATTCAGCTGGATCGTCAACCGGACGAGCGTGCCGGTGCCGTTTCGAACGCGGTCAGGGCCCTGCGGGGCCTGGGGTGCAAGTCCTCGGCGATCCGTGGGGCCTCTCGAGGCCCGAACAGAACTACGGGAAGTAGCTCAGCTTAGTAGAGCGCCGTCTTCGGGTGGCGGAGGCCGCAGGTGCAAATCCTGTCTTCCCGATTCCACTTTCAGCCCTAGCTCAACAGTAGAGCGGCTCCCTGTTAAGGAGAAGGTTCTGGGTGCAAATCCCAGGGGCTGAGTTTGGAGGGCGAACCGGACGAGTGTGCCGGCCGCGGCTTGAACCCGCTGGGGGCCCGTAGGGCCTGGGGTGCAAGTCCTCCGCCCTCCGATTGGAAGGTGAACCGGACGAGCGTGCCGGGCCTGGGTGCTAACCAGAGCAGTCCCGCGAGGGGCAGGGGTGCAAGTCCTCCTCCTTCCGTTTCGGTTCGTGAGCCAGAGAGCGAGGCGCCGGATTGCAACCCCGGAGAACAGGGTGCGACTCCCTGACGAACCTTCTTCGAGGCATAGCTCAGCAGCAGAGCTCTGCGTTTGGGACGCAACGGTCGCAGGTGCAACTTCGTGCTTCTAGGGGCCTTTCCGAGGCCCCTCGCCCTCGCAGCAAAGCTGCTCGGGCTCACCCCAACCGGCCGCAGGCGCTTGCCCGCTTCAGAACACTTCGAGGCATAGCTCAGAACACTTCGAGGCATAGCTCAGCAGCAGAGCTCTGCGTTTGGGACGCAGCGGTCGCAGGTGCAACTCCTGCTGCCTCGATCAGAGAGGGTGAACCGGACGAGCGGGCCGGTCACGTCTGGAACACGTCGAGGCCCCGCAGTGCGGGGCTGGGGTGCAAGTCCCCCGCCCTCTGTCTCGTTCTTTCCAGGGGCCTCTCCGAGGCCCCTCGCCCTCGCGGCAAAGCCGCTCGGGCTCACCCCAACGGGCCGCAGGCGCGGTCTTATCGAACACATACACAGGTCCGTAGCTCAACAGCAGAGCAGTCG
>Ga0070727_10005617_pt1 | contig 10188 bp, 8 predicted proteins | sample tdAd472_FD_66722 | JGI IMG/M metagenome (GOLD analysis project Ga0070727, IMG submission 66722) | Marine sediment microbial communities from the Atlantic coast under amendment with organic carbon and nitrate - tdAd47.2 | ecosystem: Environmental > Aquatic > Marine > Coastal > Sediment | place...
GTCCCGACCTGACCGTCATGGGGGCATTTTCCGGGCTGGAGATGGCCTGTTGGGACATCCTTGGCAAAGCGCTTGAGCGTCCGGTCTACGCCCTTCTCGGCGGCTGCATGAACGCGCGGATCCGCTCCTATACCTATCTCTATCCGCTGCCGCATCACGATATCACGGATTTTTGGTCCAGTCCGGACATGGCCGCTGAAAGTGCGCTGGCGGCGGTCGAGCAAGGGTTCACAGCGATAAAATTCGATCCCGCCGGACCCTATACCATACGGGGCGGGCACCAACCGGCCATGCGCGACATAACGCAATCTGTCGCCTTTTGCCGCGCGATCCGTGAGGCGGTGGGGGACAGGGCCGACCTTTTGTTTGGCACCCATGGCCAGTTCAACACTGCGGGTGCAATCCGCCTTGGCAAAGCCATTGAACCCTATCAGCCGCTCTGGTTTGAAGAGCCGATCCCGCCAGACAATCTGTTGGAGTTTGCCGAGGTTGCGCGCCATGTCGACATTCCGGTCGCGACCGGGGAGCGCCTGACCACCAAGGCCGAGTTTGCCACCCTTCTCAGGACCGGTGGTGCGGCGATCCTGCAACCGGCCCTTGGCCGATCCGGCGGGATATTGGAGACCAAGAAAATCGCCGCCATGGCCGAGGCTTTCAACGCCCAGATCGCCCCGCATCTTTATGCAGGACCAGTGGAATGGGCGGCAAATATCCAGCTGGCCGCGAATATCCCGAACCTGCTGCTGTTAGAGACCATCGGAACCGGCGGAGAATTCCACCTGCCGCTGATCAAACATTCAATCACGTGGGACGAGGGCTTTGTGATCGCCCCGACCGCGCCCGGCCTTGGCATCAGTTTTGATGAGGTTCTGGCCCGCGCACATCCCTGGACGGGTGGCGGGCTGCATCTGGAAATGCAGGAAGACGCCTGCAATTACGCGGCACCAAACGCTTTCACAGGTGGCGCCCCGCCCGTCAGCAAGGACTGTTAATGTGTTCGGATGACCCGCTGCGGCGAGACACCGAAGCGGCCTCAGCGCAAAATGATCAGAACCGAGCCACCAACGATCGCGGCCGCCAGCAAGACATGGTTCCAGCCGATCACCTCGCGCTTGAAGACAAAGACACTGAACAAAAGCGCCCAGATCGGCGATGACATCAACAAAGGCGCAACGATGGAAATATCGCCAAAGCTGATTGCGAGATTGATGCACAAGATGCCAATACCGTTCAACAATCCGCTGGCCGCAAACCAGGCATAGCCTGTGCGGCTACCGGCCTTTTTGGCAGGTTTGCGGCGCATGGCCAGGATGGACCCAAGGATCAGGGTCGACACTGTGCTCATCACAAGTGTCGCAAAGAAAGGGGAATTCACTTCGGCATAACCCGATTTGTTGATCACCGGCGAAATGCCTCGCACGAAGGCCGCCGTCAGCGGAATGATCAGAACCCAGATCGGCCAACTGCGCCGGATTTTGCCTTTGAACAAGGTTGTGAACAAAACACCACCGATCATGATCGACAGACCGATGGTGGCTTGCAAGCCAAAGCGTTCGCCCAAAAAGAGAACCGCCGGAAGGACAGAAAACAACGGCAGAAACCCGTTCACCGCCGATGCAACTGACGGACCAACCAACGCGACAGACGCAATTTGCAATCGTTGCCCAAGGGCCGGAACAACCACTCCGCTAAGCGCGAACAGCCAGAACGCACCCTTCCAGAACCAGGAAAGTTCGATAAAAGCCGGGGAAAGCATCCAAAAAACGACCGCCATGGTCACGACCGACAGGAAGGACCCCGTCAACTCATCCGTATCGTCCAACCCCTTGTCCTGGATATGCATGTTGAGACCAAAGACCAACGCGGCCGCGAGGGCCAGAAAGATGGTCAGGAGAAGCACTTATGGCAGTCCTATCTTGAAACGAGAGGCGGTTTTGAATACGTCAGCAACCCTATACAGGGTAAATCCAATTTGCCAGAGATCAGCTTCCCCAACGTCACCCCTGCGCAGTCTTGACCCGACGTCAGGCGCACCGCAATTCTGGGAAAACGTCCTTTATTCAGGCTCTGTGAATTGAAGACCCGCCTACCAATTCTGTTTCTGCTGATCACGGTCGCGCTCGATTCCATCGGGATCGGGATCATCATGCCGGTCATGCCCAATCTTTTGCTGGAACTCGGTGCAACCGACCTCAGCCAAGCGGCCATCTGGGGCGGCGCTCTGGCGGCGGTTTTTTCCATCATGCAATTTGCCTTCGGCCCGATGGTTGGCAATCTGTCCGACCGCTTTGGTCGACGGCCAATACTTTTGGCCTCGCTGGTGGTGATGTCGCTGGATTATTTGCTGATGGGATTTGCAGGAACCGTCTGGATCCTTGTGATCGGACGGGTGATCGGTGGACTGACCGCTGCCACCCATCCTGCCGCCAATGCCTATATCGCCGACATTTCCCGGCCTGAAGACAAGGCACAAAATTTTGGCCTGATTGGAGCAGCCTTCGGGGTGGGGTTCATCCTAGGGCCCGTGATCGGTGGAGTCTTGGGGGAATATGGGCCGCGGGTGCCGTTCTTTGTTGCCGCAGCCATTGCCGGCGGCAACGCCCTGTTCGGGTTCATCGTTCTGAAAGAGACAATCACCGACGCGACCCGCCGCCCATTCGAGTGGCGCCGTGCCAACCCGATAGGAGCGTTTCGCCATATCGGCCGTCTGCCCGGTCAGACGCGGTTATTGCTGGTCATATTTGCCTATAACATCGCATTTTTCGTCTATCCCGGTGTCTGGGCCTATTACACCCAGGAGAAATTCGGCTGGGATTCGGCCACCGTGGGTCTGTCGTTGATGGTCTTCGGCCTGTCAATGATCATCAGCCAGGGGGTCCTGATCCGATTTGTGATCCGAAGCGTCGGTGAACAACGGACAGTGATCCTCGGCATGGTGATCAATATCCTGGCCCTTTGCGCCTATGCCGTGGCGAGCGAAGGATGGCAGATCTTTGCGTTAACGCCGCTTGCCGCGCTGGCGATCCTGTCGGGGCCGGCGCTGCAGGGCATCATGTCACGCGCTGCCGCCGACAACCAGCAGGGCGAGTTGCAGGGCTTGCTCGCGTCAATCAATGCTGTCGCGCTGATCATCAGTCCGATCATGATGACCGCGACATTCGCCTATTTCGCGGCCAAGGACGCACCGGTCTATTTCCCCGGAGCGCCCTTCCTGTTATCCGCGGTATTGATCGCCACGGCATTGCTGATCTTCGCGGGAAGGCAAAGATAACCCGCCCGACGCGAGCACCGCGCCCATGCGTTTCGAGTTAATGGGGCATCGCACCCTTGGCCATGGCCAAATGATGCGGCTGGTGATGATCGCCCAGCGCCATAATCCCAAAAAAGCCAAGCGCCTGGATCTTTGCCGCTTCGACGCCGGTTGCATCCTCGACCGTCCAAGTGACACTGTCTGTGCCCATCTCGACATGGCTGGTCCAACCTGTCTCGTTTTCGATGACGGGTCCGTGGGCCGGAACCATGCGACTGGCGGCCCCGCCGCCTGGACCGGCCAGCGACACGGTCATCCGGACACCATCCTCGGTTGCTTCCGAGGTCACCTCGGCCAGCATCATCAGGTTGTTCATGTCCTGCAAATGGGCGCGCAACGCATCGATATCGACCAATGTCCAATCGGTCTCGGGGTCCGCCTGCAACAGTTTCACAATTTCCGAGATTGTCGCAAAACCGCTTTCGCCCGGCTCGGTCGGCATGGAACCATTCATGGTGCCGTGTTCCATGTCGTGACCAGTGGCGGGATCATCATCGCCAAGCTGGATCATCGCGCCCTGATTTGCGCCCTCCATCTGATGGCCATCCTGGCCCATATTCCCGTGATTGGCACCATCATGCTGCATCGAATGACCTTTGCCGCTCTGATGGGTCATGCCCTCGTCATGTTTCATGTTCTGGGCATAGGCAAGGCCAAGCCCGCCTGCGACCAGGATTGCTGCCAGTATTACGGTTGTGGATTTTTTCATCGGTTCATTCCCATTCAGATCAAGTATTGCGCACCTGATACTGCAGATAGAAAGCCGACGACATGATTGCGATCATGAAGACGCTTTGCCGCACAAAAAAAGACCCGCCGGATGGGCGGGTCTTTCGGGTTTCGTGCAATACGGGGATTATTGCGGCAGGTCGCCTTCGATGCCTTCGACATAGAAGTTCATGCCCAACAGCGTACCGTCATCCGCGGTTTCGCCCGCGGCGAGCCAGGCCGAGCCGTCCTGCTTGTTGATCGGTCCGGTGAAGGAATGCATGTTTCCAGCAGCGATATCATCCGCGATCTTCTGGGCCGAGGCGCGTACCTCTGCCGGGATCTTGTCGGAAAATTCGCCGATCTTGGTCATGCCGGGGGCAATGCCGTCCCAGGTGTCTTGCGACGTCCAGGTGCCATCCAGAACCGCCTTGGCGCGGGCAACATAATAGGGGCCCCAGTTGTCGATGATCGACGACAGGCGGGCATTAGGGCCGAACTGCTTCATGTCAGAGGCCTGACCAAAGGCAAAAATGCCTTTTTCCTCGGCGATGGTCATGGCCGCCGGGCTATCGGTGTGCTGCATGATTACGTCAGCACCTTGTTCGATCAACGCGTTGGCGGCATCGGCTTCTTTGCCCGGATCAAACCAGGTGAACACCCAGATGATCTTGAATTTCACGTCCGGGTTCACGGCCTTGGCCGCCAGGTAGGCCGAGTTGATGCCGCGCACAACTTCCGGGATCGGGAAGGAGGCGATATAGCCGATGGTGTTGGTTTCGGTCATATGGCCAGCGAGATGGCCCAGAACAGTGCGGCCTTCATAGAAACGACCGGAATAGGTCGAGACATTGTCGGAGCGTTTGTAGCCGGTGGCGTGTTCGAACTTCACATCCGGGAACTTGGCCGCCACGTTCAGCGTCGGATCCATATAACCAAACGAAGTCGTGAAGATCAGCTTGTGGCCTGACAGAGCCATCTGGGTGATCACCCGCTCTGCGTCAGCGCCTTCCGGTACGCTTTCCACATATGAGGTTTCTACTTTGTCGCCCAGCGCCTCTTCGACGGCCAGACGGCCCTGGTCATGTTCATAGGACCAGCCAAGGTCCCCGACCGGGCCCACATAGATGAAGCCGACTTTCAGCGGGTCCGCGGCAAATGCCGTGGTCGCAAGGCCGGCCGCAAGGGCCACACCGGCAGCGAGTGTTTTGAGGAATTTCATACTTGTCTCCCAGAGTTGAAGCCGCAGCAGTCGCGGCCAGAAATAGAACCTCTAATGCGAGGCATGGAAAATCCGGCCAAGCGAGGCCGGGGCGTTTGTCCGGTCACCCGACATTATGACGAGAACCAGAATTGTCACAATGTAAGGCGCCATAGAAAGGTAAGCGACGGGGATATTCACACCCACTGCCTGAAGATTCAACTGCAGGATCGACACGCCGCCAAAAAGATAGGCACCAAGGATCAGCCGCCATGGCTTCCACGAGGCGAACACCACCAGCGCAAGCGCGATCCAACCGGCCCCGGCGGTCATCCCCTCGGTCCATTGCGGCACCCGCACGAGCGACAGATAGGCCCCGCCAAGACCGCCGCAAGCCCCCCCGAACAGGATCGCACCCAAGCGAATGCGGGTAACGTGATACCCAAGCGCATGGGCCGCCTCGTGGTTTTCGCCCACGGCCCGCAGGGTCAGGCCCCGCCGGGAGTAATTCAGGAACCACCACACCCCCAGGACCAGCGCGATCGATAGGTAAACCAGGAAATCATGATTTAGCAGGATCTTTCCGACATACGGGATCGCCGTTAATTCAGGAATGTCGAGTTTCGGGAAAGCCGGCGGCTTGATCCCGGTATAGCTTTGCCCAATCAGCGCCGACAGGCCCAGACCAAACAGCGTCAGCGCCAGACCCGTCGCCACCTGGTTTGACAGGAAATACTGCGTCAGTATGCCGAAAATCAGCGCCATACCGGCCCCGCCCGCCGCCGCCGCGACAAGACCCAGCCAGGGTGAGCCGGTCTCGACCGAAATCGCAAAACCGGTGATTGCGCCGACGATCATCATGCCCTCGACCCCAAGGTTGAGAACGCCGGACTTCTCGACCACCAACTCGCCAATCGCTGCCAGAAGGATCGGCGTCGAGGCGATGATCAGCGTCGCGATCAGCGAGACCGGATTGATTGCGGAGAAATCCATTACGCGCGCTCCCGTTTCGTCCGGCGCAGCCGGAAATTGCTAAGGACATCCAACGCCAGCAGGAAAAACAACAGCATCCCCTGAAAGGCCTGTATCGCTGCCGATGGCAATCCCGCCTGCTGCTCTGCAACATTACCGCCAATATAGGTCAACGCCATCAGCAGCCCGGCCAAAAGGATGCCGATGGGATGCAACCGGCCCAGAAAGGCAACGATGATTGCCGTGAACCCATAGCCACTGGCAAAATCAATGGTGATTTGGCCCGCGGGGCCAGACACCTCGAACAACCCAGCCAGCCCGGCAAGGGCGCCCGACAGCCCCAGGCAGAATACCACGATCCTGGCAGGGATCACGCCCCCGAACATCGCCGCGCGCGGGCTTTGACCTGTAAGTTTGACCTGAAAGCCAAGAATATGCCGGGTCATGAAGACATATGCCGCGATAACGGCCATGAGAGCGGCCATCACGCCCCAGTGAATACCCGTCCCGGCAAACAGCTCGAGATTGGCGGCGCTTTCATATTGCTGGAGGTTGCGCGACCCCGGAAAGCCATAGCCTTCTGGGTTTTTCAGCAGCCCCAGCGACGCCGAGGACAAGACATGCTGCGCGACATAGACCAGCATCAGCGACACCAGGATCTCGTTCGTGCCAAAGCGGTTTTTCAGGATCGCCGGGATCATCGCCCAGACCCATCCACCGAGGGCACCTGCCACCACCATGGCGGGGAAAATATACCACCCCTCCACCGGAAAGGCTGCCAATCCGACAGCGGCGCCAAAAATGGCGCCCATAATATATTGCCCTTCGGCGCCGATATTCCAGATACCAGCCCGAAATCCGACAGACAGGCCAATTGCGATCAGGATCAGCGGGCCGGCCTTGGTCAATATCTGGCTTCGGTAATAAAAAGCGAACTCACCAAAGATCGGATCGTAGAAAATCATCCGGATCGAGGCCAGCGGGTCCTTGCCAAGAGCCCAGAACAGTGCCCCGCCGGCAATCATGGTGGCAATCACAGCCAGGATCGGCGTGACACCGATCCAGAACCGTGACGGTTGTGGCCGTTTTTCAAGCTGGAACATGGTCCGCCTCCATCCCGCCCATCATCAGACCGATCTCTTCGATGGTCAGTTCCGCGGTTTCCGCCGGTTTGCTGAGCTCGCCCATATGAAGGATCGCCAGCCGGTCCGCTATTTCCATCAACTCGTCCAGGTCCTGGCTGATGCAGATCACTGCGGCGCCGGCCTCGGCCAGGTTCAGCAACGCCTGTCGGATCGCTGCTGCCGCCGCCGCATCAACCCCCCAGGTCGGCTGGTTCACCACCAGAACTTTCGGTTTTTGCAGGATTTCCCGGCCAATCACGAATTTTTGCAAATTGCCCCCGGACAAAGACCGCGCCGCATTGGCGACGCTGGGGGTGCGGACGTCGTAATCCTTGACGATGGCCTGAGCAAATGCCTTGGCTGCCCGATGCCGAAGGAACCCGCCTGCGGTCAGTTTCTGCCGTACGGCTCCGGTCAGAATAGCGTTTTCAACAAGGCTCATATCCGGCGCTGCGGCATGGCCCAAACGTTCTTCAGGCGCGGTCAACACGCCCAGTTCCCGCCGCTCATTCGGGTTGAGATCCCCGATCTCGATTCCGTTCACTCGGATCGCGCCGCGCGCCACAGGTGTTTCGCCGGACAGGGCCAGCATCAATTCGTCCTGACCGTTTCCGGCCACCCCACCAATCCCCATCACCTCGCCAGCGCGGACCTTCAGATCAATCGACGTCAGCGACGTGCCAAATGGGTTGGAAGATTTCAACGACAACGCGTCGATTTCCAGGACCAGGTCGCCGGGATGAAAATTGCGCCGTTCCGGGTTTTGCAGACTGGCCCCGACCATCATCTCAGCCAGGTTTCGAGCGGTCTTCTGGGTCGGGTCACAATTGTCGACCACTTTGCCCAGCCGCAGGATCGTGGCGTGGTGACACAGCGTGCGGATCTCCTCCAGCTTGTGGCTGATATACAGGATCGCAGTGCCTTCGGACGACAATTTGTTCAATGTTTCGAACAGGATTTCGACCTCTTGCGGGGTCAAGACGCTGGTCGGCTCATCCATGATCAAAAGCTTGGGATTTTGCAGCAGGCAGCGCACGATCTCTACCCGCTGGCGCTCTCCAACCGAGAGGTTGCCGATCACTTTGTACGGATCGAGCGGAAGTTTGTAGGCCGCTGACACATCGCGGATTCGTTTCGCCAATTCGCGCCGCGACGGCGGGTTCTCCATGCCCAGAGCAATGTTTTCGGCAACCGTCAGCGCATCAAAAAGCGAGAAATGCTGGAACACCATCGCCACGCCACCGGCGCGGGCCTGTTTCGGATCCGCCGGTTGATAGGGCGCACCAGACAGGCGCATCGTGCCGCTGTCGGGGCGCACCAACCCGTAGATCATCTTGACCAGCGTCGATTTCCCGGCGCCATTTTCCCCCAGAAGGGCGTGGATCTGCCCCTCTTCGATGGTGAAACCGACATCGTCATTGGCCACCACCCCGGGATAGGCCTTGGTCAGCCCTTCGAGTTCCAGCAAAGTCGTCACGAGGCGATTTCCTTCCTGTTTTCATTCCGTGTGGCCTGTTGCCGCCGCAAGAATTCCATGGCCACACCAACAGCAATGGCGTGGGGCGCCTTGCCCAGCCCCGGATCTCCGATCGGGCAGGTTATCCGGGCGATCTGCGCCTCGGAATGGCCCAGGGCGGCAAGCCGTTTGCGGAAACGGGCCCATTTGGTGGCCGACCCGATCAACCCGGCAAAGTCGAAGCCATGGGATAGAATGCGGTGGCAGAGGTCAAGGTCCAGTTGATGGGAATAGGTGGCGATCAGATGATGCGCCTCTGGCGGGGCATAGGGCACGGCATCTGCCGGATTTTTCACCACGAGCGCGGTCACATCCTCCGGCAGGTCCGGCGAAAATCGCGCGGCATCGAAATCAACCATCGTGATGGCGCAGTCCAGAGGCCCTAGGACATCAACCAATGCGCGGCCGACATGGCCCGCACCCCAAATCCAAACCGGGGTTTTTTGGGCGGCGAGCGGTTCGGAAAACCATTTGCCGCCGACGATCCCGGCGCGCGGTTCGATCCCGGATTGGGCCGGACGGCTCAGATACGACGCGTCCAGTGCGGCGATTTTGTCCAGGGCGGCATTGCTGAAAATCTCGGTCAACAAGGACACTGACCCGCCACAGCATTGCCCAAGCTCTGGGCCGAGCGGCAACGTTCGCGCCTGCCGTGGCCAGTCGCCGCCGACCTCAAGCAACGCCCGCGCGGCTGCGACCGCACGGTATTCCAGCGTCCCGCCGCCAATGGTCCCCGATTGCCCGTCGGCCCAGACCAGCATCGCCGTCCCGGCCTCACGTGGGGCGGATCCGCGCGTGTCGGTCACGACGAGCCGCGCCACATTTCCATGAGCGGTGCAGGCAGCACGGAGGGGGTCGAGATCAAAACTCATGCCGTCTCCTTTTGGCGCATGGCAGCGAACAGCACCCGTTCGGCAGTCGCGGGCGCATCGAGCGCCGGATAATGTCTGCCGTTGCCTGCCGAGGCCACCGCATCGGACAGGGCAAGAAACGCCGAGATCCCGAGCATGAAGGGCGGCTCCCCCACCGCTTTGGAGCGATAAATCGTCCGTTCCCGATTGGCGCCCTTTTTCCAGAGCGTCACGTTGAATTGATCCGGCCGGTCAGAGCAGGCCGGGATCTTATAGGTCGAGGGCGCGTGGGTGGTCAGTCGTCCTTTGGGGTCCCAGACCAGTTCCTCGGTCGTCAGCCATCCGGCGCCCTGGACATAGCCGCCCTCAATCTGTCCGATATCCAGTGCCGGGTTCAGGCTGCGGCCCGCCTCGTGAAGGATGTCGGCCCGCAGGATTCGGTTCTCACCGGTCAGGGTGTCGATCACGACCTCGGTCACCGCAGCGCCATAGGCAAAATAATAAAA
>Ga0070727_10005618_pt1 | contig 10187 bp, 6 predicted proteins | sample tdAd472_FD_66722 | JGI IMG/M metagenome (GOLD analysis project Ga0070727, IMG submission 66722) | Marine sediment microbial communities from the Atlantic coast under amendment with organic carbon and nitrate - tdAd47.2 | ecosystem: Environmental > Aquatic > Marine > Coastal > Sediment | place...
ACCTTGAACGCCGCCAGCCCTTCTAATTTTCCGAGTGGGTCTTCAAAGACCATTTCTTCGGCATAGAGGTCATCCAAGAGGTGCAGGGTGTCCACGCGCACTTCCGTGAAGGTGTAGCGGATGCGTTCTGAACGGGTCATTTCGTCGTCCATGTGGAGAATCTCCGTCGTGCCCAGAAGCAGTAGGCTGAGGGTAAGTAGGCTCATAATGACGCCACTGCCACCGGGTGTTTCCTGCGCTGAGCGGATCGTGAAGTGGGTGAAAGGAGATAGTGGCCCACATGCCATTCCGTGCCTTGGTTGTAGGCGAAGAGTTCCTCGCAGGCCATAAAAAACATGCGCCATCGTTGGATTTGTATTTCTGCTGGGTCGGGGTTCGGGCTATCGCTGAGTAGCGGCAGGAGCGATTCACGGTGGCTATCCAATCGGGCGAGCCAATCCCGACAGGTGAGGGCATAGTGGTTTCCGTTTACAACCCAGGCCTGCGTTTCAGAAAAGGGAGCAGGCAGGTTGTTGAAGTAGTGATGGGAAGGCATCATTCCGCCACTGAAAAAATGACGCGCCATCCAATCGCTGTCGCCTCGATCTTCGTAGTCGTAGGTGTAGTGACGATGGCAGAACACGTGGATGAAGAGCTTGCCCGTAGGTTTCAACCACTGATGGATGCGTTCCAGCAAGGTGACGTGATTGCGAACGTGTTCAAACATTTCGACCGATACCACCCGGTCGTATTTTTTCTCGGGGCGATAGTGGTTAATATCGACGGTTCTCACGTCGATATTTTTCAGGTTTCGTTCCTTGGCCCGCTTCTCGATGGTTGCCCGTTGTGCATGGGAATTCGAGATGGCCGTGATCGAGCTGTTGGGAAAATGCTCCGCCATCCAGAGCGTCAGGGATCCCCAACCACAGCCGAGCTCCAGAATATCCATGCCATCCCGAATGCCCGCACGACCGCACGTGCGCGCCAACATGTCAGTCTCTGCATCGCCGAGTGTTGTGTCGGAATGGGCGTACCAGCAGCAGCTGTACTTTCGGTGGGGGCCGAGAACGGTATCGAAGAATGCAGGATTGACCTCGTAGTGCTGGTCATTGGCTGCTCGGGTGTTGACAGCGATAGGGGTGGATGCCGTTATCGTTCGCGCCGTGTCCGACGCGGCGAGTTCTTTCAGGCGTTGGCCCAGCAGCCTGCGAATTCCCGTCCGCACGAGGGTGTCGGGTAGCCATTGGGTTTCGGCAAGGTCAATCAAGAGTCCCATGAGGTCAATCTCCTTTCTGGTGCTTAGAGGTTGATTCGAAAACCGGGGCGGGCGTATACAAGTTGAGACACGCTGGTTAGACGTTCCTCAAAGCCGGCCTGGCAATAGCATAGGTAGAAATTCCACATGCGTCGGAAGGATTCGGAGTAACCAAGCTGGGCGATATGATGTTCGTTGTCGAGGAATCGTTCCCGCCATATAGCCAGGGTTCGGGCGTAGTGGGGTGTCATGTCGTCGACCTGTGTGAGTGAAAAATCGCTGTGGCGGGTGGCCACGTGGCAGAGCGTGGTGAGTGAGGGGAGGCAGCCACCGGGGAAAATGTAGCGCTTGATGAAGTCCACGTTTCTCCGGGCAATGTGGTAATGCTGATCTCGGATGGTAATGGCCTGTAGCCCAAGGAGGCCGTCCTCCCGGAGCAAGTGCATGCACTGTTTGAAGAAGGTGGGGTAGTATTGATGGCCCACGGCCTCTATCATTTCAATGGAGGCTATCTTTGAAAAGGTGCCGTCAATATCGCGGTAGTCACAGAATCGGGCGGTGACCAGGTGTTGCAATCCTTCGTGCTGAATGCGCTGACGGGTTAGCTCCAGCTGTTCCCGACTGATGGTTACGGTCGTGACGCGACAACCGTATTTCCTGGCTGCGTGACAGGCGAATCCCCCCCAGCCACTTCCGATTTCTAACAGGTGGTCACCGGGGTGAAGGTGGAGTTTCTGGCAGAGCCGGTCGAACTTATTGATGCTCGCCTGATCCAGTGAGTCACTGCCCCGCTCAAAGTAGCCACTGGAGTAGGCCATCGTTTCGTCCAGGAATGTCTTGAAGAAATCGTTTCCAAGGTCATAATGGGCGGCAATGTTCTTACGGCTGCCGCTCCGGCTGTTCTGGTTAAGTGCGTGATAAGCCTGGAGTAAGGGGGCTTTAAGTGCGCTCATTCGCTTATCCATGGCGCTCAGGGTGGCTCCGTTGTGCGCCAGAATGCGACAGAGTCCCGCCAGGTCATCGGTGGCCCAGTCTCCATCCATATAGGACTCGGCGGCTCCAATCACGCCCCCCATGACAATGCGTGTGTAGAAGCGGGGTTGAAAGATTCGCACGGTGACATTCACGGGGAAATCGTCGCGGTAGGTGCCAAAATGATCTTTCTGGGGTCCATCCTGGAATGTGAGCGCCCCGCGCTGCAGCTTTTCAAGACGTCTGACTAAAATAGTACGGCAAAGGCTATCAAGCCGTCCCGCTTTTCGGGTGGCGGTCTGTAAAATCGTCGTATCGAACGCAGAATGTTTCATGGGACGTGGGGCTCCTCCAACAGGTCGTTTTTCTTGGGGTGAGGTTGAAAGGAAATTCCCTTCCACCAAAGGCGGAAGGCTTCAACGTAAATGGCCAGCATGATTTTCAGGGTCATGAAGGGATAGCGAATCAAAATGGCAGTCAGGTTGCGGGTGCTCCAGCGGCGATGGGTCATGACCATGCCCGCTCCAAAGACCACCGCGCCGTTCTGCTCGTTTTCGAGATGGACGGCGAGCTCTTGACCGGGCTCGTTGAGACGACAGCGATAGACATGGTCCATCTCCATGAAAGGGGACACGTGGAAGGCTTTGGCGCAGCGATAGGGACTCTTGGGATTTCGGCAAACCTCTCCGGGCCAGATATATATATGGCGTTCATTCCAGGGCGTGTTATGGACCTCAGCCACTACGTGATCGACCTGAGCGTCTTGCGCGTTGTAGCAGTAGTAGAGTGAGATGGGATTCATGTAGAAGCCAAAATAACGCAACTGGGTTAAGAGGCGAATGGGCCCAGTGGGGCGGACACCGGAAGCGGCTTCTACCGTGTCCCGCACGGTTTCGGCCAATGCCTGCGATTTCGGGCCATAGTGGTCGGCCCGCCGGAACCAGGCGAGCGTGGGGAATCGATGGGACCACGCGAGGCGTCCGGCAAAGATTTCGTCGAGACGGTCGAGGTCGAGCCAGGTCATAAACAGTCTATAGCGAAAGGCGTGCGGTTTTGGGGCGTAACGGGCGTGCCAGACTGTGCCGGTGTAGAGTGCCGCCTTCATACCAGTACCCCCGCATCAAACCAGGCGCACGCGTCCAGCGCGCTCTTTACCCCGTCTTCATGAAACCCGTAACCCCAATAGGCTCCGCAGTAGTGGGTGCGATTGACACCACTGATCTCCTGATGCCGTGCCTGGGCGGCTACCGATGAGGCACTGTAGGCGGGGTGGCTATAGTTGAATTCTTGGATCTGATGCTCCGGTGCAATATGGTCATTCTGATTCAGGGACACCAGAAAGTCACATGGTGCATTCAATGACTGGAGTCGGTTCATGTGGTAGGTGAGATGGGCCTGGTCGTGGGTCTTTGGATCCATACGGTAATTCCAACTGGCCCATGCCCGACGGTTGCGGGGAAGAATGGAAGTGTCCGTGTGAAGAGAAACGTCGTTCGCCTGATAGGGAATGGCACCCAGTATGTCGCGCTCCCCATCGCTCGGGTCGGCCAGTATGCGCAAGGCCTGGTCGCTATGGACCGCCATTATCACGTGGTCAAAACTCAGTAGCTCGTCGTTGGGCATCTTGAGGGTAACGTGGTCGGCGTAGCGGGTCACCTGATGCACGGGAGAGCGGGTGTAGACCCGTTCGGAGTAGCCCCGAACCAGGGGGCCGATGTAGTTCCGGGAGCCCCCCGAGATGACACGCCACTGGGGCCGGTCCCGGAGATTCATGAGGCCATGATGTTCGAAGAAGTGCAAGAAATAGCGGGCGGGCAATTCACCGACGGTGCCACACCCGGCGGACCAGATGGCCGATATCATGGGTATCAGATAGCGCGACAAGAAAGCCTGCGAGTAGCGCCCCTGCTCGAAAAAAGTGGATAGGGGCACTTCATCGTGACAATCTTTCAAAAAGGTCGGGCCATCTTTGCTGAAACGCACGATATCCCAGAGCATCTGGTAGAAACGGGGGCTTAAGAGGTTGCGCTTGTGTGCGAAGAGGCCTCCGAGCTGGGGTGCAGCGTAGGCGAAGCCGGACTTTGGGTCGGAAAGGGCGAAGGACATATCGCTGGTCTGGGTGGCTACGTTGAGCCGACTGAGAAGTTGGACAAAATTGGGGTAGGTCCAATCGTTGTACACGATGAATCCCGTGTCTACTGCGAAGTGGCCGCCCCCGCGGTGAACATCTACCGTATGGGTATGTCCACCGATATAATCGTTGGCATCAAAGACGGTTACTTCGGCCTTGTCCTGCAGCTGATAAGCCGCAACCAGTCCCGATATGCCCCCGCCAATCACCGCTATCCGCATAGAAACCATCCTTTCCAGTACGCTCTGTACAGTCACACGTTAGCACTTTGTCTAGCTTTTGTCAAATAAAAAATAGACAGGAAGGACGGGCTACGGTATACTTGTCTCAGGTAGGGTGTCGTGCGGAACAATGCGCCTCCCACGGGATGGTGCGAAAGGAGCAGATAGGATGGCATTCTGGATGGTGTTGAGCAGCGTTCTTGCGATCGGGGGGATTGCAGACGACCTGACGGAGAAAAAGGAGGTCATTACAAGAGAGGAGAGCCCCATGCGTGTCTTGTTTAATTTCGAAGGGGATGGTCGCCGCTGGCGAGTTATCGACGATGGGGTGATGGGGGGCCTTTCGGAGGGCACGTGGGCCGTCTCTCAGGGGCTTGGTGTCTTTTCCGGCATGTTGTCCTTGGAGAACAATGGCGGTTTCTCCTCGGTACGTTCCGATGGTGTAGGCCCTTCCTGTGTCGGTGTCACCAGTTTCTTAATTCGGGTGAAGGGCGATGGTAGAAGTTATCAATTTCGTGTGCGGGACAGCATGGCCTTTGACGGTGCCAGCTATCGGATGACATTCGACACCGAGGCAGGCGTCTGGCAGGAGATCGTGCTGCCGCTGGAAGGCTTTGAGGCGTCCTTTCGGGGGCGTGTGCTCGGGGATTATCCTGCACTGGCGGGGGAGAAGGTGACGACCGTAGGGTTTCTGCTGGCCGACAAACAGCCGGGCCTCTTCCGGCTGGAGGTGGACTGGATTAAAGTCCGGGTGAGGACCGAGGCGGATAACGTGCCGGAATGAGCCGGAGCTTGCTGGCAGCCCTCACCGCCGACCAATCAATGCGGAGTGTCGGCGCCTGAGGCCGTCAGGCGAGCAACTCGTGGACGACGTCACCGAAGACGTCTGTCAGCCGGAAGTCCCGGCCCTGGTAGTTGTAGGTCAGACGTTCATGGTCCATGCCCATGAGGTGGAGAATGGTGGCCTGCATATCATGGACGTGAACGGGACGCTCTGTCACATTGAAACCCAATTCGTCGGTGGCGCCCAGGGTTTGGCCGGGCTTGATGCCCCCACCGGCAAGCCACATGGTGAAGGCCTGGGGGTGGTGATCCCGTCCCATGCTGCGGCCCAGCGCGGCGATGGATTCCACCATGGGCGTCCGCCCGAACTCGCCGCCCCAAACGACGAGGGTATCTTCGAGGAGGCCACGGCGCTTGAGGTCAGTAATCAGGGCGGCGCAGGCTTGATCGGTTTCTTTGCACTTGCCTTTCAGGCCGCCGGCCACATCGCTGTGGTGATCCCAGCTGCCGTGATAGCAATTCACGAAACGGACGCCGCGCTCGACCATTCGGCGTGCGAGCAGGCAATTGTTGGCGAAGGAAGGCTTGCCGGGTTCGGCCCCGTAGAGGTCAAGGGTTTCCTGGCTTTCCTGCCCGAGGTCAATGAGGTCGGGGGCGCTGCTTTGCATCTTATAGGCCATTTCATAGGCGTTGATGCGGGCCGTTATTTCGGGGTCGGCCAGGGAGTCGAAGCGGTGCTGGTTGAGCTGGTTGATGAGATCGATGTTGTTCCGCTGGAGCGTGGCGTCAATGCCTTCGGGGCTGTTCACATTCAGGATGGGACTGCCTTGACTGCGGAAGGGTACGCCCTGGTATTCCGTAGGCAGGAAGCCACAGCCCCAGTTGTGCGCACCTGCGCTCAACCCGGACCCGGAATTGAGCACCACGAAGCCCGGCAAGTCGTCCGCCAGGCTCCCGAGACCATAGGTTGCCCACGAGCCCAGGCAGGGCCGTCCCTGCAACGGTGAACCCGTGTTGATAAAGAGCTGGGCCGGCGCGTGGTTGAATTGGTCGGTGTGGACCGAGCGCACGATGGCCAGGTCGTCGGCTACCTTGGAAAGGTGGGGGAGTAATTCGGAGAGCTCCGCGCCTGACTGGCCGTGGCGATTAAAGGCGAATCGGGATGACATCAGGGCGGCGTCGGGCTGGATGAAGGCGTAGCGCTGGTCTTTGACAATATCGGCTGGAATGGGTTGGCCGTCGTATTGGGTGAGCACCGGCTTATGGTCAAAGAGATCGAGTTGGCTCGGGGCACCGGCCATAAACAGATAGATGACGTGTTTGGCCTTGGGCGCGAAGTGGGACGATTTCGGGGCCAATGGATTGGCGGGCGCGGCTGCCTGGGCGGTCCGGCCGCAGAGCAGCGACGCCAGGGCGATTTTTCCCACTCCCACACCACACTCGCGAAAGAAGTGGCGCCGGGTCGTCTGGCGAAGGGGATGGGGCTGTGGTGTTGCTTGGTCCGTCACGGTTCTAACCTCGGGTAATGGTTTCATCCAGATTCAACACGGCCCGGCTGACCAGGGTCCACACGGCGTGTTCGACCTGTTGCGCCCGGTCTGCCTCGAAGGCGCCATTGAGTGCCTGAAGCAACTCGGGGGACTGATCGCGGAGTAGCACGCGTTGGGTGGTGAGATAGTGCATCATGGCGTCACGTTCGATCGTATCGGGCGTTCGCGCGAGACAGCGCATGAACAAAGTCGTAACCCGATGAACGTCATCTTGCGGTGCTTCCTGGAGCAATGTTGTGGCCATGCGTCGTGCGGCTTCCATGAAGACTTCATCGTTCAACAGGGTCAGGGCTTGCATGGGGGTGTTGGTGCGAAGGCGGCGCACACACACCATATCCCGCGCCGGTGCATCGAATACCGCGGCGGTCGGGTAGGGGAGCATGCGTTTCCAATAGGTGTACATCCCCCGGCGATACCGGTCGGCCCCCGTGTCGGTTTTCCACTGGAACCCTCCATAGACAAACTGGAGCAAGCCGTCAGGCAAGGGGGGGAATACACTGGGGCCGCCGATGGAGGTATCCAGCGAGTCACTGGAAGCCAGGGCGATGTCCCGCACGAGCTCGGCGTCTACCCGAAAACGGGGTGCCCGGGCGAGGTAGACATTGGTGGGATCCAGGGACTGGTGTTCCGGGGTGATACGGGCCGATTGTCGATAGGTGTTGGACGTAACAATGAGACGTACCATGTCCCGCGTACTCCAGCCCCGACGCATGAATTCAACGGCAAGCCAGTCGAGCAATTCCGGGTGACTGGGCGCTTCGCCCATGATGCCGAAATCTTCGGTTGTGGGTACGATACCGCGACCGAAGAGTTGTTGCCAGAGTCGGTTCATGGTGACGCGGGCTGTCAGGGGGTTCTCCTCACTGACAAGCCATTTCGCCAGGGTAAGGCGATTGCGCGGGGCAAACTCAGGCAGGGGGGGCAAGACGGCCGGCACGTCGGGTTTGACGGCGGCCCGGGTTTCGAGAAACTCACCGCGATGGTGGATATGACTCGTGCGTACCCGTTCCCGCTCCACCAGGGCCATCGTTGTGGGATGCTGGGGGCGGGCGTTTTCGAGTTGCTCGATTTCTTTCCGGGCGTCAGCCAGAAGGGGCGTATGGTTCAGGAAATAGTTTTCCAGTGAATCCCGTTCGGCGGTGGTGTGTTCCTCCTGAAGCAGGAGCGTTTCCACGGGGGCGGGGACACCGGAAGCAGTGGGTGAAGTTCCATCAGTTACGGACAGACGAAAGCGCCCAAGGGTATGTTGATGGATGTATTTTTGTTCTAACGTAATGTGAAACCGGGTGCCGCTCGGGAATCCCAGGGGCGTGGCGAATCGGTAGACGGCCGCATGGGGTTTCCCTTCACCTCCATGGATAGACCAGCCCGTGTCTGCTTTGCCATCCAGGGATTGGGACGCCGTCTTGTTGCCGTTGGCGAAGCTCTCAGTTGCGCTTGCGAGGGCGGCGGGGATCTGTGCTGACGGGTCGTCCCAGGGGGATGCGGTAACCTGGATGCCGGTGAGCAAAAAGTCGCCTTCCGAGAGGATGACGCCCCGTCCCGGGCCACCACCGGGTAGACTTTCATGGGGGAGCACTTCGAGACGGAGTCCCGTGATACCCTCCACATCGGTGCGAAGCGTCAGGTTATAAATGTCGTTGTTGGGCAGGTCCCCCGTCGCCAGAATAGAATCGTCTGGAAGGCGGAGGAGGGTGGTGTGTTTTTGTGCAGACATGTCCAGGGGCGTCAGGGGGTGCCACTCCTGGCTCTTCTTCGTGGTTTCACGGGCCCATTGGTCAAACTGCGCTTGGAAGTAGGCAGCGCGCCGGGTGGATTCTGGAACGGTCGAATCGGGTATTTGGCGGGTCAGACGTTCCAGGCGGACGTTGCCCAAGGTGTGCTTATTGCCAAACTGTTGTGCGAGGTGAACCTCGATAGGCTGGGCCTCGGCAAGTTCCAGGGGTTCTTCGAAGTAGAATACGGCCCGTCGATCCCGTTGAACGCCCTGGGGATCGCCAGCGATCCCCCAGCCGGTGTTCATCTTTCCGTCGATCGCAGCGGCAACGGGATAGTTGTCTTGGGAAAAATCCGCTTCTGCACGGGCGAAATTAAGACTGCTGCGGGTGTCGCCATCGAGCTGATATCCGGTGAACTCACTCAAGACGAAATTGCCGTGGGCGGTGCGGCCGGGACCCGATTCCCCGTTCATGACATGCAAGACCAGGCCATCGGTATGCCCGGCGGGTAGGGTGGCCTGAAGGATGTAGGTGTTTTTCTCCGGGTCGGCGGCCTCGACGTCTACCAGGCCCGTTTCGAGAATGGGGAGCGCACCGCCGGTCTCCGCGCGGGCGGCGTCTGGAATCAAGGGGCTGGCCTGGTTTTCTGGTGCGCCTGCCGGAAAGCGCTCCCGCAAGGAGGCGCGCAGGGCGTCGATACGCGCCTGGTGGGCTTCCTGTTTGGCCGTGATTACGGGGTCGGGCACTTCCAGGGTGACGTCATCCGTATTGTTGAAAAACGCGAAGAACTGGAAGTACTCCCGCTGTGTGATGGGGTCGTATTTGTGGGTGTGGCACTGGGCACAACTGAGAGTCAGGCCCAAGAGCGCCGTGGCGGTGGTATTGGCTCGGTCGACCACGTTCTTGTAGCGGAATTCCTCCACATCGATGCCGCCCTCTTCATTGAGCATGACGTTGCGGTGGAAGCCCGTAGCGATGCGTTGAGAAAGGGTGGGAGCGGGCAGCATGTCGCCTGCGATTTGCTCGATGACGAAACGGTCGAAGGGCATGTCCGCATTGAACGCATTGATTACCCAATCACGGTAGGGCCAGATGCTCCGCGGGCGGTCTTTTTCATACCCGTTGGTGTCGGCATAGCGGGCGATATCCAGCCAGGCGATGGCCTGACGTTCGCCGTAGTGGGGCGACTGAAGAAACGAGTCGACGAGGGATTCATAGGCGTCCGGACGGGTGTCCTGGACGAAGGCGCGCACTTCTACCGGTGTCGGAGGCAAGCCTCGGAGGTCCAGGCTCAGGCGACGAATGAGGGTATTGCGATCGGCTTCGGGGGAAGGGTGGAGGCCCTGCTCCTTCATGGCTTCGAGGGTAAAGGCGTCAATGGGGTTCGCCACCCAGGTGCTGTCGGGCAGCGCGGGGGGAGTGGGAAATTCGGGAGCTACGAAAGACCAGAAGGAGGGGCTTTGTGCTACCTCTGATGGGCTGGCGTCCGCTCCAAATGGCGCCCCGGCTTCAATCCAGGTCCGTAGGGTTGCGATGGCCTCTGCCGGGACGGCCGGTCCTTTCGGCGGCATCTTGATG
>Ga0070727_10005621_pt1 | contig 10179 bp, 9 predicted proteins | sample tdAd472_FD_66722 | JGI IMG/M metagenome (GOLD analysis project Ga0070727, IMG submission 66722) | Marine sediment microbial communities from the Atlantic coast under amendment with organic carbon and nitrate - tdAd47.2 | ecosystem: Environmental > Aquatic > Marine > Coastal > Sediment | place...
ATCAGAAGATCACGGCGCCATTCAACTTGCTAAATCAAATGCGCGGTAGCGCGCTATTTTGTTATGATCTCCGGCCCCATAAGGGCGTTGGGGATCAGCGTGCTCAGCCACGGGATATAGGTCACCATGATCAGGAACACGAACAGAACCGCCAGGAACGGCAAGGCTGCACGCACCACCGCCATCATCGGCATGCCTGCAACGCCCGACGTCACGAACAGGTTCAGCCCGACCGGCGGCGTGATCATCCCGATTTCCATGTTGACCACCATGATGATGCCCAGATGGATCGGATCAATCCCCAATTCGATAGCAATCGGGAACACCAGCGGTGCGACAATCACCAACAAGCCAGACGGTTCCATGAACTGACCACCGATCAGCAGGATCACGTTGACCACCACCAGGAACATCACCGGCCCGAACCCGGCCGACAGCATCGCGTTGGCGATGCTTTGCGGCACCTGCTCGTCCGTCAGCACATGTTTCAGGATCAGCGCATTGGCGATCACGAACATCAGCGTCACGGTCAGCTTGCCTGCGTCAAACAACGCCTGGCGTGTGTCGCGATGGACCCAGACCGTCAGCATCGCCTGCGGTGCACGAAAGACACTCTTGCGTTCGCGCCCGTCCCGCGCCGCCAGCGGCCCCATGTCACGATAGACAAACGTGGCCACCAGGAACGCATAAACCGACGCCACCGCCGCCGCTTCGGTCGGCGTGAAGATCGCGGCTTCTTTGTACAGGCCCAACTCGGCGGAATACCACGGGTAGCCATAGATGCCGACCATGATGATCACGATCAGGAACAGGCCCCAGAACGCCTCGCGGAACGAGGATGCCACTTCGCGCCAGCCGGCCCATTCGCCTTTCGGCATGTTGCGGATCCGCGCGATGATATAGATGGTGATCATCAGCATCGTGCCCGCCAGCAGGCCCGGAATGATGCCCGCAAGGAACATACGCCCGACCGAGACATCGACCGAGGCCGCATAAACCACCATCACGATCGACGGCGGGATCAGGATACCCAGCGTGCCCGCGTTACAGATCACACCAGCGGCGAATTCCTTGGTATATCCCGCCTGACGCATCGCGGCGATCACGATAGAGCCGATGGCCACAACCGTGGCCGGGGACGATCCCGAAAGGGCCGCGAACATCATGCAGGCAAAAACACCCGCAATCGCCAGACCACCCTGGAAATGCCCCACACAGGCGATAGAAAACCGGATGATCCGCTGTGCCACGCCACCCGTCGACATGAAGGTCGACGCAAGGACAAAGAACGGGATCGCAAGTAGGGTGAAATGTCCCTCGAACGCTTCGAACAACGTGCCCGCAACACTGGCCAGCGAACTGTCCGAATACACCAGCAGGAAGATCGTTGAACTCAGCCCCAGAGAGACCGCAATCGGCACGCCGATCAGCATCAGGCCAATCACCATGCCAAAAAGAAGAATGACATCCATCAGCCCTGACCCTCCGCACGCGCACGTGCTTCTTCAAGCTCGTCTTCAACCTCGTGGCTGGCCACCAGGCGATCAACATCGCCGCGCCAGACACCCATCGCGGCCTGCGCAAACCGCAGCACCAGCAGCAGCATCGACAAGGGCATCACCAGATACGGCACCACCTTGGGCAGCTTTTCATATGACTCGCCATAATTGATCAGACCTTCCAGGAACGAAAAGATGCCGATCATCGGCACGTCCTGCACCTCGTAGAAACTCTGACTGCGGGCTTTCATGTCAAACCCGGTGGGGAACCAGCGCCCCGACGTGGGTGGCAGATCTGCAAAGACGGCCCAATAATCATAAGCGCCCTTCAACATCAGAAGCGCAAACACCAGACACGCCCCGACCGAAATCAGCGCCAATACGCGGCGCGGCCCCGGTGCCAGAATATTCACGATTGCATCCACGCCCAGATGCGCGTGTTTCTTCACGGCATAAGACGCGCCCAGCAGAACCAGCCACGCGAACATGAACACCGTCAGCTCTAGCGCCCAGAGAATGTTGGAATTAAACGCGAACCGCGCGATCACATTTGCAAATGTCACAATGGTCATCAAACCAAGAAGCAGCGCGATAACGCTCTCCTCGATCTGGTCGATAATCCCGGTTGTACCGGATCCCGCACCAGACATGTCACTGTCCCCACAATGATTTTCGAGAATTTGGGCAGGCCGATTGCGGCCTGCCCGATCTGTCGCGTCACAGCATTGGTGACGCGGCAGGGATCAGGATTACATTCCTGCGTTGATCGCCTGTGCGGCGTCGATCATGTCCTGACCGACATCGCCCGAGAACTTGTTCCAGACCGGCTTCATCGTGTCGACCCAGGCCTGACGCTGGTCAGCGTCCAGCGCACGAATGACACCGCCTGCATCCAGGATCGACTGCTTGGCGGCTTCGTTCACTGCAAACGCTTCGGAGTTCCGGGTTGCAGTCACTTCGCCCAGGATGGTTGTGAACTGATCGCGCACAGCCGGGTCCAGGCTGTCCAGCCAATCCACCGACGTCACAACCAGATAGTCGATCACCCCGTGATTTGTTTCGGTGGTGCCGTCCTGAACTTCAAAGAACTTCTTGCCATAGATGTTGGACCAGGTGTTTTCCTGGCCATCCACAACGCCCTGCTGCAACGCGCCATACACTTCGGAGAACGCCATTTTCTGTGGGCTACCGCCGATCGCTTCCATCTGTGCAACCAGAACATCGCTGGACTGGACGCGGAATTTCAGACCATTGGCATCCGTCGGCGCGATCAGTGGCTTGTTGGCCGACATCTGCTTCATGCCATTGTGCCAGAACGCCAACCCCTGAAGGCCACGACGCTGCATGCTGTTCAGCATCGCCTGACCGTCATCCGAGCTTTGGAACGCATCAACCGCTTCGATGTTCTTGAACATGAACGGCAGGTCGAACAGGCGAAACTGTTTGGTGAACTTTTCGAACTTGGACAGCGACGGGGCCGCCAGTTGCACGTCACCCTGCAACATGGCTTCGAGAACCTTGTTGTCATTATAGAGCGTGGAGTTCGGATAGACCTCCATGCACATGGTGCCGTTCATCTCTTCGTTCACCCGTGCTTCCAGCAGCGATGCGGCGATCCCTTTTGGGTGCTTGTCGGTGTTGGTCACATGCGCGAACTTGACGACGATTTCGCCCTCTTCACAGGATGCAAAACCTGCGGTTGCGGTGACGCTCAGGGCCAGCGCGGTTGCGGCGGCTGTAAAATATTTCATCGGTGTCTCCTCCCGATTGGATGTGTTTTGAACGGGGCATGCCCCATGGCTGCACGTTTGACGGTGCGCTAGGTGCAGTGAAGCGATTCGAAACACGCCGCTCAAGCGTCTCGGAATTGCCTGCGAAACCGTAGTAATTTTGCTTTATTTACAGGAGTTTGCACGCGGCTTTTAAGGAAACCTCTTCTTTCACCCAACAAAACTGTGCGATTTTCCGCACGCCTAAAAAAACAGCTGTGCGGATTTCCGCACAAATTAGCGGCGGAAATCATCGGGACGAATCCCGTATCTGGCCAATTTGTCATAGAAGGTCTTGCGCGGCAGTTTCAACGCGCGCGCCGCCTCGGAGGCGTGTCCGTTCTGGCGCCCAAGCGCAGCAATCAGCAACGAGCGTTCCACCCGCGCCATCTGTTCGGCCAACCCCAGTTCGGCAGCTTGTGCCACATCTTCGGGCATGCCCAGGACGAACCGCATCGCTGCGCTCATCAGCGAACGCGCGTTCCCCGGCCAGCTTTGTGCCATCAGCGCAGCCAGATGTTCAGGCGTTATGGCCGGCGCAGGCAATCCGGCCTGCTCACTGGCCTGCGCCACATAGTGACGAAACAGAACCGGGATATCTTCGGGGCGTTCAGAGACCGACGGTACGCGCACGGGCATGACCTGAAGGCGATAAAACAGATCAGCGTTCATCGCCCCGCTATCGACACAGCTTTGTAGATCGACGCTGGCCCCGACAATCAGACGCGTGTCGCAGCCTTGTTCCAGGATTTCCAAAACAGCGGCCTGCGTATCCGCAGGCAATTGATCCAGCTGGTCGATAAACAGGCTGCCCCCGGTCCCTGCTTCCAACGCTGTGTTCAACGCCGCGCGATCCAAACCGGGTGCCGCGCGTTTTTCAAACGGACCTTTGGCGCGCGCCGAGCAAAGGTGAATAACTTCGGCAACTTTCGGAATTCCGGTGCCCGGCGCGCCGGTGACCAGCACTTCGGCATCGGTCAATGCGACACGACGCACGCGCTTGCGCAATTCATCCGCCAGGTCGGACAGACCGAACAGCATACGCGCCGCCGCGTCCCCCTGCTGGCTTTGCGCCAGTTCCGCGCGCGCCAGCAGAACGTCGCTGCGCACCGCCACAGCGCGCGACAGAACCTTGGTCAGTTCCACGGGCGCACAAGGCTTCTCCAGAAAATCGAACGCCCCTTGTTCCATGGCCGCCACCGCCATCGGAATATCACCTTCACCCGTCAGCAGAATGACCGGCAAATCTTCGTCAACTTCGCGCGCATAGTTCAGCAGATGAAACCCATCGCGCCCCGGCATCCGGATGTCAGACAGGATCACCCCCGAAAAATCTCGTGTGATGTGATCCTTGGCCGCGACAAACGAACTGGCGGGCAAAGGCGCAAACCCTGAAAGATCCAGCGTTTGAATAAGCGCTTCGCGCACCGCAGCATCGTCATCCACCAACAGAACCGGTACGCTCATGCGACTTTCTCCTCGACCCAGCGTTCCAGTTCGACAGTGAACAGCGCGCCGCCCTCGGGCGCGTTCTGACCGCGAATCTCCCCACCAAAGCTTTGCACCAGACCATAAGAGATCGACAAGCCCAGCCCCATGCCTTCGGCGGCGCCAACCGCCTTGGTCGAATAGAACGGATCAAACACTTTGCCCGGATCGTCGATACCGGGCCCGGAATCGTGGAACGTGACCATCAGCTCTGCGTCGTCGCGCACCGCAACGCGCAGCAATTTGCGATCCACATCCGCCATCGCGTCCAGCGCATTGGTCACCAGGTTCAGAAACACCTGTCCCAGCCGCACTTCGCCGCCGCGCACCCAGACCGGATGCGGCGGCGTGTCAAAGATCAGCTCGACCTGTTCGGCGCGCAGGCGCGGCCCCGCCAGTTCCATCGCGCTGTTCAGAACCTCGACCACATCCACCCGCGAGGACGGCTCGCTCTCCTGCCGCGCGAATGCACGCAGGTTCTTGATGATCCGCCCCATGCGGCGCGTCAGGTCTGAAATCCGGCCCAGGTTCTCGGCCGCGACTTCGGTACGTCCGCGCTCCAGATATTGCGTGCCGTTATCGGCAAAGGACTGGATCGCCATCAGCGGCTGGTTCAGCTCGTGACTGATACCGGCACTCATCTGGCCCAGCGCACTCAACTTGCCGGCCTGCACCAGATCGGCCTGCGCCTTCTTCAGCGCCGCTTCTGCCTCCTGACGCTCCACAACCTCGCGCCGCAGCTGCATGTTGGTGTCCGACAAGGCGCGCGTGCGCTGCTGCACACGGGTTTCCAGGATCGCATTTGCCTCGGCCAAAGTGCGACGGCGTTCCATCGCCAGATACAACAGCGCCCCAAACGCCAGACAGATCGCCGCAAGCGCGGCGGCCTGCAACATCGCTAGCCGCCGCGCCGGTGCCACATCTGCCAGAACCTCGCCCGTCAACCCGATCACCGGCAGTTCCAGCGCCAGGTGCAGCGCCCGCGCCGGGATATACCCGCCCCATGCCACGCGCCAGATATCGTGCCCGCCGACATGCTTGGCGCTGAAATCGCGCGGCGCGCCCTGGGCTGGTCGCAGCCCCTGCCCGTCCGGCATCTGCTGCCAGAACAGCAATTCCGACCGGTTGCTGATGAACACCTCGCCCCGGTCATCGGTAAAGAACACCGCCGGCGTGCTGCCACGCCAGGTCCATTCGACATCCTCGACATCCGCCACGACGATCACAGCACCCCGCACCTCGCCATTCGCGCGAAACACCGGCGCGGCAAAGAAATAGGCGCGCAGGTTCGCCAGCTCGGTCAAGCCGTGATCGCGCCCCAGCGCACCCTGCATGGCGCGCCGGAAATAGCTCGTCTGGCTTAGGTTATCGCCTTCGCGCGCCATCGCCGCGGCCAGAACGCGGCCCGATGCATCGGCATACATCACGTCCAGCGCCGCGGTCTTGTCCGCCACCTCCAGAAACAGCGCCCGCGCGGCGGCCCGCTCCTCGGCCGTGTTAAGATCGGCTAACGAAGGATGATCCGCCATCAGCACCGCTAACTCCTGATAGACCTGCAACTGCGTGCTCAACCGGTCGCTGGCCAGCGCCAGGTCGACCCGCGCTCGCTGCGCCAACTGGTCCAGTGCCTGCACATAGCCATAGCGCCAGACCCCGGCCGACAATACCGACACCGCCAGGACAAAGCCCAGCACGATCCAGCGTCTGTTGAGTTGTGATGCGAACATAGTCGCGAACCTAGCAAACACCCGCTTGCATTGACCAGTGCGCGCGCGCACCTTGCCCGCGATGAAAACGCTGACCCAATCCCCCACCGATCCCGATTTCGTGCAAAACCCCTATCCGGTCTATGCTAGCGCCCGCGCCGATGGCCCTGTGTTGCACTGGTCCGACTATGACATGGCCGCCGCCTTCGACCACGCCACCGTGCACGCGCTGTTTCGCGACAAGCGCCTGGGACGCGAAGTACCTGCCGAGCTTGCCACGCCGGTGCCCGCGCATCTCGCCCCGTTCATGGCGGTCGAGGCGCATTCGATGCTGGATCTGGAACCGCCCCGCCACACCCGACTGCGCGGTCTGGTGCTGCGCGCCTTTACAAAGCGTCGCATCGCGGCGCTGGAGCCGCAAATTGTCGCCCTCTGCCATCAGCTGATTGATGACTTTCCCGTGGACACCTTCGATCTGCTGCCCGCTTACTGCACCGAAATCCCGGTGCGTGTGATTGCGCGCCTGCTGGGCGTGCCTGAATCCATGGCTCCCGACCTTCTGCGGTGGAGCCACGCGATGGTCGCGATGTACCAGGCCAGCCGCACCCGCGCGACCGAGGACGCCGCCGCCGCCGCCGCCTCTGAATTCTCCGATTTCTTACGCGGCTATGTCGAAACCCGCCGCAGTCAGCCCGCCGATGACCTGATCACCCATCTGATCGCCGCCGAACAGGATGGCGACCGGCTCAGCCCGGACGAGCTGATCACAACCTGCATCCTGCTGCTGAATGCCGGGCACGAGGCTACCGTGCACAGCCTGGGCAATGGCGTGAAAACCCTGCTTGAAACGCAGACAGACCCGGCATGGCTCCGCCCCGACAAGATCGCCGGAACCTGCGAAGAAATCCTGCGCTACGACCCGCCCCTGCACATGTTCACACGCTACGTCTATGAACCGCTCAGCATCGCGGATCACGCGTTTCAGCGCGGCGACCAGATCGCCCTGATGCTGGGGGCGGCCAATCGCGACCCGGCACTCTGGCCAGAGCCTGAGCGTTTCGATCCCTCCCGTCCGATCCGAACCAATTCCAGCTTCGGGGGCGGGCTGCATTTCTGCGTCGGCGCGCCGCTGGCACGTCTGGAAATGCAAATCGCCCTGCCGATCCTGTTCGCCCGCTGCCCGAACCTGAGCCTGGCCAAACCGCCCCGCTACGCCGACACCTATCATTTCCACGGGCTGACCGCGCTGAACGTCACAACCTGAACCACCCCTCATTTCCTCTTGCCAGAAATATCCCGGGGTTTGGGGTGGAACCCCAATCCGACACAACCGCCACCACACCGCTGCGGTCAAACCCCCAGCGGCAACATCGTGGTCGATTTGATCTCTTCCATCGACAGCAACGCGGTGACGTTATGCACCCGCACCTCTGAAATCAGCGCCTGGTAAAACGCGTCATACGCCCGCGCATTGCGCACGCGCACTTTCAGGATGTAATCAATATCCCCCGCCAACCGATGCGCCTCCTGCACTTCGGGGCGGTTCTGCAACGTCTCCAGAAACGTTTTCTGCCAATCCGCCTCATGCTCGGACGTGCGGATCAGAACAAAGAAACACGCCTCGAACCCCAGCGCCTCGGCATCCAGAACCACGGTCTGCTGCCCGATCACCCCGGCTTCGCGTAATTTGCGGATTCGATTCCAGACCGGCGTCTTGGAACTGCCGACATTCTTGGCGATTTCATCCAGCGATTGCGCCGCATCGCGCTGCAACTCCGCAAGGATTTTCCGATCGATCTCGTCGATACGCACCGTCATTTTCGATTTCCCTCATTTTGCAGGCCAACCGTTCCAATTCGACGATCAACCAGAACATATGTTCTTATCTTGCCGCAGATATGGCGCTCAGGCGGAACTATTTCCTATATTAAGATCAAGGTCAAACAGATCACCGGGTGAATGCAATGCGCCACTTTCCAATCTTCCTGTCGCTGGACGGCGCACGTGTCGTGCTGTCGGGTGGTAGCGATGCCGCGCTGGCCAAGCTGCGCCTGCTGCTGAAAACCAGCGCGAAAATTGACGTCTATGCCCCCAACCCGGCGCCCGAGATCGAGGCATGGCATGGCGCTGGCGACCTGACGCTGATCCGCCGCCCGCTGCACTCCGGCGATCTGACCGGCGCCACGCTGTTCTATGCCGCTGACGAAGACGCCGAAACCGACCACCACACTGCCACGCTCGCGCGTGCCGCAGGCGTGCTGGTCAATGTCGTCGATAATCTGCAGGACAGCCAGTTCATCACGCCCGCCATCGTTGACCGTGACCCGGTTGTCGTCGCCATCGGCACCGAGGGCACAGCCCCGGTTCTGGCGCGCGCCATCAAATCCGATATCGAGGCCCGCCTACCCACCACGCTGGGCCCGCTGGCGCGCTTTGCCCAAGGGTTCCGCAAATTCGCCGAAGCGCTGCCCATGGGCCGGGCCCGACGCGACTTCTGGTCGGCCTTCTTCTTCTCCACCGGCCCACGCGCGCTGGATCAGGGCAAGGATGCGGTCCGCCCCGCGCTTGAAACCCTGCTGGATCAGCACCTGGCACGCACCAACCGCCCCGGTCACGTCGCCTTTGTCGGCGCAGGCCCCGGTGATCCGGAATTGCTGACGCTCAAGGCGCGCCGCGCGCTGGACGAAGCGGATGTGGTGATCTACGACCGGCTCGTCAGCCCCGAAATTCTGGAACTGGCCCGCCGCGAGGCAACCATGATCGACGTCGGCAAAACGGCGTTCGGCCCTTCGACGCCACAAGCCAAGATCGACGCGCTGATTGTCGAACACGCGAAAACCGGCGCGCAGGTCGTGCGCCTGAAATCCGGCGACAGCACCGTATTCGGGCGGCTCGACGAAGAGATCGACGCCTGCGACGCCGCCGATGTCACCTGGCATATCGTGCCCGGCATCACTGCTGCCTCCGCCTCGGTCGCCGCCATCGGTCAAAGCCTGACCCGGCGCGGTCGCAACGCTTCGGTAAAATTCCTGACCGGGCATGACATGCAGGGCTTTGCCGATCACGACTGGGCCGCGCTTGCCCGCCCGGGCGAAGTTGCCGCGATCTATATGGGCAAAGCCTCTGCGCGGTTCGTTCAGGGCCGCCTGCTGATGCATGGCGCGGATCGCGCCACGCCGCTGACCCTGATCGAAAGCGCCTCGCGCCCTGATCAGCGGATTGTCGAGACCACGCTCGACACGCTGACCGCCGATCTGACCGCCGCCGTGCTGGATGGCCCGGTCCTGACCTTCCTTGGCCTCGCGCCCCGTGCCGCGATCCGCCAACTGCCCGCTCTGGAAAAGGAACTCGCCTGATGCCCCGCCCCTTCACCCCCAAAGTTGTCACCGCCTCCGATCTGCTGGAAGGCGACGTGATCTACCTGACCCGCGACGACACGTGGTCGCGCCGCCTGGGCGATGCCGAACTGATCACCGACGAGGCCCACGCGCAGCTGCGCCTGCTGGAGGCAGAGCGCCAGGTGGACCGCATCGTCGGCGCCTACCTCGCCGATGTCGCCCCCGGCCTGAACGGCCCCGAGCCGGTTCATTTCCGCGAAGAATTCCGCCGCACCGGGCCATCCAACTATGCCCATGGCAAGCAGGAGCAACACTCCAATGTATAAGTATTCCGAATTCGACACCGAATTCCTGGCCACCCGCAACGCCCAGTTCCGCG
>Ga0070727_10005622_pt1 | contig 10174 bp, 7 predicted proteins | sample tdAd472_FD_66722 | JGI IMG/M metagenome (GOLD analysis project Ga0070727, IMG submission 66722) | Marine sediment microbial communities from the Atlantic coast under amendment with organic carbon and nitrate - tdAd47.2 | ecosystem: Environmental > Aquatic > Marine > Coastal > Sediment | place...
CGCAACCGATTGAAGGTGAACGCGGCGATTCACAATGCGCGCATCGTCCAAGGGATGCGGGACAGCCATGGCGGATTCGCTGGCTGGATCGCTTCTCATCATCCGCTGCGGAAGCCCGACTGGGTAAAATTGTTCAAGAAGACCTTCAAATTCACCGGCGGCGAAATCACCGGGGAGTTCCTGATGTCGATCGGATATCTGCCCGGCGCGCATAGGGACGATTGCCCGGTCCAGGCAGAGATCGCCAAGCACGGGCCGCCTTGGCTGTGGGTCCCCGCAGCCTTCTGGATATCGTGAAATCTCTGTAACTATTTGAAAACGTTTTATTACCGGTGTCGGAAATACCTGCGCGGGCGAAGGGAATCGCGCGCGGATTGTCGGAAACATCAGGACGGGTGGGGAATTCGCCGCGGAATTCGGCTCGGAGTTTCGGAGCCCCAAAACAGACGTAGCGGAGGTTGTGCCTCCGCTACGTCATGGTGTCGTCGTTTCTTTGATTGCTATCCCCCGGTTTTCCGGGTGGAAGGCAAACCACTCTACTCTCCAGGTTTCCCCCCAATGAACTTGGGCCGACGTCTTCATGCGTCTTCGTTGAAAGGAGTGTACGGAGAATGGTGCGTTTGTCACGTTTTTTTTGCAGTTGCCCAAGTTTTCGGCACGAAAAATGAAAGTGTGCTATCGAACCGAGCAATGATTTTTTCCGGAATGAGAATGATATTCCCTATTCATGTGATTGAACCACATTGTCGCAGGGCCTTGCGCATCCGGATACTCCGGCGGCTTCGGGGCGGGGCTGCGTTGGTTGTCGTCGCGCTGATCCTGTTCGGACTCGGACTTTCCCAATCGCCCGCCCTGGCCCAGTCGGATGCCGGCGAGGGCGCGAATCCTTTCACCAATGAGGGGGACGTCGCGAATCCGCGCCCGCCCCGCAAACCGGCCAGCCTGACGATCCGCCTCAGCAAGCGGGAATGCCGGCAGTTGATCATCAGCCACAAGCCGTCGGCCGACGCGGCCTACAAGCCGGGCGTCGATGTCCGCGGCAAGCCTGTGGCGCCAGCCGATCTGGCGAGCGGCTATGAATGGGTGGCGCCGGATACGATCGAATTCGACCTTGCCTTCAATCCGCTCGGCAATACCGGGCTGGATCCCGACGCATTCGCCAATACCAGCGCCAGCGTCGGCACGGTGAAATACGATATCCTGACCGGCAAACTGACCCTGAACGGCAGGCCGCTGACCGATCCGCTTCTGGCCGTGATCGAAAGCCAGTGCCGCGCCGCGGGATTCCTGGACTGATGGCGCCCGGGGTGGAGATCCGCGACATGCGGGCGGCGGACCGTCCCGCGCTGGTCCGGTTCATGGCCGCACTGAACGATTTCGAGGTGACCTTGAGCGCGGACCGGGCCCCCGGCGCGGAGATGGCGGAAGGGCATGTGGATTTTCTGCTGGAGGAGGTGGCGCGCCGCGGCGGGTTCACCCTCATCGCCGAAACCGATACGCAGATCGCCGGGTTCCTTTTGGCCTATATAAACGGGGTGGATGACGGCGACACCCATCTGCGGCAACCGTTCCGCAAGACGGGGGAGGTCAGCGACCTGTTCGTCGACCCGGCCTTTCGCCGGCTGGGACTGGCCCAGACGATGATCGGGGAGGCCGAGCGCCGGTTCCGGAAAATGGGGCTGACGCGAATGGAAATCCGCTTCCTGGATGCCAACATAGCGGCTGAACGTACCTATCGCGCCGCCGGTTTCGCCGATCACGAACGCATCTTCATCAAGCCGCTTTGACGCGCCTCCCGCATACCTGACGCATGCAGTGCCGCAGCCATTGGTGCACCGGGTCCGCGTCGTGGCGGGGATGCCAGAACATCGAAACGGTCATGCCGTCGACAGGCACGGGCAGGGCGAATGCCTGCAGGCCCGTTCGCAGATTGCCGGTATAACGTTCCGGAACGATGGCGATCAAATCCGAAGCGCGCACCAGGGCCAATGCGGCGGCGTAGCCGTCAACGATCACCGCCACCTTCCGTTCCAGACCCAAACCGACAAGCGCCTCATCGATCGGCCCGTTGGCGGAGCCGCGACGGGAGATGTTCAGATGGTCGCACGCAGCGAAGCGTTCGGCGGTGATTTTGCCGCGGCCCAGTGGATGACCCCGGCGCGTGACGGCGATGAAGCGGTCGTCGAACAGCGCTTGCAGGCGCACCTCAGGACCAACCGCATCACCCAGGACGCCGGTTTCCAGATCGACGCTTCCGTCCCGCAAGGGCGTGCTTTCCTTGTCGGGCTTCTGCACGAAGCACAGGCGCAGGCCGGGGGCTTCCGCCTTTACGCGTGCAATCAGGTCGATACCGAAGTTTTCCACGAACCCTTCCCGGTTCCTGATCGTGAAGGTCCGTGTGACAGTCCGAAGATCCGGCCGTTCGGCCGGACGCAGGACCGATTGCGCGTCCTGAACCAACAGGGCGACCTTGTCGCGAAGCTCCAGCGCCCGTGGAGTAGGGACCAGTCCGCGCCCGGCGCGGACCAGCAATGGATCGCCCGTGGTATCGCGCAAACGCGCCAGCGCACGGCTCATGGCGGAAGGGCTGAGACGCAGCCGCCTGGCTGCGCGGGCCACGCTGCGTTCGGTCAACAGAACGTCCAGGGTGATCAACAGGTTCAGATCGGGTGTTTGCATGAGCCGGATGATATCATCCTTACTGAAATTTGATATGGCGTTGAATGCACTAATTCACTGCAAAGAGTGCATCTTCTGACATGCGCGATGGGGGGCTAAGTGTTCGGTGGGTCCAAGACGGGACCTTATCGAATACGGAGCTCACCATGAAAACACCGACCCCTCCCTTACCGAATCCCGGTGCCGAACCGGCCGAATATACGCGCTTCAGCCGCTGGATACTCATTACCCTAGCCATTTCCATGCTTCTTTCCTCCTTGGGCGTCAGCATCGCGAATGTGGCTCTGCCAACGCTGAGCCGGGTCTTTGACGTACCCTTCAACCACGTTCAATGGGTGGTTCTCTCCTACCTTCTTGCCATCACGGTCCTGAGCGTGTCCGCCGGCAGGTTGGGCGACTACCTGGGGCATCGCCGCGTGCTGCTGTTCGGCGTTGGTCTGTTCACCGTCGCCTCTGTGGCCTGCGGCCTGGCACCGTCGCTTTGGGTACTGGTTGCCGCACGGGCTTTTCAGGGCCTGGGGGCCGCCATTCTGTTGTCGCTGACGATCGCCCTGGTGGGTGAAGCGGTGCCGAAGGCGAAAACGGGAGGCGCCATGGGTTTGCTCGGCACCATGTCGGCAATCGGCACCGCCCTTGGGCCCTCCCTTGGCGGGGTGTTGATCGCAGGTTCCGGTTGGCGGGCGCTTTTCCTTGCGATGGTTCCGGTCGGCGCGGTTCTCTTTCTGCTAGCGCTCCGCTTCCTGCCGAAACCCGATAGTGCCGAGCTTCGTGGGGCCAAAGAATTCGACATACTCGGCACGATGCTTTTGACCGTGACCTTGGGAAGCTACGCGCTTGCGGTGACGGCCGGGGCGGGGCATGCCGGTCAGGTCAATCCGCTGCTGTTGGGTTTTGCCGCGGTGGGTGCGGTCCTGTTCCTGTATTTCCAGACCCGCGCAAAGACGCCGTTGATACGTCTTTCGGCCTTCCGGAACCTGACGCTCAGCGCGGGCTTGGCGCTCAATGTCGTCGTCGCGTCGGTCATGATGGCGACCTTGGTGATCGGACCCTTCTATCTGTCCCGGGCGTTGGGACTGACGGAGGCCCTGGTAGGGCTTGTCCTGTCCGCGGGGCCTATCATGTCGACTGTTAGCGGGGTTCCCGCCGGCCGCCTTGTGGACCGGTTCGGTGCCGGACCGATGATGACGACGGCGCTGTTTGTCATGACGGCGGGTTGCGCGGGGCTGGCCGCTGCTTCTGCATCGCTTGGCGTTGCCGGTTACGTCGCAGCAATCGCCGTTCTGACGCCGGGTTACCAATTGTTCCAGGCGGCGAACAACACCGCCGTCATGAAAGGTGTCGAGCGCACGAACCGGGGTGTCTTTTCCGGCCTGCTCAGTCTGTCCCGTAATCTGGGCCTGATCACGGGAGCATCCGTGATGGGGGCGGTCTTCACCTTTGCAGCAGGAACGGGAGACCCGGCCGGGGCCGCCCCCGAGGCGATCGCTTTCGGCATGACCGCGACTTTCGCCCTTGCCGCCGGCGTGGTCGGACTGGCGGCCGCTGTCGCCGTCGCCTTGCGCTTTTCCGCGCCAGGGGACGGCCTGGTACAGGACCCCTCATAGACGACGATGCAGGGTGCGATGATGGGGCGTGGGCGCGAGGGAACGCAGCAAAGGGAGACATGGACAGGGGGGACGGGTTTCCCTAAAGTCCGCGCGATTCTGAAACAGTCCCCGCGCCACCGTCCCAGGTTTTGTCTCCGGCGGGTCGCGGCGCCCTAACGAGGTCCATCATGCGTCTTTCACCCGCCGTTCGGGTTTCCCGCTATTTCATGCCCACCATGCGGCATGATCCGTCCGAAGCGCAGATCGTTTCGCATCGCCTGATGTTGCGCGCCGGCATGATCCGGCAGGAGAGCGCGGGGATCTACAGCTGGCTGCCGCTGGGCTTCCGGGTTCTGAAGAAGATCGAGCAGATCGTGCGCGAGGAACAGGACCGTATCGGCGCGCATGAAGTGCTGATGCCGACCATCCAGTCGGCCGACCTTTGGAAGACCTCCGGCCGCTACGACGACTACGGCAAGGAGATGCTGCGCATCACCGACCGGCACGAGCGGGAAATGCTCTACGGCCCCACGAACGAGGAGATGATCACCTCGATCTTCGGGGAGCATGCCAAGAGCTACAAGAACGTGCCGCTGATGATGTATCACATCCAGTGGAAGTTCCGGGACGAGATCCGTCCGCGCTTCGGCATCATGCGCGGCCGGGAATTCCTGATGAAGGACGCCTATTCCTTCGATCTGGACGCGGAGGCCGGGCGTCATTCCTACAACAAGCAGTTCGTCGCCTATCTGCGCACCTATGCGCGGATGGGGCTGAAAGCCATTCCGATGGCGGCCGATACCGGCCCGATCGGCGGAGACATGAGCCACGAATTCATCATCCTGGCGGAGACCGGCGAGAGCGAGGTTTTCTGCGACAAGGGGCTGCTGGATTTCGACCTCACCAAGACGGCGCTCGACATGGACGATCCCGCCGCGGTCCAGTCCCTGGTCGATCAGGTCACCGGCCCCTATGCCGCGACGGACGAGCAGCACGACCAGGCGGCCTTCGAAGGGGCGGTTCCCGAGGAGCGCCGCGTCACGGCGCGCGGCATCGAAGTCGGCCACATCTTCTTCTTCGCCGACAAATACTCCAAACCCTTCGACGCCAAGGTGACGACGGCCGACGGCGAACAGGTGCTCGTGCAATCCGGGTCCTACGGCGTCGGGGTGTCCCGTCTGCTGGGCGCCATCATCGAGGCGAGCCACGACGAGAACGGGATCGTCTGGCCGGAATCGGTCGCGCCCTTCAAGGTCGCGATGATCAATCTGCGCCAGGGGGACGAAGGCACGGACGGGGTCTGCGAGGACCTCTATGCGAAATTCCAGGCGGCGGGCGTGGAGGTCATCTATGACGACCGCGACGACCGCGCCGGCGTCAAGTTCTCGGACATGGATCTGATCGGCGTGCCCTGGCAGGTCATTGTCGGCCCCAAGGGGGTCCAGGGCGGCTTCGTCGAAGTGAAGAACCGCAAGACCGGCGAGCGGGAAGAGCTTGCCGCCGACGCGGCCCTCGCGAAGCTGTCGGCGGAGTAGGGCGGCGTGTTCTCACCCGTCGAACGGCTGGTCGCGTTCCGCTACCTGCGCGCCCGCCGGCAGGAAGGGTTCATCTCGGTCATCGCCTGGTTCTCCCTGCTGGGGATATGCCTTGGCGTGGCCACGTTGATCATCGTCATGGCGGTGATGAACGGCTTCCGGCATGAACTCCTGACCCGGATTCTGGGGCTCAACGGTCATATCAGCGTCACCGCCTACCGGTCTGAGGTGCTTACCGATTTCGATCTTCTGGCAAACTCGATCCGACAGGTCGACGGCGTCGTCAGCGTGACCCCGCTGGTCCAGGGCCAGGTGATGGTCAGTGCGAACAATCTTGCTTCCGGCGCCGTCGTCCGCGGCGTGCGCAGTGAGGATTTCCAGGCCCGCGACCTGCTGCGCGATTCCGTCAAGGAAGGGTCGCTGGACGGTTTCGACGAAGGCCGGGGAATCCTGATCGGCGGGCGGATGGCGGCCCGGATGGGCCTTTCCGTCGGCGACCGCATCACCTTGATTTCGCCACAGGGCTCACCCTCCGCCTTCGGCACCGTGCCGCGCATGAAGACCTTTGCCGTGGCGGCGATCTTCAATGTCGGCATGTATGAATACGACAACAGCTACATCTACATGCCGCTCGCCCAGGCGCAGGTCTATTTCCGCTATCCCGATGGGGTCAGCGGGTTGGAAGTGATGGTGCAGGACGCGGACCAGGCGCTCGCGCTCCGGCGGGACGTCGCCGCCCAGGTCGGCAACCGGGCCCAGGTCCTCGACTGGCAGCGGGTGAATTCCAGCTTCTTCACCGCGCTTCAGGTGGAACGCAACGTGATGTTCCTGATCCTGACGCTGATCATCATGGTGGCGGCCTTCAACATCATCTCCAGCCAGATCATGCTGGTGAACGACAAGGCGAAGGGGATCGCCATCCTGCGCACCATGGGGGCCAGCCGGTCCATGCTGCTGCGCATCTTCTTCATGACCGGCAGTTCGGTCGGCGTGATCGGCACGGCGACGGGCGCGGGGCTGGGCATTTCCTTCGCGCTCAACATCGAAACCATCCGGCAATGGATACAGTCGCTTTCCGGCACCGACCTGTTCAGCGCGGAAATCTATTTCCTGTCGCAGCTTCCGGCGCGCATCGATTCCGGGGAAACCATTTCGGTCGTCGTGATCGCGCTGACGCTCTCCTTCCTGGCCTCGATCTATCCGGCCTGGCGGGCCGCACGGCTCGATCCGGTGGAAGTGCTGCGCTATGAGTGATCCGGTTCTCTCCCTCCAATCGGTTGACCGCGTCTATACCGGCATCGGCCAGCCGCTGCCGGTGTTGCAGGGCGCTTCCCTCTACATCAGACCGGGTGAGCTTGTCGGCCTCGTCGCGCCCAGCGGGGCGGGCAAGTCGACCCTGCTGCATATCGCGGGGCTGCTGGAATATCCCGACGGCGGCGACGTGCTGGTCGGCGGGCTGTCCTGCGGCGCGATGGACGATAATGGCCGCACCGCCGCGCGGCGCGACAGTCTGGGCTTCATCTATCAGTTCCATCACCTGCTGCCGGAATTCACGGCGCAGGAGAATGTCGGCCTGCCGCAGATGCTGGCCGGGCATTCGAAACGGGACGCGATGGAAAAGGCGGCGCATCTTCTCGAAGCGGTCGGCCTGAAGGAACGCCTGAAACACCGGCCGGCGCGGCTCTCCGGCGGCGAACAGCAGCGCGTCGCCATCGCCCGCGCCATCGCCAACGACCCGCTCGTCCTGCTGGCCGACGAACCGACCGGCAATCTGGATCCCGGCACCTCGGCCGTCGTCTTCGACATGCTTCTCGGCCTCGTCCGCGACCGCGGCATGTCCGCCCTCATCGCCACCCACAACCCCGACCTCGCCAAACGCATGGACCGGGTGGTGACGTTGAAGGAGGGGCAGGTGACGGGAATTACGGTCTAAGGGCTTACCCTCATTGCAACTCGTACGCGTGTCACGCTAACCTGTCCGTAAATCATAGGGTGGCGGGAATGCAATGGCGAAAGCCAAGACTTGGGCCAGAACGCTGATCGAAACGGGCCTGGTGGCGACGATTGATCCCACCGCCGGATCGATTATTGGGTTGCAGCGCGTCATTACCGCTCTGAGCGGCGATGAGGAGAAGCAGTTCGAACGCGATATCAACGCGCTCGATAAGAAACTCGCCGAAATCTCTCCCTCCGAATCTGCGCTCTCTACCGCGCGAGATTTGATCGCTACCCGGGCCGAAGATTGCCGACTTTTTGTCGAGGCAGGTGAAGACGCAGGGAAGGCTGCCAATCGAGCTGTCTCTATCCGATCGGCTCGGCTTGGCGCAGGGCTATCTGAAAAAGACAAGGCCGATGCTAAGCGTGTCCTTCGCGCATATTTCCGAATTATTCAGGACGACCCGAAACTCGCCGAACAAATATTACGTGCCATACGCGATCAACAAGAAAGGCTTATCGAAGAGCTAGGTGATCTTAAACGCCATATCCGCTGGATCTCCGCGTCCTCCAGCGACCGTGCCCTTCGAACCAACTTGTTGCGTGTAGGCACGGAAGAGGCGGCACCGAGCGACTACCTTAACGCTCGTTATCAAATCGTTCCGTTCTTCGCTCGTGAGGAAGAGCGGCGGACCTTGTCGGCTTGGGGAGACGCGCCGGTTCAACTCTCTGCCCGTCTCGTTCACGGCGCGGGCGGCCAAGGCAAAACCCGACTGGCCATGCAAGTGGCTGCTGATGCACGCCGCGCGGGCTGGCGGGCCGGATTCTTGCGTAATGATGCGGATAAGGCCTCTTTGGACGCCCTTTTCGAAAGTGCCGACAAGGTTCTTGCCATCTTGGACTATACAGAGGGAAAAAGCCCGCTCATTGAGCGTTTCATCGAGGCTGCCAGTGCACGCCGCGAGGCAGACGACGCCATCAAAGTTCGCTTTCTTATCCTCGCCCGAAACGCTGGCCTATGGTGGATCAATCTTCAACAGGCAGAAGGTGACATGGGGCGGATCCTTAACCAGGCAGAAACGATCCAGCTTGAACCCGTTGCGCCAAATCGGACTGATAGAGCAGCAATGTTTGATCGGGCGGTACAAGGTTTCAGCGCATTGCCAGAGATTGAGCCCCACGCGGCGTTGGAGGATCGTCCAAACCTTGACGAGCGAGCGAATGCGACTGCGCTTGAGATTCTGATTGCCGCCTATGCTTGGGTGCGCGGCGATTCTGTGCCTTACCAACCCAAGGACCTCTTGTCTTACGCGGTCCGGCGTGAACGGCAGTATTGGCGACGTCGATTACCTAACGCTGACGAACTGGGCGTCGAGAGTGTCGACTTGATCGAATTCGTCGTCGTATTGATCTCCGTTCTACAAGGCGCGGTCGACGACGAAGGGGCCGTGCTTCTCTCTACCGAGGCAATTGCCTCAGCCAAGGCGGCAGGGGCAACCTTGCCCGCGGGTTCGGATGAGACTCGGTTCGCCAAACTCTTGACCGACATCTATCAGCATCCGTCCAGAGATGAGTACGGCGCTGTCGACGCGTTGCGCCCCGATCCCATCGCAGAGACCTTGATTGCAGAGTATCTTTTGCGCGGTGATACAGAGCGAGAGCGTCTCCTGACAGCTCTGGCCGATGAGCGCTGGTCCGATACAATGCTTCGCAGTACCGCGATCGTATTGACTAGAACCGTTGACCGCACCGATCAACTGCCCTTGTTGGATGTTTTTGCCGGCTTCGTAGAAACAAACCCGACAGTAAGGGCCCCCCTTGTTGTCGACGCATGTTTTGAGGCAACTCCTCGTACCGCCACAGCCCTTGCTGCCGGTGATCTACTTTCTTCTGATGCTCTTATGCTTATCGGTGATTCCTTGCCGGAATTTGATCTTCGACTGATTGAATTGTCCGTTGAGGTCACACACTCAATTTTGCGGAGATTGCAGGAAGAGCCTAAGGAGTCAGAGAATCTCGCTAGGACAAAGTCCTTAGCGCTCCATCAATTGGCGATCTACCTCTCGTATCTTGGCCGTCGTGAGGAGGCTTTGACGGCGATCGAGGAGGCGGTTTCCAACTATCGTGATCTAGCGGCGGCGCGCCCGGACGCGTTCCTGCCGGATCTGGCGTCGAGCCTGAACAATCTGAGCAATCGTCTCTCCGAGCTCGGCCGTCGTGAGGAGGCTTTGAGGGCGATCGAGGAGGCGGTGTCAATCCGGCGTGATCTAGCGGCGGCGCGCCTGGACGCGTTCCTGCCGGATCTGGCGTCGAGCCCGAACAATCTGAGCAATCGTCTCTCCGAGCTCGGCCGTCGTGAGGAGGCTTTGACGGCGATCGAGGAGGCGGTTTCCAACTATCGTGATCTAGCGGCGGCGCGCCCGGACGCGTTCCTGCCGG
>Ga0070727_10005623_pt1 | contig 10174 bp, 3 predicted proteins | sample tdAd472_FD_66722 | JGI IMG/M metagenome (GOLD analysis project Ga0070727, IMG submission 66722) | Marine sediment microbial communities from the Atlantic coast under amendment with organic carbon and nitrate - tdAd47.2 | ecosystem: Environmental > Aquatic > Marine > Coastal > Sediment | place...
GAAAAAAGTGATATCCGAGGTAGTCGATAAACTGCTGATGGAAATAGGGGAAAATAAAAGCCTAACCAATTGGCTGACTGAATTTGCCTTTTACAAAATCAATGAAGGACAATCCTGGGATACCAGAAAAGACATCAATGGATTGGCAAGCGAGCTTTTTACCGAGTTGTTTGTGCAAGAAAAGGAGCAAATCTTCCAAAGTATGGAAGATGAAAATTTCATGCCTTCTTTCATGAAGTCTTTGAATCAACTGGTAAGAGATTTTGAAAACAAACTGCTGGCCTATGGCAATGCAGCCGTCCAAATTATGGGTCAATATGGATTGAATCAATTCGATTTTTCCTATGGCGTGGCTGGTGTTGGCGGGTATTTGCACAAGCTGTCGCAGCAAGCAGTCGCCGAACCGGGCGCACGTGCCATACAGGCGCTCAAAGATGGAAAATGGTACAGCAAAGCATCAAAAAATAAGGAAGCCATAGATCAGGCAGTTGACGGTGGATTGGCTCAGGTATTGCAGGATATTATTGCGCTTTGGGAGCAGGACTTTCAACAGTATTTTACTACTAAGCAGATCACCAGAAACATCTATACTTTCGGTCTGCTGTCGGAGGTATCCAATCAGCTCAATGACTACAGAGATCAAAACGACCTGCTGTTGATTTCGGATTTCCCGGTATTCCTCAACAACATCATTCGCGACAGTGACACCCCATATATTTATGAGAAAATAGGCTCACGGTTTAGCAACTACCTGATCGATGAGTTTCAGGACACCTCAGGGCTGCAATGGCAAAATTTTAAGCCATTGGTGAAAGATGTGGTGGATGCAGGTAATTTTAGTATGGTGGTAGGTGACATCAAGCAATCCATCTACCGCTGGAGGGGCGGCAATTGGAAATTGCTGTTAGAGAAAATAAAAGAAGATGTAGGCGAACAATACGCTGTAAACATTCCACTAAAAGCCAATTGGAGGAGTAAGAAGAATATTGTGGAATTCAACAATGACCTGTTCAGCAAGACTCCTCAAATTATTTACGAGCATTTTCAAAAAGAAGCAGGGGATGGGATTGATGAAATCGAAAACATAAAAAAAGCATACTCGGAAGTAGAGCAAGACCATGTGGAAGGAGAAAAATCCACTGGTGGCATCATCGACATTCAGTTCATTCGGAAGGTGGATGGAGAAAACTCTAAGGATACAGCCATAGGCAACCTCATTGAAACGATTGAAAAACTACAAGACAGCAAATGCAATCTCAGAGATATTGCCATTTTGATCAGAAACAAATACGATGGCAAGTTGATCACCGATGCATTGATGCAGTGCGAAGCGCTTGATGAGCAATCTAGGTATAAGTATGACATCATTTCAAATGAGTCTTTGTTTTTAAAGAACTCGCCAGTAGTCAATTTCATTGTGTCTGCTTTGAAGGTGCTGTTCAACTCAAAAGAGCAGGTCTATCAATCTGAACTGTTGTACGCCTGGAATGTGTATTTGAAAAATGAGTTGCCTGAGCTTATTGGAGTATTCAAAGAGCAGGAAAACGATCCGTTGACCATTTTGGCGGAGCAAAAAAATACGCTGAATGCACAAAGCCTAATAGATCAGATAGAATCTCTGATCAGGTTGTTTGGGCTTCAAGAATACAAAGACCAAACGGCTTACTTATTGGCTTTTCAAGATGCGGTGCTCGACTTTTCGGAAAGGGAAAACAGCGGGGTAGACGGTCTGTTGCAATGGTGGGAAGAAAACAAAGACCGGTCGATTCAGGTGTCTGACGAAATGGAAGCCATGCGCTTGATGACCATCCACAAATCAAAAGGGCTGCAATTCAAAGTGGTGATCATTCCATTTTGCAACTGGAAAATGGACCATAGCGCTAGGCATGAAAATATCGTATGGTGCGATACCAAAGACAATGAGTCCTTTTCAAATTTGCCATATGTACCCCTCAAGTACAAAAAGGATATGAACAAGTCTGTTTTTGCGGCAGATTACTGGGAGGAAAAAGTAAAGGCGTATGTGGACAATTTGAACCTCTTGTATGTGGCATTTACCCGAGCAGAAGAAGCGCTTTACATCATGGCTGAAGTGGATGAAAAGAAAAAGGACGCCTTGGCAGGAGTAAATACTTTATTGCATCATTATTTCTCCCTGCATGATCTTGATGGTTGGCAGGTGGAGGGCGATCATTATAGTTTTGGAGAAAAGCTTGCTTACTCTGTGTATGAGCGAGAAGGGAAAGCTGAGGAATTTTCGCTTTCAAAATTGATTTCCAATCCATGGTCTGAACGAAAGGATTTGTCCATTCGCTCAGGTCAGTTTATTCGCAACGAAGAAGTACTCGACCGAATCAATGAAGGAGTAATCATTCACTACATTTTGTCAAAAGTCACCTTGCGCAAAGACTTTGAAAAAGCGATAAAAGCGGCCGAAATTGAATATGGGTTAAGTGCAGAGGAATTGAGTGAAATCAAAAATAAGTTGCGATCAATTTTTAATATCGATCAGGTGAACGATTGGTTCTCTGACCGTTGGCAGGTGAAAAATGAGATCAGTATCATCACCGAATCAGGAAATGACAAAAGACTGGACCGTGTGATGATTCATGAAAACAAGGCTGTAGTGGTAGATTTTAAAACAGGAGAACAACGGGAGGGCAATAAGAGGCAAGTGAAGGAGTACATGGGGCTATTAACTTCCATGGGTTATGAAAATGTGGAGGGTTACCTTTTATATATTTCTTTGAATAAAGTGGAGAGATGTTAATGGTGGACAGTCGACGGTTAATAGTCAACAGTCAACGGTTAATAGTCAATGGTTAATTGTCGATGGTCAACTGTTTATCGGTATTAGTTAATAAAATAGGATTACCGACTAATCAGTAGTCCGTCATTTGAATTGAAAACTTAAAGCAGAATAAAATGAAAGAAGTACTATGCAAATCTCACGGGAAACCAGAAACCCTGGTAATAGAAGAAACAGCTTCACCAGCACCCGGCAAGGGTGAGGTGATTATCACTGTAAAAGCTTGCGGTTTGAATTTCCCGGATACATTGATCATAGAGGGTAAGTATCAATTTAAACCTGAAATGCCATTTTCCCCCGGTGGAGAAGTAGCAGGAATTGTCAAGGAAGTAGGAGAGGGCGTCTCGCATTTGAAGGTCGGTGATAAAGTGATGTCTGGTACGGGTTGGGGCGGTTTTGCCGAAGAAGTAAAAGCCATGGCAAGCAATGTTTTTCCTATTCCACCCAAAATGGATTTCGTAACTGCCGCTTCGTCCATGATGACTTATGGCACTTCTTACCATGCCTTGGTAAACCGAGCAGACTTGAAAGCAGGAGAGACCTTGCTGGTGCTAGGTGCAGCTGGTGGTGTTGGTACAGCAGCCATACAAATAGCAAAAAACATCGGAGCGACTGTAATAGCTGCAGCCTCCAGTGATGAAAAACTGGCCTACTGCAAATCCATAGGAGCAGATTTCACCATCAACTATTCCAAAGAAGACCTCAAAGAAAGAGGAAAGGAGCTGACCAATGGAAAAGGTATAGATGTGATTTACGATCCAGTAGGAGATAAATACACCGAACCTGCCCTGCGTACCATAGCCTGGAAAGGCCGCTACCTTGTAGTGGGTTTTGCCGCTGGAGATATTCCTAAAATACCCTTGAACTTACCATTGCTGAAGGGGTGTCAGATTGTAGGCGTGTTTTGGGGAGGTTTTTTCCGCAATGAGCCACAGAAAAATGCAGAGAACTTTATGGCCATAGCCAAGTGGTTTGCAGAAGGCAAACTAATACCTCAAATACATGCACAATACCCACTGGAAAAAGTAGCTGAAGCGATGAATGCCCTGACCAACAAAGAAGTGATGGGCAAGGTGGTCTTAGTGCCATAGTATTGTTTAGGTGTTTGTCCTGTTTGTTTTCAGTCAACAAAAAGTTCATTGATTTAAACAATTTGTCTATTGGGGATTGATTAGAATCGACTTATATTACTAGATTAAAAATTTCGAACATTTACCGTATAAATTGGAAACCCTGCCGAATACTACTCTAACAGTTATTTAAAGCTGTTTTTGTAAAATCAACAGATAGATTTCCAGTAATTCATACTCAATGAAAGCCATCATTCCATTGATCAATCAAAAGTGCTACGCTTGCGTATTGGTCATGGTGTTGCTGACCAGTTGTGGCGTAGAAATGCCTGAGGATGTGGCAATGGCTTATGAAGAACTTCCAGAAGTAATTGATTTCAACATACACATTAAACCAATAATTTCTGACCGTTGCTATCAATGCCATGGCCCGGATGAGCAAACCCGTGGTGCTAACCTCCGACTTGACAGTGAAGAAGGGATTTTTGCAAAGGCAGAAAGCGGTGAATATGCTTTCGTGCCGGGCAATTTGAAAAGCAGTGAAGCCATCCATCGCATACTCAGTGATGATCCTGAGTACATGATGCCTTCCCCAAAATCAAATCATGTACTTGATGCCCCTGAAAAAGCAGCCATTATCAAATGGGTAGAACAAGGAGCACAATGGAAGGAGCATTGGTCTTTTATTCCACCTCAGAAAAAAGAAGTACCAAAAGAAATAGCTGGTTGGGAAAGCCAAAATGCCATTGACCTTTTTGTTCAGGAAAAGTTGGTGCAGAATGGGTTAGCGCCTTCTCCAGAAGCTGAGAAAACCAGGTTGTTGAGGAGGGTAACGATGGAACTCACAGGACTGCCACCTACCATTCCAGAGATAGAATCATTTCTAAATGATAATTCTGAGAATGCCTACGAGCGGGTAGTTGACCGATTGCTTGAATCAGATGCATATGCCGAAAGAATGACGTTAGAATGGTTGGATTTAGCAAGGTATGCGGATTCGCATGGCCATCATTCTGATGGCATTCGCAATATGTGGCCTTGGCGCGATTGGGTGATACAGGCTTTTAAAAACAATATGCCTTACGATCAGTTTGTTACCGAACAGTTGGCAGGTGATGTGATGCCCAACCCTACCAAGGAGCAAATTATAGCTACCGCTTTCAATAGAAACCACCCTACCAATGCTGAGTCTGGAATAGTAGATGAGGAATATAGAATTGAGTATGTAGCCAACCGGACGAATACTCTAGGTACAGCTTTTCTCGGATTGACGGTGGAATGCGCCAGGTGCCATGACCATAAATTTGATCCGATTTCCCAAAAAGAGTATTATCAGTTGAGTGCCTTTTTCAATAATGTAAAGGAACTAGGCATGTCTGGGAACGATGGAGATTTCGGACCAATGGTTTTACTGAGCGATGAAGAAACTGATGCTCAGGTCCAGAACCTTGATAGAGAAATCACTGAATGGGAAGGTAAATATCAAATTGAAAGGGCTGAGTTGGAAGCCATTACCGATTTTGTGGAAAGCGTTGATGTCCAAATGACAAAGCCGTTGTTGCACCATTCTTTTGAGCGTGTAACCAAACTAGCTTCTCGACGGATTATTGACAATCGTAAAAATACATTTGAAAGCAATACAGATTCGATAAAAGGTATTTCAGGGCTTGCCCGGCACTTCAATCATCAAGATGATGCCATCAGAATCAATGAAATGGGGCAATTTGAGTCAAATGATCCATTTTCAGTTGCTGTCTGGGTCAACCTCCATGAGGAGACCGGAAAAACCAAAGTGATTGTTGGTAATGCAGGCAACAAAAACACCAATTGGCGTGGGTGGGATTTTTACCTCGATTCTACGAATAGAGTTGCGGTGAGACTTATCAATTGCCTTCCCCACAATTACATTCATGTAGCCAGTAAAAAAAGGCTCCAAATCAACAACTGGACTCACGTATTATTTTCTTACGATGGTTCGTCAAGGGCTGATGGCATTCATATTTACATAGATGGTCAGAAGGCAGATGTAGCTATAGAATTTGATCAATTGTACAAGAGTATCTTGCCAATTCGTAGGGGATTTATACCTGACAAAAGAGGATTGGTGATGGGCAAAAGCAATCGCGGAGGAACGGGTGATAATGGAGTCTTCAAAGGTGATATTGATGAGTTTTCATTGTATGATCATGAGGTGTTGAGTTCTCAGGCTCAATTAATCTACGAACAATCCCAACGGGGGGAAGCGCCGATAATTTACACTGCTGCTAGAAAAGACTATAAAACAACTCTTGATCAGCTTGCAAAACTTCGGAAAAATCGCCTTGATATCGTAGATAGTATTAAGGAATTGATGGTAATGAGAGAAATGCCAATTACCCGACCGACTTACCTACTAAAAAGAGGAGCTTATGATGCACGGGATGTACAGGTATATCCCGGTACTCCTGAAAAAATAATGGCCATGTCAGATGACCTGCCGGAAAATAGGTTTGGACTCAGTCAATGGCTTTTCGATGAAAAAAATCCTTTGACAGCCAGAGTAGCAGTCAATCGATACTGGCAAATGATTTTTGGTGCGGGAATAGTGAGCACAGCTGATGATTTTGGAAGCCAGGGAGCCATGCCTACCCACCCTGAACTCTTGGATTGGTTGGCAATAGGATTTATGGAATCTGGTTGGAACGTAAAAGCCCTACTTAAGCTCATGGTTACAAGTCAAACCTATCGACAAAGGTCAAATGTATCCGAAAAACAATTCGAATTGGATGCCGAGAATAAATGGTTGGCAAGAGGGCCAAGTTACCGTTGGCAGGCAGAGTTTATAAGAGACAATGCACTGGCTACTAGTGGACTTTTGAATGATGAAATTGGAGGAGAAAGTGTCAAACCTTACCAGCCTGATAGTCTGTGGATTGAAAAAGGCAATTTCTCAGAGGCACTCAAATATTACGTAAGAAACAAAGACGACCGTCAATACCGCAAGAGTATGTACACCTTTATTCGTCGGACTTCACCACCTCCATTTATGGAGTTATTTGACGCACCGAGCCGGGAAGTATGCACAATCACAAGAGAGCGTACCAATACACCTCTGCAGTCGCTGGTGCTTTTAAATGACCCGCAATTCCTTGAAGCATCCAGGGCATTGGCATTCAGACTCAAAAAGGAGGCTGGAGATTCCCTGAAAGATAAAATTAAAACAGGATTTCAATTGGCATTGAGCAGGTTGCCAAGTGATGAGGAAATTCAGGTATTTGAAGCGTTGTACGAAGATGAATTTACAGAATTTAAAAAAGATGAACTTGGTGCAAAGGATTATCTTGCTGTGGGAGATTTTGAGTCAGTGATGCAATATGACCCAGTAGAAATGGCAACACTAGCTGTTTTATCAAATACATTGTTGAACATGGATGAGGCATATATCAAAAGGTAAATTCATGAACTAAGAATAAACGAATTGTTTATAAATTTTAGACTAAAAACTATGAAGTCAGAGACCGTAAGAAACAAAAGACGAGAATTTATCAAGGCTGGAAGTCTGGTAGCTATGAGCACATTACTTCCATTTGGAGAATCCTTTGCCATTCAGCCATCAGCTAAAAAATTAAGAATTGGTATTGTTGGAGGCCGTTTTGGTCGGTCTTTTCAATTTCATGAACACCCCAATTGTATCGTTGAGGCGGTCAGTGATTTACGACCTGAACGTCGTAAAGGCCTTATGGAAACTTATCAGTGCTCTAAATCTTACGATTCCTTGGAGGAACTGGTCAAAGATAAGAACATAGATGCAGTGGGAGTATTCACAGAAGGCCCCAATCATGTGAAACATGTATTGGAATGCTTGAAACATGGCAAACATGTGCTTTGTGCTGTGCCTGCTTTTTGGGGAACAATGGAAGAAGCACATATACTGCATGATGCAGTAAAAAAATCAGGATTGATTTATATGATGGCAGAAACCAGCTATTACCAGCAATCCACTATTTCTGCGCGAAAATTTTATAATGAAGGTAAGTTTGGTGAAATCTATCATTGCGAATCCGAATACCAACATGATGGGCTGGAAGAGCTTTATTTTGAAAATGGCAAACGTACCTGGCGACATGGTGTAGCTCCCATGCATTATCCCACTCATTGCACTGCCCATTTGGTCGGTATTACAGGAGAGCGGTTGACACAGGTAAGTTGTAACGGTTGGGGAGATGATGATCCTATTTTGAAAGACAATGTCTATAACAATCCTTTTTGGAATGAGTCTGCGTTGTTTAAAACAAATAAGGGAACATCTTTTCGTGTGAATGTTTGGTGGAAAGGGGCACACATGGGAGGTGAAAGGGCGCAATGGATTGGAACTGATATGAGTTTTTATACTCCCAATCGATTGGGAACAGAATCTATTATAGTAAATGCAACAAAGCAACTTGGCAAAGATGATGCTGGGTTTGTTCGGACAGCACCAAAAACAGAACAATACGAGCAACCTGACTGGTGGAAAACAGACCTATTGCCTGTGCCTTTGCGACACAACAGTGGTCACCATGGTTCTCATACATTTATTACCCACGAGTTTGTAACTGCTTGTGTTGAAAAGCGGAAACCGACTATTGACATAAAAGAATCATTGGCTTATACAGTGCCGGGTATTATCGCACATGAATCAGCATTGAAAGGTGGGGTATCCATGGAGATTCCACAGTTTGATTAATCTATTCAATGATAAATAGAGTTGTTTTCCTTTAAATCATCAAAACTGCCCAAATTGCCTTTTATGATGAACCTATTATCTGACAGTAAGATAAATTTTTGTAATTGCTTATTTATATTGTCTTTGTTGATGATGGTAGGTTGTGGTGTAGAGATACCACAAGATGTTGCCTTTGCTTATAAAAAGCTTCCTGAATCCATTGATTTCAATATTCATGTAAAACCAATAATTTCAGATCGTTGCTTTGCCTGTCATGGGCCAGATGAACAAACAAGGAAGGCCAACCTACGCCTTGACAATAAGGAGGGTCTTTTTGCCAAAGGAGAAAGTGGAAAATATGCTTTTGTTCCTGGAAAATTAGATAAAAGTGATGCCATTAGTAGAATACTCAGTGATGATCCTGAGTACATGATGCCTTCTCCCAAATCAAACCATGTATTAAGTACTGAAGAAAAAGCGGCTATTGTAAAATGGGTGGAGCAAGGAGCTGAATGGAAGGACCATTGGGCGTTTATTCCACCAGAAAAAAGTGAAGTTCCAAAGAATGTTTCTGGCTGGAAAACCAGAAATGAGATTGACCTCTTTATCCAGGAGAAATTGCTTGATCATGATTTGCAACCGTCACCTGAGGCCGATAAAATGAGGTTGTTGAGAAGGGTTACAATGGAACTTACTGGTTTGCCTCCAACTATTTTGGAGATGGAAAACTTCATGAATGATCAATCTGAAGAGGCTTACGAAAAGGTGGTAGATAGACTGCTGAACTCAGATGCCTATGCCGAACGAATGACATTGGAGTGGTTGGATGTCGCGCGATATGCCGACTCCCATGGTTTTCATGTGGATGGATTGCGCACGATGTGGCCCTGGCGAGATTGGGTGATCAATGCCTTCAGAGAAAACAAACCCTATGATCAATTTGTAACAGAACAGTTGGCAGGAGACCTGATGCCTAATGCTACCAAGGAGCAAATTATTGCCACTGCATTCAACCGCAACCACCCCATGACAGCCGAAGGCGGGGCTGTTGATGAGGAGTATAGGGTGGAATACGTTACCAACCGAACCAATACATTGGGAACTGCCTTTCTTGGTTTGACAGTCGAATGTGCCAAATGTCATGACCATAAATTTGATCCTATTTCTCAAAAGGAATACTTTCAATTGAGTGCTTTTTTTAATAATGTGCATGAGCTAGGAATGACCGCCAATGATGGTGATTTTGGCCCGATGGTCCTGCTCTCTGATGAAGCTACGGATAACAAGGTTGAGGCCATCAGCAAAGAAATTGTTGAGTGGGAAGAAAAGCATAGGATTCAAAAGGAAGAATTATTAGCGACCACCGATTTTATCAATACAGTTGGTCTGAAGAAAGTGAAACCTGTTTTGCATCATTCATTCGAGAAATTAACCAAAACTAAATCCACTCAGTTTTTGGATGATAGATCAATGACAGTACAGCGCGATACCGATTCCATTGTTGGCATATCAGGACAAGCGAGGTATTTTAATCATCAGGATGATGGTGTTACCATCAAACAGTTTGGTCAATTTGAATATACACAACCGTTTTCGGTTTCTGTATGGGTG
>Ga0070727_10005624_pt1 | contig 10167 bp, 7 predicted proteins | sample tdAd472_FD_66722 | JGI IMG/M metagenome (GOLD analysis project Ga0070727, IMG submission 66722) | Marine sediment microbial communities from the Atlantic coast under amendment with organic carbon and nitrate - tdAd47.2 | ecosystem: Environmental > Aquatic > Marine > Coastal > Sediment | place...
GCCGGCGCCGCCAGGAGTGTCAACGTGGAGTTGTCCTCCGGATATGAAGAGGCTGCGAAGCTTCTGGCCGACGAGGAAGGTGTCTCCGATCGGGTCGAAAGGCAAACAGGAGACTTCGTGGAAGTACAGGACGAGGTCAAAGCGGCCGACATCGTTGTCATGAACCGCGTCGTCTGTTGCTACCCATGGATGGAGCGGCTCTTGGGTGCAGCGGTCGTCAAGACCGGCCGGTACCTGGCGTTGGTCTTCCCTCGTGAGAAGTGGTGGGTCAAGACTGGTCTGGTGCTGGGCAACAGCTACATGGCCCTGCGAAAGGTGGCGTTCCGATCCTTCGTTCACCCCGTCGATGAAATCGAGGCTCTTGTGACCAGCGCCGGGTTTGAAGTGCGTCACACCGATCACAATTTCATTTGGCAAGCCGTAGTCATGGAGCGCGTGGCCTAACTCCAACAAAGGGACTCGTACGGACGCCGCAGGGCGAGCAAGCTCATCCAGCAGCCCCCCTCGCCTCAACGGATAAGCAGCAGCGTCAACGCCCCCAGCACCAACACCCAGACGAACACGGCTAGCCCAACATCCCAACGAGATCGTCTGTCCATCGAAGACCACAGTATTCCTTCGGCCTCATTGGTGTGGGCCCGCGGTCACGGGTTGTGAGATGTTCAGGGACACGGCAGACAGATGCCTGGATTCCTCCATGCGCTTCACACTGGAATCCGATCGTCAGCCATGCGCGAGAACTGCCATGGATAGGGTGAATACAATGACCGATCCCGCCAGCGCCGCTTCCCTCCGAGCGGAGAAGCTCATTCCCGGTGGCGAGGCCTTGGCGCACGATGCGGAGGGACGGGTCGTCTTCATGCGTGGAGCCATTCCAGGCGAAGAGGTCGCGGTCGAGATCGTTCAGGAGAAGCGAGATTGGTCACGAGGAATCGTTTCGCAGATCCACAAGTCCTCCCCTGAACGAATCGAGGCTCCATGTCCGCAAAGACGGCTGGGGTGCGGAGGTTGTGATTGGCAGCACATTGACACTGCCCACCAACTCCGTCACAAGACCGAGATCGTTCGAGACACACTCCGCCGGACAGCCAGGCTGGAAAGCCCCGTTGTTCATCAAGGCCAATCCGTCAGGCCGTTCGGCTACCGCACAAGCCTTCGTGTTGTCGGAGACCAAACCCGTCGCGCCAGTTTTCGCAAGGAACGGTCCCATGAGACCGTTCCAGCGGACCAGTGCCTCGTTGCGTTTTCACCCCTTCACTCGTTGCTCAATTCGATCGAGATCGACCCGGGTCTCGAAGTATCGTTGCGAGCCTCAGAAGCGACGGGCGAACTCACAGTGCATTGGGACCCCCGAGAGGGAACCGTCTCCGGACTACCCGAAGAGGTCGGAGTCGGTAGGAAGGCCTTCCTCTACGAGGTCGTGTCCGATCACCGATTCCGGGTTTCCTCTGGCTCGTTCTTTCAAAGTGGACCGGAGGCCGCCCAACTGCTCCTGGACGCCGTGGATCGAGCGGCCGCCGAACTCAAGACCGCGTCGACAGTCGTGGACGCCTACGCCGGAGTTGGGTTGTTCTCGGTCGGAGTGACGCAGTCCGAAACAAGGGTCATTGCTATCGAATCTTCGAAATGGTCCTCTGCTGACTGCAAGGCCAATCTCGCGAACAGGGATTCCTTGGTCGAACGAGTCAGAGTGGAGAATTGGAGGACCAGCGAACCTGTTGACGTCGTTGTTGCCGACCCATCCAGAACTGGCCTGGAGCAGCGGGGCGCTACGGCACTCGCCTCATGTGGCGCTCCGGTGATGGTGCTCGTGAGCTGTGATCCGGCCGCGATGGCACGGGATACGGTGCTCATGACCGCTTTGGGATACGCGCACGAAGGCACGGAAGTGCTTGACCTGTTCCCCAACACGCATCACATCGAGTGTGTCACCAGATTCATCCGCAACTGAGAAGTGGGATTCCTTTGCCAACCCCAAGCAGCGCCGTGGAGCTACTCCTGGGAACGGCCGGACACAGTCCCAATCGCAGCGCCTAAGGCAGCGCCAACACCAATCCACACCGGGTTCGATGTCGCGGCAAACAGAGCAGCGCCTATGGCGACGCCAGCACCGACTGTCATTCCAGGCCGCTACCTGTACTGGTGCACACGCTCACCGCGTCAACCGTCATGTGTGTGCAGACGTACACGCGAGGCCTGTACTGGTGCACACGCTCACCGCGTCAACCGGTGCTACTGGTTCTGATCGACGTCGTAGAAGAGATCAGACTTCGAGTAGGTATCGAAGTTGGCGCAGACAGGGCATTTGTAAGTCCGGTCTTCGATCACAGCACCTTCAAACGCGACCGGAGGCAAGCGAACCTCGGACGGAAACAGGATTCTGCAGTTCGTACACCGGAGAAACAGTTGATTCTGTGGATTGGCGATGTCGGAGATGGTACTGCGCGCGAAACCTCGTCGGACATGGCTACTGAGTTTCCGAGCCTTCCATCGCGAGTATGGCGGCGACCCGCGCAGCCCCTGAACCAAGCATCAGCGTGTAGTGATTCAGATTCTTCAGGTGAACACTCGTGATATTCGGGTTCGACTGAGCGGCTTTGTCTGCTGCCGCCTGACTGATGAACCCGCCCGGCTGACCAAGCAAACCATGATCGACAGTCACCAGGCTCGTGGGGACGTCGACTTCAAGGTGGGCCCCATTGACCTCGATGCCCGATACGAAATCTCTGGCCGAAACGGAAATGGCCTCGGCGTTGGATCGGACCCTGTAGCCACCGGGATCCTTCTTGATCTCATAGGCGAATACACCATCTAGAGCCGTTGGCCACTGCTCATTCATAGCCGGATGATCTCGCCAGAACTGGCAGTACGACTCCTGCGAGTCAAAGACCATGCCCAAGCGTTCCAGCGCCGGGCCGATGGTCCGGCCAATCATCTCGTCGGTACTGTCGGTCTCACTCAGTTCCAAAGGCAGACCACCGTCGACCAGGGTCAAACGAGTTGTTCGGTGTCGGTGTCTGGCGGCGAAGGCCGCGGCGACCCAAGCGCCCATCGAATAGCCAGCCACCGCCGCAGACTCGATCTCGAATTCGTCGAGACAGGCGACGATGTCATCCGATGTCGTCGTCAGGGCGAAAGGCCCCGGACACTCCGAACTTTGACCGCGCCCGCGGACATCGAAAGCCAGGATCCCCTGCCTACTTGGCAGATGCGAGATGACAGGGGTCCACCAACGTGACGTCCCGGTCAGACCATGGATCAGGACAACGGACTGCTCCCCTGGCTCCGCTTCTCGGCGCCAGACGTTGATACGGCCTCCATCGACCACAACCTTCACATCGCGCATCTGGGCAAGGTACCAACTCATGTCCAGACATATGGAGGAGCTAGAGGGCCGGAAGTGGTTTTGAGATATTCTCAGCAAAGATGTCCTCGCGGGCCATTCCCATTCGTAAGAGGGGTAGAAGCGGGAACAGCCCGTAAAGAGAAGGAGCACGATCATGAGTCAATACCTGTTGTCCACCTATTCAGTCGAAGGCGAGGTTCGAGGAGGACCGACCACGCCTGAAGAAATGCAGGGATTCATGGGTCGGATAGTTGCCCTCGAAACCGAAATGGACGCGAGCGGTACGTTCGTCTTCGGCGGCGCCCTGCACGGCCCAGATGCGGCGACCGTTGTTCGGGTAAATGACGGCGACACCATCATGACTGATGGCCCCTTCGCAGAGTCCAAGGAACACATCGGCGGGTTCTACGTAATCAATGCCGAAGACCTCGACGAGGCGCTGGTGTGGGGTGCGAAGACAGCCGAGGCCACGAACCACTCGATCGAGGTTCGGCCTTTCCGGGCAACCGGCCGCGCTCAGGCATGAAGCCCGTCGCCTCTCAACCAGAGGCGACGACGATAGAAGCTGTCTTCCGCGAGGTCTACGGCCAGGCGGTGGCAACGCTGGGCAGGATCTTCGGTGATCTCACCCTTGCCGAGGATGCAGTTCAAGACGCCTTTTTGGTGGCGAGTGATCAATGGCCAGCGCGTGGGTTCCCGCCAAACCCGGCAGGATGGATCGTCACCACCGCCAGAAACCGCGCAATCGATCATCTCCGCCGATCAGACCGAGGGCGAGAACTCGAGGAACTGATCAACACAACCGACAGGCTCGGAACCGAGACCCGAGGTGACGAGGAGGCTGCAGTGCCAGACGATCAACTTCGACTGATATTCACATGCTGCCACCCATCGCTACGACAGGAGCATCAAGTGGCTCTGACGCTTCGCCTTCTCGGTGGGCTCAGTGTCCCCGAGGTGGCCAGATCGTTCCTGGTGACCGAGAGCACGATGGCGAAACGTCTGGTCCGCGCGAAGTACAAGATAAAGGCGGCCGGTATCCCCTATCGAGTTCCTGCTGGAGCGGAGCTACCAGCTCGACTCGGATCGGTCCTCTCAGTGCTCTATCTGGTCTACAACACAGGGGCCGACGACCTGGAGAGGGAGTCACTGCGATCCGCGGCGATCCGACTGGCAAGAACCCTCGCCGACCTGATGCCAGATGAGCCAGAGGTAGCCGGATTGCTAGCACTAATGCTCCTGAGTGAGGCGCGAATGCCGGCTCGCTACGAAGGAGGTTCGGTAGTGCTGTTGGCCGATCAGGACCGCAGACTTTGGGACCGAGCCAAGATCGAAGAAGGACACGCAATCGTGCAAGCCTGTATTCGGCGGGACTGGCCAGGGCCCCATCAACTCCAGGCTGCAATCCAGGCCGTGCACTGTAACGCCGACTCGTTCGCGGAGACCGATTGGCCCCAAATCGTGGCGCTTTATGACCATTTGTACGTCCTGAGACCGACTCCGGTGGTAGCCCTCAACAGGGCCATTGCAGTTGGCGAAATCGACGGTTCCGAAGTGGCTTTGGAAGCTCTAAACGATCTGGCACCAGACCTCGACGGGTATCACCTGCTGCATTCGGCTCGGGCGGAAACACTGCGACGGCTCCGACGCTTTGCCGAGGCCGAGGCCGCATACGAACGGGCGGCTCAACTGGCGAATTCAGAAGCGGACCGACGGTTTCTCGAACACCAGATTCAGAGTCTGCAACAAGAATGCACCCACTAGGCCGGTTGGGACCTTTTGCTCTAGACGCCGTCTCCTAACGGGAAGACGATTGAAAGTTGAAAGGAGGTTCTTGGAATGACCTACACAGCACACCCGGGAACCACGACTCGAGCAGCCACACCCATGTCGCATGTTGTCACGGCAATCCTGGCCATAGCGGGGATCGTCGCTGCAGCCCTGGGCACTTGGATGGCATTCGGTCCCGACGACGGGACTCTGACGTTGTTCAACTGGACATGGAATGTCGCTGACATCTCCGAGCTATGGGCTCCACTGCTGATGATTATCGGCGGCGCTGTCACCGCACTCGCGATGGGGTTCGAATCGTTTAAGGACTGGGAGGCAGAAAACAGGACTTGGCTGATTGCGCTGGAGGGCCTGCTCACCATTGCGGGCATCGCAGCAATCGTCGTTGGAGTAGTTCTCCTCTTCTAAGCGAAGCCCTCGAATGTGTGCCCCATGTGATCCACCTGGGGCACACAACACCTGAACAAGTTGGCCGGGCGGTGGATAGACACCCTCACAATGGGTGTCTCTGTTTACTTCGCGCCGAGAGCGACGTTGGGTTCAACGCTTTGGCTGGGCTGATGGCGGTCAGCGCCATCGTTGTCTTGACCTGGGTCAGGGGGCTCAGGTAGAAGCGCAGGACCGACTCCGCCGACTGAGGGCCTGGTCGGGTCTAAGGGCCCTACCGACCACAACGTCGAAGCGAGTAGCTTCCATGGCATGAGTTCAAGAGGATCGAAGTACATGTCCATGGTCCTCGCCGGTGGAGCAGGAACCCGCCTGATGCCACTGACCAGGGACAGAGCAAAGCCAGCAGTCCCCTTCGGTGGCCACTACCGATTGATCGACTTCGCTCTATCCAATCTCGTGAATGGTGGATTCCGAAAGATCGTGGTGCTGACCCAGTACAAGAGTGACAGCCTCAACCGACACATCTCAGTCACGTGGCGCATGTCGACCCTCCTAGGCAACTACGTCACGTCGGTACCTGCCCAGATGAGGATCGGCGAGCGTTGGTTCCTCGGTTCGGCTGATGCGATCTATCAGAACCTGAACCTGATACGAGACGAGAAGCCAGAACATGTCTTCGTATTTGGCGCTGACCACATCTATCGAATGGATCCATCACAGATGCTCGAACAGCACATCGACTCTGGTGCCGGTGTGACGGTTGCAGGAATCCGCGCTCCCATCGGAGAGGCAAGCGAATTCGGTGTCATCGAACGGGGAGAATCCACGCAAATAGAGGCATTCCGAGAGAAACCCGACGACCCCAAACCTCTGCCGGATGATCCTTCCAAGGTTCTTGCCTCGATGGGCAACTACATCTTCGAGACTGGCTATCTGATGGATCTCGTCCAGACGGACGCATCTGACGACACGAGTCGACACGACATTGGTGGGAACCTCATCCCCACGGCGGTCGACGCGGGTCGTGCACATGTCTACGACTTCTCGCACAACGACGTGCCAGGGTCACATGGTCAGGATCGCGGATACTGGCGGGATGTCGGGGGCATCGACTCCTATTTCGAGGCCCACATGGACCTCGTTATGCCGGAGCCGGTATTCAACCTCTACAACGACGACTGGCCTGTCTTCACAATCACGCGGACACTCGCTCCAGCCAAGGTCGTAGCCGAGCAGGGGCGATCAGCTGAGATCGAAGGTGCCATCCTCAGCAAAGGGGTGATCATCTCAGGGGCCAGGGTGAAGAACGCAGTGCTCGGCCCCAGTGTGAAGGTCGAAGGTGGCTCGGATGTTGAAGGAGCGGTACTTATGACTGATGTCACGATCGGCCACAACGCCGTGATCCGCAATGCAATCATCGACAAAGGCGTTGTGGTCCCACCCAATGCTCAGATCGGGGTCAACCCCGAGCGAGATCGCGAGCGTTTCCACGTCAGCGACGGAGGTATTGTCGTCATCGGCAAGCGAGACACGATCACGGAGCCTGTGTGATCTCTCGGTAGATATCGATGTATTGCTGGGCGGCGGTAGCCCACGACCAATCGCGGGACATCCCTCGTCGGACCAACTCTCTCCGCCGCTCTTCCGACCTCCAGGCAAGGCACGCTCTACTGACGGCATCAGCCACGGAGGCGACATCGACTTCTGCTGCGACGAACCCGTTTCCACTGTCGGGGTCGAGGTCGGCATCTATGACCGTGTCGTGGAGGCCACCAACGTCCGTGACGATGGGGATGGATCCATACCGCATCGCCTGCATTTGGGTCAGGCCGCCCGGCTCGAACCGGCTCGGCATCAGGTAGAGGTCAGATCCGCCGAATATTCGATGAGACAGGGCCTCGTCATAGCCAAGCCGAACGGCGAGATGGTCAGGCAAACGCTCGGCGAGTTCGATCGCTGCGTCAGCCAAGTCACGATCTCCGGAACCCAAAATGACCATTCGGGCATCGAGATCCGGAAGGGAGGAGGCGACCTGCAGGGCGATGTCCACACCCTTCTGGTCAGTCAATCTCGTAACCATGCCGATGACTGGAGCATTGGTGTCGTCCCAGCCCATATCCTCGGCAAGAAGCTTCCGATTCATCTCTCTCGTTGAATTGGATTCGATCCCATAAACACTGGGTAGGTAAGGGTCAGCCGCCGGATCCCAGACATCGGTCTCGATTCCGTTGAGTATCCCTGTGAAGGCCCGACCCTTCTCGACGAGAACGTCCTCAAGTCCAAAGCCTCCCTTAGAGTGAACGACCTCTCTGGCAAAAGTTGGGCTGACCGTCACCACCCGATCGGACTGAACGATCCCGCCAGCCAATGGGTTCGTCTGACCGTTCAGTCGGAATGCCTCTGGACTGCGGGGAATCAGCTCGAGCCAGTCAGCCGACGAAATCCCCTGGTAAGCAAGATTGTGGATCGTCAAGACGGAGGGCGTATCCGAACCGTCGAACCCCAGTGCGACCGCCGTATGCCAGTCGTTGAGGTGCAGGATGTCCGATTGAGAGGTTTCCGCCAAAGCAGCAATTGCTGCGGAAAACACGAAGAACCGATGGTCGTTGTCACTCCAGCCAGCCCCGTCGGAATCAACATATGGATTGGACCTAGTCAGGCTCTCGTGACTCACAAGCATGACCGATGGGAAGTTCCCCAACCGGCCACGGCGAACGAACACGTCCCCAGCCCAAGCTGGAACATCCAGACGGTGTCGGGTGTCACCATCGAACGGGAGGTCCCCGTAGTCAGGCAAGACCACATCGACTTCGAGACCGTGAATACGAAGGGCATGTACTAGTCCGGCTGATGCGTCGGCCAGCCCCCCGACCTTCACGAAGGGAGCCAGTTCCGCGGTCGCAAACAGGATTCGCATTGGTCCTTTCTACACCGACGCCCGTGCGTCGACTATCGACTCTCAGACAACGCCGGCCCGTAGTACTTCTGGTCGTACTCGTCGACCATGCGTGCGGCAGTCACTTTCGGACCGAGGGTCGCCCAAGCATGAATGATCCTTTGATGGAACCGATCGCGGTTGCCGAAGTACTCCTCCACCACATCTTCGAGCCTGTCCAGAAGCCAGCCGGATTCTTCGATGTCCTTCTCGGCAGGATCGCCGGAGTCACTTGAACGGATCTCCCAACCGTTGGACCCGTCGAACATTTCGGCCCACCACCCGTCGAGAATCGACAGATTGAGTCCACCGTTCAGAGCAACCTTCTCGCCACTGGTACCCGAGGCTTCACGAGGTCGAACCGGGTTATTCAGCCAGATGTCGCTCCCCTTGACCATCGCATGTCCGACGTCCATGTTGTAGTCAGGAATGAAGAGAACGCGACCGTTGGCAGTCCGGGACTTGGAGAACCGAATCAACTCCGAGACGATGTTCTTGCCGCGTTGGTCATTGGGGTGAGCCTTCCCGGCAAACACGAACTGAACCGGCCGGTCGTCATTGCTCAGCAATGTTTCGAGTCGTTCGAGATCACTCATGAACAATGTGGCTCGCTTGTACGGAACAAACCGTCGAGCGAACCCCACGACTAGAGCATCCGGATCGAACGGGTGATCCAGGTTCGACGCGATGTAACTAGACAAGAGCAGGGATGACTCAGCTCGGGCTTGACCTACTCGATCAAGATCGAGTTCGCTCACGCGCTCCCAGGCCTGGGAGTCACCCTCAGACCAGCTTGCGCCCAGCGCATCATCGAACATCCTCTGGATGTGCGGAGCGGCCCAAGTTCTGGCATGCACCCCATTGGTGACGTGGCCGATTCGATCACCGATACCGACACCTGCGAACAACTGACGGCTCACCTCGCCGTGAAGTTCGGATACCCCGTTGGCGGCCCCGGAGGTGTTGAGACAGAAACCAGCCATGTTGAAACGACTTGGGTCATCAGAGTCCTGGCCGAGAGCCCAAAGTGCATCGATATCCGCACCCCAACGATTGGTCCAGGGTTCGAAGAATGGCACCAAAGCGGACCGGTCGAAACGATCGATTCCGGCTGGTACCGGGGTGTGTGTGGTGAAGATCGTCGTCGCCTTGTTCTTTGCGACCGCCGCGCCAATTTTGCCGTCCGCGATAACTCGATCGATGAGTTCGAGATTGATGAATCCTGCGTGACCCTCGTTGAGGTGATAAGCCTCGATCGAATAGCCGAGCGCTTCCAAGGCCCGAGCTCCGCCGACGCCCAACACCATCTCTTGGCTGACTCTCTCATTGGTGAATCCGATATACAACCGGTCAGCGATTTCTCGGTCCCGCTCGGTATTGGAACTGACGTAGGTATCGAGGAGAATCAAAGGGATCCTCCCCACGTCGAGCCTCCAGACGCGAACGGCCACATCACGCCCTGGGAGGGGCACTCGGATCACGACCCCGGTGTCCGTCGCTCCGTAATCTTCCGGCCCTGCGAATGTGTAGTACTCCTCCTGTTCATCGCCTTCGATCACTTGACGAAAGACGCCGTGGCGATAGAACAAGCCGACGCCGACCAGCGGCTTACCGAGATCGCTTGCAGCTTTGATGTGGTCCCCGGCCAGGACTCCCAGGCCACCCGCATAGAGGGGCACTGTCGCGGTTAGCCCAAACTCGAGAG
>Ga0070727_10005625_pt1 | contig 10165 bp, 7 predicted proteins | sample tdAd472_FD_66722 | JGI IMG/M metagenome (GOLD analysis project Ga0070727, IMG submission 66722) | Marine sediment microbial communities from the Atlantic coast under amendment with organic carbon and nitrate - tdAd47.2 | ecosystem: Environmental > Aquatic > Marine > Coastal > Sediment | place...
TCGCTACAAAACAGCCGCGGAGCAGCGCGAGATCCTCGGGCGCGTGCGCAAGGGGCAGGTGGACGTGCTCGTCGGGACGCACCGGATCCTGTCGAAGGATGTCGGGTTCGCCGACCTCGGACTCGTGGTGGTGGACGAGGAACAACGCTTCGGCGTCGAACACAAGCAGGCGCTCTTGGCGCTGCGCACGCAGATCGACGTGCTCACTCTCTCCGCAACGCCCATCCCGCGCACACTGCACATGTCGCTGCTGGGGCTGCGCGACATCAGCTCGCTGACGACAGCGCCGGTCGATCGGCGAGCGATCGTCACGGAGGTCATCCCCTACAACGCGCAGCGCCTCAAGCGCGCGATCGAGCGCGAGCTGTCGCGCGAGGGACAGGTGTTCTACGTCCACAACCGCGTCAAGAGCATCCACCGCGTCGCGGACGAGGTGCGCCGCATGGCGCCGGGCGCCGAGGTCGTCGTCGGGCACGGGCAGATGGGCGCGGGCGAGCTCGAGAAAGTGATGCTCAAGTTCATCCGCCGTCAGGCGGACATCCTCGTGAGCACGACGATCATCGAATCGGGCGTCGATATCCCGACCGCGAACACGATGATCATCGAGGACGCCGACCGCTTCGGGCTCGCCGACCTCCACCAGCTGCGCGGGCGCGTCGGGCGCTACAAACATCGCGCCTACTGCTACCTGCTGCTCCCCAAAGACCGCGCCATGACGCCCAACGCGCAGCGTCGCCTCAAAGCGGTCGAGGAGTACTCCATGCTCGGCGCTGGGTTCAAAATCGCGATGCGCGATCTCGAGATCCGCGGCGCCGGCAACCTGCTGGGCGCCGAGCAGAGCGGGCACATCGCGACGGTCGGGTACGAGATGTACTGCCGCCTGCTCGAAGACTCCGTGCGCGCGCTCAAGAACGAGGCGCCCGCGCGCAAACCGGACATCTCCATCGAGATCGGCGTCGCCGGGCTCATCCCCCGCGCGTACATCCCCTCCCAGACGCGGCGCATGGAGGCGTACCGTCGGCTCGCGATCGCGTCGTCACGCGAGCAACTCGACACCGTCGCGCGCGATCTCACCGCGGCCTACGGCGCCCCGCCAAAAGCCGTTGCAACGCTCCTCGAACTCGCGGCGTTACGCATCGCGCTGGGAGAAATGGGCGTGCGCTCCGTTATCGTGCGCGCGCCCGACGTGATATTCCAGACATCGCGGGCGAAGGACCTCGCGGAGAAACTCCGCCCGGCGCAGGGCACGGTGCGCGTGGTCACCACCGGGGTCAAGGGCGACCTCGCCCCCGTGTACTACCGCCCGCCCAAGAACTACCTCGACCCGGCGTCGCTGCTCAATGTGCTGCGCACCCGGCTTGGGTGAAGAGACCCCGGAGCGCGGGGAGGAATTCCCGCTCGCACACACGGTCCCAGCTCATCTCCTGCGCCAGCCGCTGACCGGCTCCGAGCCGTTCGTTGCGGTCGCTCGTGTTGCGGGGCAGCTTCTCACCGAGCAGTTTCGCGATGCGTGCGCACTCGTCGCGTTCGATCGCCGCGAGCTCCTCGGCGCCCGTCGCGTGCCCGGCGCGCCCGCCGTCGGTGAAGTCGGCCAAGACGATGTTCGGGTGCGTCGCGGCGTCGAGCCCGAGATCCCCCGCCGCGCGGCGCATGAACCCGGCGCACCCGCTGATTTCGGTCACCACCGCGATCGCCCCGGCGTGCAGCGGCTCGACCGGCGCGATGCCGAACGGCTCGTAGACGCTCAGCCCGAACTCGACGTCCGCGGCCCGGCGGAGATCCGCAAGATCGATCCCTTCGGGCGCTGATTCCCCCAGCGTTTCACGGGAAAACCCGAACTGGTTCACCACGAGTGCGCTCACGGCAGCGGCGCTCTCGTTGAAGACCGCCGCGTCGCGGCACAGCCCGACCTCGGGCCCTTCCGCGTCGGGGTACCCCTCGCGGTGGTGCGCGGGCCACCCGTACTCGCGGTTCATCCGCGTCGCGTCGTCGAATGTGCGCGGGCGGGCGCCGCAGGTGAGCAGCAGGTACGCGGCGCGCTCGCCGCGCTGGGCCAGCAGCTCGTCGAGCCCCCGGCAGACTTCAAAGTCCCGCCAGAGCCCCTTGCTGATGACCGGCCGCGTGACGTGCGTGAAGAGATAGTCCGGGCGGTAGCCGAGCAGCGGCTCGATCCAATCAAGCACGCGGGCGCGGGAGGCGAGCTTGACTTCGATCCCGGCATCAGGAACAGGTGCCCCGTTGTAGCACAGGCCGACGGGCGTCTCGCGCATGTCGGCGCTCAGGAAACGGAGCTCGTCGGCGGTGTCGTCGCCGACCGCGATCACGCCGTCGAGCGCGCACGAGCGGCTCACGAGCTGGTGGCGGTAGTTGTCCTGCTGGGAACCGAACGTGTCTTCGATCGTCTTGCCCGCTTCAAGAGCACGGCGCATCTCGGGGTAAAACGCGGCGTCGTGCCCTGGGTGATGCTCGACAACGTGGCGCGCCGTGGAACACTCGTGACCGTGGAAAAGCGTGCGGAACCGACCGGCGCGGTCGAGCGTCGCCGCGAGCGCCGCGGGCATCCCCATGTACTCGTGGCTGATGAGCACGCCCGGGAGCTCGTCGTCCTGCGTGAGCGCCGTGAGCGCCGCGTACGCGGGGGACGCGAGACGCACCCACTGCTGGAAATCGTCGTTGTGATCGAACGGGTGGCTCTCGATGCCAAAGCGTTCAAAGAGCGTCGCCTTGAACGCGTCGACGAGCGACGCCGTCGCGCCGGAGAGATCAAAGAGCAGCACTTCTGCCTCGGCCGTGCGCTCGGGGTCCACCGTGTCGCGGAACACGCGCGTGCCGTAGACCGCGCGCACGCCGTACGCGAGCTCGATGGGCTGGAGTTTGGCGGCGAGCCCTGTCGGGTCGTACGCGTCGAGCGAGGAGTAGATCACCCGCGCCCCGTCCCCGCCCAGCCGGCTGTTGACGTCGTCGGTCGGCCGCGTGTCCCAGAGCGGGCCGACGAGAATCGAACGGCGCACCGCGGAGCGGTAGACCGGGCTCGTGAGCAACCCCTGGAGCACGGTCCCGATGCCGCCCATGTGGACGACGGCTTCGTGCGTGACGTGAGCGACGGTAAGCGGGCGGTTCGTCATAGCATCGTTATCGGCACGATCGGGCTCCGCCTTGCGGGGCGTCCGCGACCAGACGCACTCCTCCCGGGTGATCGCAACCCGCAGGCCCCCGGACACAAGATCGACAGCCCCCGCTTCTTCCATAGCGGCGTCGATCGCCCCCGGGAGGTCCGTTTCTCGCGCACCAAGCGGGCGTCCGGCGAGCGTCAGTTCCTGCACCCCCTGCTCGGCGAGCCAGCCGGCGAGGTTCACGGCCCGCTCGCGCGGGGTGTCGCCGGGGATCGACCCGGACTCAGGCATCGTGGGTGTCGGCGATGGCTTCCATATCGCCGCGCCGGACGGATTCGACCGCGGTGATGCGGGGCCAGACGTCCTCGATCGCCTGACCGTCGCACGCCCGCCGAACGCGCAGGTACACGAGGGACGAGGCGGCGAAGAAGAAGCTCAGCGCGTGCGCGCCGATGAGCGCCACCGCCGCACGCTCCCAGACGCCGATCGCGCCCGCGGCGACGCCGGTGGTTCCCTCGAGCCCGTCGTGCTCTGGCAGCGGGGCGAACAGACGCGCGTCCCCGGCGAGCCCGGCCTCTGCAGCGCCGGTGAGATCCGCCGACCAGTTCACCGCGGTGGTCACGACGAGCGCGGTGATGAACACCCCGGCGGCGCCCTGCGCGATCAGCGCGACCGCCCACACGAGCAGCGAGAAGGGACGCTCGATGAGGTAGGCGTACGCGCGCTGGAACGCATCGGTGATGTCAGCCGAGTCCGCCGCGACCGCAGGGATGAGCAGCGGGAACCCGACCGCGAGCCCGAGCGAGAGCAACGAGAGCGCCAGCCCGACCAGCAGCGCGACGCCGTAGAGCACCCCGCCCGCGATATCCACGCCCGGGAGCGTCAGCAGCACGGCGCCGAACACCCACAGGAGCCCGGCGCACATCGCGATGAGCCCGAGCGGGAGCAGGTACGACCCGAGCAGCGCCGCGGAGCGCGAGAGGGCGTAAGCGATCGATTCGGGGACGCTGACGGCGTGCCCGCGAGCGGCGTCCATCACAACAGAGCGAGAAATCGCGCCGCCGAAAAGCGTCCACACCGGGAGCAGCACCGCGAGGAGCAGCACGCATCGCCACGGGGCCAGCCGCACGAGCGCGATGGGCGCGTAGATCATCCCTTCGGCGAAACCGTTTGAGGCGCGCGCGAGGTCGAGGCGCACGAGGCCCTGTGCGGTGGCGCCCACGCCGCGGATCAACGACCCAGAGAGCGTTGCGAAGACGCCGTGCCCGAGGTCGGGGACATCGCCCGCGATCGAGTCGAACACGCTCCCGACGACCATCAGGGCGATCGCGGCGAAGAATGCGATGAGAAGACGCTGGGGCGCGAGCGCTAGCGGGGACGCGCGCCACAGAAGCGACCAGCCATCGCGGGGCGGGCGCGGGTCCAGCGCGGCGTGTTCGGTTCGGTGTTCGCTCATGGGGAGAGCCTACCAGCGGGTGCGTTTACCCGGCGTCAAGGATCACGCGCGCCTCGGCGAGGATATCCTCGGGCTCGCTCATGCGACCGGGGCCCACGGCCCGGCATGCCTGCCACCCCTCGGCGGGGCCGATGAAGCGGAACCCGTCGGCTCGCAGCGTTTCGAGGTTGCGCTGCGTGGACCCCTGAGACCACATCACCTCGTTCATCGCGGGCGCGAGCAGCACGGGCGTGGTCTTCGGGCTGATCGCAGAGAGCACCAGGGACACGACGTCGTCGGTCTGCCCGTGCGCGAGCTTGGCCATCGCGTTCATGGTGCAGGGAGCGACGATCACGAGGTCCGAGCGGGTCGCGAGCGAGATGTGCTGCGGGTCGCTGGACTCGACGTGCTGCCACGGGCTGGTGTAGACAGGGTTCGCGGACAGCGCCTGGAACGTGAGCGGCGCGACGAAGCGCGTCGCGGCTTCGGTCATGCAGACCGTCACCGCGGCGCCCGCTTGCGCGAGGCGGCTGACGAGCGTGGCGGTTTTGTACACGGCGATCCCGCCCGTGATGCCAACGACGACGCGCGCGCCGTCAAGATCAGACGGCGCAGCCATCAGGCGCGGGGCTGGTTCTCAGCCAGGTCGGCGATGAGCTCGTCTTCCGTCGCGGGCTCGATCTTGCCCTGGACGATCTCTTCGACCGCGATCTCGAGGTCGGTGCGACCCTCGCGCTCGATGAGCGGGCGGGCGCCGTCCATCAGCTCGACGAGGCGACGCTGGATGAGGGCGCAGGCGCGGAAGCGGCCGCCGACCATGTCGAAGATCTCTTCGCTCTTGAGGGCATCGATCATCTGGGGAGTGCTCCGTCTGGGGCGCTGGGGGGGGACAAAGCGAGCCGAACAGTCTATCATGCCCACGAGCGGGCGGCAATCCGCACCCGCGGTCTCCGCCCGCACCCGCACCAGCTGGAGTTTGTCATGCCCCCGCAAGCGTACGCTTTCGGCGATCGTCTTACCCACGCCGCCAAGCCCGAATGGGGTGTCGGTGAGGTCGTGGCCGCTCAGAGCGTCCAGCAGAACGGGGTCGACTGCCAGCGGCTCCAGGTCCGCTTCGAGCGGGCCGGGCTCAAGACCATCTCCACCGCGATCGCCGATCTCCGCCCCGCCATGGCTGTACGAGCAGAGGTCGCGACGGCCGCGGCCGAGGAGCCGATCGACCTCTCAGACCCCCAGGAGACCCTCGGGGCGATCCCAGAGCCGGCCCGCGACCCCTTCGCCACCCCGGAAAAACGGCTCGAGGCCACGCTGGATCTTTATAAGTATGCCCCCCACGGGGCGTCGCTCCTCGATTGGGCCGCGATGCAGACCAGGCTGGCGGACCCCATGGAGCGGTTCAACCGCCACGAGCTCGAAGCCTTCTTTGAGCGGTTCCGCTTCAACCTCGACGCTCACCTCGGCAAGGTGGTCCGAGAAGTGCGCCGCCAAGACCCGGCGGCCCTCCGCCGTCTGACGGCCGCGGCGCCGCCCGACGCACGCAACGCGGTGAAGCGCCTGAACGGGCGGGGTTGACCCCACGCCACATCCGGCACAGACGGGGCGGCTCCGGCGCGGTGTCCAGCCGTGGCGTGACTCCTGATTTTCTCAATTTCCTGCGGAACTAAGCCGTGAACGCGGTTCTTATCGGCGACGGCTGAACCTGGCGCCGGGGACGGTGTCCGAGCGGCGCGGGTGTTGTTTCTCTCCTGGCGTCCGTGTGTGAACGCGGGCGACAAGTCCAGAGGAGAGAAAGGGTTCCACCATGAACGAGCAGGATTTCCAGAGCAAACTCGCCGAACTCACCAACCACATGAGCGACCTCCCCGAGGGCGAGCGGGTGAAGATCGAAGCCCTTGTCGAGGAGACCAAGGAGCGCCACGGGCGGATGAAGGCCTGCGTCTCGCAGCTCCAGGAGTCCCTCGACTACCTCCGCCTCAGCGTCAAATACCTCGTGTTCGACCTCGAAGCCACGCGTCGCGAGAACAAGTACCTCCGCTCGATGCTGACCGAGAAGAGCGGCGACGAGCACGCCGAGGGCGCCGACTAACTCCTCCCATCAACCTGATTTCGCTGGGCCCGTCGCACTCCGGGCTCGGCACGGTAGGGGTATGTGAAAAGCCGGCGGCCAGGGGTGGCCTCCGGCTTTTTTGCGCGCACACCTCGCGGTTTGTGGGCACGGGCGGCGCGGTATAGACTTGGCGTCCGCTCGCGTGTAGACGCGACCTTGGGAGAGGTGGCCGAGCGGCTGAAGGCGCCGGTTTGCTAAACCGGTGAACGGGGTTAACCCGTTCCGCGGGTTCGAATCCCGTCCTCTCCGCTTCACACGATCACACGCCTCTCGCGGCTCGCGGGGGGCGTTTTTTTTCGTACTAGCGGAGAAGCTCCAGGTCACCAGCCAGTGCCTCGAGATGCTCCGCAACCACCCTCGATCTAAATCCGCTGCGTGCCAGCCCGATGTAGACGCACGGGAGCACGCAGCGCACGCGCCACCACGAACACCCCTGAACGTCCGGTGCGAAGAGAGTCCGACTCAGATCGGGCGTGTCAGTCCTGCTGTGGCCTGCGCGGCAGGTGCTCGCGGAAGAACGCGAGGTAGGCCTCGGAGGCTTCGATTCGGTTGTCACGGTTCCGGAAGCCGTGGCCCTCGTCTTCGAACACGACGTACTCGACAGGCACACCGTTCGCGCGAACGCGCTCGACGATCTCGTCGGACTCGACCTGCAGCACGCGCGGGTCGTTCGCTCCCTGCACGACGAGCAGGGGCTTGATGATGCGCTCCGCGTGGAGGAGGGGCGACCGCTCCTTCATGCGTTCAATATCTTCCGGCACGTTTGGATCGCCGATTTCAGCGTAGAGCGCTTCCCGGAAGTCGGTCCACCACGCCGGGATGGACTCGAGCGTGCGGATCCAGTTGGTCACACCGAAGATGTTAACCCCAACCTCGAACGCATCGGGCTCGAAGGCGAGCGCCGCGCAGACCATGTACCCGCCGTAGGAGCCACCCATGATGGCGATGCGCTCGGCGTCGATCCACTCGAGGGATTCGAGGTAATAGCGCCCGTGTATGCAGTCCTGCAGATCGCCGCCGCCGTGGTCGCGGTCATCGAGATGGAAGAAGGTTTTGCCGTACCCCGAGGACCCGCGGTTGTTCACCGCGAGGACCGCGTACCCGTGGTTGACGAGATGCTGGATGGTCGCGGAGTACCCGACGCGCGATTGGCCGCCCGGCCCCCCGTGGACCCAGACGATCCCGGGCGCGGGGTTGTCGGCGGTGGCGTCGACCGGGCGGTAGAGCACCGACGGGATCTTGAGCCCGTCGAACGAGGGGTAGCGGACAACCGAGGCGGTCGCGAGATCGGACTGGTCGATCGCGGGGTTCAGGGTGTCAGTAAGCCGTGTGGTCTCGCCCGTGCCGAAGTCGTGGACGAACAGATTGGTGGGAGAGGCGGAACTCACGACGAAGAACGCCATGCGGTCGTTCTCCGCGCCCGTGCGCGGGAACGAGACACGGGTGATGTCTCCACCGTCAACCTCGGGGAGATCGACAGCGCGCCCGGTCCGCGTGTCGGTGACGAAGAGCTCGGTCTGCGCATCGGCGTTCACCGCATGGACGCGGCGCCGACCATCGTGGCTGAACGCGACGTACGAGATGTCCCAGTCAGCCTCCAGGTAGAGCTCGCGCTCGCCGGTTGCGATGTCGTACGCCCAGACCCGCTCCCACTCCGAATCCTCGTTGGACATGTACAGCAGCTTCGAAGAATCAGGCGTGAAGCTCCCGGGGGTGTGCGAGACGTTGCCCTGGTGCGGCGTCACGTGAACTGGCGGCGCCTCTGGTTCCCGGAGATCGACGAGGAAGATGTCGCTGTCCGCGTTGTTGCGGACTTTGCTGATCGCGAGGAAGGCGCCGTCGCGGGACATGGACGCGACCGAGTACCCGATCTCAGGGGAGTAGATGAGCTCGCGCGCGTAATCGTCGGCGTCGTAGCGGTACAGGTCCATCCGCCGGGGATCGCTCTCGTTGGTCATCGCGTAGAGCGCGTCGCCATCGTGCGAGAACCCGAAGTAGCTCGCACGGACATTGTCGCCCGGGGTGAGATCCGTGATCGCTCCGTTGGAATCGCGGACGTAGATGTGGTTGCGTTCGTTCCCTCCCGAGTCCGCGGTGTAGAGAACGCGGTCGTCGCCGGGGAAGTAGGTGAGCGCGTAGACCGCATCGGTCGTCGAGCCCGTCAGGCGGGTGCGGTCGCCGGTCTCGAGATCGATGGCGTAGGCGTTAAAGATCCCCGTGTCGTCCGTGCTGGTGAGCAGTGTGCTCGCCGACGCATCGAACGATGCGCCCGACACCGACAGGGTCTTGTGGAACTGCTCCGCGGAGTATCGCTGGGGAGTGTGCGGGCGAAACGTGGCACTGGACGCACAGCCGATGGGCAGCAGGGCAGCAACGGCGAGTGTGCCCCACGCAAGGACGTCGTTCATCTCTATCTCCTCGTGGACTGTGTCCGCGGATTCTACGGGCGGGGTTTGAACCGACGGGCAGGGTACCGCCGCGCTCGCTGGAATCACATCTGAAGCGTCTTTCAATGATTGGCGAGGCAGTGACACACGCACACACGGCCTGGCGTTCACGACGCCCTGAAACGAGAAGGTCGTCAGACCGCCAGAAGTGAAAGCATCGTATTCCCCTTCGTCCGAGACAGACGACCGTGGACGCGCCTCGAGCGGGTTGAGATCGCGGGCGCTCAGTATGGGATACTCACTCAGCACCCCAAGGAGCACCGCTATGAACAAGACACCCGTCGCAGCCTGGGACGATCTCGAAGCCGGCGCGCCCGCGCACGCGGTCGTCGCAAACGTGGACCTCGTCATCGTCCGGTACGAGCGATCCGGGGACGACGAGGTCTCCGTCCTCTTCGGGCGCTGCCTCCACCGCGGCGCGCTGATGTCCGACGGGCACGTCGACGGCGACAACCTCATCTGCGGCCTCCACGGCTGGGACTACCGCATCGACACCGGCGTCTCGGAATACAACAACGAAGAGAAACTGCACAAGTTCAACGCGTGGATCGAAACGGTGGACGGCGTCCGCTCGGTTCTGGTCGATCAGGACGAGGTCGCCGCGTGGGAAGACCGCAACCCCCAGCCCTTCAAGCGCGACGAGTACCTCGGCGCGTACGCCGACATCCACGGCGCCCCGGAAGAGCCCCACGTCGGGCTGATCCAGTCGCTCGCGAAGGACGGGTTGTCGAAGTTCGGGCGCCACGGCCCCGCCGCCGCGATGGGCGTGGCGCGCCAGGATCTCCCAACATGGGACGACCTGCAGATCGTCACGGCGCAGCTCGCCGTCAAACCACTGCTCGACGACCACCCGGTCGACGCCTCCGTCACCATCGGCCCGCGCGCTGCGAAGCCGCTCCGTCTCGAGATCCCGCTCCTCGTGAGCGACATGAGCTTCGGCGCGCTCTCGGCCGAAGCGAAGATCGCGCTCGCAACGGGCGCCGAACTCGCGGGAACCGGCATCTGCTCGGGCGAAGGGGGCATGCTCCCTGAAGAGCAGGAAGCGAACTCGCGGTACGTGTAC
>Ga0070727_10005626_pt1 | contig 10165 bp, 8 predicted proteins | sample tdAd472_FD_66722 | JGI IMG/M metagenome (GOLD analysis project Ga0070727, IMG submission 66722) | Marine sediment microbial communities from the Atlantic coast under amendment with organic carbon and nitrate - tdAd47.2 | ecosystem: Environmental > Aquatic > Marine > Coastal > Sediment | place...
AGGGCGCGTAGCTCAGCGGGAGAGCACCTCGTTGACATCGAGGGGGTCACTGGTTCAATCCCAGTCGTGCCCACCATGAAAAACCCAGGCTAAAAGCCTGGGTTTTTGCTTTTGGTGGAGCACGACAAACATGGATATGAGCGCGCATAAGCGCCGGATCCGTTATACGTGCATCGCACAAGCATTTCGCGTGGCGCCTTCTCTTTGTTGCCGCCCTGCACAGTCTTGATAGAATAACCGCTTAATGATTTGGCGGCCCGCGTGTGGCCGTTTGTGCCGAGGCCCGCGAGCCCGTTAGGGGAAAATGGACAACGCTGCCGATCAGATGCCTCCGGATACCAGTCTGCGCGAGGCCATAAAGATGCTGAACGCGCAGTTGCGCCGCACGGCCAGCGGCAATGCGCACATTCCCGTCATTGCCGACGACACCGAACCGGCGCTGGTCGAACTTGCCGAACTGGTCAACGGCATCCTCAGCGATACGCGCAGCGACGTCGACCGCCTCGAAGATGCCAACCGCGATCTGGATTCAATCGTCCGCCAGCGGACCGCAGAGCTTGAGCACGCCAAGACAGTTGCCGAACTGGGCAGCACCGCGAAGAGTAAGTTTCTGGCACAGATGAGCCATGAACTCAGAACCCCGTTGAATTCCATCATCGGCTTTGCGCAACTGCTTCTCGACAGCAACAAGGAGGTTCTGAGCGAGCGACAGAGCAAGCAGGTACGGTATATCCTGCGTGGCGGGCGGCACTTGCTGGGTCTGATCAACGACGTGCTCGATCTGTCGAAAATCGAAAGCGGTAAGCTCGATCTGCAGATCGAACCGGTCGACACGCAATCGGTGATCGCCGAAAGCCTGCAGATCATCTCGCCTTTGTTCGAGACATATAACGTGAGCTTTGAAAACCGGATCAAGCCGGATTTCGATATTCCCGGCGTTGTCGGCGATTTCCTGCGCATCAAGCAATGTCTGATCAACCTGCTGAACAACGCCTGCAAATACAACAAGCCGGGCGGCAAGGTCTGGATCGAAGCCTCTATATTCAAGGGTGACAGGCTGCGGCTGATCGTCGGCGACACCGGCCTCGGTATTCCCGAGCGCAAGCAGCATGAGCTGTTCCGGCCGTTTTCACGACTGGGCCGCGAGGAATCGGAAATCGAAGGGTCGGGCGTCGGACTGGTGCTGACGCGGCTGCTGATCCATGCCATGGACGGGGTGCTCGACTTCGAGAGCGTCGAGGACGAAGGGTCGTTATTCTGGTTCGATCTGCCGATGACCGATTTGCCGGGCGCCACGACGGACGATACGGATATGACGCCGGTGATCCTCGATCGCCGCCCACAGGGGGTCATACTGTATGTCGAGGACATCGCATCGAATGTACTTTTGATGGAAGACATGCTGAGCGAATATACCGACGTGCAGGTGCTGACGGCGCCATCGGCCGAGGACGGAATTATAATTGCCCAGGAACAGCTTCCGGACCTTATTATCATGGACCTGAACCTGAGTGGCGGGATGAACGGTATCGACGCCACGCGCTATTTGCGTAGCGTCGCGTCGACCAAGAAAATCCCGATATTTGCATTGACCGGCGATGTTCAGGAAAATACCCGGGCGCGCTGCGAAGAGGCGGGGGTCGACAAATTTTTTGCCAAACCATTCGTTGTAAATGAATTCATCGACGCCATTTGTGTAGCATTGGATCAGCGATTAGGTAAACTTCTATAATGTCAGAATTCATCGTTCATATCATCGACGACAACGACGCCAACCGGGAACTGTTTCAGGATTTGATGGATTCCGTGGACCTGCCGTGGGAAAGCCACGAAAGCGCCCTCGACTTCCTCGGTAATTTCAACGTCGAGCAGGCGGGGTGTCTGATTCTCGATGTGCGCATGCCGGGCATGAGCGGCATTCAGCTCCTCGAAAAACTGAACGAAGACGGCATCAAGGTGCCGGTCATTCTGGCGACCGCGCACAGCGATGTGCCGATGGCGATCCAGGCGATGAAGGACGGCGCCTTCGATTTTCACGAAAAGCCGATCAACAATCAGGCGCTCGTCGAAAGCGTCGAGCGTGCGCTGGAGTATCATGAGGCAAGCCTTGCCGGTGCCGAGAACGAAGCGGCGGCGAAAGTGGATTACTCTTCCCTGACGCCGCGCGAAGTCGATGTTTACAAGCTGGTCGTCGACGGCGCGATGAACAAGCAGATCGCCTACGAGCTGGATATTTCGCAACGCACGGTCGAAGTGCACCGCGCCAAGGTCATGGAAAAGATGCACGCGCGCAATCTGGCCGACCTGATCAAGAAACACATTCTGTTGCACGGGCGCGGCTGAGCGCGTCCTTCCCGGGTAGACGTTCCGATGTGCCTATGAGCCGACGGACAACACGCGTGTCCGAGGGAGCGTGATGATCGCCGTCGTGCCCTCGTCCAGTGCGCTTTCGAGTGCGAACGTGCCGCCGTGCAGGGTGACGATGGATTGCACGATCGCCAGTCCCAGTCCCGATCCCTGGTGCTTGCGGGTCAGCGCATCGGCAACCTGAACGAACGGCTGCTGCACCTGTTTCAGGTTCTCCGGCCCGATGCCTACGCCGGTGTCGGAAATTCTGATCTCGATGCCGCCGTCGTCCGTGGTCGCCGCCGATGCGGTGATCCTGCCGCCGGCATCGGTGAACTTGATGGCGTTGGACAGCAGATTGATCAGGACCTGACGCAGTTGACGTTCGTCGGCGATGACCTTGGGCATGTTCTTTTGAATGCGGTTGTCGATGTAAATGCCCTCGCTGCCGGCGCGTTCCGCGGTCAGGCGGATCGAATCCGAAAACACCGCATGCAGATCGATGGGGGCTTCCTCGAGTTCCAGTTTGCCGGCCTCGATTCGTGACAGGTCGAGGATATCGTTGATCAGTTGCAGAAGATGTTCGCCGCCGGCGCGGATGATCTGCAGGTATTCTCGGTGTGTCGGGTTTTCCACCTCGCCCAGGGTGCCGGCCAGCAGGCTGTCCGAAAAGCCGATGATCGAATTCAGCGGTGTCCGAAGTTCGTGCGACATATTGGCGAGGAAGGCGGATTTCGAGCGGTTCGCCGTTTCCGCTTCGTCGCGGGCCTTGCGATAGGCACGTTCGACCGCGACCCTTTCCGTGATGTCGGTTTCGATGCCGCCGACGCCGATCAACTCGCCGGTGCTGTCGATGACCGGAAACTTTGTGGTCAGAAAGGTCGCGCCGTTGACGATCTCTTCGTGCGTGATCAGCGTCCGGGCTTTGAGAATTTCGCGGTCGTGGGCGATGAAGGACGGCCCCCATGGGTCGCCGTACACCTCGAGCGAGGTCCGGCCCAGTATCCGATCCAACGTTACGCCGTAGACTTCCAGATAGCGGCGGTTGGCCATGACGAACCGTAAATCCCGGTCCTTGAAATAAACCGGCGCCGGCGAATTATCGAGCAGCGTCTGTATGCGCGCCTCGCTTTCGGCCAGACGTTTTTCGAGCGCGACATGCTCGGAAAAATCCGTGTAGACGGTGGTGATGCACAAGCTGCCGTCGGGCATCGGCACGGCGAATTTCGTGATCAGCCAGTCCTTGACCTGGCCGTCGGCGCGCTTGAACTGGACTTTGTGCGTCGATGGCGCCCCGGTCTCGATGACGCGGCTGTCCGCCTCAAGCGCGGCACGGCTCAGGTTTTCATCCCAGATGTCTTCCGCTTTACGTCCGACGACATCGGCGCTGACGACTTCGAACGCGGCTTCGAAGGCCGGGTTAATGTATTGGTACTCGCCGTTGACGGATTTGATCATCATCGGATTCGGTGTGTTCTCGATTGAAAACCGACCGAAAAGGTCGAGATCGAAGCGCGCGGGTCGGTGAATATAACTCGCCGCCAGCAGTGCCGCCGATACCGCGAGGATCACGATCTCTCCCATCGGCTCGACAGGGATCAGGCCGGCAAGTAGCGCGGCACCCCGTGCCGCCAGCGCACTTCCGCCGACGAAAAGCGTCAGCGACAACCTGTCCTTCAGGCGCCGCGCGGTGCGCGCAAATGTCCATACCTGCAATGCAAGTGCGGCCATGACGATGAAATGTGTAACGCCGAAAGTGGCGGTATTGCCGTCCATAAGGGGAACATGAACGAGAATTAATGCTCTGGAAATACCCTCGTAATGTCGGCTTCTCTATTTTGCCGGTGTGTGGTGAGCAAAACCACTTATGGAATGCGAGGTAGACAGATCATGTTGCTACGAAAGAAACTCGAAAATGAAAGTGCACACAGCGCGCGCCGCTCCAACCGCAAGCGGATCGCCGTGATGGCGACGCTCGGTGCGGCGGTCCTGCTGGGCGGTGCATTCGCCGCGCCGCTACAGGCGAAAACCCCCATCACCATCGCGCCTTCGGGCAAGGCGGACCGGACCATGCCGGCCAGTTTCGCGGACATCGTCGAGCGCGTGTCGCCGGCCGTCGTCAACATCCAGGTGACGTCGACGTCGAAGCCCGTCATGACCGAGATGCAGAACGTGCCGGGCAACATGCGCGAATTCTTCGAGCGCTATTTCAATATGCCGGGCAATCCCGGCGGCCAGCGTTTCGGAGAGCGCGGTGCGCCTGAACGCGGTGAACAGCGCATCGGCGCCGGTTCCGGCTTCGTGATCGACGCCGACGGCCACATCGTCACCAACGAACACGTCGTCCATGACGCCGATGAAATCACCGTCACGTTCAAGGACGGTACTTCGGCCAAGGCGACGCTGGTCGGCGTCGACGACAAGACCGATCTGGCGCTGATCAAGATCGATACCGGCAAGCCGGTGCCCTACGTCAAGTTCGGCAAGTCCGACGACGTTCGCGTCGGGGACTGGGTGCTGACGGTCGGCAACCCGTTCGGGCTCGGCCATTCCGTCAATGTCGGTATCGTCTCGGCACGCGGCCGCACCATCGGTGCCGGTCCGTACGACGACTTCCTGCAGATAGATGCGCCGATCAACCGCGGCAATTCCGGCGGGCCTGCATTCGATGTGCACGGTAACGTGGTCGGCGTGAACGCGGCGATCTTCTCGCCCAACGGCGGCAACGTCGGCATCGGCTTCGCGATCCCGTCGGAAATCGCCGAAAAGGTGATCGCCGAACTGAAATCCAACGGCACCGTCGAACGCGGCTGGCTCGGTGTCTCCATCCAGTCGCTGAGCGAGGACATTGCCGACGGGCTGGGCCTGAAGAATACCGAAGGCGTGCTCATTGCCGAGGTGACGGCGGACGGCCCGGCGAATACGGCAGGCATGAAGGCCGGCGACGTGATCCTCTCCGTCGACGGGGATGCGATCAAGGAACTCAAGGAACTGCCGCGTCTGATCGCCGACAAGGACCCCGGCAACAACTCGACCGTGACGGTCTGGCGTGACGGTGCCAGGAAGGATCTGTCGGTGAAGATCGGCAAACAGCCGACCAGCCGTCAGCTTGCCGCCAACGACAGCGGGTCCGATACGGTCGAGGATCATGTCGGCCTTGCCGTACAATCGCTGAACCCGGAAATCGCCCGCGAACTCGGCATGGACGAAAATGCCACAGGGGTCGTCGTGCTGAGCGTCAAGCCGGGCAGCCCGGCGGCGGAAAAGGGCCTTCGTCGCGGTGACGTGCTGACCAAGGCCGGCGGCAAGGAACTCAAATCGCCGGGCGACCTGACCGACAGCCTGCAAAAGGCACGCAAGGATGGTCGCAAGACCGTGCTCGCGCTGGTCAAACGCGGCGGCGGACAACGCTTTATCGCGCTCCCCGTAGGGGCTGCCTGAACAGGCGGCCTCTCCCCTGGGGCCGGCCGCGTCTCCCCCCCCCCTGTCTCGGCCGGCACCGCAGTTTCTCCTCCCCGGCGGGCGGGCGGTGTCAAATCTTCGGATTTGCGCCGCCCGATCCGTTTTGGCTTTTGACGGTTTTTGCTATTCGGGGTTGGCGGTGTGGCGGCGATGGGCCTAAATACTCATGGAAAAACAGGAACAACCAATGCGGATACTGGTAGTCGAAGACGACAAGGATGCGGCGTCGTATATTGCCAAGGCGCTCGGCGAAGCGGGGCACGTGGTCGATGTCGCCGCCGATGGCGAAGAAGCGCTCAATCTCGCCAACGAGGCGCATGAAGTGATGATCGTCGATCGCATGATGCCGAAACTCGACGGTATCGCCATGGTGGAGCAATTGCGCGCCGAAGGTTCCGCCACACCGGTGTTGTTCCTGAGCGCACTGGGCAAGGTCGACGACCGTGTCGCCGGTCTGCAGGCCGGTGGCGACGACTATCTGGTCAAGCCGTTCGCGATGGCCGAACTGCTGGCGCGGGTCGAAGCCCTGGGGCGGCGCAAGGGCACGCCCGAGACGCAGACCAAGCTGACCTGCGGCGATCTGGAAATGGACCTGATTTCACGCGACGTGACGCGGGGCGGACAGAAGATCGACCTGCAGCCGCGCGAATTCAAGTTGCTCGAATATCTGCTCAGGAATGCCGGCCGCGTGGTCACGCGCTCGATGCTTCTGGAAAACGTCTGGGATTATCACTTCGATCCGCAGACCAATGTGATCGACGTTCACATCAGCCGTCTGCGCGGCAAGATCGACAAAGGCTTCGATTTACCGCTCCTGGAAACCGTCCGCGGCGCCGGTTACCGCTTGCATGCGCCTGATTAGCGCGCGCCTTGTCCGCACGTCGTGGTTTCGCATGGCGCTCGGCTATGCGGTGCTGTCGATCGTTTCCGTGACCATGCTGTTCGCGCTGCTTTACTGGAACACGGCGATATTCGTCGCCGAGCAGACCGAAGAGACCATCGAGGCGGAAATCACCGGCCTTGCCGAGCATTATCGCCAGGCCGGTCTGTTCGGGCTGACCGAGGTCATTCAGGAGCGCGCGCAGGGCCAGCGCCTCAGCCTGTATCTGCTGACCGATCCGAATCGTCGGCCGATTGCCGGCAATCTGAATTCATGGCCCGCCGAAACCCAGCCCGGTACATGGATCGATTTCGACTATCAGCGCCCCGTCGGCAGCCGCATGGTCGAGCACCGCGCCCATGCGCGCCATCTGGTGTTGCCGGGCGGATTTCATCTTCTTGTCGGCTACGACGTTCAGGATCAGGTGCGCCTCGAGCGGCGCATGCGCCAGTCGATGATCTGGATCGGCGCGCTGGCGCTGGTGCTCGGCCTCGGCGGCGGCCTTTTAATGGCGCGGCACTGGCTGAGCCGTGTCGACAGTGTCAACAAGACGCTCAGTGAGATCATGGACGGCGACATGTCCCGGCGCGTGCCGGTCAGCGGCACCAATGACGAACTGGACCGACTTGCGCGCAACTTGAACGACATGCTGAACCGAATCGAAGCGCTGATGACCGGACTGCGTCAGGTCACCGACAATATCGCGCACGACCTGCGCTCGCCGCTCAACCGTCTGCGCACGCGGCTCGACGTGACCCTGATGGCCGATCAGGACAAGGAAGCCTACCGCGAAGCGCTGAGCCAGACGGTCGTGGAAACCGACGAACTTCTGAAAACCTTCAACGCGCTGCTTTTGATCGGCGAGGCGGAATCCGGTCTCGACTGGTCGAACCTGGAATGGGTCGATCTGACGTCGCGGCTCGGTGACGTGGTCGAACTGTACGAGCCCGCCGCCGAAGATGCGGGTCTGAGCCTCGATGCGCACATCGCCGAGGGGCTGGGCGTGCGCGGCAATCCGAACCTGATCTCGCAGGCCGTCGTCAACGTGCTCGACAACGCACTTAAATACACGCCGAAGGGCGGGCGTGTCTGTGTCGAGGCCGGGATCGAAAACGAGCGCCCCTACGTTCTGGTCAGCGACACCGGTCCCGGCATTCCGGCGGAAGAACGCGACCGTGTGCTCGACCGCTTCGTGCGATTGGAGGGTAGCCGCTCGACGCCCGGCAGCGGCCTCGGGCTGTCGCTGGTCGCCGCCGTCGCCAAGCTGCATCAGGCATCGCTGACGCTGGGCGACAACAAGCCCGGCCTGATCGTGCGGCTCGATTTCCCGAAGCCGAACGGGCGCTAGTCTTCATCGCCGTCGAAACAGAACCCGGGGATGGTGTCCTCGTTCTTTTCGGTTTTCAGAATGAACGTGGTCTTGTAGGCGCTGACGTCCTTCGATGTGCCCAGCACCGACTGTGCGAAGTCGTGATATTCCTCGATCCCGGGGGCTTTGATGATCAACAGGAAATCGAAGTCGCCGGTGACGACATGGCATTGCTGCACGTCCTCGATATCGCGCATGGCTTTGGCGAAGCGCGCCGAAACGTCGGCTTTGGGGGCGCTCAGCGTGACCATGACGGCGGCTGACACCGGTTTTCGAAAGCGCTTCGGGTTGAGCCGTGCGACGACTGCGGAAATCGTGCCGTCGCTGCGCAGACGAACCAGCCGCTTGGCGCACGCGGACAAAGACAGACCGACGGCGTCGGCCAGTTCCGCCGTCGTGCGGGTGGCATCGCGTTGCATGTGGCGGAGAATCTTCTTGTCGATCTGGTCCATCGTAAAGCGCCAATCAAGTTGATCAAAGGCAAGGTTCGATATGAATCGTCAATAAATTGCCTTATTTGAGAGAATAATTCTTTTCATGGAAGAAACAAAGAGAACCGCCGGATGTCGGGCGCTGTTAAGCTTCGTCCAACGTCGCCAATTGTTCGGCGCCCCGCATGACAAGGAGTCCGCAACGTGACCGATACCGCCTTTCAGCAGCGCGCCGATGACGCGCTGATCCGCTATGGTGGCCGCTTCATGCCGATGGAGATCGTCCGGGCCAGCGGCACATGCGTGTATGACAGTGCCGGGCGGGAAATCCTCGATTTCACGTCGGGTCAGATGAGTTCCGTGCTCGGCCACAGCCATCCCGACATCGTCGCGACGATCTCCGAGACGGCTGCCACGCTGGATCATCTGTACAGCGGCATGCTCTCGGAACCGGTGGTCGCGCTGGCCGAACGGCTGGCGGCGGTGACGCCGGATGGGCTGGACCGGACGATGCTGCTCAGCACCGGCGGCGAATCCAACGAGGCGGCGGTAAAAATGGCCAAGCTCTATACCGGCGGCTATGAAGTCGTCGGCTTCAACTCGTCGTGGCACGGCATGACCGGCGGCGCGGCGGCGGCGACCTATTCGGCGGGCCGCAAAGGCTATGGGCCGACGATGCCGGGCAGTCTGTCGATCCCGGCGCCAAACCCGTATCGGCCGCGTTTCGGCGCGGACGGGATCGATTGGCGGGCGGAACTGGACGATGCGTTTTATCAGATCGATCGCCAGTCGACCGGCAACCTGGCGGCGTTCATTGCCGAGCCGATCCTCAGCACCGGCGGCGTCGTCGAACTGCCGGAAGGATACCTGCGTGCGCTGAAGGATCATTGCGAGGCACGCGGCATGTTGCTGATTCTGGACGAGGCGCAGACGGGTCTCGGCCGCACCGGCATGATGTTCGCGTTCGAACGCGACGGCGTGACGCCGGATATCCTGACGCTGTCGAAGACGCTCGGTGCCGGCCTGCCACTGTCCGCCGTCATGACCAGCCGCGAGATCGAGGAAACCTGCCACAAGCGCGGATTCCTGTTTTATACGACGCATGTGTCGGACCCGTTGCCCGCTGCCGTCGGGCTGAAGGTTCTCGACATCGTCGCGCGTGATAACCTGTGCGAACGTGCCCGGCGCATGGGGGCGCTGCTGCAAGGTGGGCTGCGCGACCTGATGCAGCGCCATCACGCCATCGGCGATGTGCGCGGGCGAGGATTGCTTCTCGGCGTCGAGATCGTCGCCGACCGCGCGAGCAAGGTGCCGTCGCCGGAAATCGGCAACGCGGTGACGGCGTACTGCATGGAAAACGGGCTCAGCATGAACATCGTCAGCTTGCCGGAACTGGCCAGCGTGTTCCGGATCGCGCCGCCGCTGACCGTCAGCGAGGACGAAATCGCCCGCGCGCTGGAAATCTTCGACGCGGCGTTTACGTCGGTGTGCGGCTAGCCGCCGCGCGGTTGGCGAGCTGGCGTTCTCGGTACGCCAGAAACAACGCCCCGGCAATGATCACGGCGGCACCGACCCAGCTCAGCATTTCCGGGATCACGCCGAACAGGCCGAAGTCGTAGGCGGCGGCGAACACCAGCGTGGTATAGAAAAACGGCACCGCGAAGCTGGCGTCGGCCG
>Ga0070727_10005629_pt1 | contig 10163 bp, 7 predicted proteins | sample tdAd472_FD_66722 | JGI IMG/M metagenome (GOLD analysis project Ga0070727, IMG submission 66722) | Marine sediment microbial communities from the Atlantic coast under amendment with organic carbon and nitrate - tdAd47.2 | ecosystem: Environmental > Aquatic > Marine > Coastal > Sediment | place...
GGAGGCTCGGGCCAAGGGTGACTTGGCGTTGCACAAGCTGGATGGGCATGAGCGGATCTGCGCCGTCCGGTATGAAGCGATTCAGACCGCCATCGACGACATGAAGGCCGCGGTGCGGGAATTGGGTCATACCTATTCCGGCGGCATCAATCGGGTGCATGACCGGATCGACGCCGGGCAGAAGCGGCTGGTCGCCGGATTGGCGGCGGTGGCGCTGCTGCTCGCCGGCGGGCTCGGCACCGTCGTCTTCTTCATGATCACAACGGTATGGGAATAGGAGCACGACATGGACCGTGGACTGCTGAAAATCGATCTTGTCCGGGACGAGGGAATGCGCCTCCACCCCTACAGGGACAGCGTCGGCAAATGGACCGTCGGCGTGGGGCGGAACCTGGACGATGTCGGGATTTCCGAGGCCGAGGCGCTCGCGATGCTGGATGCGGATATCGACCGCGCGGTCGGGGATCTGCAGCGAAATCTTCCCTGGCTTTCCGGGCGGCCGGAGCCGGTCCAGCGCGCGTTGGCGAATATGGCGTTCAATCTGGGCTGGCCGCGCCTCAGCGGGTTCAGGAACATGCTGGCGGCGCTCGAATCCGGGAGTTATGGAAAGGCGGCCGAGGAGGCGCTGAACAGCCTTTGGGCCCGGCAGGTCGGGCCGCGGGCCGAGCGTGTCGCGGCGCTCATCCGGCAGGGGGCGCGGCCATGATCCTGCCTGTCATCACGGCCCTGATCTCCGCCGCGCCGGCGCTGCTGGGCCTGTTCGACGGGGACGGGGAGGGCACCGCCGCAAAGGTCGCCAAGGTGGCGTCAGATGTCGCCCGCTCGGTCACCGGGAAGGGCGATGACGGCGAGGCCCTGAAGGCGCTGGAGGCCGATCCGGAGCTGCTGCTGGAATACCAGCGCCAGACGGCGCAGCGGGCGATTTCGCTGTATCAGGAGGAGACCAAACGGCTGCAGGCGGTGAACGAGACGATCCGCGCCGAAGCGGCCAGTACAGACCCCTATGTGCGCCGCATGCGGCCGACCATGGGCTATGCGCTGATCCTCAGCTGGACCATGACCATGGCGGCGGTGGTCTATACCATCGTCGACGATCCGGGGGCGGCGTCGTCGGTGATCGTGGCGCTCGCCGATCTGTCCATCATGTGGTCGGTCGCGCTCTCCGTCCTCGGCCTCTACGTCTACAAGCGCAGCGAGGACAAGAAACCCGCCGCGGGGCAGGGGCTCGGCGTGTTGGGCCGGATCGCGGGGCGTGTGCTGGCGCGGTGAGGCCGCCCGGCCCGCCCCACGGTGACGGGATTTTGCGCCTGAAACGAAATCCGGCGTGCTGGGCGGTGCGTAGATGAAGCCAAGACATGTGACAGGCTTCGGGGCCTCGGATAATCTCGGACGATACCGGCGGAAGTAAAGACGGGGCCGGCGGCGGTCCCGGCCGGCATTGTACCGAAAATGCAACCGGCGGATCAGGGATGGAAGAACGGATTTTTACCGCGAGGCGTCTCGCCGCCGCGCTCTGCGCCTGGGCGGCGATGGTTTTCGCGCCGGCGTCGCCGGGACATGCGGCCCAATGCAAGCCGCCGTCCGTCCTGATGATCCTGCCGGACCGGCCGGACAATCCGTTCTGGGGGCCCTATGCGGATTTCGCCGCCTCGGTCGCCGATAGTCTCGGCATCCCGCTCACCGTCGAATACACGGTCGAGAACGACCGGTTCGATTATATGGAACGTCTGCAGCGATCGCTGTCCGGTTCGGAAAAGCCGGATTACATCGCGGTGTTTCCCTATCTGGGCGCCGTCCCGCTGCTGATGCAGGAGGCTTCGCGGTCGGGAACGCAAATCGTTACCTTGAACGCGGATCTCGGGCAGGGCGACAGGGAGGCCGTCGGTTATCCCAGGGAACGGTACAAGAACTGGATTCTTCAGAGCCTTGCCGATGACGAGAGCGCCGGGTTCGACCTGGCCAGGGCAGTGACGGATGCCGCGCGTGCGCGGTTCGGGTTGTCGGAGAGCGAGACCGTCCGGCTGAGCGCCATAGGCGGAAACCAATTGGCCGCGGCCAGCCTGCTTCGCCGGGATGGCCTGGTCCGGTTCGCCGGCGGAGCGGCGGCGCCGGTTTCGATCAACCAGTTCGTCTTCACGGATTGGAGTTACGAGCGCGGAAGCGAGGTCGCGGCGGGCCTGCTGCGGCGGTACCAGCCGACCCATGCGGTGTGGACGGCGAGCCTGCCCCTGGGCCTGGCCGCGGTGGATGCGTGGACCGCGGCGGCGGGTCCGGCGATGCCCGCCATCGGGGTCGTCAGCGGCCCCTTCGACGAACGGGCGCTTGCCGGCATCGACGGCGGAACCTTCTCCGTCGTCCTGGGCGGTCATTTTTTCGAGGGCGGCATCCTCCTGGTGCTGCTGCTGGACCACTTCAACGGGCTGGATTTCGTGGACGATATCGGAACCGGCCTCAGGATCCCCTTCGAAACGGTCGACAAGGGCAATATCGCCGATGTTCGGGCCGTTCTGGGGGATCGGGTCTGGCGCGGCCGGAACTTCACCCATCTGTCGAAATGCCACGATGCGGCGCGGCGCTACTACGATTTCAGCATGCGGACCGTGCTGCGGTGACGTAACCTTGCGCGCGAGCCGCGCGGCGCTGCCCGCGCGCGCATGGCGTGAGGTGCAAACCGTCCTTGCCAACCGCGATATGAGACAGTAGAACCGCGCTCTGTCAGCGGTTCAACCGCCGTGTCGGGGCATAGCGCAGTCTGGTAGCGCGTCCGTCTGGGGGACGGGAGGTCGTAGGTTCAAATCCTGCTGCCCCGACCATTTTTCCCCCAAAAGCCAAAATCCGAAACAGCCTTACGCCGCGCCGGGAACGGTCCTTTCCGGCGGCAGGGTGACGGTGGCGGTCAATCCGCCTTCCGGGTTGTTCGTCATGACGAAGGCCGCGCCGTGGGCGCCGGCCAGGGTCGTGACGATGGCAAGCCCCAGTCCCGACCCCTCGAAATTCCTTTCGCCAGCCTGATCGCCGCGCTGGAACGGCTCCAGCAGCCGGGGGATGTCCGGTTCCGGGATCCCCGGTCCGGTGTCGCTTACGCAAAGGGCGATGCGGCCGCCTTCCGCGTCCCTCACGGCCAGGGTGATGCGCGACCCGGCGGGGCTGAACCGGATCGCGTTGTTGCAGAGATTCACGAGGATTTGGGTCAGGCGGTGCGCGTCGCCTCTGATCGCATTGGCGGTGGAAACCCGGTTGGCGATCGCGATGCGCTTGTCCCGCGCCGCGCTTTCCACCATCAGGATGACGCGGTCCAGCAATCCGGACGGGTCGACCGTTTCCTCGTGCAGCGAGAGGCTGCCATGCTCGACGCGCGAGATGTCCATCATGTCGTCGATCAGGCGCATCAGGTGCTGCGCGCTGCCCCGGATGGCATCCGCATAGGCGCCGTAGCGCGCCGGCTGCACCGGGCCGTAGATGCCCTGGGCCATGGCGTCGCTATACCCGATGATGGCGTTCATCGGCGTGCGCAATTCGTGGCTCGCATTGGCCAGAAGCAGGGACTTGGTCTGGTTCGCGTCGTCCGCCTCGGTCAAGGCCGCCTGAAGCTCGTTCTCGGCGCGTTCGACCGCATCGGCCATATGGTTGAACTGGGTGCCGAGATCGCGAAATTCCGACGGCGTCAGAAGCGAGGGATTGCCGCTGACGCGGACGCCTTTCTCCCCCGCCGCCATTCTGCGGGCGGCCGAGGCCATTTCCCGCAACGGCGCGGTCATCGACAGGGACAGCCGCCAGCCCGCCGCGACCGCCAGGAGCAGGCAGGATCCCAGCACCAGGATCGCCGTCTTGTTCGCTTGCGCGGCCGCTTCCCGCAATTCGGATATCGGCTGCGGAATCATCACGCCCCAGCCGGTTCCGGCGACGGCGGTGAACCCGGCGACCATGTCGGCCTCGACGGCGGGGGAATAGAACAGCGATATTCCGGTTTCGCCTGCCAGCATGCGTTTGACCGGGTCCAGCTTCGCCAGATTCCGGCGTTCGGCGATCCAGGCCGGGCGCGGGTGGAACAGGATCGATCCGGTCTGGTCGACGATGGCGGCATGCCCCTTGACGCCGAAATTGATGGCGGCGCCAAGCGCGCGGATATAGTCGGTCCGCACCGCGCCGATCGCCAATCTGTTCCCGATGCGGCAGGTGAGGTACAGGACCGGACTGCCTTCACCGTCCCCGGTGACGCCGCTGAACACCGTCGCCAGCCTGTCGGCGCGCGGGGTGATCGCGTCCAGGTCCAGGCCTTCCTCGATCTCCAGGCAGGGATGGGTCTCGGCGTAGAGGTTCAACGGCGGCGTCGCGCCGGTCAGATCGACGACGCAGATATAGGAGATCGCCAGATTGTCCATGATGTTGGCGGCGCCCTTGATCGGGACGCTGTCGAGGCTGGACTGGACGAGCAGGGTGAAATCGGTCGACAGGTCGCGGTGGTAGCGCTGAAGCGCGGCGCTGACATTGTTGGCCAGCAGCAGATGGCGGTCCTTGACGTCGGCGAGCTGCCGCTCGAACTCGGTCTCCTCCGACCAGATCCAGAACAGCACGAGCGGCACCACCGCCGCCAATATCAGGACGCCCACCAACAGCAGCCGCAACGGAGGACGTCTGTGCCGGGGCGGCTCGGTCGTGTGCGGTTTCGTCGGCCGTGCGTCGCCTTGCGTCATCAGGACCTCGCTAGGATGTCCCCCCATCCCGGCGGTCAGTGTATCGGTGTTTGTGTGCAGCGGGAAGGCGATAGACGATGTCTCGCAAGGCGGTGTCGATAACGGTGGACAGGGCCGTCGGAAAATGCTCGCCTTTTTCCACCGCGATGGCCCCGTGCTGCCGTCGCCTTGGCGGTTTCATTTTGAATTTGAGGGGGTGTCGATGAACAAGGTCCACACACAGGCTGAATGGGTCGAGCGCGCCAAGGCGGTGCTGCCGGCCGGCGGGTTCGGGAATTTCGATTCGCGCTATTTCATCCGCGAGGGCAAGGGCAGCCGGGTCTGGGACGAGGACGGCACGGAATATGTCGACCTGCTGATCGGGTCCGGGCCGATGATCCTGGGCCATGGGCATCCCGAAGTGCTGGAAGCGGTGCTGGAGCAGGTTCCGCGCGGCATGACCTTCTTCGCCAACAACGGCTCGGGCGTGGAACTGGCCGAGGAAATCTGCCGCGCCGTCGCCTGTGCGGAGAAGGTGCGCTACGTCTCCACCGGCAGCGAGGCGGACATGTACGCCATGCGCCTTGCCCGCGCCTTCACCGGCCGCGAGAAGATCCTTAAATTCGAAGGCGGCTATCACGGCATGGGCCCGGAAGCGCAGATGAGCCTTGCGCCGACGCGCCTGGTGAATTTCCCGCAGGCGGTCCCCGACAGCGCCGGCATTCCCGAAGGCGTGCGCGCCGACATGCTGATCGCGCCCTATAACGACCCGGATTATCTGGAGAGCCTCTGCGCCGAGCATGGCAAGGACATCGCCGCGATCATCATCGAACCGCTGCAGCGCATCGTGCCGGCGCAGCCCGGATTCCTGGCAGCGGTGCGCAAGATCTGCGACGCCCACGGCATCGTGCTGATCTTCGACGAGGTCGTGACCGGCTTCCGCTTCGGTTATGGCGGCGCGCAGGAACGCTATGGCGTGACGCCGGACCTGACCACTTTGGGCAAGGTGATCGGCGGCGGCTTCGCGCTGGCGGCGATCGCCGGCAAGGCCGACATCATGGCGCTGTTCGAGAAGGGCGCGGTCGCCGACCGTTGGCTGATGCAGGTCGGCACGCTGTCGGGCAATCCGGTCGCGGCCGTCGCCGGGCTGAAGACGATGGAAGTGATGCGCCGCGACGGCCAGTACGACCGGCTCAGCGCCAACGGCACGCGATTGATGGCCATGGCGTCGTCCGCGCTCGACGCGCGCGGGGTGCCGCACCGGGTCGCCGGCGCGCCGGAGATGTTCGAGGTGATCTTCACCGACCGCGACATCAAGAACTACCGCGACGTGGTGGCGGCGGACGGCAAGAAGCTCGCCGCCTATAACGAGGCCCTGCGCGCTAACGGCCTCTTCAAGTCGGACGGCAAGACCTATATCTCGCTCGCGCTCACCGAAGCGGATATGGAGGTCGCGAAAACGGCCTATGAGGCGGCGGCGGAGGCGGTGGCCGGCTAATCACGCACTGACATTTCCGCCGTGCTTTTCCCGGCTTCCAGGCCGATGACGATGAGGACGTGATAGTCCAGCTTCGCGCAGCCCGGCACCGGCGGCATGGCCGCGCCGGGGTCGACGCGGAAGGCGTTGCGCGGCGCTTTGGCCGGGGTGCAGCTTTCGGGCTCCGCCCCGGCGAGAGGCGTATAGACGGCCGAGCGGCAGCCCAGATGGGTCACGTCATGCAGGGTCGCGCCGTCGCTGAGCTCCCAGCGCGCGGCCCCGCCGGCATCCGGCGCATGGACGGTCAGGACCGCCGTCGTCCAGCGCCCGCCGGTGACGAGATATCGGCGCGGGGGCAGGGGGAAGGACGGGGCCTCCATGATCAGGCCGTTCTCCTCCAGCCACCAGGCCGCGGGATCGAACGTCCAGCCGCCCGGCCCGATGCCGCCGCTTGCCTTCAGCGCCTCGTATTCGGTGAACCGCACCCCGCGCGGCCCGGGATCCACGGCCCAGAGACCCCAGGCCTCGGCCCCGGTTCCCTCGGTCGCCTTCGGGTCGCCCAGGGCGGCGATGAATTGCGCCGGGATTGTCGTGAAGGCCGGCTTTTCGCCGTCCGCGGCCAGCGCGCGCGGCGCGGCCAGAGTCAAGGCCGCCAGACCGATACCCGCTTTCAGAAAAACCCGCCGCCGCATGTCCCCGCTCTCCTGTTTCTCGCCCGTCCCTTGTTGATTGTAGCATCAACCGCATGATTGGTGGCTGGCGGATTGCTGCCTTCACTGCCGGTTGAGGCGCGGCGCGGGTAGCCGGCCTAGGCGTCGGGCACCCAGGCGACACGGATGTTGCCCCAGGTCCTGTCCTTGACGAGGATGGGGACGTCGACCTCCTTGAGCAGGACGCGCTTGCCGCCGCCCATGTCGCGGCCGTAGCCCTGGATGAAATGGGGCTCGCTGTTGCGCGCGGCCAGCATGCCGGCCTTGTCGTCAAAAATGCGCCGGTTGCGGCAATTCGCGGCGTTCCAGACCGGGTCGCCCTTCCTCTGCGGTTTGCTGTATTCCGCGTTATGGGTGGGGATGTATCCGTTTCGGTCGGTCGGGACGCAGAGCCGGATTTTCGGGTCCTTCTGCAGGACCGGATCGATGATCCCCGGCACGATGCGATCGGTCAGCTCCACGAATTTCGTCATGAACTGGATCGGATCCGAATCCGGGATCGACACATAGTCGATGTCGAACATGTCGTTCATGGTGATCCGCCCGCCGTTCACGGCGTTGGTGAATTCCTTGCCGACCCTGGCCGCGATCTCGGTGCCGATGTCGATATAGATCCTGTCCTGCTTTTCGGTCAGGTCGATCAACCGGTCGATCTTGTCCAGCACGTCTTCCGGCATCCTCCGGAACCGCAGATGCGCGCCCATCTCGGTCTGGGCGATCAAGGCCACGGGAATTTCCGGCAGGCCGTCCACATGGATGAAGCCTTCGGCGCCGGTGACGGTCTCGCCCTTCTTCGGGATGATCAACATGCCGTTCGGCGAGATGTCCGACGCGGTGACCTGATACTGATTGCCGCCCAGGACAAGGCGGGCATTCTTGACGATGGCGGTCCGGGCGTCGCGGCGGCGGTTGAATTCCGCCGAGGACCGTACCAGCAGACGCATGCGGTCCTGCATGCCGGCGACATTCGCCGACATCACCTTGGCCATGTCCGTCAGCCGGGCGGATACGATACGGGAATGGTTCGATCTTTCCGCAATGGACCCGATCTGCACCGCGGTGGCGGATGTCCGGTCCGCGGCCTCCTTCACGCTGCGCGCGATTTCAGAGGTCGCGGCGACCTGTTCCTCGACGGCGGCGGACACGCCGCCCGCGATTTCGTCGATTTCCTGAATGCGGCTCGCAATCGCGTTGATATCGGTCACGGTCCTGTCGGTCGCGCCGCTGATCGCGCTGGCGCTTTCGCTGACCTGGCTGATCGCGGTTTCGGTCTGGGTCGCGAGCGACTTCACCTCGTTCGCGACGACGGCGAAACCGCGCCCGGCCTCGCCGGCCCGGGCGGCCTCAATCGTCGCGTTCAGGGCTAGAAGCTTGGTCTGGCTGGCGATGTCGTTGATCAGTTTCACGACACGGGAGATCTGTTCCACCGCCTGTTTCAGGCCTTCGACCGATTCCGCGGTTTTCGACGTCATGGTCCTGGCTTCGCTGGTCAATCCCGCGGTGCGCGAGACCTGAGTGGATATCTCCCGGTTCGAGGCTTCCAGTTGCTCTGTAGCGGAAGCCACGGAATTGACGGATTCCATCGCCGTCTGCGAATTGTCCGACACGTCATCGGCGGCGGTGGCGAGCGCGGCCGCGGTTTCGCTCATGCTGATCGCGAATTCGCCCAAATGCGACGCCTGAGACATCAGCACGCTGGACGTGGCGCCGACTTCGCGGTCGACGGCCTCGCTCAGGCCCAGGGTTTGCCGATTCGCGCGCCCCATCTCCTCCTCGGCGGAGTAGACCGACAGGGCGGCGTTCATGTCCATGCAGATGAATTTCGTCATCGCGGCCAGCACGTCGGCGGCGCGGTCGCGGTTCTTTTCCCGCGTCATGATGCTGCGGCCGATCATGCCCAGAACGATGGAATAGCCGCCGATATAGAGATCCGGCTCCAGGCCGATGCGGGCATGCGCCATGCCGATGGTGCGGGCCCGTTTCCCGTGATCCTCGGGATCGTAGGCGGCGAAGACCGCCTTCCAATGCGCCGTCTGCGCCTTTTTCAGATTCTCGACGCCCGGCCCCTCGGTGACCAGCCTGTTGCCGACCGGATGCTGCATGATCGTCGCGTAGAATTTCGTCAGGATTTCGGGCAGATCCTTCTCGATAAGCGCAAAGCCGGCCTTCGCATTGGCAAAATCGGCCGGCAGCGTGAAGAAGGGGTCTGCCTGTTTTGACGTATTCGCTACCTCGGAACTCATAATCCACTACTCCTGACTGCTATCGGCGGGCGCACGTCGCCACACCCATATATTGTGGGTGAGAGTATATTCGTTATTGGGTATATATAAAGGTTCTGTTGGGGCGGCTTCCCACGGTGGGATGTCATGGGAAGCTTCCAGCGGGCCGAACGGCCGGCGCCGGGTCGCCCCGGCGAGTCGCTAGCCCGCCTTCTTCTTCGGTTTGGCCGGTTTCGCCTTTACATAGGGGCGCAGATATTGGCCGGTATGGCTGCGTTCGACCGCGGCGACGTCTTCCGGCGTGCCCTGGGCCACCACCTCGCCGCCCTTGTCGCCGCCTTCGGGACCGATATCGATGACCCAGTCGGCGCATTTGATGACTTCAAGATTGTGCTCGATGACCAGGATCGTATTGCCGGCATCGACCAGCGCCTGAAGAACGTCCAGCAGGTTGCGCACATCCTCGAAATGCAGACCCGTCGTCGGCTCGTCCAGGATGTAGAGTGTCTTGCCGGTCGCCTTGCGGCTGAGTTCCTTGGCCAACTTCACGCGCTGGGCCTCGCCGCCGGAAAGCGTCGTCGCCTGTTGACCGACCTTGATATAGCCCAGGCCCACGCGCTGCAGCGTCACCATCTTGTCGCGGATGATCGGCACCGCCTTGAAGAATTCCGCGCCCTCGTCGACCGTCATGTCCAAGACGTCGGAAATCGATTTTTCGCGGAACTGGATTTCCAGCGTTTCGCGGTTGTAGCGCTTGCCCTTGCACTGGTCGCAGGTGACGTAGACGTCGGGCAGGAAGTGCATCTCGATCTTGATGACGCCGTCGCCCTGGCAGGCCTCGCAGCGTCCGCCCTTGACGTTGAAGCTGAAACGCCCGGGCTGGTAGCCGCGCGCCTTGGCTTCCGGCAAGCCCGCGAACCATTCCCGGATCGGAGTAAATGCGCCGGTATAGGTCGCCGGGTTCGACCGCGGCGTGCGGCCGATCGGCGATTGGTCGATGTCGATGACCTTGTCGATATAACGCGTCCCGTCGATCCGCTTGTAGGGCTGGGGCGAGGTGCGCGCCTTCATCAGGTCGCGC
>Ga0070727_10005630_pt1 | contig 10162 bp, 10 predicted proteins | sample tdAd472_FD_66722 | JGI IMG/M metagenome (GOLD analysis project Ga0070727, IMG submission 66722) | Marine sediment microbial communities from the Atlantic coast under amendment with organic carbon and nitrate - tdAd47.2 | ecosystem: Environmental > Aquatic > Marine > Coastal > Sediment | place...
TTGCCCATCCTTACGATACTGGTTTGCCTGATCATATCTCCACTGTCATTCGGGATTCATCGATTGCCATCGATACGCAGTAAAGACCAATCGCAAGACGACGGGTAGCGTTGCGGTCTGGCAGTGCGCTTCAAACGGCCGCTATTGGCTGCGGACTCAAAGAGGACATTCTAGGCGGGCCGGTGCCAGACGGATAATCATCCAATATCGAAATAAAGCGTATATTCCGAACTCGCTAAAGGGGGAATTAAGAATGTGTCGACTGTCGATTATGATTGCATTGTCATGTGTGCTTACGGCGTGCTCAGGAGCTCGGGATGAGGAGGCGCTACTCGCCCGGGGTGCCTACCTCGTGGAGGGCATCGTCGCATGCGGGAATTGCCATACTCCCAGAGCTGCCGATACCACCGCGGTTGCAGAGCAGCGGCTGGCGGGCGGATTCGTAATCGAAGAACCCGAGTTCAGGGCCTATGCCCCGAATATCACACAGGACGACGAAACCGGCATCGGCACCTGGAGTGATGAAGAAATCATGCGGGCCATCCGCGAGGGTGTACGACCCGACGGCACGATCATCGGCCCACCCATGCCGATACTGTCTTACCGTGGGATGTCAGACTCCGACGTTCGGGCCATCGTCGCATATCTGCGAACCGTCCCTCCGGTGCGAAATATCGTCCCACGTTCTGTATTCAACATTCCGCTGCCCGACGCCTGGGGCCCTCCTCTGGGCTCGGTGCCCGACGTCTCCCGAGACGATTTACTTGCCTTTGGCGGTTATCTTGGCAACGCGCTCGGTCACTGCATGGAGTGCCACACGCCAATGTCGGAAGGCGAATTCGATTTCAGCCGAACCGGCGCGGGCGGAATGGTCTTTCATAAGCCGCTTGGCATGGAACTCGCCGCTGTCGCTGCAAACATCACGCCGCATCCCGAGCACGGAATCGGGGCATGGACTGACGACGAGATCAAACGGGCGATTACTCAAGGTATCAGCCGTAACGGCCGGCAGCTTCTCCCAGTGATGGCCTTTAACTACTATCAGAACATCTCCGATGAGGACTTGAATGCGTTGATCGTCTACCTGCGGTCGCTATCGCCACAGTCATCATACTGATCGGGTCGGGCTGAAGGTCTGCTTGTGGCCGTTAGCAGCCTCTCGGTTCACCCTTATTCCCACCGATTGAGTGGCCGCTATACACTCCAAAGCATCCGCTCGTCTGGCAAGCCGCAGGAGGAAGACATGTTCGGAAATCCATCGCTAATCACTCGGATAGCAATTGGTAAGGGAATCGGTTTCTTGGTAGGGCTCGCCGGGTTTATCCTTTTGCCGTACTTTTTGCCGGAGGCCGGTTGGCTGCTTCGCTGGGGAATATTGTTTTGGTACACAACTGTCGGCGCAGTAATCGGTGTGTTTGGGGTTTTAACTTATCACCCGGTACTGAAGCTGCCTTTACCTTGGTGGTTTCGCGCACCGATGGTGGGAGCATGGATGAACTTCGTACTGGTCTTCTTCGCCTACGACGTCATGAGTGCCATGATGGTCCGAGTATTCGGTGAAGGTGGAATACTTAGTTCGCCGTTCTGGTTTACGGTGGAAGGTGCCATTGTGGGTTTCGTCATCGGCTATTTTGCCACCCGGTTTGGCGGTGAAGGTAAAGAGACGGTCGGTACGTAACTGTCCCGTTCCACATTGGAGGTTTGCGGTCAACGGCTGGGCATCATTTTCCCATGGTGCTGACGCACGTCAGAATCCAGGTGCAGATGCTCGTAGGCTGATTGCGAACGTCTGCTTCTGGCCGGTAGCAGCCGTTCGATTTCGTTGATTTATTGCTGATTGAACGACCGCTTTTGGTGAAAGCGGACGTCCGGGCACCAGAAAGTTCGGAACATGAAAGTTCTCGAGGAGCTGGGCTCGCAACAGCGCCTGACGATCCAGGAATAACCTGAAAAGCAAAGGCCCCCAATTGGGGGCCTTACTTTATTCGATACGCATCAACCGGCCGCTGGCGTCAAAAAAGACGACATGTTTGAAATTGCCGGGTTTATCGTAAATCCAGGTATCGCCGTTCCTTTGGGTGGGCTCTCCGCATTTCTTCAGCACTTCGTATTTGCCGGGGCCGTGTCGTTGGCCACCGGTAACGATGTGCGTTCCACAACGCATGGAGCCGGACGCGAATACCGGTTCCGGCAATAGAGTCAGAAAAGCCAGCGTCAATGCGACGATCATTAGAGATCTGCAAAACATTATTTGTACCTCCGAAAGCCTTAATCTGTGGTCGCAGTGAATACGCGATTACGGGATGCGATACTCAAGATCTCTGATGACAGCGAGACCGGATCTGATTTGTATGTCCGCGCCTGCAGCAACACCGGACACTAAAGCGCCGAACGGTGACCGAACTCGGAGCGCTCCCGAGCCTGAAATGCCGGCGAATTTGCCTTCACCGTCAACCAGCGTAAACGTACCGTTGCAATCACCCACTTTGCCTTTGCAAGATAGCTCGGCGTATGCGACGTTCTCGGCAGAGGCCGTGATCTCACAATGTCCTGTGGCATCGGAATCGCCGGATTCGATATCGAGCGTCTGAGTGACCGGACACATGACGAATGCTTCGTTAATTTCGCCGGCCGACGACTGGACGTACATAACTCCGTGGAGCGCGCCCAGGAACATCATTGTGCCGGTATCCACCTGGAATACGCGTCCCTCAGCTTCCCAGGGAATGATCGCTTGGATGGTGTCCTGCTCGGCGGCCTGAACCGGCAAGATGTTCAATAACAGCAACGCCGTGACCGCTGCCAGGTAGCCTTTCCTTTCGGTCATTACCACTTCTCCTGTTTGATGTTCCGGCTGTATTGTAGCTCCGGAGGATGATTCCAACAAAAGATTATGTCTGCTTGTCGCGGTTTTGGTCCGAGTCACCTAGCGCCTGCGACCACCTCCGCCACGAGATCGGTTGTAACTGTTGGAGCGTTGGTTACCGCGCTGTCGCTGGTTGTGACTACGGTCCATCTGTTGCTGGTTGGAGCTGCTACTACGCTGAGGCGAGCTCTGTTGTGAAGAGCGTTGGCTCTGCGCCGTATCCTGCCGCGATTGTTGTGGCTGGTTACCGGACTGCTGATTGTCCGTTTGCCAACTGTTTCCGGACCGTTGCTCCCATCCCTGGTCGGTGCGGCGATGCACGTTGCCATTTTGATCGGCGTAGACATTATTCGGACGACTACCACCGGCCGCCGCGCCGCCCTGGCTCCGAACCTGTCCCTGCGCCGTCGACTGAGCCTGGCTTCGCGCTGTTGATTGCGCCTGATTGCGCGCCTGGCTCTGCGGCGTTGATCGGGCCTGGTTGCGGCTGCTGTTGTACATGTTCTGCCGGTTGGCGTTGCGTTGACCCGCGCGGTAACCCGCCCGATAGCCCGCGCGACGACCGTGTCGATAACCACGTCGATAGCCACGCCGATAACCACTGTAACGGCGGGGGCCCCACCAGCCGCCACGATACCAGCCGCCGCGACCAATATAGAACGTAAACGGGCCGGTCGAATAGCTCAGGCCGAAACTCCATCCACCCCATGGGTTGTAACGAACATGAAAACCCCAGGTGGAATAACGCGGGTAATACCGCGTGCGATACCAGTACGGGTAGTAATGCCCGGTGCCGTAGACAATCGTCGTGTTGTACACATAGGTTCCGGTGTAGCCGGGCAAGTAACCGACGTACACGACGTCATCCGTGTGACTGTATATACGCACATAAGTGACGTGATAGACCGGTGAGGTTGGTGGGATTGTGTAGATGACATCGGGTACCGACGTCGCAACGACCCACGGACCTGCCGGACTGCTCGCAACGAACCACACCGCGTCGTCCACGGCGTAGTAGGCCTTTTCCGCCATGATCACCGGCGTCGGTGAATTCAACGCATATTCCATCGACGTATCGTCGATGCCCTCAAATTCCGGGTCACCATCGTATTCTACGTCGAGGCTCGCTTCCTCACGGTCGATGGTTGCTGTTTGCGGAATCTGGGCATTGATGACAGCTTCCTGTGCGAGGTCCGTGCCCGGTACCGCGTACAAGACGGTGCCCATCTGGTCGTCCTCGGGGATGTTGGCGAAATCATCCGGTAGCTGATCGCCGGCAACGTATGCCCAAGGTCCGTCCAGTGAGTCTGCGGCAAACCATCGGCCGGCCAGTAACACATAATGCAACTGGGTGGTCAGGTGCAACAGTACGTCACTGTCCGTGTTGCTCATGTACAGGAGGTTAGTCCCGGAAATCGGCGTGTACTCGGGCTCACTTGTCGAGGAGATGAGCTCTGTCGGATCGGTTGCAACGACGATCGCAGGCGGCGGCCCCGGCTCCCCGCCTTCTTCAATCTCCTCCGGGTCTTCGACATCTGCGGGATCGGGTTCCGGCGCCAGTGCGGCGACTTCTTTCGGCACGGACGCTGAGACTGTCCACTCACCCTTGATGTCGGTCGCCGTGTACCAGGTCTCGGCATCGGCATTCAGGTAGTAGGTTTTGTTCTTCGAGTCCAGGAGCACCGTAAATGGCGTGTTGATTACCCGCATCAGGCTACTGTTTTCTTCTTTCTTTAGCCTCGGTTCACCATCGATCGTGATGAGAACGGCCGGTTCCGGCATGAACATGATAATTGGCGGCTCGGTACTGATCTGGCTGGCTGCGCTGATGCGCTGTTCTCTAACGTCCAGGCTTGTCAGCAGCCGGTCAAGGGAAATCAGAATGTCCCATTTGGGCATTTCTGTTTCCAGCAGCGCCTTCAACTGAGCCGCTTTGGCTTCGTCCTGATCCGGGAACCTGGTCCGCGTTACGGTGATGTCCGTGAGCGTTGCGGTGCGCTCTTCGCGATCCGTTTCCAGTCTCGCGGAAAACCAGACCGCACCAAATATTGGCGCTTCGCTGCCGTTGATTTCGAGAGCCAGGGCGGCGCGACCATGCAGCGTATTGTCCTCGAGCTTCTCCGGCTGCGGCTGGTAAATCACCACCGTGCCCTGCGATGTTGGAATCTCACGCGGCCATGGATTTTCCTCTACATCCTGCCCGAAGGCAGGCGTGGTCAAGCCTGCGCAGGCCAGGAAAGCAAACGCCAGTGCGCTGAGTTGTCGCATTGTTGGTCCTTGGTTCAGGTTCAGGTTGCCGGCTCGACGTCGAAGCTGCCGCCGAGTGCGAGGTGCAGGTTGATTCGCCGAACCAGTCGTTCATTTTGTACCCGCAGCAGCGCGATGCGGGCGGCGATCCAGCGTGACTGAATCTGCAACACGTTGAGTAGATCCGTCGCCCCGAGGTCGTAGCGGTCTCGCTGGATCTGGTACGCTTTTTGTTCGTTTTCGACAACGCTCAGGAGAAAGCCCTCCCGTTCCCTGAGCAAGGTTTCATAGGTCAGCGCTGTCTCCACTTCTTCGAAAGCATTCAGAACCGCGAGAGCATAGGCGGCGATTGCTGCTTCCTGGCTGGCGGTGGCACCTTCCAGCTGCGCCTCCAGCGCACCTCCTGTGTAAAGAGGTGCAACCAGGCCCGCTGACAAATCGCTGATGGCATCACCGAGACCTGCACCGGCAGTCAGGGAGAAGCGCGGCAGTTGCGCCAGGCGCGCTTCTTCAGTGAGGAAAAATTCTCTCGCAACGCGCCGATCGGCAGCGATTAAATCGGGTCTGCGTTCGAGCAGTTCCGAGGGCAGGCCCGTCGAGACGGGCGGGGGAACCGGGACCAGGTCCCGCGCGACTTCGATTTGAGCGCCCGGGTACCGGCCGAGGAGAATCTCAAGCGCACGCCGCGCATCCTTCTGGCCGCCAACGGTCTGTCGAAGCGCATCTTCCCCCGCAGCCAGATCGGCCCGCGCGAGGTAGACGTCCTGTTCGGAGACGGCACCCAACTCGGCTCGGATCTCGACAAACTCGAGTAACTCCTTGCGAATGTCGACCACTTCCGTGGCCAGCCGCTCCTGACCCTGAAGTTCAATTGCGAGGTACCAGGTCTTCGCAACGCTTGCGACCAGCGACTGGCGGGCAAACTCGAAGTCCGCAACAGTCGCCCGGAGATTCTCTTCGGCCGCACTCGCGCCGGCCTGCACGCGACCCCAGACATCGGCTTCCCACGACATGACGACGCTGGCGCCGCTGCTGGTCGACTCGGGGCCGCTGTCGCTGAGGTTCTCTGAAATGCCAGTTGCCAGACCGACATTGGGTTTTAGTGCTGAACCTGCCAGCTGGACGGCAGCTTCCGCCCGCCCGATCTGCGCCGCGAGTACCCGCAGGTTCGGGTTTTGTTCTCGCAGGGCTTCCTCTGCCAGGGCGTCGAGGCCGGGGTCATTGAAGGTCTGCAGCCAGCCATCGTCGACGGCGCCAGAATCACCTGCGGGCGCGACCCATTCGGGCGCAATTTCCGTGTCTGGCAGTGCGGCCGCGACAACCTCATCAGGCGTCGGTTCTTCACGTAACTGGGTGGCACATCCGGCGACAAACAATGCCGTTAGCAGGAACAAATGTCTTGGGAGGGTAGGCATGCCGGTAGTGTACTTTTTGCATTAGCGCATTCATAGGTGCGGGGTGGACCTGCGTCGGAGTCAATCCGTATCGCAGGAATGGTCAATTTGATACAGTACACGCCCGCGGTTTCGTGTCCGTGCAAAAGAAAGTCCGGAAGACCGGACGCTACAAACATACGGGGCTACTCATGTTCCTAGACTATTTCGCATTGACGCTCATGGTCGTCGTGGGCCTGATCCTGGTTTATGCGGCAATCTACATCCACGACATTCCGTACGAGATGGCCGTGAAGCGCAATCATCCGCACCAGGACGCGATTCACTATGGCGGCTGGTTGAGCCTTTTCACGCTGCATGCCATCTGGCCATTCTTGTGGATCTGGGCGACGCTGTATAAGCCTGGCGTTGGCTATGGATTTGGCTCCGGCGGAGGGGAGTCGTCAGCAGAATTGGCGAACGCGGTTGAAGAACTGACAAAGACGGTTGAAGACCTGCAGCAGCAGGTAAATGATCTGAAGCCTTCGCAACCTGATGAGGAATCGACATGATTGATCTCCTCATCCTCACCTACGCGGCAGTGCTCTGGGTCATTTTTAAGGTCTTTAAGGTTCCTATCAACAAATGGACCGTGACGACGTCCATACTTGTCGGTTTCCTCGGTATCGGCTGGGTGGTTATCACGATGAACTACCACCACCCGTACAGCCGCGAAGCGCGTATGTACTTCTACACCACTCCGGTTTACCCACGCGTAAACGGGCGCGTGGCGGAAGTTCCGGTCGAGCCGAATTCACCGCTGCAGAAGGGCGATATCCTGTTTCGGTTTGATCCTCGTCCCTTTGAAGACGATGTGGATGTCCGACGCGGGGAATTGGCCCGTGCCGAAGTGGAACGTGACCGCGTCAAGGAAGAATACGATCGTAGCCTGGCACTGCTGGAGCGCGGCGCGGGCTCGGAGCGTGAAACGGCGAGATGGCGAATCCAGTACGAATCCGCCGTTGCGGACGTTGAAGCTGGACAGGCGCGTCTGGACCGGTCTTTGTTCGATCTCGAGGAAGAGGTTGTCGTTCGTGCACACAGCCCGGGCTATGTCACCCAGGTTCGTGTTAGGCCGGGAATGGCGCTACTCGCGCAGCCGCAAGGCATCGCAGCAATGACATTCGTGCACTCGGAAGAGCTCGAGTTGTGGGCCGGTTTTTTGCAAAACGGCCTGAAGAACATCGAAGTCGGGCATGAGGCGGAAGTCATTTTCGATGCCCTGCCCGGGCGCACTTTCACAGGCCGGGTCGAGAAGATCAGCAGTGCCATCGCCCAGGGGCAGTTACAACCCAGTGGTGAGCTGATCAACTTTGATAATTTCGCGCAACGTGCTCAGCAAGGCAGGGTTGCAGTAATGATCAAGATCGAAGACGACTTGTCGGAATACAATATTCCTGCGGGGGCGAAGGCAGAGGTTGCTGTTTACAGCGAGCGCTGGACGCCGTTCTCGATCATTCGTCGCATCTTGCTGCGTATGAAGAGCTGGCAGAAGTACATTTTCCCGGGCGGTTAGGGAGGCGTCGGCACGAGATCCCGAATCGCCGCGATGTCTTTCGATTGAAACAGGGAGCGTGATTGTCGCTCCGAGGAATATCGGCAAGCGTAGAATCGTTCACCGTCAGCGATTCTCAGGGTCATCTGCACGGGATGTTCAATTCCGTCACTGCGACCAAGCTCTTCTACAAATCCGACCATTCGAGACACGCCAGTATACGGGTCGCCTTGCATACCGAAATGAAGTGCCAGGTAGAACATGAGTTCCGAATCAGTAGTGCCTGCGATTTCCGGAAAGAGATCCTCGTTGATCTCGAGCACGAGCCGCCGCTGTCGCAAACGTGATTTCCGCCGTGCACCAGGTCCGGGCCTATGCAGTTTGCTGCTTTGTACAATGCTCTTTGTCAGCGACCTGTCCGCAGAAACACCGACCGATACCGCGCTTTGGGCAGGCGGGATAGTTCTTTTCGAAGACCAGAAGAAACTGGATTTCTCTGTGGAGTACCAGGCACGGTTCGATGAAAATGTAAGCTCACTGAATAATCATTTCCTCGAGCTGCAGGCTTACAAAAAGACAGCACCATCTTTACTGGTTACTGGCGCCTATCGATTCACGCATCGTTCAAGTCACAATGACCATCGTCTTTACCTGGGCGGTTTCTGGGACCTGACGCGATCCGCGCAGCAAGACCGGTATGACCCGGAGAAATTGAGGGTCGTTCTCCAGTTCGGCTATCAGCATGATTTCAATGCCGAGTTCGATGACACGCTCATGGGGTCAAATTCCGTACGCTTTGTATTCGTCGCGTCCCGCCGGCTTACCGAGAAAGTACGGCCCATACTGCTGGCAGGCGTCCTCACAACCTGGAACGATGCATACAGCTATGGCATCGACAAGGTCAGGCTTGGGGGTGGTTTCGTTGCCCGCGTCACGGATCGAAGCAGATTTCGCGTGCAATATATCTGGGAGAAATCCTACTTCCGGTCACCAAACACGCAAACGAATATTTTCTGGCTGCGCTACGAAGCTAACTTCGGTTACTAGCCCGCTTATGTCACACAGCGTGCGAGGCCAGGTGTCCTACTCTGGCCACGCCAGTTCCCGTTCTTGCGTTCTGCAGTTGGCGAAGCCAGACTGTTCGTATCAATGGAGTGCATCAAATGCGGTCTGGAAACACTCACAAGATCATTATTCTCGGAGTCGCGCTGATACTCGGCATGGCGGGCGCCCAGGCACAGCAGAAGGTCTATAAATGGGTAGATGAGGACGGCGTCGTCCATTTTGGTGACCAGCCACCTGATGAATCGGTGACCACGGAGACCATTACCACCGCGCCAGCTCCGACGCCACCACCGACAAGTACGCAAACCGGTCAAAGTCGTGCTGCCGACGATTCGATGTCGACGAATTCTTCATCACAGCTGAAAGCCGAGGCGCCAGCCCCAGCGCCTGTAGACGATATATCGAGTATGAGCCTTGCTGCCCTGGACCAGCGATGCGAGGTCGCCAGGGAAAAGAAGATTGCACCATTGCGAGAGGCCGAGATAAAGCAGTGCAAGCAAGACAAGCGTAACGATCCGAACTACTGCGATACATTCTACGCGGATTATGGCGATGCTGGACGCATGCCATCGGGTGTGATGCGCCCGAGAATGTTCGACGACCTTCCGGAGTGTGTCGATGCCATGAACGAACGGAACCGACGGCCTCGTTAGGCTAACGCCACGAAGCTCGAGCGCGGGTTCCCGGATCAGCCGGGGCTAATGAAGATTTTCCGCGGGCAATTCGTATTTCGTTGCCGAGATTGTCTTACCCATCCAGATAACGCCGCCGCCAGGCCGGTCGATTTGGGCAGCGTCATGGATCCAGGCGAACAGATCACCGGCCTCGTCATCCGCGACAACCACTTCCACCATGCGCGCCAGTTCCGATTCCGGCAGTCGCCCCGGTTTCACCTGGCCCGGCCGCAACATGCCTACGCTTCTGCAGGGTTTGCTGTTGGCCGTCACGATGTTCTTTTCGTCACGCAACGACCGAATCAGCTCCCGGTCCGTGCCATCGTCAGGCACGATGCAGGTGATCATGCGGCTTCGGGAGAAAATCTGATTTCCGGTGGTC
>Ga0070727_10005632_pt1 | contig 10161 bp, 6 predicted proteins | sample tdAd472_FD_66722 | JGI IMG/M metagenome (GOLD analysis project Ga0070727, IMG submission 66722) | Marine sediment microbial communities from the Atlantic coast under amendment with organic carbon and nitrate - tdAd47.2 | ecosystem: Environmental > Aquatic > Marine > Coastal > Sediment | place...
TGGTCAGAGCAATACGCACCGCCTCGCGCTTGAACTCTTCTGAATGCTTGATCATCTCGTCGGTCTCCTTGATCGAGTGTTTAACGCTCAAGTGACCGGCCCAAAACCGTTACAAGTCCAAACCGTCGTTCGCATGACCAGCCTGTCGCGCGCGACGATCTACCGAAGAATCGCGAGCAAGACATTTCCAGCTCAGATCGATCTTGGTGGTCGACGGGTCGCATTTCGTCGAGATGAGATCGAACGCTGGATCGCCAATCCAAAGAACTATAAGCTTTAAGTCTCTGCTGGATTTCGAGCCCGTCTGTTCTCGTTCACCGCTCTCTCACTGGCTTCTGCGCGCAGTGTATCGAGATAATCAGACCAAATCTGCATCATCAACACACGCTCGTCCCAATGCTCGCCTCGGTCGTAAATTCGCCGAATCGAGTTGGTGTCAAGATGGGCCAATTGCCTCTCGATCACATCTGGATGGAAGCGCTTCATTTGGTTGAGCAAAGTGCTCGCCATCGAACGAAAGCCGTGGGCGGTCATGCGGCCACCGCCAAAACCGATCCGTTGAAGCGCGAGATTGATCGTATTTTCGCACATTGGCCGATCACGCTTGCCTTGGGCTGGGAACAGATACCGATGGGTTCCGGAGAGCGGACGAATATCCTCGATCAGGGTCATAACCTGTTTTGATAACGGAACCGCATGCACCCGTCGCATTTTCATCTTCTCGGCAGGGATCGTCCAAATTATCTCGTTGAAATCAAATTCGCTCCATTCCGCCTGCCGCAACTCTCCGGGGCGTACGAAAAGATGGGCTGCAAGGGAAGCGCCGTATGTGTCACACGATATCCGTCGAACCCTTCAATCGCATAGAGGAGATCGCCAGCTTCCTTGGGTTTCGTTATGGCGGCCAGATGTTTCACCTTGGGCGCAATTTACGCGCCCCGCAGATCCACGCATACATCCCGTTCGGCTCTTCCAGTCGCCACAGCATATCGAATAACCAGACTACAGGTGCTGCGCAGGCGCCGGGCGGTTTCGAAATGCCCCTTGGCCTGAATTGCCTCCAGCACTTCATAGACCTCGTGGCCCGAAATTTCGTTGACTGGCCTGTTCGCTAGGCGGGGATAGGCAAAGTCAAGCAGCCATCGTTGCTTGTGCAGCGTGATGGGCGCGCGTCCTTCCTTCTCGCATTTGGCCAGCCACTCTTGCGCGACGACCTTGAAGGTTGCCTTGGCTGCGAGTTTTGCTTTGCGCTCCATCTCCCGATCGACTTCAACAGGATCGAGACCGGCGGCAAGAATCTTGCGAACCGCATCACGTTTTTCTCGTGCCTCAGCTAACTCGACATCAGGGAAGACACCCAGAGCCATTGTCCGCTGCTTTCCGGCAATTCGATAGGCCAGCCGCCAATAACGCTGGCCTTTGGGCTGAATGAAAAGATAGAGGCCGCCAGAATCGCTCAACTTATAGGGTCGTTCACGGCCTTTGGCGTTTCGCACCGTAAGAGCGTTGAGAGCCATTGTTGGTATCTCCGTCGTGTTGGTATCAAAAGTACCAACAATGATACCAACAACGGCGTGAGACCTTGTGGAACAGCATCGGACTTTCTGAGCCAGATTATGGCAGAAATCCTTTGGTTTTTCAAGATTTTTTGAGGTTTTGCGCTACCCCATGAGAGGGGTAGCTGGTGCCCAGAAGAGGACTCGAACCTCCACGCCCTTGCGAGCGCCAGCACCTGAAGCTGGTGCGTCTACCAATTCCGCCATCTGGGCACAGAGAACAAGAAGTTCAGGTAGGCGGCGCGATTAGCCTTTAGTGTGCAGGCTTGTCAATCGCTCATCCGATAATATTTCGCCTGTTTGCTGCGCTTCTTATTATGCTTCTCTTAAGGAAGGGCATTGTCTCGCTGCGCGCTATGTTGCATGGGGCATATGAAGGCAGGGTTTCTCGCGCATTATGCCGGACCATGCCGCTATGGATCAGCTGTCAGGACAAGAAGGCGAGCTATTATGTTGGTGACAATTTTTGGCGGTGGCGGGTTTCTGGGGCGTTATGTGGCGCAGGAGCTATTGTCGCTTGGCATGCGCGTGCGTATTGCTGAGCGCAACCCGACGGATGCTATTCGCGTCAAGCCTTTGGGAGGCCTCGGACAGACCCAGCTCGTATATGCTGATGTATGCAAGCCTGAGACGGTGGCGCGTGCGGTTGCGGGCGCGGATGCTGTTGTCAATCTGGTGGCTGTGTTGAAAGGTGATTTCGAGGCGGTGAATCATCAAGGCGCTGCTACGGTTGCGCAGGCAGCGAAACATGCTGGCGTGACAACATTGGTGCATATTTCCGCTATTGGCGCTGACAGCGATAGCGAGTCTGCGTATGGCCGTTCCAAAGGCAATGCGGAAAAGGCCGTGAAGGCGGCGTTCAAGGACGCTGTAGTCTTGCGCCCGTCGATCATTTTTGGCCGCGAGGACCAGTTTACCAACCGCTTCGCCAATCTTATCCGCATGAGTCCTGTGCTGCCGATTATCGGCGGTGATACCAGGTTCCAGCCTGTTTATGTTGTCGATGTTGCCAAGGCGGTTGCTGAAGCAGTGGGCAATGCTGGTGCCTATGCCGGCAAGACCTTTGAGTTGGGCGGTCCGCAAAAGCTGAGCATGTTGGAGATTAACCAGTGGTTGGCCAATAATATTGGCCATGAACCGGCCATCATGCCTGTCCCTGATATGGCGTCGGAATGGATTGCTCGGCTGACAGGCTGGTTGCCCGGCGCGCCGATTACGCTCGACCAATGGAGAATGCTGCAGCAGGATAATATCGTTGCGCCGCGTGCCAAGAAGCTCAAGGATCTGGGTGTAGCGCCGACGCCGCTCGCTGCTGTAGCCGACAGCTGGCTGGTGCAATATCGCAAACATGGCCGTTTCACGAGCCGCGCAAAGGCCTGATCTCTTATGGCAGATGATATTATTACGCCGGTCATTCTCGGCATTGTTGAGGGTGTGACGGAATATCTGCCGGTGTCGTCAACCGGACATCTTATTCTGGCAACCGAGCTGCTCGGTTATGATGCGCAGAAATGGGCGTTGTTTAACATTGCCATTCAGCCCGGTGCGATCCTTGCGATTGTCGTGCTTTATTGGCGGACTTTCTGGGATGTGTTCCAGGGGTTGCTTAAGTGGGACGACACAGCAATTGCTTTTACCCGCAACCTGTTGCTGGCCTTTTTTCCGGCTGTTGTCCTCGGGCTGGCCTTTGGTGACCAGATTGAGATATTGCTGGAAAATGCGGTGCTGGTGTGCTGGTCGCTGATCATAGGCGGCTTTGCGATCCTGATCGTGGAGCGGCTTGCGCGGATGACGGAGCAGGGCGGGGTGGCTGATGTCGGCATTAAAAAGTCGATCATGATTGGCCTTGTGCAATGTCTTGCCATGGTACCCGGAGTAAGCCGTTCGGGTGCGACCATATTGGGCGCAATGGCAATGGGCGTGAACCGCAAGACGGCGGCTGAGTTCAGTTTCTTTCTTGCTGTGCCTACCCTTACAGGCGCAACCGCGCTTCAGCTTTACAAGCATGGTGGCGCCATGACCACAGCAGACATGCAGGCCATTGCTATTGGTTTTATTGTGTCCTTTCTTGTTGCGCTGGTGGTGGTGAAGGCCTTTGTCGCGGTGGTCAGTCGTATCGGCTTTGCGCCGTTTGCATGGTATCGCATTGTGGCTGGAGCGGCAGCGCTAATCTGGCTTGGCATGAAATAAGCCCGATACGGCCATATCATTGTCATATGATCCTTGCTGGGGTATTTATGCGCATATTGTGACCTAAAAATAGGTAAGCTATAGTTACCTATTGTGCAATTTTTGCGTGACTCTCGCGTTTTTTACTCCTATGGCTCCTGCACATTCCATATTTTATGAGCGCAGGAGCACCCCTATGGGCGATAACCCCATGCTGAAATTTGTCGGAACCGGACAAAATTATCCGGATAAACGCGGTGCTGATGAACGTGCGCTGGATTTTGGCGAAATCAGCAATAGCTTCCTGCTGGAAAAAGCCGAAGAACAGGCCGCGCGCTGCTCGCAATGTGGCGTACCCTATTGCTCGACCCATTGCCCGCTGCACAATCATATTCCGGACTGGCTGCGCCTGACCGCGGAGGGCCGCTTGCGCGAGGCCTATGAGCTGTCCAACGCCACCTCGACCATGCCGGAAATTTGCGGCCGCATCTGCCCGCAGGATCGCTTGTGCGAAGGCAATTGCGTCATTGAGTTTTCCGGCCATGGTTCGGTTACCATTGGCAGCGTAGAGAAATATATCACTGACACCGCCTGGAAAGAGGGCTGGGTGGAACCGCTGGTTGCTGGCAAGCCAACGGGGCAATCGGTCGGTGTCATCGGCGCTGGCCCTGCCGGGTTGACGACAGCGGAATATCTGCGCGCTGCGGGGCATGAAGTGCACGTCTATGATCGCCATGACCGTGCCGGTGGGTTGCTGACCTATGGTATTCCCGGTTTCAAGCTGGAGAAGGATGTCGTCATGCGTCGCGTCCAGCGCCTCAAGGATGGCGGCATCGTCTTTCATGAGAGTTTCGAGGTTGGCAAGGACGCCACGCTGGAGGAACTGCGGCAGAAGCATGACGCGATCCTGATTGCGACGGGTGTGTATAAAGCGCGCGAGATCAAGGCTCCGGGCGTAGGCACTGGCGGTATCGTCAAGGCACTGGATTATCTCACGGCGTCCAACAAGGCGAATTTTGGTGATGCGGTGCCAGAACATGACGATGGCAGCCTGCTGGCCAAAGACAAGCATGTCGTCGTTATTGGCGGGGGTGACACGGCTATGGACTGTGTGCGCACGGCTATTCGTCAGGGTGCCAGATCCGTGAAATGTCTCTATCGCCGTGACCGGGAGAATATGCCGGGCTCACAGCGCGAAGTCGCCAATGCCGAGGAAGAGGGCGTCGAATTCGTCTGGCTTTCCGCGCCGGTGGCTTTTGAGGGCACGGAACAGGTGACGGCGGTGAAGGCAACGAAAATGCGCCTTGGGCAGCCCGATGCTTCGGGACGTCGTTCGCCAGAGCCGGAGGCGGGCAGTGAGTTCACGCTGGAGGCGAATCTTGTGATCAAGGCGCTGGGCTTTGAACCGGAAGAACTGCCCAAAATGTTTGGTGCGGAAGACCTCACCGTCACCCGTTGGGGTACACTGCGCGTTGATCATCGCACGATGATGACCAGCGTGGACGGCGTATTTGCAGCCGGAGACATTGTGCGTGGCGCCTCGCTGGTCGTCTGGGCGATCCGCGATGGCCGTGATGTTACCGAACATATGCACAGCTATCTGAAAGCGAAAGCGGCGGCGAAGTCGGGGGGCAAGGCCAAGGGCAAGGAAAGGGTCGCTGCGTGAGAATGCAATCTGCATTTGCTGCACTTGCTCTAGTGTTGCTCCCTCAACCGGCATGGGCTGCTGAGAAAACAGAAGATACATATGCCGCAGCAACGGCTTTGGTCGAGAAGCTCCAGTTTGAACGGGTTCTCGACAATGCGTTTGTTGGCCTGAAAGATATGTTCGCTGCCAATGCCATTGCGGGTATGCTGCGCGATGACAAGGATGGCAGCATGGCGCAGATGTTTACTGTCATTCCCGGTGGGCGTGATCGCTTTGCCGAAATATTGGGAGATGAATTTCTGCATTCGCTGCGCAGGCAATATCCTGGTTTCAAAGCCGATGCGGCGCAACAATATACCCAAATTTTCTCGCTGGACGAACTGGACGAGCTGAATATCTTTTTCAGTACCGGTGTTGGTGAAAAGTGGCTGGCGAATTCTCCCAAGGTGGAAAGAGCCATGAAGCTGTGGGGCCAGAAGGCTGGAATGAAAGCCGGTCTAGAGGCGTTGACCGCCACTATACAGCGGATCGAATCTGGACAAAATGATAAGGAAGTGTCGCAATGACGGAAGACCGGATGCGCAAGATGGAAGCTGAACGCGAACGTATCGCCCGTGAAGGCATGTATCGCCCGGAATTTGAAGGGGACGCTTGCGGTGTTGGCCTTGTTGCCGCGACGGATGGCAAGGCCTCTCGCCGGGTTGTGGTTTCGGCGATTGATGCGCTGAAGGCTGTTTGGCATCGTGGGGCTGTCGATGCCGATGGCAAAACCGGCGATGGCGCGGGACTGCATGTTGACCTGCCGGTACGCTTCTTTGATGATGCGATTGCGGCTTCTGGCCACAAGCCGCTGCCCAACCGTCTGGCTGTTGGCATGATATTCCTGCCACGCACGGACCTTTCCGCTCAGGAAACCTGCCGGACGATTGTTGAGAGCGAGATTATCGCTGCGGGCTACACCATTTATGGCTGGCGCCAGGTGCCGGTCGATGTGTCAGTCATCGGCACCAAGGCGCAGACGACGCGCCCGGAGATCGAGCAGATCATGATCGCCGGGCCGATGCCCGAAGAACAGGATATGGCCGAGTTCGAAAAGGAACTGTATCTGGTACGTCGTCGTATCGAGAAAAAAGTTGTCGCGGCACAGGTGCAGGATTTTTATATCTGTTCATTGTCCTGTCGCTCAATTATCTACAAGGGACTGTTCCTGGCCGAGAGCCTGTCGGTTTTCTATCCCGATCTGTGTGATGAGCGCTTTGAGAGCCGCGTCGCGATTTTCCACCAGCGCTATTCAACCAACACCTTCCCGCAATGGTGGTTGGCGCAACCTTTCCGCACGCTGGCGCATAATGGTGAGATCAACACGGTTCGCGGCAATAAGAACTGGATGAAAAGCCATGAAATCAAGATGGCATCACTCGCATTTGGCGCACGGTCTGAAGATATAAAACCGGTCATTCCTGCTGGCGCGTCGGATACAGCGGCGCTCGATGCCGTGTTTGAAGCGATTTGCCGCGCGGGGCGTGATGCGCCAACCGCCAAGCTGATGCTGGTACCCGAAGCATGGCAACATGGTGACGACGTTCCACAGCCCCACAAGGATATGTACACCTATCTCGCTTCTGTGATGGAGCCGTGGGATGGCCCGGCCGCGCTCGCCATGACCGATGGCCGCTGGGTGGTTGCCGGTGTGGACCGTAATGCGCTGCGTCCACTGCGCTATACGCAGACGTCGGACAATTTGCTTATTGTCGGTTCGGAAACCGGCATGGTTGTCGTACCGGAATCCACAGTTATCAAAAAAGGTCGCATGGGGCCGGGCGAAATGCTGGCAGTCGATCTGCGTGAAGGCGAAATATATCTCGATCGTGAAATCAAGGACCGTATTGCTGCCGAGCGTCCATATGCGGAGCTGGTCAAGGGCTTTCAGGTCATTGATGATCTTCCCGCCGCAACGGCCGATGCGCGCCCGGCATATGATCGTGCGGAGCTGACCCGCCGTCAGATTGCGGCAAACATGTCGATGGAAGATATGGAGCTGCTCCTTAGCCCTATGGTGGAGGATGCCAAGGAAGCCATAGGATCGATGGGCGATGACGCGCCACTTGCCGTCATTTCTGATAAGCCGCGCCTCATCAGCCACTTCTTCCGACAGAATTTCAGTCAGGTCACAAACCCGCCGATTGACAGCTTGCGTGAGCGGCATGTGATGAGCCTGCGTACGAGATTCTCCAATTTTGCCAATATATTGGAAGAGGGCTCCCAGAACGCGAACGTGCTTGTGCTCGATTCACCGGTGCTGACCTGTGCTGACTGGAGCCGGTTGAAATCCTATTTCGGCAAGGCTGTTGCCGAGATCGATTGTACCTATCCCGCCGACAGTGGCCAGGAAGGCTTGCGGGCGGTTATTGCACGTATTCGCGATGAGGCCGAGCAAGCTGTGCGTGCTGGTCAGAGCGAGCTGTTTCTGACCGACGAGAATATTGGCTCTGACCGGATTGGCATTGCCATGGTTCTCGCTACTGCGGCGGTGCATACGCATCTCGTGCGCAAGGGACTGCGCTCTTATGCTTCGGTCAACGTCCGCTCTGCGGAATGTCTCGACACACATTATTTTGCGGTATTGATCGGCGTTGGGGCGACCACGGTAAACGCCTATCTCACTGAGGCGTCCATCATGGACCGCCATGGCCGTGGTCTGTTTGGCGATATGGATATCGACACATGTGTCGCGCGCTATCGTACGGCGATTGATGAAGGCTTGCTCAAGATTATTTCGAAAATGGGTATCGCAGTTATCAGCAGCTATCGTGGCGGCTATAATTTCGAGGCCGTGGGCCTTTCGCGCGCGCTGGTCAATGATCTGTTCCCGGGCATGCCGACCAAAATTTCGGGCGAGGGCTACGCGTCATTACATTATAGCGCAACACTCAAGCACAGTGCTGCGTTTGACAAAGCCATTACCCGGCTTCCTATCGGCGGCTTTTATCGTCAGCGTGATGGTGGTGAGGTGCATGCGTTCAACGCGCAGCTCATGCACTTGTTGCAGACCTCAGTGGCGACGGACAGCTATTCGACCTATCTGCAATTTGCGCGCGGTGTGCGCGATGTGCCGCCTGTCTATTTGCGAGATTTGCTTGAATTCAACTATGCTGCCGAGCCGGTGGCGATTGATGAGGTTGAAGCGATCACCGAGATTCGCAAGCGTTTCGTAACGCCGGGCATGTCGCTGGGGGCGTTGTCGCCTGAAGCGCATGAAACACTGGCCATTGCGATGAACCGGATTGGCGCAAAGGCGGTGTCGGGTGAGGGCGGTGAGGACAAGATCCGCTACAAGCCTTATGCCAATGGTGACAATGCCAATTCCCCGATCAAGCAGGTGGCTTCTGGCCGTTTTGGCGTGACAGCGGAATATCTTGGTGCATGTGAAGAGGTTGAGATCAAGGTGGCCCAGGGCGCGAAGCCCGGCGAAGGCGGCCAGCTTCCCGGTTTCAAGGTGACCGAGTTTATCGCACGCTTGCGGCATTCCACGCCGGGCGTGACGTTGATTTCGCCACCACCACATCATGACATTTACTCGATCGAGGATCTGGCCCAACTCATTTATGACCTGAAACAGATCAACCCGCGGGCGCGCGTGTGCGTCAAGCTCGTCAGCCAGGCCGGTATCGGCACGGTGGCAGCGGGCGTTGCCAAAGCACATGCCGATGTGATCCTTGTGGCCGGCAATGTCGGTGGCACGGGGGCCAGCCCGCAGACCAGCGTGAAATTTGCCGGTACGCCATGGGAAATGGGACTGTCCGAAACCAATCAGGTTCTCACGCTCAACCATTTGCGCCATCGCGTCAAATTACGCACCGATGGCGGCCTCAAGACGGGCCGGGATATTGTCATTGCGGCGATCCTTGGTGCTGAAGAATTTGGTATTGGCACGCTCGCGCTGGTTGCTATGGGGTGTATCATGGTGCGTCAGTGCCATTCGAACACATGTCCGGTTGGCGTCTGTGTGCAGGACGAGCGTCTGCGCGCCAAGTTCACCGGGACACCAGAGAAGGTCATCAATCTCATGACCTTCATTGCTGAAGAAGTGCGCGAAATATTGGCGCGTCTGGGTGTTCGCAGTCTTGATGAGGTTGTTGGGCGTACGGAATTGCTCAAGCAGGTCAGCCGTGGTGCGGATCATCTCGATGATCTTGATCTCAATCCGATCCTCGCCAAGGTCGATGCGCCTGATGACCAGCGTCGTTTCAATCTCAGGACGCACCGTAATGAGGTGCCTGACAGCCTTGATGCGCAAATTATCACCGATGCCAACGCGGTGTTTGAGCGTGGTGAGAAAATGCAGCTCACCTATACGGTTCGTAATACGCATCGCGCCGTGGGAACCCGTTTTTCGGCCCGTATCACTGAGAAATTCGGCATGTCTACTCTCGCCGATGGCCATGTGCATATTCGTTTGCGTGGTAGCGCGGGACAGTCGCTCGGTGCCTTCCTATGCAAAGGGGTGACGCTGGAAGTCTTTGGCGATTCCAATGATTATGTCGGCAAAGGGCTTTCTGGTGGCATTATTGCGGTGCGCCCGATGGTCAGTTCGCCGCTTGAAAGCCAGCACAATACCATCATCGGCAATACAGTGCTCTATGGTGCTACCAGTGGCAAGCTGTTCGCCGCGGGTCAGGCCGGTGAGCGCTTTGCAGTGCGTAACTCCGGGGCGCAGGTCGTGGTCGAGGGGTGTGGCGCCAATGGGTGTGAATATATGACCGGCGGTACGGCTGTCATATTGGGCAA
>Ga0070727_10005633_pt1 | contig 10160 bp, 1 predicted proteins | sample tdAd472_FD_66722 | JGI IMG/M metagenome (GOLD analysis project Ga0070727, IMG submission 66722) | Marine sediment microbial communities from the Atlantic coast under amendment with organic carbon and nitrate - tdAd47.2 | ecosystem: Environmental > Aquatic > Marine > Coastal > Sediment | place...
CTCGTCCCGTCAACATCGAGCGCGAACGCAAGGCCCGACATCGGGTCGCCGTCGACGGTCACCTGCACAGTCAGCTCGACCGCGCCGTCCTCGGTGGACGAGAACGCCGAAGCGAACTCGATGTCGTCGTCGCAGCTGAGGACCGCCGCGTGGTCGGCCTCGCGAATCAGCGCGTGCGCGCGGCGCTCGAGGTCCGCGTTGTTCGTCCGCACCCGGTGCACGCCGTACGTGAGCTTCCAGATCGCAATCTGCAGCGCGGCCGCAGACGCGTTGTCGTGGGCCGGCCGGTTCTCGACGAGCCAGCTGATCTCGGTCCACGGCGACTCGTTCGGCATCGCCTGCAGCTCGGCCTTGTACCGCTGGCCGCGCACGGTCCAGTGGGCGAGGTCGATGCAGTACGCCGCGTTCTCGAGCCCGTCGATCGTGAGGTTCATCTCACCGGCGTAGACCCAGCGCGACCAGTGGCCGACCCAGTTCACACGCACGGTCTCGCGAAAGTTCATGCCGTTGTAGGTGACCCAGAGCGGGTCGGCCGAAGCGGACGCGGGCACGATGAACGCGCACGCCAGCAGAGCGAGGAGGATGCGACGCATCGGGGGCTCCATGCGGAAGAGGGATTCGCCATGTACGGAGAGAATTCCCCACTAGTGTAAGACGCGAGTTCTCAAACGAAAAGAACGACGTACGGGTCGACGCCCATCGACGTGAATGCCGATGGGCGCTCGATCCTCGTGGTTGCTGGCCCCACACGTGCGACGGTGTGCCGCGCCGCGTTACGGGGCAGCGATCTTTTCGTCATCCCCGCGGGTTACGCACCGGGGGACATGCGTCGCCGACGCCACGCCAGCGCTCCGACGAGCACCAACCATCCGAGGCCCGCTGCATCGGTACGCGCTGCGGCGCACCCGCCGCCTCCGCCACTGCCACCACCGCGGACCGGCTCCGACGCCGCCTGCGCCGCCTCGCAGTCCGCGAGGCTCGCGACCTCGATGCAGTCCCCGTTCGCGAGACAGCACACGACCGCCGTCGTGTCCGGCGCGCCGGCGTCCGCGCCGCCGGTGTCGGTCGTGCCCGCGTCCGGCCCGCCACCGCACGGCATGTCCGGGCAGTACGTATTCGGCACGAAGACCCCGCCCGCGCCGGTGCACTCGGCCTCGATCGGCACGTAGGCGCACGCGGTGTCGAAGCAGCACGACCCATCGGGCGAGACAGCGCCACAGGCGACGTCGCTGCACGCGGTGTCGGCGGTGAAGGTGCCGCCGGCGCCGACGCACTCCGTCATCACCACCTCGTTCGTGCACGTGCCGTCGATGCAGCATGCGCCGAACGGATCGGACGCCCCGCACACCGTGTCGGCGCACGCGGCGTCGGCGGTGAACGTGCCTCCGGCGCCGACGCACTCGTCGACGAAGACGTCGTCGGTGCAGGTGTCGTCGATGCAGCAGGCGCCGAAGGTCGGCGTCGCCTCGCAGAACCCCGGGTCGTCGCACGAGGCGCCTTCGCCGAACGTGCCGTCGCCCGCGATGCAGTTGTCTTCGGGCATGTCGTCGAGGCACAGCTCGCCGTCCTTCAAGCAGCACGCGCCGATCGGCGTCGGATCGCAGTACCGGATGGCCTCGCACGTCTGCCCGGGCTGCCATGTCCCGACGCGCCGCCGGCACGTGTTCAGCGTGACATTCTCGAGGCACCCGGCGTCGGTGCAGCACGCGCCGAGCTCGGCCGTGGCGCCGCCAGCACCGCAGGGGCCGAAGAGCAGGGCGTCGTCGGCGCTGGCAACCGGATCGCCGCCGAAGCGGACTTCGCGTCCGTCGCCCACACCGCCGCCATCCGTGTCGAGCACCGACGGGTCCGAGCCGATCGACGCTTCGGCGGCGTCCGGCAGTCCGTCGCCGTCGCCGTCCGCGGCGCTGTCGTCGGACGCGTCGCGGGCGTTCAGGCCGGCCAGCACCTCGAACCCATCGACGAGCCCGCCGCCATCCGTGTCGGCCCGCGTCGGGTCGGTGTTCAGCGACGGCGCGAGTTCTGCACCGTCGCCGAGCCCGTCGTTGTCGGTGTCGGCCCGCGTCGGATCGGTGTCCCACGCTGGCTCGTCGCCGTCGGCGATGCCGTCGCCGTCGGTGTCCACAACGGTCGGGTCCGTGCGCGCGATGACCTCTTCGTCGTCTCGAAGCCCGTCGCCGTCGCTGTCCACGTCGAGCGGGTCCATCCCGCGCGCCGTCTCGACCGCGTTCGCGATGCCGTCTCCGTCGGTGTCCACGGCGGGGGCGCCGCTGGCGTCATCCAGCGGGTCGAGCCCGTTGAACACCTCCAGCCCATCGAGCCAGCCGTCGCAGTCCGTGTCGGGGTCGAGCGGGTCCGTGCCGAGCGAGACCTCGTCGCCGTCGGTCACGCCGTCGCCATCGGCGTCGATCGACGTCGGGTCGAGGCCGTGGGTGAACTCGAAGCCGTCGGGCAGGCAGTCCCCGTCGGAGTCGAACGCCAGCGGGTCCGCGCCCACGAGCAGCTCGGCCCCGTCCAGGAGCCCGTCGCCGTCGGTGTCCGCGACCGCCGGGTTCGTGCCGATCGTGGCCTCGGCCGCGGCGGTGAGCCCGTCGCCGTCGGTGTCGACGACGACCGTGGCGACGAGCGGATCCGTGCCCGACGCCACCTCGACGCCGTCCGGGGTGCCGTCGCCGTCGGTGTCCGGGTCGAATGGATCGCATCCCAGCGGCCCCTCGTCACCGTCGAGCAGCCCGTCGTCGTCGGCGTCCGGGTCCGTCGGATCGAGCCCGAGGGGCGGCTCCGCCACGTCGGCGAGGCCATCGCCGTCGGTATCCGCGTTCAGCGGGTCGGTGCCGCGCAGGATCTCCACGCCGTCCCACACGCCGTCCACGTCCGAGTCCGGCGCGGTGGGGTTGGTGCCGATGACCGACTCGGCGCCGTCGGCGAGACCGTCGGTGTCGACGTCGGCGATCGCGGCGTCGTCCGCGGCGGTGAACGGGTCGGTCTGGTTCAGCACCTCGAACCCGTCGGGCACGCCACCTCCGTCCGTGTCGGCGACCCCGGGGTTCGTGCCGATGAGCAGCTCGTCGGCATCGGTCAGCCCGTCGCCATCGTAGTCGTCGCCGAACGAGGTCACGCACAGCTCTGCGGTGACGCACTCGCCGTCGGTGCAGGTCGTGCACCACGGACCCACACAGCCACTGACCGGGCCGCCCGCGCCGCCGCCGGATCCCGAACCTCCGCCGCTGCCGCTGCCTCCGCCGCCGCTGCCTCCGCCGCCGCTCGATCCGCCGCCGCCCCAGGTGCACGCCCCGGGTTCGCAGGTGCCGCCGAGTTCGAACGCGCCGAAGCAGGCCGACTCGACGACCTCCACACAGGTTCCATTGGGCTGACAGCACGCGCCGGTCGGGCCTTCGTACCCGCAGACCCCGATCGTGCCGCAGGTCGCTCCGGCGTCGAACGCGCCGGCGCAGGCGTCTGACGTGGTGTTCACGCAGCCCGACGCGGTGCAGCACGCGCCAGCGACCGGCGCCTCGCACCAGTCCCGGTCCTCGCAGGTAAGCCCTGCGTTCCAGGCGCCCCCGTTGGTCAGGCACGCCGCCTCGGTCGTGGACGGGAAGCACGTGCCGTACGCGCAACACGAGCCATGCGGCACGCTCGTCGGCTCGAGCTGGCAGGTGCTCGAGCATCCGGTGGTGCCCGGGATCCCCGGGTCGCACTCCTCGACGTAGTTCAGGCCGACGCACACCGGGTCGTCGTTCGCCGGCGATCCCGGCGTACCGACGTCGTCGCAGTGGTGCGCGGCGTACTGGGCCGTGCCCGGCTCGGCGGGGGCCACGATCGTGTGCGGATCGGACTGCACGACGCCGTCGCCGCAGCACTGCTCGACTTCACCGTCGAGCACGACGTCGACGAACGGGCACTGGTCGAACTCGATGCGGTTGCGCCAGTCGGACCGGACGCGCGTGCAGTACCCCTGATCGCCGCAGGTGTAGCCCTCGTCGCTGTCGCAATCGGCGTCGGTCACGCATTCGCAGCCGATGTTCTGGATCTGGTAGTAGTTCGCGTTGAAGCACTGCTCGACCTCGGCCAGCAGATCTTCGCCGAACGGGTGCGAAAGCTGGATGGGGAATCCGACGTTGATCGTCGGGTAGAGCCACTGCGGCAGCAGCCACTCCGGCGAGTAGTCGACGACGAAGCCGGCACCGGCCGGGAAGTTCATCATCGCTTCGAGGTCGAGATTGACCTGTGTGCCGCCCCACGGTGCGGGCGTCGCGACGAGCGGCCCGCCGAACACCGCCGAGCGGTAGAGGTCGACGAATCCACCCGGGTAGTGCGACCCGTCGAGGCATCCCCACGTCTGCATGAGCGTGATGGCCACGTCGGTGCACGGGAAGCTAACGATCGCGCCGGTGTCCGGGTCTTCGTACCGGCAGTCGGCGGTGCCCAGCGGCCCCGGATCGATCAGCATGCCCGTGTCGGGATCGATCTCGGGGTTGAGGTCGGCGAGCCAGTCCATCGCGGGCTGGCCGTCGATGCACGGGTAGTTCTCGGCGTAGAGCGTAAACCCGATGTCGACGCCCCAGTAGTACGTGTCGAGCAGCCCGTCGGCGTAGCTCTCGGGGCTCGGTGCGTCCGGGCTCTCGACGTGCTCTCGCATGTCGTCGGTGCACCAGTCGACGAAGGTCTCGACGTCGCCTGCGTTGCCGAGTGCGTAGTCGGACGGGTCGGTCTCGCTCGGGATCGGCGGCCACGGGTTCTCGGGGTATCGGCACACTCCGCCGTTGTCGCAGTTGCGGCCCGGCGCGACCCCGTCGGTGCCGAGCTCGTCGAGGAACCTCAGGGTCTGCGACCGCGGGAACCGGTTCGTCACCGGGTGCGCACCGACGTCGGCGGAGCACATCGCGTCGTAGCGTGCTTCGAGCCCCGGCTGGTACCAGCCCTTCCACGTCGAGCCGAGGTCCCACGACTCGCTGATCGACCAGTCGAAGATGCGCTTCTCGCGCCCGAAGAGCTTGAAGAAGGCGCGCACGCCGGCCGAGAAGTTGAGGATGAGGACGGCCTGCACCTCGCTCATCGCGTAGGTCGTGACCGCGTTGCGCGGCGCGCTCGTCTGCTCGAACGCCCACGCCATCTGCTCGGCGTAGGGCACGTCGTACTCGAGCACGCACGCGCCGGCCTCGCAGATCGTGGCGCCCGGGCAGTCCGCATCGCCGGTGCACCGCAGGGCGCACGCGCCGTCGAGGCAGTCGCGCCCGGACTCGCAGTACCCACTGGCCGAGCACGCGCACGACACGAGGTCGCCGGTGCCGTCGACGCACTGGCCGGCGTCGGGGTCGCAGACCTGGCCGGCGCCGGGGCAGTCGCCGTCGTCGTCGCACAGGCACGCGGACGTGTAGCCCTGCGTCAGCGGGTGGCAGCCGGCGCCCTCCCAGCCGACGACCTCGTAGTCGGTGTCGTCGATGCAGGCGTACGGCGTGAACGTGTTCTGCGCGCCGGCTTCGCCCTCGGACTCCGGCGGCGGCTCGTACGCCGGGTCGTTGCAGTGCACCGTGCCGGGTCCGTCGAGGGTGCCGTCGCCATCGACGTCGCCATCGACGATGCCGCAGACGACGTACTCGTCGGGCGGGCTGGACCATACGCTGAGGCCGCCCATGGTGACGAAGCTGTCACCGGGCGCCGGCGGGCGGTGCGTGCCGGCGTACATCGCAGGGCCGGTGGGATCGACGCCGTCGCCCCAGCAGTCGATCGCCGAGCCGTTGGCGCGCAGCGCACAGAACGAGCACTCGCCGGTCTTCGTGATGTCGACGTACGGGCCGGACGTCGGCGCGCGGCGCTGGATCTCGGGGTTGCAGAACGAGTCTTCGCGAAGCCGCTCGTTGAACTGCCCACAGACGATGGTCCCGCGCGACTCCAGGCCGCAGGCGACGGTGCCCGCGACGGCGAGATCGACGTAGAACTTGCCCGACGCGAGCGGCGTGAACGGGTTGTTCGCCCGCAGGAACCCGAGCAGCCCGCTGCCGGTGGTGGGGATGAGGCCCCAGCCGGCTTCGGTGGGCGCGGCGGCGCACCACATCGGGCCCTCGCCGGGCGCCGCGCCAGGCTGGCCGGCCGCGAGCCCGCACAGCCCCGTCGAGTCGTAGTCGATGGCGAAGTAGGTGTAGTCCGGCGTGGAGACGTCGCAGGCGAATCCGGTGCCGTCCCCCGGGTAGCTGCCGCTTGCGATCGAGTCGCGGCACGACAGGAACTGGGTGAGGAAGTGCGCCATGCACGGCTCGGGATCGACCGCGGTGCCGGGCGTCGTCGCTGCGAGACCGCCGCCGGGGAAGGGCGTCGGGCAGCCGTCCGCGAGCACGCGGAACCGGTTCGTGTCGTCGAGCCCGATGACGGCGTGGCGGTCGTTCGACGTCGTCGCCCAGTCGCTGTCGCTTCCGCAGAACACGTCCGAGAGGCCGCAGAGCATCGACGAGCCGAACACGTCGTTGGTGCCGTCCAGCGAGACGGTGCTGCACAGGCCGGTGTCGCACTCGATGTGCACGAGGTCGTCGGTCACGGGGGCCGCCGTCCACGTCGGCGTGCCGCCGCCGGGCGTCCAGCAGTCGAGCTCGCCGGCGCCGCGCAGGGCACACACCTCGTCGCCGATGTCGATCGCGAAGTAGTCGCCACGCTCGACCGGAGGCGCGCCACTCGTCCACGGGTCGCACTCCGCGAGGGTCACGTCGTGCGTGACGGTGCCGTCGGGCGCGGTGCACGAGCCGTGCTGCACACAGGCAGACAGGGTGCCGAAGCCGGTCGCGGCGGTGGTCAGATCTGCGGCGGGGCAGACCGCCTCGTCATCGCAGGACGCGTCGGGCGACCAGGACGTCTCGAGGTCGACGATCTGCGATCCGGCGACGGACGACATGGCGGCCTCGACGAACCCGGCCAACGGCTCGGGGACCCAGCCGCCATCGAGCAGGTCGTAGGCGTTGTCGAGCCCGCCCTCGTAGCCTTCGAGCAGGGCGCACGTCTCTTCTGTCATGCCCGTCCAGTCGTCGATGCAGGCGACGGACGTCTCGTCGATGAAGCGGAACCGCCCGGTCGCGATGATCGTCGGGTCGTTCGTCTCGGGGCGTCGGACGGTCAGCGACACGCAGCACGACGCGCCTTCGCTCGTCGGTCCGCACGCGTACGTCTGCTCGGGGTCGCCGCCCTCGGCGACGTTCGTGCACCCGGACGTACCGTACGCCTGCACGATCGGGTCGCAAGGCGCCTCCTGCGGCGGGTTGGACCGGGTGAGCTGGTCCACGACGTACGCGTTCGTGTCGAGCAGTCCGCCGTGGCCGCCGACGCTCAACTCGACCGACAGACCGAGGGACACGTACGCCTCGAAACGCAGCGCCCAGAGCTTGAACCCGAGGGACGCGAGGGCGCCGATCTCGGGCAGGATGAAGACGGACGTGCCGTCGTCCTGGCTGACGTCCGCCCCCTGCATCGGCTGGTAGTCGCGCTCGAAGTCGTCGAGGGCGATCTGGTCGACCGCGCCCAGGTTGGCGTTGACCTGGTCGCGCAACCGGTCGCGGAACCAGTTCGTCCGGTGCATCCATCGGATGCCCGCCGCGAAGTCGAAGTAGAGCGATACGTCGAGGATGCCGGGCACGATGACGATCGGCGGCAGGACGACCTCGGGCGGGTCGATCTGGAACCCGAGGTTCAGCCCGAGGGACGCGACGGCGCTGCTGGCGCCCTCCCACTCGGGGCCCTCGCGGTCGAGGGTGTCGTACAGGTCCGCGCGCGGCCAGAGCACGGACGCGCCGGCGGCATCCCGGGCGGGGTAGAGGTCGCGCACGAGGAACCCGCCCACGGCCGGCGGCAGCAGGCTCTCGTCGACGATGTCGAAGACGTCCATCCGCGCGACGCTGGTCGGATCGATCGGCCCCGAGATCGGGATGCCGAACGGTCGGTTCACGTCCCACAGCTTGAAGCCGTCGATCATGAGGTTGGCCTGAATGCCCGGCACGAGGCTCAGGTCGTGGCCAAACGCGCTCACCGCGAAGCCGCCACTGCGGAACTGGGCGCGCTTGTCGGCGGCCAGGTTGTGCGCAGTGTACCAGGCGCCGAGGGACACCTCGCCGTCGGCGAGGTCGAGCATCGAGGCGTACGCGCCGTGGCCCGCGTACCCGACGCACATGTGCAGGTCCGGCCGCAGCTCGTCGTACGCGCCGATGTGGTAGCCCTCCGAGAAGTGGTCGAGCACGGCGAACCCATCCGACAAGATGCCGAGGACGGTCGAGATGACCTCGGCGACGTCCCCGAGCACTTCAGCGGCGCCGCCAAGGGACGTGTCGAGGTAGCTCGCGAGGTTGTCGTTCACCCACGCGCGCATCTCGTCGAGCACGCCGGCGTACTCGAGGGCGAAGAGCGCAGCGGACACGCCCCCCGCGACCGCCGCTTCGGGGGAGTCGAGGAAGTCGGACGGCGACCACCAGAAGTCGTTCTGGTCTGCCGCGCCGCAGAAATCGAAGCACTCGGCGCGGTACCCGCGCAGGTAGCACTCGTCGAGGGCGTCGCCGATGATGTCGTCGACGATGGTGTCGAACTCGTCGCGGAAGTAGTCGATCGCGGCGCTGTCGACGCCGGTGATGCGAGCGACGAGCCGGTCGACGACCGCCTGCCCCTCGTCGAGGATCCCCTGCAGCTCGCCCATGATCGTGTTGCGCAGCCCATCGGCGAACGCCTGCACGAAGTCGCCCGCCGTGAAGCCGCTGCCGGACAGGTAGTTCGCCGAGTCCTGCAGGGTCTCGAGGCACAGGCCGAGGTTCGTGCCGGACAGCTCTGTCTCGAAGTGGGCGAGGGCGGCGAGGGCGGCGGCTTCGAGGGTGGCGCCGGGGTTGGCGAGGTCGGCGGTGATGGCGGCGATCCCGCCTTCGAGGTCGGTGCGCAGGATCGGCAGCGCGGTCTCGACCGTCTCGACGAGCCCGCCCGGGCCTGCGATCGTCTCGACGATGAGCGCCCAGTCGACCTGCAGGAGGTCTTCGAGGCGCTCGACGCCGCCGAACTGCTGGATGATCGTCTCGACCTGAGCGCGCAGGGTCGGCACGGCCGCGACGAGCCCGGTGGTCGAGTCGACGACGGCCTGGATCAGGGCGATCTCGTCGCCGAAGTGGTCGTGCTCGAGAAAGTGCAGCGTGCTGTCGACGGCGTCGTGCAGGTCGTCGATCGTCGCGGTCGTCCCCGAGCCGATCGACGCGAGGTCGGCGGCTACGTCGACGCAGGCGTCGATGCCCGGCTCGCTGAGGCCGGTGTCCAGCTCGTCGATCGTCGTCTCAAGGATGAGCCGGATCGCGGCCTCGAGTCCGACACCGAGGGGCGAGTCGTACCACGGCCGGTCGACCGGGCTCGGCGCGACCGTGAACATCGTCGACCAGTAGTTGAACCGCCCGACGAGGTAGTCGCGGTACCCGAGGATGTCGGCCCGGGTCGCCTCGAGCTGGGTGTCGAGGAACCCGCGCAGCAGGTTGGGGAAGTAGTCGCTCTGGCCGAGCTGCGCGATGACGTCCCGGGCGTTCTCGAGGGTGTCTTCGACGCTGCACGCGCCGTTGTTCAGGCACACGCAGTGGCCGCTCACCTGCGGCAGCGCGGCGCCGAGCCCCCAGTCGAAGAGCCCGCTCTGCGTCGTCTCGCGCGCTTCGCCGATGCGGGTCGTGAGGGTGTTCACCGACGTCAGGAGGAAGCGCAGCGAGCTCTCGAGCGTCGTGTTGTGCGAGATGTTGCGATAGTCGGGCAACGCGCGAGACGGCACGGGCGTGGGCGACCAGTCGCCGACCGTCTCTTCGCCGATGATCGTGAAGAAGAACGCGTTCGGGTCCCGAGGCACGACCGTGGCGCCGCTGTAGTGGGCGTGGTCGATCGCGCTCATCAGCGGGCGCGGGGAGGCCGAGAGCGGCAGCCCGGTCTCGATGTCCTCGTCGGTGCAGACCTCACCGTCCTCGTCGGCATAGAAGAGCGCGGCTTCCGCCGTCCCGCTGGAGGTCGTCGACGGGGGCGGAGCGATCGTCTCGTCGAGGTCGTCGGCGCAACCTGCGAAGGGTGTGGATCAGCTGATGAGCGCGTGAGTCCGATGCCCCTGTAGAAGGGGCTGTTTTTGGGCAGAGCCGTCGGGTAGAAGTCGGGGTTACCACACTCACCGTCTCCCCCCG
>Ga0070727_10005644_pt1 | contig 10141 bp, 9 predicted proteins | sample tdAd472_FD_66722 | JGI IMG/M metagenome (GOLD analysis project Ga0070727, IMG submission 66722) | Marine sediment microbial communities from the Atlantic coast under amendment with organic carbon and nitrate - tdAd47.2 | ecosystem: Environmental > Aquatic > Marine > Coastal > Sediment | place...
AGCTCTCGAAGGGGAGCAACGAGACACATATTCACTCACCTCTGTCGTTGAGAACGTTGACCGTCTATATGGTAACAAAAAAGATCTAATATTGATGGACAACAACGTAGTCGCTTCTCCACGTTTCAAGGAAATCGTGGCTGAGATTGTTGATCTGGGTTTTGAACGGGGCGCCACACTCAAGCGTGGTAGAGTTCCTGTACAGCGACGTGTAGACTTTAATCAAGGGGTAGACGCTCGGATCTTGTGCAAGGATCCAATGTATCTTCGCGAGCTTAGCCGGATTGCTATTAAACCGCTTCGTATCGCGTTCGATCACCTCGGTGTGAAAAAGCCTTACTCGCAAGCGATACGCTATGCGGCGGAGGCGGGTTTGCACGATCTCTCAAACTACATGCTCTACAATTTTCATGATTCCCCAGAAGATTTGTTCGAGAGAATGAGGCTGAATGTCGAGTTGAATGAAGAATTAAATATTCGGATTTTTTCTTTTCCGATGCGGTATCAGCCGGTCACGCGACCTGACAGAGGGCATGTCGGCGAGAAGTGGAATTCATACTACCTGCGATCAATGCAGATTGTTCTCCAGGCAACGCATGGGATCGTTAGCGGAGCTCCACAATTTTTCAAGACTGCATTTGGCGATACATACGAAGAATTTGAGCGAATCCTATCGCGGCCACACCATTTTATTTTCAATCGGTATTGGTACGATCAATACGGCGGTCGCGCTGAGCTTGATGAGTTCAAAGCCTTATACGTTACATTGACCGATTCGGAACGGGCGGAATTAATTGAATTTTTGTGTAGTCGGGACAAGAACCGATATGCGGACACGTTGAAGGACCTCCCAAAAGGTCGGCTTCGGGATGTTGGAAAGTTCTATGTGCCAATGAATAAAGCTGACGAAGTAAAGATATGGGAAGCTCAACGTCAGTTAAGAAAAGATGACCCAGACGCGTATCTTGTTCCCGATGACGAGTTAGTAGAAGATGCTGGATTGCACGACAAAGGATATGAGCCGCATTCCACATCGGTTCAAGCTGCAGAATAACAAAAACAAAGAGAAGATTGAGAACCAGTGGCTTCGTTGAACAAAGCGCATACACAGATATCCGAGATCGTTGTCGGGAAAGATATTCTCGAGCTACTTAGCAGTTCTATGTACGTGGACCCGCTCACGATTTTTCGCGAGTACATCCAGAATGCTGCAGATGCTATCGATGAGGCGGTTACAGTTGGGCATTTGGCCGGCCGTGATGATGGTCGCATTGAAATTTCTTTGGATCATATCACTCGGCGGGTACGAATAAGAGACAATGGTATTGGGGTGTCGGAGCACGATTTCGCCCGACTTTTGACCTCATTTGGTGCCAGCCACAAACGTGGCACGGAATCTAGAGGCTTTCGTGGTGTCGGTCGTTTGGCTGGCTTGGGCTACTGTCAGGAGCTGATCTTCCGCTCAAGGGCCTCGATGGAGGCTCCTGTTTTGGAGCTCGCTTGGGATTGTAAGCAGCTGAAGAAATTGCTCACTGATTCGTCGTATGAAGGCGGCTTGGCCGATATTGTTCGTGATGTGACGACCTTAAAAATGGTTGATGAGCCAGATGCGCCTGACAGCTTCTTTGATGTCGAGCTATTACGGCCTCGCCGCATCGGCAAGGATATCCTACTAAATGAGAGCGTGATTAGGGCTTACTTAGCGCAAGTAGCTCCGGTACCTTTTTCATCTGGTTTTACTTTCAAGGATGAAATCCAGTCCATTTTTGACCAATTAGATTTCGAACTGCCCGTTTATACGATAGTGATCAATGATGAGGAACCTATCTGCCGACCGTTCTCAGATAGTATTGAATATTCCGAATTAAAGCGCGGTCACCTTCAAGATGTCGAACCGGTAACTGTTTTTGCCCAAGAGGATGATAGAGGTTCTAAGCGGAAAGTTGCAGCCATTGGTTGGATTGCGCACCACGACTACCAAGGGGCTATTCCAACAGCAGCAGGCATCAAGGGGTTGCGTGCGCGGGTCGGAAATATTCAGATTGGCGAGGATCGATTATTTTTGGACGTTTTTCCCGAAGAGCGGTTCAATTCATGGACAGTCGGTGAGCTTCATATCATTGACAGGCGCATTTCACCAAATGGTCGGAGAGATGCGTTTGATCACAGCCCACAGCTTAAGAATTTGCACAGTCAGTTAGTGCCAGTCGGAGCGAAAATTGCTCGTTATTGCCGAAGTAGTTCGCAGGTCCGGAACCGGCTCAAGCAATTTGATATGGGTTCTCAAAAAGTCGAAGAGACATTCGATATTATTGAGCAAGGCGCTATACCGAAGAGGCGCCAGCAAGAATTAAAACGGGAGATAGGCGCGAAACTCCAGGAACTGAAGAGGGCGGCAGATTTCGACCTCCTACAAGGCAGATTAAGGGAAAGCCTTGCGGAGCGTATCTCTGAGTTGGAAGGCAAGTTTGAAAAGCTCACCGACCGGGCGATTGCCGAAAGTCCGATTGATGCGCTGCCGAGGCACAAACAGTCAGTTTATAAGGAAGTTTTTGATCTAATTTATGAGTGTTCTCAGAATCACACAGTAGCGAGAATTTTAATCGACAAAATGCTTGCTAGGCTGAAAACCGTCGGTGAGGCGAAGGAATATTAGAAGCCTCTCCCTGATTAGGGGGCTCTGCATTGATGGACATTGTCCAGAAGATCGCACACTTGGAAGAGCCCAAGTTTATTCGTCTTTTTAGGCATTCGCTGGGTTCAATTCCATATCGCCAACGAAGTCGCCCCGAAGCCATCAGCCTCTCTCACTCGGACTTTTTCATCACTCAAATTGATAGACATCTATGGCAAGGGGGAGAGCATGCGACTTGGGCATTTCAGATGGCCTACCTGCCGAAGTGTCTTTGGGGTGCATGTGACCTAAACGAGAAGTATCGGGATTTTTTGAATGGGGCAGTGACTGACTTGGCCTCAAACGCCGGAGTCCTTAAACGTCTTTTGACCGTCATCGATATGGCGGGACAACGTCGAGAGCCTAGGCCGAAACTCGATGGTTGCGACTACTACCTTTTTTCTAACATGTTAAATGGCGATGACGAGGAGAGAGCCTCTTCTTTTTCAAATTCCGCGCGCATATTGTTCGATCAGATACTCGGTGTCCCTGAAGTTGATCAGCCTAGATTTGGCATAGCCACGCCTGCAACGATTAGCGCTAATACTCCTATTGAATTTGAGAGCTTCGTCGAAAGCTTGCTGAACGAGCCAAGTAGCTATTACCTAATCGCCCGAGAAGGGGAGGTGGCAGTCGCGCCTGTCTCAGAGCGAGGAAGCTATGCCGCATCGAACTCTCTAAAATGCATTGACCCTCCAACAACAGCAGCGTGGACCACAATAACAGATACGCTGCCTTGCGATAAGTATGTGGATGCAAGATGTATTAGTGATTTTCTATCGCTAATAAGGCAGCCAAGAACGAAAGAAGCGGAAATCCAGCGGTTTCTGGAGGAAAATCCTGGCTTTTTCACGGCGTTGAACAACGAGTATTTTGAAATCCAACCCCATGTTTGTTTGTACGACCCTGACGAAGGACGATTGATTCCAGATTTTATAGCCCGATTGAATGAGCCTCATGTGTGGGATGTAATTGAGTTGAAACTTCCCGTTCATTCTAAAACCATAAACACGAGAAATGGGATGAAGCCATCGGCTGCAATGGCTCGCGGGATCGCAGAGCTTTTGAAGTACCGGGATTTTTTCGCATCAAAAGGTAATAGAAAGCGGGTTATGGAGAGGTTCGGAACTGCACCATATGAACCAGCGTTGGTCCTCGTGATTGGGAATGGCGAGGCTACCACAAAGTATCAATGGAAAAGCGTGCGCGCGGGGTTTCCCAAGGTTGATATTGTCACATATGACTATCTTTTGGAGTGGGCAAAATGTTGCCGAGCAAGCTTGAGGCCAGATATGAGTCCGGACTAATAGGTCTTTGTTCCGGAACTTTCGTTCTTTAGGCCTTCCTCACTGAGTTGGTTCGTCTGCCAAGCTAGTGACCGGAGGCTCACGCATGTCTGCTTATGTCGTTTTGCACGCGACCAGTGGAGGGCTTATTGAAGTTCCAATCGCTGATTCACTTGAGTTGCGAGATCCCGAATAGCGGAGAGCCAAGCCTCGGAGTGTTTCGAAAGGAGATCGACCTTCGGAACCCGAGCGTCATATTCAACATAGATTTTGTCTGGGTCGCCCGCAGCCTCACGAATGCCGCCGTCGAGCGCGTCAGCGAGTTTGTGAATGTACTCCTGCGCGATATCCAGGACCCCGAATTCTCGGCAGCGAGCCGTGGTCATATCCGTCCACACTTCACCGTTTGTGGAGATATATCCTAGATTGAGTTTTGTCCCGTCTACCGCATGCCAACGCAGAATTAGGCTGCCTTTAAACTCTGGCCGGACGCCGTAAGTCGTAACCTTGTCTAGAAAGGATTGGAGCGGTTCGATCTCATTGGGATAGGTCTCTGCAAGTCGTTCAAAGAATTCCTCTGCGCTGAGGCTCTTTCCCGGTACACGGGACGTATTCGACTTCGCAGACGCCGGTGCTGAAATCGTCGGCTGCCCACCCTCTATCCGAACGATACCTCGTTCGATATTGAGCGTTCGAGCAGTGGTTCTCGGCTGCATAACATAACCTTGCTCAAGCGGCAGCTTATGGAATGCCATCTCTACCAGGGCTAAGGAAAAATGCAGCCCGGCTTGGGATTGAACATGGTCGACGAGCGTCTTGAGGTCCTCGCGGATACCATCGCCCGCGATGATGAATAGCCCGCGCCCAAGACGCAGGTTTCTAGAGACGGCATCGTGAAATGCCGACTCCGTCAGGTCAGTCCATTCGGCAACGAGTGAGAACAGTGAAGAAAAGGGCGTTTCGTCGTCGCTTTGACCGCGACGTACTGCATTCTCCAATTCGGCATAGGAGAGGCAGGAGATGCTTTCGACATATTCCATGACTTGCGTCAGAACTTTTCGGCGCGCCTCGGCGTTTCGCCATAGTTTGACTTCAATGAATACGAGGCCGCCATTCGGTGTGATGAGGAAGTTATCGATATAGCCGTTGCCTGCCGGAAGTTCCATGCATACAGGAATGAGTGGCCGAAACGCCGGCTCTATCTCATCGATCGGCAAGAGTTCTGGGTGAGCCTGAATAACCTTCTGGAGCCACGCTTCGCTGAACGACGATTCTGAGGTGCCTTCCCTCGGAACATGATCAAGCTTCCTGGCCTCGCTGCCTGCAGATAGATCTGAAAGAAAAAATGGCGTTCCGTACTGGCTGGCCGAATGCATAACTTAACTCTCCAATTCCAATCTGTCAGCCAATTCACCCTTCAAACGGAACGGATGTCCAGAAAAATGAGACTTATAGTCTGTAGACGATAAGTCATCATTGAGGCCCTCTCAATCGATGGACGTTCGGCTGAGAGTAGGGAAAAACCTAAAGCGCCTGAGGCTGGATGCTGGCCTCTCTCAGGAACGGCTTGCCTTCGAATGCGAGCTGCATCGGACATACATTAGTGGTGTTGAACGCGGGGTTCGGAACCCGACCGTGGTCGTTCTCGATATTATCGCTAGATCGCTGAAAGTGCCTGTTTGGCTTTTGCTGCAGGACCCAGACCAAGCTGAATAGGTGAGACGCGCGGCGGTCGCTGAACAAAATCTTGTGCTGATCTTCATGATTTGCTACATAAAATAGAGTTATAGGTTTCTCTCGGGAGCCAAGGAGGGCATTGATCGAGAGGCACCTGCGGACGTGTGTTCGCAGATGTCTCGGGCGCCCTCCCCTTAGACATCTGCCGTTTAATTCGGAGGTGGCTGAGGTGAAAAATGGTACTGAGAGAAAATCAATCTGACTCCCCTGACATCGGTCACAATAAGACGCTGTACGTCGATAAGGAACTCGGCAGCGCTGTCGTTTACTTGCCCATCGACAACATCAAGGGTTACCGAGCGCACGCCCGGACGCATTCCAAGCGGCAGCGAAAGCTCATGGAACGGAGCATCCGTGAGTTTGGCTTCATTCTGCCGATCCTGATCGATAGAAACGACACGGTGATCGCTGGTCACCTTCGTGTAATGGTGGCGAGGGCTATTGGGTATACCAAAGTCCCGACCATCCGCATCACGCACTTGTCCACCGAACAGGTGCGCGCGTATCGGGTCGCGGACAACCGGCTGGCAGAGCTCGGCGAATGGGACCAGGAGATCCTGGCAGTTGAGCTGCGGGATCTGATCGAGATCGACTTCGATGTCGAACTGACCGGTTTTGAAACGCCTGAGATAGATCTCATCATCGGTGACGCGGCCTCGGCCGGCGATGGCGGTGCTGCGAATGATATTCCGGATGTCGACGCTATCGCCGTTTCCAGATTGAACGATCTGTGGGTTCTGGATCAGCACACCGTCTTCTGTGGCGATGCAACGGATATCGTTGCCTATGACCGGTTGCTGGATGCGCGGATGGCGCAGATGGTGATCACAGACCCACCCTACAATGTAAAAATTAAGGGTAACGTTTGCGGGCTCGGTAGGGTCAAGCACGATGAATTCGTCATGGCCTCGGGTGAGATGTCCGAAGCCGAGTATGAGGCATTCCTGGTCGCTACCATTCGCAATCTGGTCAGAGCCTCGATCGAAGGTTCCGTCCATTACCTGTTCATCGACTGGCGCCACGTTGGCGTTCTCGATCGTGTTTGCCAGCAGTACTACGGCGAGCAGTTGAACCTGTGTGTCTGGATCAAATCGAATGGTGGCATGGGCTCCATGTACCGCTCCCGGCACGAGCTCGTGCTCGTATTCAAGAAGGGCAAGGCGCCGCATATCAACAATGTGCAGCTCGGGAAGTTTGGTCGTAACCGTACCAACGCATGGGAATACGATGGCTGCTCCACGGGCACCAAGGAACGCCGGGCCGATCTGGATCTTCACCCGACCGTGAAACCCGCAGTGATGGTCGCCGATGCGATCAAGGACGCCTCAAAACGTGGAGGCCTGGTCCTGGATCCGTTTTTGGGTTCTGGCACCACGTTGATCGCCTGCGAGATGACCGATCGTGTCTGTGCCGGCATGGAACTCGATCCCAAATATGTCGATGTCAGCATCCGCCGTTGGGAGGCTTACACCGGTGGCCAAGCCTTGCATGCCGCGACCGGGCTCACATTCGCCGAGATGCGTGAACAACGTTCCGGCAAGCAGTTGCTGTTGCCGCCGCCTGATGCGTTCAAGGAGATGTGAGATGTCGAAGAAGTCTTACACGGTCGGCTACAAGAAGCCGCCCAAGTCCGGTCAGTTCAAGCCGGGTCAGAGCGGGAATTCAAAAGGGCGCCCCAAGGGCACCAAGAACCTCAAGACGGTGTTCGAGGAAGAGCTTCTGGCCAAGGTTCCGATCAAGGAAGAGGGCAAGAGCAGGAAGGTCACCAAGCAGGAAGCGATGATAAAGGCGCTTATGCTCAAAGCCATGCAGGGCGATATCAAAGCGATAAACGCCGTCTTGACGACGTTTATGAAGCTGATGAGTGGCGATGCACAGGTTGAAGATGAAACCGCATTGTCGAGTTCGGAAAATGCGATCCTCGATCGTTTCAGGGAAATGGTTCTGAAGGAGGCGGCCGCTGAAAAGATGGGGGAAGCTGATGGCTGAGAACAACGATAAAGAGACGCTAGATGCGCTTTGTCGGGCCGAACTGTTCTTTTTCGTGCAACGGGCATTTACAAGGCTTTACAGCGGCAATGAACTGAATACGGCATGGTCGATTCAGGCGCTCTGCCACGAACTGATGGAATGCTTTCGCGGCAACAATTTAGACTTTCTGAATGCGATGCCGCCCCGGTCTTTAAAGTCTTTCTGTGTGTCGGTTTGTTTCCCTGCCTTCTGTCTTGGCCACGATCCGTCTCTCCGGTTTCTGTGCCTGTCGTATGGGGAGGACCTGGCGGAAAATCACGCACGGCTATTCCGCCAGATCATTGCATCGGACTGGTATCAGCAGATATTCCCGAAGATGAAGATCGGCCAGTACAAGAACACCGCCAGGGAGACGGTGACTTCGATGAATGGCGGGCGCTATGCCTCAACATTCGGAGGATCGATTACCGGACAGGGTGCTGACTATCTTATTATCGACGATCCAATGAAAAGCGATGATGTGTATTCCGCTGCGGAACGCGACCGCATTTATCGAGTGTTTGTTGAGGCGGCTTCCACCCGGTTCAACAACCCGCTCCAGGGAACACGTATCGTCACTATGCAGCGTCTCCATGAAGATGATTTGATCGGACGCTTAAACAAGACCGGGAAGTGGAGGCTTTTGTCGATTCCGGCCGTGTCTCAAGAAGATACTGTCTATCGGCTCGGACCGGGCCCCAATGACACTTATATTTTTGAAAAGGATGCTTTGATCGATCCAGAGCGCCTGAATCATGAGTACCTGGATATCAAGAAGATGGAGATGGGTGCACCCGCTTATAACGCTCAATTCCTCTGCGATCCATTGCCCGCGGACGGGGAACTTATTAAGCGGAGTTGGATCAAGCGGTACACCGGCGAGCCTAGCCCCTCCAAGTTCGACTATGTTGTTCAGTCATGGGACACGGCAATCAAGACAGGTCTGAAGAACGACTACTCGGCCTGTGTTACTTTTGGGGTGAAAGGGAACGAAGCGTACGTCGTTGACGCTTCCCGCTACAAATTGGATGCGGACTCTCTCAGGCGTCAGGCTCGCCTCCATGCCATTAACTGGAAAGCGAGCACGGTTCTGATTGAGGATGCGAATTTGGGTTACCTGATGGCGCAGTTTCTCTACGAGCGCTTGAAAGCGGCAATACTTCCAATCCTCCCCAAAGGGGCTAAGGAGCAACGTATTGCTCAGGCCAGTGCCATGATTGAGGCTGGGCGGCTATATCTCCCGGTTGAGCCTTCGGACGGTATCTTAGATCTCGAACGAGAGATGTATGGTTTCCCCAACGCGGCAAACGACGATCTGATCGATGCGTTGGCGCAGTTTCTGAACTGGTTTGCAAGGAAGGAAATCCGGGATCGCAATAAGCCCAAGGCGTATTTGATTGGCGCCGACGGCATACAGGTTTTTGGATAGAGATCTGACCGCCAAAGAGTTCGAGAGAAACAATCTGTTTCGATTGGACTTCCGCTGCCAACAGAGCGGTAATGTCCCTGGCGGAACGGACTAAACCAGCCTCCGATCACCGCCCGCCCGGCAAGGTAAAAGCCCCGCCGGGTCGGGCTGGTGCAAGCGCCCGCATCCCGCGGGCGCCAGACCGGAGGCAGACATGACCACCAGGACCGTCGAAAAAAAGACCGCAACCAAACCCGAAACCATCCTGAAGCTCGTCAGGCGCAAGAACGGTGCGACCCTGAAAGCCATGCAGGACGCGACCGGCTGGCAGCCGCACAGCGTCCGCGCTGCTCTCACCGGGCTGCGCAAGAAAGGCCATGCCATCGAACGCTCGAAAGACAGCAAGGGTGTCACGGTCTATCGAGTGGCTCGCAAATGATCCGGGTCGACGATCTCGACGGCATGGCGACAGCAGAATTGCGGATGGCTTGGGAAGAAGACCTGGGCCGTCCACCCCCTACGCGGGCCAGCGATGCGTATATGCGCTCGGTGCTCGCCTATCGCATTCAGGAGCGGGCCGGCCCGAAACTATCCGCTGCAGCCGTCCGCCACCTGGAGCGACTGGCGGTGCCGAATGCTAAGATTGAAGCAATGCCGATGCAAGCACGCAAGCTGAGCGCCGGCGCATCGCTGCTTCGCGAATGGAACGGTGAAACCCACGAAGTACGTGTGCTGGAAAGTGGCTTCGAATACCGGGGCCAGCGGCACCGGAGCTTGTCGGCAATTGCCCGAGAGATCACCGGCACTCGCTGGTCGGGCCCGGCGTTTTTCGGCTTGAAAGACCGGGAGCGTGACGATGCCGCCTGACCGAAAGCATGTCCGATGCGCCATTTACACTCGGAAATCGTCTGAAGAGGGGCTGGATCAGGAATTCAACTCCCTCCATGCTCAGCGCGAAGCTTGCGAAGCATTCATCGCGAGCCAGCGGCACGAGGGCTGGAAAGCGCTGCCGGACGTTTATGATGA
>Ga0070727_10005653_pt1 | contig 10129 bp, 6 predicted proteins | sample tdAd472_FD_66722 | JGI IMG/M metagenome (GOLD analysis project Ga0070727, IMG submission 66722) | Marine sediment microbial communities from the Atlantic coast under amendment with organic carbon and nitrate - tdAd47.2 | ecosystem: Environmental > Aquatic > Marine > Coastal > Sediment | place...
CTATGTGGCCTGGGTCGAAAAGGACGCCATGGGCGACGATCCGCTGTTTCACGCGATCATCGACCTTGCCACGGAAAAAGCGGTCGGCGTCGCCAGTTACCTGCGTATTGAGCCTGCTGTCGGCTCTATCGAGGTCGGACATATCAACTATTCGCCGCTTCTGCAGCGGACCGTCGCCGCGACCGAAGCCATGTATCTGCTGATGGCCCGCGTTTTCGATGAGTTGGGCTACCGGCGCTATGAATGGAAATGCGACAACGCCAACGCGAAATCCCGCGCCGCCGCCGCCCGGCTGGGGTTCACGTTCGAAGGCGTATTCCGCCAATGCACGATCTACAAGGGACGCAACCGTGACACCGCCTGGTTTTCGATCATCGACAAGGAATGGCCGGCACTGAAAGAAGCGTTCGAAACTTGGCTCGACCCGGCGAACTTTGACGCAGACGGGAATCAGAAGCAGGCGCTGTCGGCGCTGACGGCGAAGGCGCTGGGGCGTTAGGCGATACCAACGCGTCATTCCGGCGCAGGCCGGAATCCAGAACTACGAAGAACTGGACCCCGGCCTTCGCCGGGGTGACCCTGTGAAGCCCAATAGTGTCAAAGCTCCCGAACGTCGAGGATGCCCGGCAAGGACCGCACCGCCAACGACAGTTCGTGCGACAGCGCGTAGTCGTCGCCGAGGTTGATCAGCACTTCCTCGTCGCGTTCGCGCAGTTTGGCGGTGACCAGCACCTTGCCCTTTTTCTTGCGGCCATTTCCCCCACCATTCCCATTGGCGTCGCGATCGCGGCCGAGCACGTCCCTGAGCGCCGCCAGCGGATCGACGCTGTCGACGATCAAATGCATTTCCTTGGCGGCGTTGGCGGCCTCGGCGGCGGCGGCATCGATGCTTTCAAGGCGCTGGATCGTCATGCGCGGCGCGTCGCCGTCGAACGAAATCGCACAATCGACGATCATCGAGTTCCCGGGACTGAGCAGTTCCGTGTATTGCGCCAGAATTTCCGAAAACGCCGTCGCCTCGAACACGCCTGACGCGTCCGAGAACGAAATAAAAGCGAAGCGCTTGCCGGTCTTCGACGTCATTTCCTTCTTCGAGACGAAGGTCCCGGCAAGGCGGACGGCACCGGCCTCGCCCGATGCCAGCACCTCGGAAGACGCGCGCACACGCTTGCGCGCCAGCACGCGCTCGTATGCATCCAGCGGGTGCGCCGACAGATAAAATCCGACGGCATCGAACTCTTCACGCAGCCGGTCCATGGATTGCCAGTCGTCGATGTCCGGCAGCCGCACTTCCTCGGGCTTGGCATCCTCGCCGCCGAACAGGCTGATTTGATTCGAATTGCGGTCGTTGGTCGCGGCACCGGCGATAGCGACGATGGTCTCGATCCCCCGGTGCACACGGCGGCGGTTGGGATCGAGCCTGTCGAACGCCCCGGCGCGGGCAAGATTTTCAAGTTGGCGCTTGTTGATCTGGTGCGGATCGATGCGGTTGGCAAAATCGCTCAATGATTCAAAGGGACCGTTTGCCGTGCGTTCGGCGACAAGTGTATCCATGGCTGCCGCGCCGACGTTTTTGACGGCTGCCAAGGCATAGCGGACACCGTCTTTCGTGCCGTCCGACGTGGTGACGTTTTCCACCGTGAACGACGCTTCGGAAGCATTGATGTCGGGACCCAGCAACGGCACCTGAAGGCGGTCCAGTTCCTGGCGGAAGACGTTCAGCTTGTCGGTGTTACCCATGTCAAAGGCCATCGATGCGGCCATGAATTCGACCGGATGATTGGCTTTCATGTATGCCGTCTGGTAAGCGACCAGTGCATAGGCGGCGGCGTGCGACTTGTTGAAGCCGTAACCCGCGAACTTGTCGACGACGTTGAAGATGTCGTCGGCCTGTTTTTCGGGCACGTTCTTGGCGATGGCGCCTTCGACGAATATCTGGCGCTGCTGATCCATTTCCGCCTGGATCTTCTTGCCCATGGCGCGGCGCAGCAAATCGGCGCTGCCGAGCGTATAGCCCGAAAGCACCTGTGCGATCTGCATCACCTGTTCCTGATAGATCGGGATGCCGAAGGTTTCCTTGAGCACCGGTTCCAGCGTCGGGTGCAGATAATCGGGCTCTTCCTCGCCGTGCTTGCGGCGGATATAGCTCGGGATGTTGTCCATCGGACCCGGGCGATACAGCGCCACGACGGCGATGATGTCCTCGAAGGTATCCGGCTTCAGGCCGCGCAGCACGTCGCGCATGCCCGCGCTTTCCAACTGGAACACACCGGTCGTGTCGCCGCGGCTGATCATCTCGAAAGTCTTTTTATCGTCGAGCGGAATGGTGATCAGATCGAGCTTTTCGTCATTCGCAGTGCGCTTGGCGTTGACGAAGTTTTCCGCCTTGTTCAATACCGAGAGCGTCTTGAGGCCGAGGAAGTCGAACTTCACAAGGCCGGCGCTTTCAACGAACTTCATGTTGAAGCCGGTGACAGGCATGTCGGAGCGCGGGTCGCGATAGACCGGGATCAGTTCTTCCAGCGGCCGGTCGCCGATCACGACACCTGCCGCGTGGGTAGATGCGTGGTGATACAGCCCTTCGAGCTTGCGGGCGATCTCCACCATTTCCTTGACGTCAGGCTCTGTGCGGATCAATTCGCGAAGCCCCTCTTCGCTTTTGATCGCATCGTCAAGGGTTACCGGATTGGCCGGGTTGTTCGGCACCATTTTGCAGATCTTGTCGACGAAGCCGTACGGCATCTCGAGCACGCGACCGACATGACGCAGCACGGCGCGCGCCTGCAACTTACCGAACGTGATGATCTGCGCCACATGATCGCGGCCGTATTTCTGCTGCACGTAACGGATCACCTCGTCACGGCGTTCCTGGCAGAAGTCGATATCGAAGTCAGGCATGGACACGCGTTCGGGGTTCAGGAAGCGTTCGAACAGCAGCCCCCAGCGCAGCGGATCCAGATCGGTAATGGTCAGCGACCAGGCGACCACCGACCCGGCCCCGGACCCGCGGCCCGGGCCGACCGGAATTTCATGATCCTTGGCCCACTTGATGAAGTCGGCAACGATCAGGAAGTAACCGGGAAAACCCATCTGCGTGATGACGTCCAGCTCGTAATCCAACCGTTCGCGGTACGGCGTTTCCGCCTTCTTGCGGGCGGCATCGTCCATGTCGTCGGTAAAGACGTGCGCGGCCAGCCGCTCGGTCAGGCCTTCGTGCGCCTGGCGCTTCAGTTCGTCGGCTTCGGTCAGGCCCTCGCCGCAATCGTACGGCGGCAGGATCGGTGCGATCTTCTCGACCGTAAAAGCGCAGCGCCGGGCGATGACCAGCGTGTTGTCCACGGCTTCCGGAAGATCGGCGAACAACGCGCGCATTTCAGGGGCGGACTTGAAATAATGGTCACTGGTCAGTTTGTGGCGGTCGTCGACGGACAGCACGGCACCCTGCTTGATGCACAAAAGCGCATCGTGGGCACGGTGAAAACTTTCGTCCTTGAAATATGGCTCATTGGTGGCGACCAGCGGGATATCGCGGGCATAGGCCCAGTCAATAAACTGCGGTTCGGTTAATTTTTCCTCGGGCATGCCATGACGCTGGATTTCCATGTAAATCCGCCCGAAGAACGCCTCTGAAAGCATATCGAGGAATGCTGCCGCCTCGTCGCTTTTGCCCATGCGAAGCAGGCGGCCGAGAGCGCCGTCAGCTCCCCCGGTCAGGGCGATCAGGCCGCCGGCATTGGCAACAAGCTCGGCGGGGGTGACACCCGGCCGGTGCGCGTCCTCGCTGTCCATATAGGCGATCTTGAGAAGCTTGAGCAGATTCCGGTAACCCTCGTCGGACTGCGACAGCAAAACCACCGCGCCTTCCTCGAACATGGCCTTGGCGCCGGGGTGTGCATCCTCGGCCAGTTTGATCGACAACTGGCAGCCGATGATCGGCTGCACACCGACGTCCAGTGCGGCGGCGGAAAACTCCAGCGCGCCGAACAGGTTGTCGGTATCGGTCAGCCCCAGCGCCGGCATGTCGTGCTCGGCGGCCAGTTTGACCAGATTCTTGGCAGGAATCGCCCCTTCGCAGAGCGAATAGGCGCTGTGGGCGCGAAGGTGGACAAAATCGGCGTGCGACATGCGGCAATACTCTCACATCATTTTTCGAGAGTCACCAGATGTTGCGGATGAAATATACGTTATCCACAAGAAATCCGCAGACTTGGCGCCAATCGGCATTATTTTTGGCGGGCGTTTGCCGGCGGGTTAAGTGCATATCGGTAATCCACAATACCTTTTTCAACGCCGAACGGATACGAAACGCCTGAACATATAAAATACGCCAGTGCCCGCTGTCCGACGAGAACGTTCGGTGGCGGGTTGATATTTTGAAAGTACGCCATTTGTCATCTGTCTCGAATATACGGATCATGTTAATCCCGGTCCTGATCATGCTGGTCGTTTTCGGCGCTATCAGCACCGTCGAGCATTGGCAGTTCGGTAAAATTCTTGAGGATGACCATCGCGAACTTGCAGTAGTCAAAGTCACCAACTTCCGCGAGCGCCTGCAGATGCTAAAAGCGCTCCCGGAGCGTCACGAGCTACAGCGCATCGTCGATCACGAGGCACGGCTTATTCAGGCGCGTGCGTCGTTGATCGCAGCGGACGGGTTCGTCATGACCGATTCCGAAGTGCCGTTTGAAGCGGTTGGTTCGCTTGGCAATCACGGTTTACGTCCGGAGGTAGCTGACGCATATCGACGTGGTATCGGCGTATCGGAGCGTTACAGCAAATCGGTGAAGCGCGAGTTGTTGTATGCGGCGACGCCGTTCATAATCGGTAACACATCGGGTGTTGTCCGTATTGCGGTCGATACGGCTCAGATCGCCCAGGAAATTTCCAAACAGCGCCTGAACTTTATCCTGTTTGCTATTTTCGGGATCTCCGCCGCTGCCGGGCTAGGTATTGCCGCGGCAATGTATCTGGCGAAGCACCTGCGTCGCGAGCATGACCTGCTGGAACAACGTGTCGCCGAGCGGACCGAAGAGGTCTATCACCTGCAAAATTTCGGCACGCTGTTGAGTGCCTGCAAGGATATGGAAGAGACGCGCGACATTATCGAGAAGATCGTCCCTAACTTGCTGCCGAGGGTTCGCGGCAGCCTTTCGCTGTTCCGTGCGTCGCGGAACCTGCTCGAAGGCGCGGCGACCTGGGGCGGCGCATGGCCCGGCAGCGAAAACTACATTCCGGATGAGTGCTGGGGGCTGCGCACGGGGCGCACCTATCCGTCGGAGGATGTGCAGGCGGCACGCAGATGCGGGCATCTCGATACGGAACACGATCAGTTTACGCTGTGTATCCCGATGGCGGCACATGGCGAAACGGTCGGTGTCTTCAGCCTGGTAAAAGACAGCAAAGAACCCTTCAACACGGCCGAGCGGCAGATGGCTTTTCTGATCGCTGAACAGGTCAGTTTGGCCGATGCGAATATTTCGCTCCGCAACAGTCTGCGTGAACAGGCCATCCGCGACCCGCTGACAGGGGTGTTCAACCGGCGCTATCTGCTGGAATCGATGGAGCAGGAAATCCGTCGTGCCGAGCGTATCAACGATACGTTCGTCGTGATGATGCTCGACGTCGATTTCTTCAAGAAATTCAACGATACGCACGGCCATGATGCCGGCGATCTGGTGCTGGCGAAGCTCGGCAAGGTATTCACCAAGGCGATCCGGGGCCATGATATCGCATGCCGCTATGGCGGCGAGGAATTCACCATCCTTCTGACGTCAGGTGGACGCGATCTGGCGGTCTCGACGGCGGAACGGCTTTGCAACATGGTTCGTGAGGTCGAAATCGTTCAGGGCAGCACATTGTTGAGCGGTCTGTCCGTTTCAATCGGCTGCGCGATCTATCCCGATCACGGGAGCACCCCGGCCGATCTGTTGAAGGCCGCCGATGACGCGCTTTACCGTGCGAAGAAGAACGGGCGTGACCGCTGTGTGCTGGCGGGAGAAGCGGATGGCGGTGTCGTCAGCGCTTCCGCACCTGTCGCCGCATCGGCGGAAGCCCTCGCCTAACCGGCGACAAGCACGCCGTTTTCCACACGGACGATCCGGTCCATGCGCCGTGCCAGGTCCGGGTTGTGCGTCGCGACAAGAGCCGCCAGCCCGGCACCGCGTGCCAGATGCATCAACACGCCGAATACCTCGTCCGCCGTTTCCGGGTCCAGATTGCCCGTCGGCTCGTCGGCAAGCAGCACACGCGGCGATGCAGCCAGCGCGCGGGCAATGGCGACCCGTTGCTGTTCGCCGCCCGATAGTTGACCCGGCCGGTGATTGGCACGTTCCGTCAGGCCCATCCATTCCAGCAGTTCGCGGGCACGGCTGCGCGCCGTCGACTTGTCGATGCCGGCGATAATCTGAGGGATGGTGATGTTTTCGAGTGCCGAGAATTCCGGCAAAAGGTGATGGTACTGATAGACGAAACCGATGTTGTAGCGGCGGATTTTGGTGCGGTCGTCATCGCCCAGCCCGATGCACGACTGGCCATCGATACGGATATCGCCGGACGTCGGCTGCTCCAATAGCCCGGCGATCTGAAGAAGCGTCGATTTGCCGGACCCTGACGGGCCGACCAAGGCGACGACTTCGCCCGCCTCGACCCTGAGGTCAGCGCCCTTGAGCACTTCGAGAACGCGTTTGCCCTGTTTGAAGGTGCGCGTGATCGCGGACAGTTCCAGAACCGTGGCGGGGGCGGCGGGATCACTCATAACGCAATGCCTCCGCCGGATCGATGCGCGCTGCGCGCCAGCTTGGATAAATCGTCGCCAGAAACGACAGCCCCAGCCCCATAAGGACGACCGCCGTGACTTCCGTCGGATCGACGACAGCGGGTAGCTGCGACAGGAAATAGATTTCGGCGGCAAACAGATCGGTGCCGGTCAGCCCTTCGATCCAGCGGCGGATGGTTTCGATGTTGGCGGCGAACGACAGGCCGAGGCCGAAGCCCAACATGGTGCCAATGACGCCGACGCTGGCGCCGGCAATCAGGAAAATCCGCATGATCATGCCGCGTGTCGCGCCCATGGTGCGCAGGATGGCGATATCGCGGCCCTTGTCCTTCACCAGCATGATAAGCGACGAGATGATGTTAAAGGCGGCGACCAGAATAATCAGCGTCAGGATCAGGAACATGACGTTGCGTTCGACCTGAATGGCATTGAAGAAACTGGCGTTGGCGCGCTGCCAGTCGTGTACGCTGCCCTGCCCGCCCAGAGCCTTTGACACCTTGCGCCCGATGTCGTCGGCATTTTGCGGATTGTCGACGAAGACTTCCAGATTGGATACGGCGTTGGGCATGCGGAAATAGATTTGCGCCGCTTCCAAGGGCATGAATACGAAACCGGAATCGTATTCGTACATGCCGATCTCGAACGTGCCGACGACCTTGAAGGCGCGCATCCGCGGCACCGTGCCGAATGCGGTCACATTGCCCTTGGGCGATATCAGCGTGATATCGTCACCGACGCGCACGCCCATGCTTTGGGCCAGCCGCGACCCGATCAGCACGACGTTGTCGCCTTTGAAATTTTGCAGCGATCCCTGCTTTATGTTGTCGGCGACGATTTTGCGCTTTTCCAGGTCTTCGGCACGAATACCCCGCACGATGGCGCCCTTGGCGACGCCCTTGGCCGACGCCATGACCTGCCCTTCGATGAGCGCGTTGACGTTGACCACACCTTTCAGGTGCTCGATCTTGCCGATCACCGGTTCGTAGTCGGTCATCTGACCGACGACCGGACCATAGACGCTGAGATGCCCGTTGATCCCGAGAATCCGGTCGAGCAGCTCCTGGCGAAAGCCGTTCATCACCGACATGACGATAATCAGTGTGGCGACGCCCAGTGCGATGCCGACCAGCGAAAACCATGCAATGACGGAGATAAAACCTTCCTGGCGGCGGGCGCGCAGGTAACGCATCGCCATCATCCATTCGAACGCGGAAAACATCGGCTGCGGTTATCTCCATGAGACGTGCCGAATAGTTCGGGCACGCGGGAAAATTCAATTCCGGATCATGTATATAACAGATCGGGACCGCTTCTTGTAAGCGATGCGGTCCGGCCCTTCAACCACCCAGCCCGGTATCGAACAATCTGCCGTGAGCGGAGTCGCCGCCACTAATCCCGGCCAGCCGCAGCATATGCCACCCCAGCACCTGATTGCTGCACAGTACAGGTTTGTTCAAGACCGTCTCGGCCTCGGCGATGATCTCCATCGCACGTAGATTGGTGCACGATGCAAACACCGCGTCGCAGTCTCCTGCACCGACTTCGAGCATCGCGCTCAGGGTCGACGCAGGTGAAATCCGGGCGACGGTCCGATCTTCGGCCTGCTCGAATGAGCCGTATGCGGATATCGAAATCCCTTCGGCCCCGACCGCGGCCTTCAATGCCTCGGTGACTTCGGCGACATAGGGACTCACAAGGCCCAACTTTTTCACACCCAGAGCCCGGCATGCGGCCTTGAGCGCGCTCAACGGATTGCTGACCGACACCTTCGGGTGCGCGGCGTTGATCAGTTCGGCGACGCGGGCCTCGCCGAGGATCGTTGCCCCCGATGTACAGCCGTAACCGATGACCTCGATACCCGCGCTGTCGGGCAGCATGTCTGCGGTGGCAGTCATGGTTTCAGCCATCATCGTCAGGGTTTCCGGGCGCACTTCGGGCATGCACGGGATACGGTTCTGATAAACGCGCACCCCAAGGCCCAGAAACAGCTTTCCGAGTTCGACTTCCGCCAGTTCGTCGGTCTGCAGGACGATCAGTCCCATGGCGGGACCGCGCTCGATCTGCAATTCGAAAGGAAGCGTCATGGCGATATCCGATCCTTAAGAAATCACGGGCATATCAGCGGGCGCGCGACGGCTCAGCAGTTCCGGCGCGCCGTCGCGGATGACGATGTTTTCTTCATGCACCATGACCTTTCCTTTCGCGAATGTCATTCCCGGCTCCAGCGTCATGACCATGCCCGGCTTCAGGACCGTCATATCCGTCGGCGTGTTCGACGGCCATTCGGTCAGCTGCATGCCAAGCCCGTGGCCGAGTCTGCCGACATCGTTGCCCATGGCGCCGCCCGCGTCCATCACGCGTTGCATGGCATTGAACAGATCGGCGCAGGTGTTGCCGGGGCGAGCGGCGGCCAACCCGGCTTCGGTCGCCTGCCAGACGACGTCGTGGGCGCGTTTTGCCGCATCCGTCGTCTCGCCGAATACATAATTGCGGTCGAAGTCGCAGAAATACCCATCGAATGATGCGCCGGTGTCCAGTATCAACACATCGCCGCGTCGGCTTTCACGTTCCGACGGCGGTGAAATTATGTCGCCATATCCCCCTTCCCCGAGCCCGCCGACGAGATAGGCCACGTCATCGGCACCGGCGTCGAGCGACAGCGTCTTGAATGTCCGGAAGATATCGATTTCGCGCATACCCATCGACAGATGCACCGGCAGCGCTTCGAAGACGCTCGACAACACGCCGCAGATATGGCGGATCTTGTCGATTTCCATTTCCGACTTGGTCATGCGCAGGGTGCGGATGATCGGCGATGCGTCCTGGAATTGCATCGGCGCGACGATTTCCCCGAGGCGGTAAAAATCGTTAAGCGACATGCGCAGTGCCGTTTCCGGCCCCATCGGCAGACCGATCGCGCCTGCGCCGTCCGTACATTCGCGAATTGTTTCGGCAAGCAGGCTGACGCCCTCGTCTTCCGGGCATGGCGACGACCATGTTCGGATGTCATCGACCCATGTCCGCGCCATGCATTCGGCGCCGATGGCCGGGATCACGGCGACCGGTTTGCCTTTGGCGGGGATGACGGTGAACCACGGCCGTGTCGGGCTTTGCCAGAACGGCGTCAGAAATCCGGTGAAATAGCGCACTTCCGGCTCCGTCAGCACAAGCATTGCTTTTAGCCCTGCATCGGCCATCATGGCTTGCGCGCGGGCGGTGCGGGCTTCGAACTCGACATCGGGAAAGCCTCTGGGCGGCGCGGGCGGCAGATCGAAAGCCAAACAATGTCTCCTCGGCAATTACCGGAACCGTATCCGGGATAGCCCCTGCCGCCAATGGCTAAGCGCTCGCTTG
>Ga0070727_10005656_pt1 | contig 10120 bp, 5 predicted proteins | sample tdAd472_FD_66722 | JGI IMG/M metagenome (GOLD analysis project Ga0070727, IMG submission 66722) | Marine sediment microbial communities from the Atlantic coast under amendment with organic carbon and nitrate - tdAd47.2 | ecosystem: Environmental > Aquatic > Marine > Coastal > Sediment | place...
ACCCGCCCCCGTAACGCCGGTGGCCCCAGGCGGTATTCGGGAGCGAAATGTGCGGGATCAGCAGTCGCGCGATCAGCGCGCGGCCGATTTGCTGTTGCGATCCGCGCGGGCCAGACATGATCAGGGATTGGGCTGATATGGCGTCAGGTGCCGAACAGGAGCAAGACTTTTCCGGCGAAGGGAGCGATCCCTTTACGGCCGATGCGATCGACGGTGACTTGCTGGCGGGCATGCCCGATGACGACCGCTTTGGCAGTGGGGTGCCCGATGGGCAGCGCGCTAATTCCCTGGATTTCATTCAAATGTCGGGCCTTACACGGGCTCCCATTCGGGACGGGGCACCGGCCGTTTCCGAGCCCGAAGATTCCGTGAGTGACGATGATCTCAACCCCGCTGCACCCCTGAGTTTTTATGAAAAGGGCGTGTCTGACGTGGACGACGGAAATGATGGCGGCGCGGGTGGGCTTTCGGATGTCTCGCTGGATAGTAATCTTGTGCCCGACCGCGGAAGCGATACCCTGCGCGGGAGTGCGCCCGCCCCGAGCTCCTCCGTCGATGCCTTCAAGGACATCGTCGCGGGCCTGGAATCGGGATTCCCGGAGCCGCCCGACGATGTGCGGACGACGACCCCATTGGCCTCACCGGCAGAAGTGCCTGCGGAACCGGAGGAGGAGTCTTCACCGTCAGCCGATCTGTTGGCGCTGTTGGAGCAGATTGAAGAAGTCAGTGCACAGCCAGAGGAGCCGACAGGTGACCCGGCCACGTCATCGACCCCCGATGGGCCTGCCGAGCCCGTTCCCGAGGCGGATGGGTCACTGACGGATGATTGGGATTCCTTGTTGGACTCCGTCGCCGAAGGCGTTAATGCTATCGAGGAGGCCCCAGCGGAGGAGCCAGCGTCGACACCAGCGCCACCCGAAGCATCGCCCAAAGTGCCTTCACGCGAAGCGCTCGCGGAAGCGGAGCAGTTGATGCAGACCCTTGGAAAGCGTCCTCCGCAAGAGGCCACTGCGCCGACCACCCCGGCAGCACCTGCCCCGAGTTTATTGCCAACCTACAGTGCGACCAGTCCCACATCGGTCGATATGGACGCCGATTTGTCTTACGACTACAGTGCGGCGCCAGCCCGCCGTCGTTCGAAACGCCATACCCGTGGCGGACGCCGGGCGGGCAAAGTGGTTCGCATGATCGTGTTATTCGTTGTCCTGATTGGGGGGGTAGTGGCCGGATACGTTTACGTCGTGGCCCCCGTGCTACAGCGGGCGGAAGATCTCGAAGTAAAAGCCAGCCGCCTGATGAAAGAGGGCAAATACCCGGAAGCGTCTCGGGCCTATGACAGCCTCGCCCATAAGGTGGGTGCAGACCCCGTAGCGGCGGCCGATGCCCAGTTTCGCGCGGCCTACGCCCTGACCCTGGGCGATATCCGCTCGCGAGACGAAATGCGGCGTCGTTACACCGCCGCAGTAGAGCGGTTTGCTACGTTCATTCAGGAAAACCCGTTGCATCGCAAACGGACCCGGGCGGAAACGATCATGGGTCGGCTCTATTACGAGCTGGGCGACTATGATAAGGCCATTGATATGCTCCGGGACCAGGCCGATCCCGCCAATGACCCCCAGGCGGCGTTGACCATGCTGCGCTACCTGGCTCGGGCTTACAGTCAGAAGTCCGAGTATGAAGCGGCAGAGAGTGCGTATCTTCAGGCTGCTTTTCTCCCGGGAAATTATACCGTGGATGAAGATTTTCGAAGTCTCGGCGAGCTGTATAAAATCCGCGCCGATTTGGCTACTTCCGATGCGAATCGGGATGCCTTCATGGAAACCGCAGCAACCTATTGGCAGCGCGCTATCCAGGTGCCTGGCATCGAGCCGAGCATGAAGGCAGAGTTGCAAAAAAATCTGGAATGGCTGAGCTACGAAGAATCGGATGCCGGTACGGATGGGGCAAATCCTGTGATGCCCTCGGATGTGGAAAATGTCCCGGATACGCCGGTAGCCGCTCCCGAAGCAACGCCGGAAACAATGTCGGGCGAAATGATGTCGGAGCCCGGTGTGGAAAGTCGTGAAGAGAATGCGGCTGATGAGTATCCGGCCGTCATGACGACACCGGAACCTGCGGAGGCTTCCGAAGGAAACGCGGAAGCGACCGAGGCAGCACCAGCCCAGTAGTCTATAACCGGCTCCCCATTAAGGCGACCCGGAATCAAATAACCCTGTGGAGTGAAAACTCATGTTAAGCCTGTCAACGCGGTTCACCCTCGTTCTTTCTATCGTCAGCCTGTGCCTCGGTATCATACCCGCCGCAGCGGAAACGATGAAAGAGGATTTCCTGACTCCCGGGGACTTGGTGTATATCAACGTCCATCGTCAGCCGGAATTGTCGACGACGACCCAGCTGGACAGCAAGGGCAATGTGGAATTGCCCTACATTGGCAACGTGACGCTGAAAGGGCTGAGTCTGAACGACGCGGGTGCGCGGGTTTCCATGGGATTCAAGAGCATTTTGAAGAATCCGCGGGTGACCGTTTCTCGTAGTATCGAGGGCGCCATGGCCCTTCCCGGTGGTGTCATGCGTACCCAATCCATGCAGACCAAGGTTATCCCGTTGAACAACGCGGATGCCGGTGGCCTGGAGAAAGCCCTGAACGGAATGTCGTCGGCAGGTGGCAGTGTAAGTTTCGACCCCAATACCAACAGCCTGATTCTGACGGACGAATCGGGGATCCTGCAGAACATGATTTCTGTTATTCACGAATTGGACCAGATGGAGTCCCAGATTACGCAGGTGTTAATCGAGTCCAAGATCGTCGAGGTGGAAACCGCTGCGGCCAAGGAACTCGGCATCCGCTGGTTTGTTCAGGGCGATCATGCGGGTGGTGGCTATACGCCTCCGCCGCGGCAGGATGCGTTGTTGACTTCGATCCGCCAGTCGGTAGGCCCCGAGTTTAATGAGTCACTCGACACGGGGAATCGGGGCGGTGGATTGAGTCGCCGTTTCCTTGATGAAGGGGATTTTGACCGCCGTCTCCAGGTGCCGGTTCAGGTGGCGGCTCCCGGCCAGATGTTTATGGGTTATATGAACAGTGGCATTGATCTGGGCGTAATGCTTGATGCCCTGGTGGCCGATGACAAGGCCGAACTGTTGGCATCCCCCTATGTGGGTACCGTAAACCACAAGCCGGCGACGATTCGTATGACCGAAGAATTTCCCTATTCCGAAGTCGGCACGGCGGGCTTCTCGTCCGTCGAGAATGTGCAGTTCCTGGAGATTGGTATCGTCCTGGAAGTGGTGCCCCACGTGCGTCGTGACCCGGATGGCGGACGGTATGTCCTGGTCGAGCTGGCCCCCGAGGTGTCCACGGCGGTAGGTGTTTCCAACGGGGTGCCCGTTCGCGCCCTGCGCAGCAGTAACAGCCAACGCATTGTACGAGATGGTCAGTCACTCGTGATTGGTGGCATTGTGATGGCCGACAACCATACGGTAATCCAGAAGCTGCCGGGCTTGGGCAACCTTCCAATTTTCGGAAATCTCTTTAAACACAAAGAGCGCACACGCACCAGCCGCGAGTTGATGATATTTGTGACACCCACCATTCACGATCGGCCGGAAGACATTCGTTGGGAGCGCAGTCTGGATATGGATGGCTTCGGTCATACGGATCCCTTTCTGGCGGCCCTTGAAGCCCGAGCGGAAGTGCGGAAGGACTAGGCTATGTCGAGTATAGACGCGCCTGTATTGGAAGACACCACACGGGAAAATCAGGACAACCAGTTCCGCTACGTCTGGAACGTGTTTTCTGATCGCTGGCTCCTCCTCCTGTTGGGTACATTGTTTGGTGCCCTGGCCTTTGGTGGGGTGGCGTGGTATACCCAGGAAACGGCCGAGACGATGTATCGGACCTCCGGTAAATTGGTGGTCGCCGATGGCCGCTCCAGCCGGATCATGACCAATTCTCCCCCTTCTCCCTATGTGATGACGGCGGGAAGTCTTGTGGAACGCACGAGTCTGAATACGCTTGCGGAAGAGGTGGCCCGCGCCATGATTCAGACGGATGTGGCTTCGGGCGGTCGAACCAGTAACGTGGTCTCTCCCGCGGAGTTTCGTTCGCTGGCCGCATCGGTTCAGAGTAAGATTTCGATTTCGGCCCAAGGCGACCAGTATATCGATATCAACGTGGAGCGTTGCGAAACGGCCGAAGAAGCGAATGCGATTGCTGAGTTTGCCACCCGTGCCTTTTTGGAGGTAAATCGCCACCGCCATCTGGAGTTGGCCCAACATAGCCATGAAGATGCCGTTGGAATCATTCAGTCTCTTCGCGACGATTTGGCCGAAGCGGAACAGGCGCGGCTGGAATTCATGCAGGCCCATGGTTTTCAGGACTATGAAGACATCGATCAGCGTTTGGCCGAGAAAGAGCGGGAACTGCGCGAAATCGAAGTCAGCAAAGTGGCCGCGACGCAGAAATTGAATAAACTGGATGCGGAACTCGCATTGGCTTCCGAGCAGTTTTCAGAGTCGTTGAATCAGCCGAGTGACAATTTGGTGACCGGCCTTTTCGCGGATCTGGATAAGCTGCTGGAGGAGAAGCTGACCCTTAGCGCGATTTACCAACCGAGCTGGCCGCGCCTGATCGAATTGGAAGAACTCATCGCGGAGACTCAGGCGCTTATCCTCGAGGCGGAGAAGCAAAAGTCTTCGGGCGTTCCCGGGGGCAGTGATATCTGGGTGAAGCGCAACGAGATTTATCGCCAGCAGATTGAAATTCGCCTGCAGATGACGGGCTTGGAGTTGCGTGAGCAAGCCATCAAGAAAGAGCGGGAGGAATTGATTCCCCGCGTGCCCGAGTTGGCCAACCTCAAGGTGGATTCGGACCGACTCAAGCGGGAAGTGGAGAATATCGAGACCCGACTGAATCAGTACTCGGATCGGGAGATGGAGATTCGGCGGGATATCGAGCGGGGCCTGGGCTCCGTGGAGCGGAAGGACGCGATTGCATCGGCGGTTCCTATGGGGGTCCCCGGCAGTCGTCAGCAGTGGGTTAATTTCGCTATCGGCGGACTCATCGGGTTTATCGTGATGTTCGTTTTTGCGATGGTCACCGAGTACAACGACACTTCCATTCGAAGCATCGAAGATGTGAACGAATACATCGGCCTCGAAGTGATCGGTACCATTCCGCGGATGCGCTTCGGTCGGCCTCGGGGTGGCCGACGACGGCGGGCGACCTATGTCAGCACGGTGGATGAGGAGCAAATCGACTCCTGCATCGTCACCCAACACGACCCCAAGTCACCCATCTCCGAAGCATATCGTACCCTGCGGACGAACTTTCAGTTTGCCACCATTAAGGACAAGCCCCAGACGGTGATGGTGACGAGTGCCGTGCCGGGTGAAGGCAAGACCACGACGGCGGTAAATCTTGCGGTTACCATGGCCGACCGCGGCATGCGGGTCCTGATTGTGGACACCGACTTGCGTCGTCCCAATGTGCACCGCGTCTTGCGTATGGAGCGTGGGCCGGGTCTGGCCGACGTGTTGCGCGAAGGACTGGATTCGAAGAGCGTCATTCGACCGACACGGATAGACAACCTCTGGATTATTTCGAGTGGACGGGTGCCCCCTAATCCTTCGGAGTTGATTGGTTCCGACCATATGGCGGAATTGATGGACCAGTTGGGTGCTTCCTTTGATCTGGTTATCTGTGATGCGCCCTCGGTGCTGGTGGTAACAGACCCGGTCTTATTGGCGACCCATGTGGACACCTGCATGATGGTCGTATCAACCAACAATGCGCGCCGCGAAACGGTCATTCGAGCGAAGAAGCTGCTCTCGACGGCCAAGGTGGCTGTGGCGGGTGTGGTGGTAAACGGACTGGAAACCACCCGTCGGCACTACTACTACTATTACTACTACTACGATGACGGGTCGTCAGGGCGCCGCAAGTGGTACCACTTCTAAGCGATTGCGCGTTTTCCGGCCGACACCTTCACGGTGACCGCGCCGTGTGGACAGGATAAGGGACAGGCATGGCATTCTTCCGATCAGAACGCGGAATCGGTCGTGGTGAAGTTGCCGAGAGTCAACTGGAAGTCCCGATTTTTGCCGCGTTCATGCTCGTCAGCAGCGTGATGTTGGTTGCCCAGCACCTGGTGCTCGGCAATGACAGCCTCACGGCGGCGTTGGCCATCAGCATGGTGGTCTTCGGTGGCACGGTGGTTCGGGTCGAATTCGGTCTGTTTATCCTCCTGATCGCCATGTTGCTGTCGCCGGAGATCGAATTGCGGCCTGCGGCCAACGGCGATCGAAGTCTGAACATCCGCTACGATGACTTGTTGATTATCGTCATCTTCATTGGTGTCATGATCAAACTTACCTTCGAAGGGCGCTTGGCGCTCTGGCAGCCGAGTCCTATCAATTCCGGTATTGTGGCCTATTTTGCCGTGTGTGTCTTCGCCACGTTGCTGGCCTATGAGCGCAGCTTGCCCGCGTGGGATAAGCGGACCGCTTTCTTTGTCATGTTGAAGATGTTGGAGTTTTATCTTATCTTCTTCATGGTGGCCCACTCGGTGCGGGCATCGAAAGACCTCCGGGCTCCGATTGGGTTGTTTTTTATCGTCATGCTGATCGTGAGCTGTTATGGCATCTACAGTATTGGCACGACGCCCCGGGTGAGTGCACCCTTTGAAAAGGGGGGCACCGAGCCCAACACCCTCGGGGGTTACCTGGTGATTTGCCTGTGCGTCGCCTTGGGATTGGCGTTGCAGGCGAAGAAAATACGCATCAAGTGTATGTATTTTCTACTCGTCAGCGTGGGTTTCATACCCTTGCTCTACACCCTTTCGCGTGCTTCTTACGTTGCTCTCTTGGTGGGCTTTACCGTGATCGCCCTCATGAGCCGCAAGTACTTCATTCTGGCAGTTATCGCATTGCTGTTGGCTTCCTCAACGCTGATCATGCCGACGGCCGTTATCGAGCGGGTGGCCTATACGATACAAGAAGATGGCGGGCGCGAGCTGGTGGTGGCGGGGCGTGATCTCGGTGTGAATGTGGATAAGTCCACCTACGAGCGGGTGCACGTGTGGCGGAAGGTCGGATTCATCCTTAGTCTCGGGCCCCAGTTCTTTTTCTTCGGAGGCGGTGTGTCGTGGGAGTCGGTGCTGGACAGCCAATATGCCCGCGTGTTGCTTGAAACCGGTGTGGTGGGGCTGGTGGCTTTCGTGTTCCTGTTGTTGCAGGTGCTGCGGACCACCCGGCAGGCCTATCGCTGGACTGAAGATTGGATGGCGCGGGGAATCGCGTTGGGGATGTTTGGTGCTACGGCCGCGCTCATCGTGCACTCCTTCGGCACCATCTCCTTCCTGATTGTTCGAATCATGGAACCCTATTGGTTCATGATTGCGCTGACCGTCTCTATTCGCAATGAGGCGATCATCATCCACCGATTGCGGCACCTGGCGCGTAAGAAGGCGGCAACGCCTCCGCCCGCGCCCGCCAAAACAGAAGACGGGGTGCCCGCCCTCGATGCGGGGGTGACGTCGGCCGGCTGACGTGCAATGATCGCCTTCCCGTTGGCACGGACTTGTGGCAGGGTATCCGTGTTATTCGAGCCCAGGTGGGCGCATTGCTCTTAGTGGCCGCGTACCCCTTCCAGGCGCGGTACGGCATAGGTACCCATCCGAATCTGATCGAGCATACTCTGATCGGTGGCAAACTCCTGGGCGTGGGCCAAATCGATCTTCTGCTGCTTTAACAGGTTGTGGAGATAGTGCTCGAAGAGGAAAGAGTGGGAGACGGTCTGCTGCATGCCGATGCGGATATGGTCCGTGCTGCCTTCCATAATGCCGTCCGCGATGGCCTTTACATCGTTGAGCATCATTTCGAGAGCCGGGATTCGCCCGCCCCCGAGTTTGGGCACGAGTCGCTGGCAGATGACACACTGGAGACAGTCGCGCAGCTGAAGTTTCACCAAGTCACGCTCGACGGGATCGAAGAAACTGAGCACCCGGTTCACCACTTCGGCCGCCGTGTTGGCGTGGAGCGTGCTCACCACCAGGTGGCCGGTGGCCGCTGCGTTGATGGCGGACCGAATGGTGTCGGGGTCCCGCATTTCACCAATGAGAATGACATCCGGATCGTGCCGTAGCGCACCCGTCACCGCGTCATAGAAGGAGTCCACATCCATGCCGAGGTTTCGTTGGGAGACGATAGACTTCTTATTGGTGTGGACAAATTCGATGGGATTTTCGATAGTGAGGATGTGACTGGAACGGGTCGAATTGATCCAATCGATGAGGGCGGCCACGGTGGTGGTCTTGCCACTGCCGGTCATGCCGGTGACCAAGAGCAGGCCACGGTGGAGCTCCGCCAGCTTGACCATGGTGTCCTTGGGCACGTGGAGTTCTTCGAAACTGGGGATGGTCTCCGGCAAGAAGCGAATCGTGCAATGGGGCGCGCCGGATTTGACGAAGGCCGAGACCCGGGAATAGCCCAGCCCCGATTGATGGTAGTTAAAGCTGGTTTGCCGGGTGGTTTCGAATTCTTTCCACGCTTCGTCGAGGGACATCTCGCGAATCAGGCTCTCAATCTGAACGGCCGACAGGGGCCCGAGGAGATCAGAGGAGCGGGTTTCGCCGTCGATTCGAAATACGGGACTTACCCCGGGGGACAGGTGCACATCGCTGGCGCGATATTGAATGATGGCCTTGAACAGCAGTTCGGCGCTGATGTGATCCAGGCGGTATTTGTCGCCCTCGGCCCGCCACACTTCGGGCAGGGTCAGTTCGACCGCGAAGGAATCGAAGGCCTCCAGGTTTTTTTCCGGGCCTTCGCCTTCCGGTGGTACGAAGGAAAACTGGACGTTGTCCTCATTGTGCGAGACGGTACCATAGGGCGCGAGTCCCCGGGTCTTTTCTTCCAGTGCCCCAACGTCGGGCCAGCTCTTCGGTAAGTACACGGCAAAGCGCGAAAACGGGGCATCAAAATCCGGCCGCTCTGCCTCCAGTCGGAAATCGCCACTCCAGGCGTTGATGCGCCGGGGGACACCCTGTGTCCTTAGTAGCTGTTTTTCCAAGAGTGCAACGACATTTTGTAGCGAGTGCTGCGCACCCGTACCCATTAAAAAAACAGCCACGATAATACCTCTCTCCAGATATTGTACACGGTGAAAACAGCATTCCCTTTCACCATGGTAACGCTTCACCAGTAGCTTTGCAAACGGGCCATGTTGCGCGGAAATTGGACGCTGCCGTATACTTAGCCCACGGTTTCTGGGTGCCGCACCCCGCGCGTTCTGCGCACTTCCCTCCACCCAGAGCGGATAGCGATGTGGCCCGCGATCACGGCTCCATCCTTTTTGTTTCGTCGAATTTCCCCGGTGATCGCCTGCCAAGCAAACGAGGTTTATCATGGCCAGTACTGTCATTGAAGTTATCAGTCCCGCCACCGAAGAAGTGGTCTACACCGTCGAAGGCCTCGCCGCCGAAGGGGTCGATGCCGTCGTATCCCGTGCCCGCGAAGCCTATGCGGGCTGGCGCACTTCGCCCCTGGGCGATCGGAAGGCCCTGTGCGAACGGGCTCTGGCCTGGTTTGAAGCCAACGGCGACGAGGTAGCCGCTGCGGTTACCGCGCAGATGGGCAAGCCCCTGGGCCAGGCGAAAGGCGAGATTGGCGGGGTCTTGGAGCGGGGCAATCACATGATTGCCATTGCCGACGAAACCCTGGCCGATGATGTGCTCCCGGAAAAGGAAGGCTTTACCCGATACATTCGTCACGAGCCCCTGGGTGTCGTGCTCGATATTGCCGCGTGGAACTACCCCCTTATGATTGCCGTCAACGTGGTTGTGCCGGCTGTCCTGGCGGGCAACGCGGTCATCGTCAAGCACTCCAGCAAAACGCCTCTCTGTGCCACGGCCTTCGAAGAAGCCTTTTGCGCTGCTGGCGCGCCCGAGGGACTCGTGCAGGCCATCGCGGCGGACCACAGCGTGACGGAGTTATTGATTAAACACTGCGGCGTAGACCACGTCTCCTTTACGGGGTCTGTGTCAGGTGGACGTCAGGTCAACCGCAGTGCCGCCGACCGCTTTGTGGAAGTGGGCCTGGAGCTCGGCGGTAAAGACCCGGC
>Ga0070727_10005659_pt1 | contig 10116 bp, 3 predicted proteins | sample tdAd472_FD_66722 | JGI IMG/M metagenome (GOLD analysis project Ga0070727, IMG submission 66722) | Marine sediment microbial communities from the Atlantic coast under amendment with organic carbon and nitrate - tdAd47.2 | ecosystem: Environmental > Aquatic > Marine > Coastal > Sediment | place...
ACAAACAGAGTGACGCACAGGGCGAAACGAGCGATCGCGCGAGGGCGCGGAGCGACGCTACCCGAATTTTCTTTGCGTCGCTGCACCAGCCACCCGAGGCCTCCAGCCGCTGCCCAGAACAGGACAGGCAACAAGGGAGCATGGAAATGGTGGTAAGGCACCGGCGGAAATGCTTCTGCTGCGGCGACGCCGTCCCCGGAGGATGGCGAAGACAACTGCAGCAGTGACAACATCAGAAATGACGGGATACCGGCTGCCAGTCGGGACATCTTCAGCAGCGGCAGTCCACCCAATGGCAGCAGCAGGACGATCAGATACGTCAGCGTCCTGAAACTCAGAATCCGCTGCATCACTTTCCAGGGCTGCGTCAACGTGCTTCGCACCAGCTCTGCGGGGCTGCTGCCAAGATCGCCAAAGTAACGGCTGTAGTGCACGGGTTGCCCATCCCTGAACCACGGGATCAGGACAAGAACTGCCAGCAACAGATAAGCCGCCGTCAACACAGAAAGCCCAAGCGCCCACCGTGCACGGCGTCGATCGCCCGGCACTCCGGAACGCAGGTGTTCGAACGTCAGCGACAGACCAATGGGTGCGACAATCAGGGCAAAGTCTTCCTTGGCCGTCAGCGCGATCGCGAAGCACGCGGCCGCGAGTCCTGGCCGTCGCTGATCCGCGAAATCCAGGCCGAAGCACAGAAACGGAAGGCCGTAGCAAATCGGCCTGAGCGTCTTGAAGTCGATGGCGATGTCCAGAAAGTGCATCGGGACATAACACAGCCAGATCAAGCTGAGACAGACAGCACATCCGGTGCATCCCGTCGCTCGCTGAGTCATCCTGTAGATCGGAACCACGCAGACACCGAGCGCGATGGATTCGGCGAGCTCCAGCAGCAGGTGCGAGGGCCACAGCAAATGCAGCGGCAGCAGAAAAACATGGATGAACTGAATGTGCTCGCCCAGAAATAGCCCCTGGTCGAGATAGCTGCGGAACCCCTTGCCATGCCACAGGTTCCACAGGTGCTCTTCGTACATCGCCGAATCTCCGTGCGGAATCCAGAGACCGGCATACAGTCGTTCGTTCATCCAGAACGAAACAGCAACCCAGCCGACCGCCGCCATCCCCACGAAGACCGGCCGCCAACGTTTCGGCGAGTCAGCTTTTGTGACCCGAACGCCTGTGAACAGACTTTGCTGAATCGCAAACAACAGCAGACCGCAGATCAAAGCCAGTGCCGAAGGCCCCGATCGGACGAGCCATAAGAATGCCGCCGACTCGGGAAACGTCGAGCCGACGAACCACAGGCACAACCACGTGAGCGACGCAGCGCCTGCAAGCAGAATTGGAAACTGCAGAACGGATCGAGGCGCTGCGTTCGGACGGTACTCAACCTGCTGACATCGCCGCAACTGGCGGCGTTGCAGGAGGCTGGACACGCCTCGGACAACGCCTGCTGCAAGTCCGACTCGCAGCAAAACGGCGAGGTAGGCCAGATTCTGCAGCGGCACACCCGTCGCGGAAGACCGCGTTGAACCGCCCCAGAGCGAAACGATGCGTTCCTGAATATCTGCCGGCCAGAGGCCGCCCCACAGAACCGATTCTGTCAGGAAGTTGCGGATCGCCAATGCGACCACACCCAGGGAAAGGCAATGCAGCAGAAGCAGCTGTCCGTTTGCGCGACGAGCAGATGGCGACTGAATTCGTTGTGCCTGACCCACGAGAAAACGCCCCAGATTCCGCATTCAACCCTGACCAACAGTCAGTACGCACCTTCAACAGAGTCGTATTGACCAAAACTGGAGACCTTGGGAACTTACGGCCCCTTCAAAAAAAATCGCACGAGACGGTGTTCACATCCTGCAGGGTGCGTTTCCGCTCTCGTGGCGAATTCGTCTTTCATTCAGCCGCTGCGGAACTCGCATCCCTTCCCCGTCTCACATTTCCGCAGACAGCCGTCGACGTCGCGATCTGATGTCTTTTGAAATGAACATACGTGTCATTTCTCGCGCCGCAACACGCTGCTGGATTCTTGTCCCGGCAATGTTGCTGGTCCTGAGCGGCTGCGCGACGACTCAGTTTGTAGAGCTACGCGAGAAGCCTCGCAATCCGCTGACGGAAAGATTCCATTCGGAAACACCGTGCCTTCGCAATCCGACGGAGCAAACCTTTGCCCGCGTCGTCGCGACCGGATACCGGGGCCCCCGTCAGGTCCGTCCAATGCTGATGCACCTGCGATCAGCATCCGCATCGCAGATCTGGAATCCGGAACTGACGGCAGCGGCAGCGGAACTCAATTACCTTGCTGCGACGGCTAATCAGTCTCATGACGAGCCTCTGTCGAGTGAACTGTTTGTCGACGCAGCGGAGGCGGCCTGGCACTATTTCACGACTCCCGATGCGTCGGGAGAGCTCGCCGACCCAACGGCCGACGAACACCGTGCGACGGCCGAGATCTACAATGCGTCCGTCGAGGAGTTGCTCCGAATCGCACAGCAACGGACCGGCTATCGTCTCGGCGAGCCCCTGCAGCTGCCCATGTCGGGTCGGCGACTCGATTTCCACGTACCGCGCCCTACGGTTCTGGTCAATCGCTCCAGCCTGGGCGAATTCCGCTTTGTCACCGACTACGAGATCAAGAACCTGCGGAATCGCCACGTCGCGCGCGGACTGGGTGTTCCGCTCATCGCGGTTCGCAACCCATCACGCGAACCACACCCGATTGAAGAATTCTACACGGACGGGTTGAGTTACTCGACGACCGTTGTGCTGCAGTTCCCGCCGCTGGATGCTCGATCGACCGCTGTTCAGACCGCATCTCTGCAGGCCTACGATCCTCGGGAAACGGACGGCATCTATACCGAACAGTGCTTCCTGCCGCTGGAAACCGACTTCAGTACACCCCTGGCCCAGTATCTGAGCAACCCCAATCTGAGCCTGCTGGATACCTGGGGCCTCGTTCGTCCGGACCGCGTGCGGAAGGTCTCTGGACTGTACATGGTGCAACCCTACGATCCGGAACGAATTCCCGTGCTGATGGTGCACGGGCTGTGGTCCAGTCCCATGACCTGGATGGAGATGTTTAACGATCTTCAGGCCGACCCGGACATTCGGAGAAGGTACCAGTTCTGGTTCTATCTCTACCCCAGCGGAGAGCCCCTGGCAGTTTCTGCTGCGAATCTCCGCGATGAACTGGTCAAGGTTCGGGACACCTGCGACCCTCACCGACGAAACCCACGCATGGACCAGATGGTGGTTGTGGGACACAGCATGGGTGGGCTGATTTCACAGATTCTGACGATCGACAGTGAGGACAAACTGTGGAATTCGGTGAGTGATGTGCCGCTGTCAAAGATCAACGCGGCACCGGAAGAACTCAGCGACATCCGCAGAGTCTTCTTCTTTGAATCGAGTCCCTCCATCGACCGGATTGTTACGATCGCCAGCCCCTATGCCGGAAGCCGCTACTCGAACTCATTCACGCGCTGGCTGGGAAGTACGTTCATCTGGCTACCCAGCAAGACTCTGAACCTGCACAGGGTCATCGATGACCTGAACGGTGCAAAATTCGCCAAACGACTGCTGGCTCCGCGGACGAGTGTGGATTCTCTGCAGAAACAATCGGCCATCCTGCAGCTCGTGCGATCCACTTCAGTCCCCGAAGACGTGCAGCACCACAATATCGTCGGCGTCGCAAAGGGGAAGTCCGTCACTGACTGGAGCGACGGCGTCGTGTCGTGGCGCAGTTCTCATCGCGATGATGCTGCATCCGAGATCGTCGTAAATGCAAAACACAGCGACGTCCATCGACACCCGGAAGCCATCGGGGAGGTGCGCCGGATCCTCATCGACCATCTCAATCACCTGAACACGAGCAGCTACCCGATTGTGCCCGTTCGCTATCAACAAACGGCAAACGGGCGAATACCTGCAATCCGTCCCACGGCCTCTGCCCGCGTTCAACCCGGGCACGCCACTTTGCCCTGAGCCAGCTGCGCCACCGTTTTGCCCTCTGGGATTTGTGTGGCACAGGCTCTGCTTGTGTTGTGCAGCACAGGATGCGTGTGGCACAGGCTTCGCCTGTGTTGCAGCCCCCCGGGATCTTCGCGTTCACGTACACCGACGAAGCCGACTGGCACACATACTCGTCTGACCAGAACGATCACCTACAGACTGCCGGGCCCGCGCCCGTCGCTCGGCCCCCTCCAACGATGAGAATTCGTCGTTCGCGTCCGTACCGTTGTTGCATTCCGCCATCCGCCCCCTAATACTCTGCGACTGAGTCTCAATATCCAAACCGAGGCTCTCCATGCAAAGTCGTGTCCACCAGCCAGCCAGCGAGGAGCCAGCAAGCCAACGGACAACTGCGTTCCCGTTCCCCTTTCCACAGGATTGCTTGCTGGCCATGAGATTTCAAAGACGTCGTCGGACTGGATTCACGCTGATTGAGTTGCTGGTTGTCATCGCCATTATCGCGATCCTGGTCGCGTTGCTGCTGCCCGCAGTACAGCAGGCCCGCGAAGCTGCTCGACGCACTCACTGCAAAAACAACCTGAAACAGATCGGCCTGGCACTTCACAATTACCTGGACGTGCACCGCAAGTTTCCGATGTCATTCGTCTCGGACATCTCCACGGGCGCAAATACCGGCGGCGGAGAATGGTCCATCCACGCTCGCATTCTGCCGTTCATCGAACAGGGAAACCTGTACGGCAACATCAACCTCAGTCTGCCCTACGGAGACCCGATCAATGCCGGAATCACAACACAGCGGATCTCGACTTACCTGTGCCCCAGCGACCCCAACGACCATGCTCGCACGAGCGGAGGCGTTGCCGTTCATTATCCCGTGACTTACGGATTCAACGGCGGCACCTGGAATGTCTGGGACAACGCCAGCCGCACGGCGGGTAATGGTGGTTTCGCGCCCAACTTTGCTTTCGCGCCGCGAGACTTCACAGACGGGCTGAGCAATACGCTGCACTTTGCGGAAGTGAAGGCTTTCACCGCCTATAACCGCGACGGCGGAAACGGCACGGCTGCCATTCCGGGCAACGCTGCAGATGTCGAAGCCCTCATCGGATCCGGAGGCAGCACGAAAGCAAACAGCGGCCACACCGAGTGGGTGGACGGTCGCGTCCATCAGACGGGATTCACGGTCACTCTGCCCCCGAACACGCCGGTCAGCATTCCGGGTGGCGAGCGAGACGACGAGGGAGATTACACTTCCTGTCGCGAAGACAAGACCTGCCCCGGGTCGACATTTGCTGCTGTCACGTCGCGGAGCTGGCATACAGGAGTCGTTCAGACGCTGATGGCAGACGGGTCGACTCGATCGGTCAGTGAAAACCTCGATCTGGGCGTATGGCGGAATCTGGGACAACGGAACGACGGCAACGTCCTGGGTGACTTCTGATCACACCCGCTACCACAACAGTGTCCAGCTGCGGCTTTCGAGTTTCTCGGAAGCCGTTTTTTTTGCGCGGGGCAGCCGCGCCGAAGCCACGTGGTGAGCAGGCACATCGCCGATTCTCCTGGATGATCGGCAGCGGTTTCAAATCGTGAATCTCACAGACCGGGGTGTGCGAGATTCAATTCTGCGATCACAATAGGGTCGATTCCAATCGCAACTCACGCGGCTGCTCCCATCTTGTTGATTCGACACCCGTGACCTGAACATCGGATTCGTCAGCTGGCAGACCGGTTCGGCATGGTCCATGCCGAACCGGTCTGCTCGACAAGCACCGCAGAGTCAGAATGCGGAAATCAGCCCGTCAGGAAGACTTCATGATATTTCACGATTCATCCGGCTCGTTGTTCCGGAGACACGTCCGGCAACTCATCGCAGTCTCACTGTTGTCGATCATTGCGACCCAGTCGAGCAGCCTGCTCGCGCAGGATGAAGCAGCGGCACCCACAGCAACGCAGGAAGCAGAAAAGGCCGACACCTTCCCGGACGCGACAAAGGCCCTGCCAAGCGCTGAAGAAGCAACACGTGCTCTCGAGGCACTGGCGGCGAACGACGAACTGGACGAAGCCGTCAAGACCGTCATGACTCAGCACCTGACGCGGACTGTTGAGCACCTGATCGCCGCGGAGGCCGCACAGAAATTAACTAAGCAGCTCGCGGACGAACTGGCCACGGCGCCAACGGAGATTCCGGCCAGGCAGCAGGCGTTGACAGCGCCACTCGAACTCCCCATCACTGTAGAACAGGTCGCGGAACGTAATTCGCTCGATGAGCTGAATCAGCTGCTGGCGGACTGCCAGGGTCTGCAGACGACTGCGCGGGACAATCTCAAGAAAGCAACGGACGAACTGGCGCGAAGGGCCAGTCGGCGACCGGAGATTCCGCAACTGCAGGCGGACAACAAGAAGCAGCTGGCTGAAGTCGAAGCACAACTGGCAGCCCCCGATCCCGAAGGAGAAGGAACAGACGGCCGCCAGACGCGGTTGCTGCGATACCGCGCGAGAAAATACCGACTGGAGCTGGAGGCACAGCAGTTTGACCAGGAGTTGCGCACGTACGAGGTCACGACACAGCTGTGGACGCTCAGAAGAGACATCGCGGATCGTAAAGTCTCAGCGCTCGACAAAGTCGTCAACGCGCTGCAGATGCGAATCAATTCACTCAAGCAGGCTGCCGCAGAGAAAGAAGTTGAAGACGCTCTGCAGGCAGTCCTGGACGCCGACCCGGCCGTAAGATTCGAGGCGGAGCAGAATGCTGAACTGGCGAAAGATCGGCTCGAGTTGCTCTCAGATATCGAAGAGAAGCAGACGGCACTGAACGCTCGCGAAGAAGAGCTGAAGCAGCGCGTCTCCGACTTCGAACAGCTGAAGAAACGCGCGGAGTCGTCGGGCTTCTCGCCCGCGATCGGAGTGCTTCTCAGGAAGAGCCAGTCCGATCTGCCAAATGCACGGGAGCTGGAAGCGGAAGCGAACAATCTGCAGCCGGAGATCTCCAAACTGAATATCCGGCTCATCGAATGGGACGCCTACCGCCGCCAGTTGCTGGTGGACCTCGATGGACAGGTCATCGAACTGGTAGAGTCGGTTGCTGAGCAATCGCCGGAAGCGGACCGGGCAAAGCTGGAAGACGAGGTTCGCAACGTCCTCTCAACGCGACTGACGCTCTTTCAGGAGCTCATCAATAACGGCAATACCCAGCTGGAACGTCTGGTTCAGCTCGACACGCAGTTGACGTTGCTGTCTCAGCAGATTGCCCTTGAGAACAAGTGGCTCGCGGAGCACGTGCTGTGGGTCCGCAGCGCCCCCTGGCTCGGCGGGACTCTCAGGGACTATGAACCTGCTCTCAGCGTGCTGCTGAACGTGAGCAACTGGCAGATCGTCGCACTGCAGATCACGACGTACGCGAAACGCGAGTGGCTGTGGTTTGTGAGCATGCTGGTGGCCGGTCTGTTCTTCCTGAGTGTCCGGGGAAAACTGAAGCGACGCGTGCGCGACTACGGCCGGATGGCGCAAAAGTCGACCGCAATGGAATTCCGACCGACCCTCGCGACGACCTTCCTGACACTTTGCATCGCTCTCCCCCTGCCCGTGCTGACGTATCTGGTCGGGCAGCGACTGGAAATGGTCTCCCAGGGACATGAGTTCACTCGGGCATTGGGCAACGCGCTGCGGTTTGCCGCACAGCTCTGGGGATTTCTGGAGTTGATCCGTATGACGGCCCAGGCTGGCGGCCTGGGAGAATCTCACTTCAACTGGGGCGTCCAGGTCACACGTTCTGTGCGACGATTCGCGCATCTGATGACGGGGACACTGCTGCCGCTCGGCATCGTCGCTGCATACCTGGCAGGTCTGGACAACGAACTTGTCGACCGGACTGTGGGGCGCGTGGCGTTCCTGGGTCTGATGTTCACTTTGTCAGGAGGCCTGTATCAGCTTCTGAGACGCGATGGACCGATCCTGCAGGTTGTCACCGCATCAAATCCCAATTCCTTTCTGCATCGGACAGTTCAGATCTGGCCCCGGGCAGTCGTGGTGTCGCCATTAGTTCTCGCAGTGATGTCCGCTGTTGGCTACCACTACACGGCCGTCCAGCTCACCAGCCGACTTGCTGCAACACTGGCTTCGCTGCTGGCCTTCCTGCTGGTGACGGAAATACTGATGCGCTGGCTGGTCATCAGTTATCGCCGCATGGCCATCCAGCGGGCAAGAGACCGTCGACAGCAGCAAGCAGGCGGTTCGGCCGAAGAAGGCGCTGACGTCACCGTGCTCCTTGATGCCAACGAACCAAACCTGTCGGACATCAACGATCAGACCCGACAGTTGATTCGCCTGGGAGGGTTCTGTTTCGTTGTACTGTCGTTCTACCTGATCTGGATCGACGTGCTTCCGGCACTGGGCTTCCTTAACAGTTTTGAATTGTGGCCGAATCACATGCTCACGGTGGGAGACGAAGTTCCTGCTGTGTGGATCACGCTCGCAGACCTGCTGGGTGCCGTTCTGATTGCGGGGCTGACGTTTCTGGCTTCACGCAACATCCCCGGCCTGATGGAGATCAGCGTCCTGCGACGACTGCCGCTGGACGCCGGTGCGCGGTATGCGGCGACGTCCATGACGCGATATGTGATCGTCCTTGTCGGTGTCGTGATGTGCTTCCGGCAGATCGGTATCGGATGGTCGAGCGTGCAGTGGCTGGTGGCTGCCATGACCGTTGGCCTCGGCTTTGGCCTGCAGGAGATCTTCGCCAACTTCGTTTCCGGGATCATCCTGCTGTTTGAACGCCCAATTCGAGTAGGCGACGTGGTCTCCATCGGATCCCATTCCGGCGCGATCGTCCGCATTCGCATTCGAGCCACGACTCTGATGGACTGGGACCGCAAGGACGTCATCATTCCCAATCGGGAGTTTGTCACCGGGCAGGTTGTCAACTGGACTTTGACCAACGCCGCGACACGACTGATCATCCCGGTTGGCATTGCATATGGCAGCGACGTCGATACTGCAGAACGTCTGCTGTATCAGGTTGCCAAAGAAAACGAGAATGTCCTTACGGAACCCGAATCGATGGTGGTGTTCTCGCAGTTCGGTGACAACACACTGAACTTTGAACTGCGCACGTACTGCCCACTGACCGTTCTACTCGCAACGCGTCACAGTATGCACCGCGAAATCGATCGGCTCTTCCGCGAACACAATATTGAAATCGCCTTTCCTCAGCGAGACCTGCACATCAAGAGCATGCCGGAGGCGCTATCGAAGCAGATTCAGCAGACTGCAGAACAGGAGTATCCGGCCTGATGCCGTGCAGTTCGCAGCTCATCGTTTCGCGGCAGCCGGGCTCACGAGCACTTTTCACACTGGCTGCTAGAATTGCCGCCCGAGAAGCCAAATGCTGCCTTCTGCTGTTTCCGTTCGATTGATCGCGTGATGTCACCTTCGCTGTTTGCTGACTTCGAATTCATCGACTTGTTTGCCGGGATTGGCGGCATGCGACGGGGATTCGAACATATCGGCGGACGCTGTGTGTTTACGAGCGAATGGGATCGATTCAGCCAGTCCACATATGCAGAGAACTTCCCCGGTCAGCACACAATTGCCGGAGATATCACACAGATCCACGAACGAGACGTCCCCGCGCATGATGTCCTGCTGGCTGGATTTCCCTGCCAGCCGTTTTCGATTGCCGGCGTGTCCAAGAAGAACTCGCTCGGACGGGCTCACGGGTTTCAATGTCGAACACAGGGAACACTCTTCTTCGACGTAGCGCGGATTATCCAGCACCATCAGCCAGCGGCATTCCTGCTGGAGAACGTCAAGAACCTCGTCAGCCATGATCGCGGACGCACCTTTGCCGTCATTCGCGAAACCCTGGAGAACGAGCTGGACTACGCACTGCATGTCCGCGTGCTCGATGCGAAACCCTGGCTGCCCCAGCATCGGGAGCGAATCTTTCTGGCCGGATTCCGTCAGCCGACGAATTTCAGTTTCGACGATCTGAAACTGCCGCCTGTTTCCGACTGGCCTCGGCTGGGCAGCGTTCTGCATCCGGAGGATGGTTCAGAATCGCCGGAGTCGCCGTTTACAGAGGGTCCGCAAGCCCGCGTTTCGGACAAGTACACCTTGTCCGAAAAACTCTGGCAGTACCTGCAGGACTAT
>Ga0070727_10005660_pt1 | contig 10116 bp, 4 predicted proteins | sample tdAd472_FD_66722 | JGI IMG/M metagenome (GOLD analysis project Ga0070727, IMG submission 66722) | Marine sediment microbial communities from the Atlantic coast under amendment with organic carbon and nitrate - tdAd47.2 | ecosystem: Environmental > Aquatic > Marine > Coastal > Sediment | place...
CTTCGGTTTCCAATCCCGCCATGAAGACCGCGACATACAAAATGGCCGCCATCGCCATGTTCATCGTGACGCCCGCGGAGATGATGATCATCCGCTTCCAGATCGGTACGACGTTGTAGCTGTCCGTCTCGCTGCTGCGATAGCCAGGGTCGGCGTCGTCCTGACCGAGCATTTTGACGTACCCGCCCAGGGGCAGCGCGTTGAGCCGGTATTCCGTTGGGCTCATGAAGGAATCCACAGCCGCGGCCCCGTCGGCCTTGAGCACCATCCATCGCTTGTACTCGTCCTCGGTAGACTTTCTGCGGAAGCCAAGGCCCTTGCGGTAGGTGACGATCGGCGGCCCGAATCCGAGCGAGAACGCGAGCACACGCACGCCGGCCCATTTGGCCGCGATGAAGTGTCCGAGCTCGTGGATGAACACGACCAGCCCGAACCCGACGAGGATCAGCCCGATATCGCCCAGCTTCAAGAGAATGGCAAGCAGTGGTTCCATGCGTCTACAGGGTATCGGTCCGGGCGGGCGGGGGTTCTGAGCGTTAGACAAAAGAAGACGCGGCCCAGATCTCCCGGGCCGCGCTCAATCAGTGAAACCGGGTTGGGTTTACTTCTTCACGTACTTGACGGCGCAGCCGTAAGCGGGGATCTCAGCCGTGACGATCTCGGACTCGCCATCGAGAAGCTGGTTGACGACGATTTCGATGTAGTTCTTCTCGCCGATTTCCTGGTAGCTGCTGGTCGAATCGATCGGGCCGATGTAGCGGACGATACCCTCGGCATCAACGATGAAGATGTGCGGCGTACGCTTGGCACCGAAGGACTGACCAACCGAGCCATCCTTGTCGAGCAGGATCGGGTACTCAATCTCGTACAACTCCTCGGCCTCGATGTTGCGCTCTTCGCCCCAGCCCTGCTTGCCGGGGGCGCTTGCCGAGTTGATTGCCAGGAACTCGACCGGCTTGCCCTCAAAGCCCGCGTAGGTCGTGCGCATGGTGTCGGTCTTGTAGTGGAATTTCTTGACGAACGGGCAGTCCGGATTGAACCACTCGAGGACGACAATCTTGCCCTCTTCGGTGTACTCGCTGAGCTTGTGCTCGTTGCCGTGGATATCGGTAAGTGTGAAGTCGGGCGCCTTGTCGCCAACTTCCACACCCTCGGCGAGCGTTGGCGCTTTGGTACCAGCGCCGGTCGCCAGTGCGACACTGAGTACGCCGAAGCTTGCTGCGAGAAAACCGGTCAGTGTGCGTTTGCGTGCGATGCAGATCATGTGGACCTCCGTGTAAGCATCTGGCCTTAGGGCCGAGTCGTTTCTCGAACTGTCGTCTCGTGAACTAGCGTGGCTCCCCGATGAAACGCGCGGGCCCCTTGCCCTGCTGGAGCCGAATCAGATACAAATTATGATCGATCGGTGGCAGCCTCTTGCCCTTGGGAGCGATGAGCCTGACCCAGCCGACGACCTCTGCCTTGGGATTGTCATCAAAGTCGAACGCCAGTTCCAGTGTGCCGTCCTCGGCGTAGCCAGATTCAAGCAGGTCGTCGATTGGCGGGCAGCCCGGACCGGGGATAAATTCGAGCTCGTAGCCCAGCGCGTTCTTGGCGATCAGCGTGTCGCCTTCCCAGCTGAGCATGACCGCATCCGAGCTGGCGCCTGTGGCAAGCTTGCCCATTTCATTGCGGGTCTTCTCAATCAGGGGCGCGTCGGAACCGAGCCCGTTGGTCCGCTTCACCGGCAGCTCGATCGACGCCTCGGCGAACTGTGGCACGCACTGGTTCGCGTCGCAGACGAGCCACTCAAGACTCGCCGAGATCACCGCATCGCTGCCGATCTCGACTCCCGAAGCCACGTCGAGCGGGAAGAGCACGACGAGTTGATCGTCGTAGGTGTGATCCAGCACGCCGCCTGCCTGGACATGCCGATGGGCCGCGGGCCAGATGGGCTCACCGATCTCGATCCCTTCGGGGAGCGACCAGTTCGCCAGCAGCCTGGACCCGGAATCATTGATGGAATCGGCGTAGGTGTGCCAGTCCTTGTCGAGATCGATAACGGCCGCGATGGTCGAGCTCGAACCGGGCGTCAACGCATCGGTCTCGGCGATCAGTTTGACGCTCGAGTGCGAGGGGGGATCATCGAAGTTGGGCTGCGCGTGAACGGGCAGCGACATGGCCGCCGTCGCGCAAAGCGTTGTTGTCCAAGCTTTCAATCCAAGACCCATACTTCCTCCGCTTGTAAGAAGAACGCCAGGGATGGCCGGGATGTTTCCTGTCAGCGTCAAAATTTTGGACTCAGTTGGTGTTCCAATCGGCCCACTACTTGTATGCGGCTTGTTTGGATAGGTTGCGTTCAGTGACGATCACACGTTGATCGCAAAAAGAAAGCACCCCCGCAGAAAGGCTCTGCGGGGGTGAAAGTGGATCAGGATGGTCCGGTCTCGATCAGGAGATCGAGCTGGTCAGGCCGAGCGCCGCTCCGCCTGAGCCCCAGCCGCCGCCGAGGAAGCCGTCGTAGTGGGTCATGGAGACCACGATGCCGGCGGTGGAGTCGATCCGCATGGCGTAGTAGTTGAGCTGCGGGCGGTTCTGAACGACCTCGGCCAAGTTCTCGAGACGCAGCAGGAGGAAGTCCTCGGCCGCGACCGTGTCCATGCGGACGCGTTCGGCCGAGCCGTCGGCGAAGAAGAAGGTGATCGTGACGTCGCTGTCGGCGTCGCTCGGGTTGTAGAACGCGAGGGTCTCGGTGTAGAGGTTGCCAGCACGCAGCGGGTTCATGAACGCGTCACCGAAGTAGAACGAGGTTCCGGCTTCTGTTGCAGCGGTCGTTGCATTGGCATCGCCACGCTGACGCTCGATGGCCGTGATGGCCACGTCCACGTTCGATGTGATCCGCAGGCCGATCGGCTCGTTGGAAGCGAACGCCAAACCCGTGCCCGTCAGACGCAGACGCTCGCCCGCGCCAACCGTCACCTGGCGGATCAGATCGGGCAGGCCCGGGTCCTCGAGGTACGAGCCGACGATGTCGACGGTCGCATCGGTGGAGCCCGAGTTGAAGATCGTGAACTCGCTGGAGATGTCCGTGCCGCTGGTCAGCGACGTGATGATGTTGGTTGTGCTGCCGCCGTCGCGAACGCCGAGGTAGCCGAACGCGAATCGGTTGACGAGGTCGTAGCGGCTCAGCCCGGCGACGATGCCGATGTTGGAGCCGTCGTTGGCCGAGTCGACCGGTGCGGACAGGATCTCGATGGCGAAGGTGCCCAAAGGCAGCGTCGCCACGTTGTGGATCTCCAGGCCGCCACGCTTGTTGGCACCGACGGTCACCGGGTTGAGCACGATGGTCGAGCCGCTGCCGGTGTAGGCGGTGATGGTGAGCGTCACGTCGAAGGAGTTCGGGTTGTACCAGACGAGGAACTCTTCCACGACGCCCGGGCTGCGGATGACATCGGGGAAGTCCCAGCGGTCGCTGGTCAGATCGGTGAAGGCCTCGCCGATCGCGCCGGCACGTGCCAGGTTCGAGTCGTAGTGGCTCAGGCTTGCACCCAGTCGCAACGTGGACTCGACAACGATGGCATACGCCTCGTTGGCGATGATGCCCGGTGCGTAGTCGGCGTTGCCGTCGTCGTCGATGTCGGCACCGAACGACAGCGTAGTGCCGCCGCGTGCGCCCGCTGCGAGAGTCCCAGAGGCGACGACCGCCGAGCCGAGGTTCGTGTCGGCGTAGTAGACCGTGATGCTGTAGCTGACCGACTCGTCGTTGGGGTTGGCCAGCGAGATGAACTCATGGATACCCGCGTTGGCAAAGCCCTCGGGGTAGTAGGTGCGGGTGGTGACAGCCGGTCCGTCGACGCGGAGCGTGTAGTTGCCCGTGTCAACATCGCCGGTCGAATCAACGAGAATGTAGAACGTCTGGCCGGCTCCCGAGGAGACGAAGCTCGTCGCCGCGGTGACGCCGGTCGTGCCAGCGACACCTGCCGAGTCGGCAAAGTCGGTGAGCTCGTTGCCGTTGACATCGAAGATCCGCACGGTGAAGTCCGGCGAGGGGACATCGCCTGTAAAGACCTGGATGTACAACTCGCCCCGGCCGATCGTGTCGTACCGGAAGAGGTCGGTGTCGGTGATCGTGTTGATCACACCCGTGTCGGATGCGTTGCCGTTGATGCTGTTGACATCCAGCACTGTGGCGCCGGCAAGGTTGCCCTGATTGACGTGGTCGTCGTTGGGGTCCGGTGCGATGGGCGGGCCATCGACATTGACAGTGAACGAACCCGTCTGGATGCCGGGGAAGGTCGAGCCGATCGAGAGGTAGTAGCGGGCGTCGTTGCCGGCCGAGTTGGTGAACATGATCGAGTTGCCGTCGATCACGGTCGGCGTGATCAGCGTCATCGATGAGTCGTAGAGACGGAAGACGAGCGTACCGATGGTGCCCTGATCGACATCGATGATAACGTCGCCGTCGTCGACAACGGCAAACGTGAACAGGTCGGTGTCGCTGTCCACTTCGAGACGGCCCGTGGCGCTGCCGTCACCGGTATTGACCTCGAGCGGGATCTCGGTGGCCTGGGCGAAGTTGCCGTCGTTTGCGTGGTCGTCCACGATGCCTGTGTTGATGTTGAGCCTGTAATCGATGCGAGTCGCGGTTGCACCGACGACAGCCACATAGAAGATGTCGGCCGTATTGCCAGTAAACTGCGGGACCGCCAGGAAGCCCGAGCCGCTGGTGTACGTCGCGGGTGTGCCGTTGGCGTAAATCCGATCGCCGTTGATATCAAAGAGTCGGATCTCGAAAGCTGCGCCGGGGACAGCATCCCAGACCAGCGAGATGTCGGTCGGGCCGGTGGTCGGCACGCCGAACACAAAGAGATCCGAGTCGTTGGACTGCTCAAGGATGCCCGTCGAGGTGCCCGCACCGGTGCTTGGCACGATGTTCACGAAGGTCGCATCGCCAAGCTGGCCGATGTCGGCGTGGTCGTCTGCGGGGTCGTACTCGACCGTCAGGTCATAGCCGCCCACAGAGTTGGACGCGTCTGAACCCTTCACCACCACGTAGTACCGGCGACCGACCTGTGTCGAGAAGTCGACCGATGCCCGGCCGGTATCGCTGATGTTCAGGTCCCGGGCGATGCTGCGGATGACCGGGTTGGGCGTCTCGGCGTCGTCCTCGCCCAGCTCGTACACGATCACCGCGGGCGTCATCGAGGCCTGGCCCGTCTGGCGGAGCACGGAAACCGTTGCAAGGTCGGTCACGGCGGCATCGAAGAAGAAGATGTCCGAGTCACCGCCCTGATTGATAATGCCGCTCGTCTCGGCAAGCCTGCTGAACTCACCGAAATCAAGAGCGGTCGCGGCGAAGAAGCGTCCGTCGTCTGCAAGGTCGTCCGCCACCGGCACGCCTGAGATATCGACGCTGTAGTTGCCGCTGCCTGTCAGGCCCGACACACGCAGCGTGTACCGCTCGGCCTGGTCCACCGCGAAGCTCACCGTCAGCGGCTCGCCGCTGATCGCCGAGCTGTTGGGCAGGAACACCTGGTTGCCGTTCGAGTCACGGATCGTGATCGCAAGCGACAGCGTGACTACCGGGTCGATCGTCATCGTCATGAGCCCGTCAACCGGGGCCATGAAGCTGAAGAAATCGACGTCATCGGCGGACGAGAGGGCCGCGGTGAACGAGCCCGTGCCGTTGGTCGGGCTCGACGGATTCGAGTCGATCGCGATGACCGTTTCGCGGAACGCGCCGCCGAAGTTGGAGTGGTCATCGACGTTGTTCTGGGGCGTTGCGTTGACGATGAGCTGGTACGAGCCCGTCGCGACACGCCAGTCGATCCGGCTGGGGTCGGCAGCGCCGCGATTGTCAGGATTGGCAGCGCTGGCGTTGCCGCTGTACCGCTGCGAGCTCTCGACAACGACGAAGTATTCCTGGCCCTGCTGCACGTTGAGCACGAAGCGGGGGTCCTTGCGGAAGACCTGCACGTTGCCGACGTTCGGGTTGGCGCCGTTGCCAAAGTTGATCGTCGTTCCCTCGGCCGTGTAGCCGAGATAGTCGTTGACGTAGGCAATCTGGTTGCCGTTGCTGTCGTAGATGCGGATCGCCGCGTCAAGCGGGCTGTTGTAGGTCTTGGAGATGTTGCGAGTGCTGATCGGCCCCAGAAGCGGGTTGATGTGCTGTTCCTGGAAGGCGTCGGTGATCTGGGTCGTGCTGAGGACGATCTCCGCGGTGCCGTTCTTCGTCGCTACGAAGCGGTACATGTCGGTGTCGTTGATATCGGTGATCCGGCCGAGCTGGCCGTTGTACACGATGGTGTCGAAGAAGTTTGGGAAGTCCTCGTCGGGATCAATACCGCTCTCAACGGCGAACGCGCGCACTTCTGGGACGAAGCTGGAGTTGCCGATTGTGGATGCGATGCCGGAGAAGTTATCAAAGGTGAGCGTCGTGTTGACCGCGCCACCGAAGTTGCCTTCTTCTGGTGCATCGAGGTTGACGCCGAACGTGTCTTCCTGCGCATCGCCCTGAACCGTCACGTTGTACCGCGTGCGAGTGCCGGCCGAGGAAACAACGAGGTAGTACGCCTCGCCGCCCCAGAACTCGTTGTCAAGCGTCACCGCGTACTCGAGCTTGCCAAGGCCGGTCGGGTCAGGCCCCAAGAGTGAGGGGCTGTCGATGCCAGCGGGATTGTTGAAAACGGTGTTGTGCGTCTGTTGGGGATCCATGAACTCTTCATTGACGAGGGTGAAATTGGAATCGTAGATCTGGATCGCCACCGGCCCGAGGCCTGTCCACTCCTGCTCGAACTGAACACGGATCGAGATCCGGGAGGCGGGGCGACCGTTCACATTCCAATTTGCTGGCTCGATCTCTTCGCCGTCTTCGTCAAGCTCCAGGCTGCCCTCGAACCTGCCGAGATGGTCAACCTGTGGCACGAACATAAACACGTCCGTATCACCGGCAGTGTCAAGTCGACCGATCGCGTTTGCCATCACGACAAGGCTGTGATCGAGCGCCGGATCAGTGAAGTCAAAGACGGTCGGGTACGCGTCAGTAGGAACGCCCGCTCCGGGACCGTGATAATCGGGAATTCCGTCGGCATTCGTGTCGAGACCATCAACTGCAGGATCGTTCCAGCCAAGCGGGGCAAACGGATCACCCCAGATCAGCGGGGTTGCCAGGTCTCTGACGAGATCCTGATTGGCAACAACGCCGTCATTCTCATCATCAATGAGAATGTCGATGTGATCATCAATCGGCTGGTCCGGGTCGCTTCGGTCGATTGTGGCGTTCGACTCGATGACCATGTAGTACACATTGTCAGCGGCCGCATAATCGCGGGGAGTTGCTGTCACACCCTGCAGGAGGCCGTCAAACGCGTCGGCGATGACGTAGTACGTCTTGCCGCCTTGCAGATTGGCAACAATCTCGGCGCGATCGAAGGCGTCGAACGAGACGGCCGAGTCGTTCGTTGCGATCGGTGTGGCCGAGTCGTACTCGTAGAGCGCAAGCTTCGGATCCCATGAACGCTGACCCATGACATTGGTGACGTAGAAGTTGATGATCGTGGTGCCCGTGCCGAGCGCCTCAAACGTGAACATCTGGGCCGAGTGCTGGTCGCGCAAGAGGCCCGCGCTGTTGGGCAGAGTCGGGTCACGAAGTCGATCCCCGATCTTCGTCACGTCATCAAGAGCGAAGTCCGTGCCAGCCGCCTGAATGCGGAGCTCAAAGAAACCCTCGGCGATGTTGTCAATGGCGTTGATATCGGAGTCGAATTCATCCGTGTTGACAACGGCATCAGACCGGACACGCACGTAATACGTCGTGTTGCGCTCAAAGCGTGTCACAAGGAAGCCATCTGAAAGATGTCCGCTCTCGGAGTCCGCGCCGAGCAGGTTGCCCTCGGCATCAAAGAGCTCAACTCTGGTGTCAAGCGGATTCTTGTAAGCGCCGCCGCCGATGAACCCGCCCGCATCGTTGCTAAAGACGATATTGCCAGCCAGGATGGTGCCGATGCTGTCAAACTTCTCAAGATCCGGCGTGGTAAAGGAATAAATCAGGTCCTGCTGGACGGTTTCGATGAATTCCTGCTGGCCGGTGCCGCTGCCTGTGCGGGCAATACCAGAAGTCGAACTGATAGTGAGCTCTTCATTGGCAGTGTGCAAACGAAGCGCGTACGAGCCCGTCGAGTCATCTTCGCCGATGACCCGGATGTAGTACGTCTCGCCAGCCTCTGCGACAAAGCCCAGCCAGCCGTCGGGCGCCAGGCCCCGGGCGGTGGTGCCGTTGTCAAAGCCCTCGGTGTCGCCCGAGAGCTTGGTGCCGTCCGGGCTGTAGAGCTCAAGGGCTGTGTCGAGCCCGTCAGCGAAAGTCTGTCCAAGCACCGAGACGAAGCCGTCTTGCGTGGCGGTGAACTGGAAGAAGTCCCCATCGTCGTCAGCGACATCCCCGATCGCGCCGAAGCCGGCGCCGTCGCCGTTGCCATCGATCGTGATCACGGTCGGCGGCGTATTGGTCGGGCCGAACACATCGTCGAATCCGGGATGGTCACCCGAAAGCAGGATGCGGGGCTCGAGCGCCTCGAACGCACCAGCCGGAGAGGCCGGGGCCCTTCCCGCCTGTTCGCGGAGCTTCTCAGCCTTGGAGTTGGTCTGGCCGAAGCTCAGACGACGAGAAATCCGCGACACAAGATCCTGCTTGAGCATGACTCGCTCCGTCCAAAAGGGACACACAACGGGCTTGGCCCGTGCGCTGATATACCCTCGGCTTCCCGGCTGTGCACGCATGCCGGGACGACCGATTTTCGTCCGTGCCTAGGTTCCAAGCGAGGCCGCGTGCATTCCGTTGCACGTCGGTGCTCCGCGATCACTTGATCTGACCGGCGTGCAAACCGGCACCGATCGCGTGCGGAACCCCCGCTCTCTTGTTCTCCGAAAGGCCGATCACATCGGCAATCCGGACCGGTGGCGACGCCTCCCAAGAGGCAGTCGACAGGGGCAGCGTATCACGCCCGCTTTCGGCCCGTCCAGTGGCTCAGGACCCCGATCAGAGAGAATCTGGGCAAACGACGCCCCAAAGCCAATGATCTTGCTGTCGAATCAGCCCCCGGCGGCCCGAATCACCGCTCCGACCGCCAGAAGGTCCGCAGCATCAATTGTGGGGATAGGTAAGGACATCTCATCCACAATCAGCCGAACCTCGCTGGCCGCGATGATCAGAGCCTCGCTGCCGCGATCCTGCAGCCTCACCGCTATCTCTTTGAACGCGATGCCCGATTCCCGAGAGTACGAGCCGTAGATCAGCTCTTTAAAGATAATTTCGTCGAGTTTGTCCACATCCTCAGCATCGGGGGCCTGCAGCTTGATGCCCTTGAGTCCAAGAGCCGTCTGGTACGCCGAGCCCTGGGTGACATACCGGGTCCCCAAAATGCCAACCGTCTGGAGCTTCTTCTCGATCAAGGCGTCTGATACCAGGTCCGTCATCGTCAGCCAGGGCAGCGGCGAATCGTGCTCGGCAATCATCACGCCGTGCTGCACCGCGTTGTCGGGTGTCAGCACAAAATCACACCCCGCCAGGTGCAAAACACGCACGGATTGCAGGAGTAATTCCGACACACCGGTCCAGTCATCCGCGCGCACGCACTGGATATAGGTTGGCAAGGGCTCGTTGTGGATCGTCACCCGCGGCGGCTGGCGATCGGGAAAGAGCCGGGCGGCGTGGCGGAAAATCTGCCTGTAGCAAAGTGAGGCCCCCTCAGGGCTCACCGCCACGATCCCGATGTGCCCTGTATTACTCACGCGCCTGCATCCTCCACCCAGCGGCCCGATGAGTCAAACAGGAACCGGCGCTCGGCTAGCCGTATCGTGTCCCGACATGCCCGAAGATGACCCATTCCAAACCCTCGGCATCCCACATGCCTTCGATCTCGATCCCGCACAGGTCGAACGGGCGTATCTGGCCCGCGTTGCATCGGCCCACCCGGATCTGGGTTCAGGTCTGGATACAGATGACGCATCCGATGACGCGGGCGAACAGGCCGCCCGGCTCAACGATGCCCGCCAGGCGCTGCTCAATCCAGAAACCCGGGCCGCTGTCCTCCTAAAGCACCTCGGACACACGGCCGAGGACAAGTCGCTGCCCGACGGGTT
>Ga0070727_10005665_pt1 | contig 10110 bp, 12 predicted proteins | sample tdAd472_FD_66722 | JGI IMG/M metagenome (GOLD analysis project Ga0070727, IMG submission 66722) | Marine sediment microbial communities from the Atlantic coast under amendment with organic carbon and nitrate - tdAd47.2 | ecosystem: Environmental > Aquatic > Marine > Coastal > Sediment | place...
TATCGGGAATAAAAGCTGTGTCTACCCCGTCCTCCGGCTTAGACTGTTTGAAAATCTGCCTGGCTTAGCCATCGCAGTATGAGCATATCATTTTGACACCATGGCGGCAGGGAACTATATTTGATCTTTTACATTAAAACCCGTTCTTAAACTGCGGGGCTTGCTATCACTTCGCAGCCCATTGCCAGGCAGCTGGCACAACACTTTCGAAGTGCACTGAAGGAGGACATGATGCGGAAATTCCCCAGCATCCTTAAAACTGCAAGTTCAATGCTGGCGCTGGCTGGCAGTATGGCATTGCTCCCGGCTACCGGCCTGGTGCTGGCAGAAGAAGCCGGTTCGGTTGTCGAACAGGGCAAAGCGGTCTCATTCGACCGCAAGAAAGGCAATTGCCTGGCTTGCCACCAGATCGCCGGCGGCGACCTGCCTGGTAATATTGCCCCACCCCTGGTGGCAATGAAGGCGCGTTACCCTGACAAATCCAGGTTACGCGCGCAAATCTGGGATGCGACCAAGATAAACTCGAACAGCATCATGCCACCATTCGGGCGCCAGCAGATCCTCAGCGAAAGTGAAATTGACAAGATTGTGGAGTTTATCTACACGCTATAACGCCGGGTAGAACACAAATTAGGAGACAGACAAGTGATTGACATGAAACGCAGAACCTTTCTGAAAGGATCCGTAGCCGCCGGGGCCGTCAGCGCCGCGTTGGGTGCCGGACTGTTAACCCCACGCATAGTGCTGGCCGCCTGGCCTACAGCGGCCTTTGAAGCCAAGACTGTTGACAGCGCGCTGGACGCTTTGATGGGGTCTCACCAACTGGAAGGTTCGGACAAGATTTCCATTCGCGCGCCGGATATCGCGGAAAACGGCGCCGTTGTGCCTGTTTCAGTGGAAACCAGCATTGCAAACCCGGAGTCCATCAGCATCATCGCTGAGAAGAATGCATCGCCCATGACAGCATCCTTTATTCTGGGAACCGGTGCAGAAGGCTTCGTATCCACCCGCATCAAGATGGGCAAGACATCCAGTGTGATTGCCGTTGTGAAGGCTGACGGAAAATTGTACAGCACCGGTAAAGAAGTCAAGGTCACCATCGGTGGCTGCGGCGGTTAATTAGTTTAGAGGATATATCAAAATGGCATCGATCAAGATTCGAGCAAAATTGAGCGGCGACGTTACCACTATCAAGACATTGATCAAACACCCGATGGATACCGGTCTGGTTAAAGACAAGAAAACGGGTAATGTGATTCCTGCGCACTTCATTCAGGAAGTCACCTGCGAACATGGCGGTAACAAGGTTATGACTGCCATGTGGGGGGCGGCTGTTTCAAAAAACCCCTACCTGTCATTCAAGTTTGCGGGCGCAAAAGCTGGCGACACGATTAAACTGAGCTGGGTCGACAACAAGGGTGAAAGTGACTCGGCAGAAACCCAGGTCAGCTGATAAAAATGCAACCCGCTTGGATAACATCCATCACCGGAGGTGGAGAACCTATGAAAAAACTGCTAGCCATGGCCGCAACTCTGGGCCTTCTCAGCGCTGCATCCCTTGCAGTCCAGGCCAGTCCTCAAGAGGATCTGAAAGAGTTCCGTGCATATTTCGCAGAACGTTTCCCCGATGTACCTTTCAAGGAATACGTCAATGGCGTCTACGCAATCGACCAGGCTTCCCGCGAACAATGGGAAGCCATCGAGGAGTTCCCGCCCTACGAGCTTAATATCGATAACGGTAAACAGGCGTTTAATACGCCATTTAAAAACGGTAAAACCTATGCCAGCTGCTTTCGTAACGATGGCGCCGGCATAAAGCAGGACTATCCGTATTACGATACCGCAACAGGCAAAGTCGTTACCCTGGAAGCCGCAATCAACGAGTGTCGCAGCGAAAACGGTGAAGAACCGTTAAAATGGCAGAAAGGCGAAATTGCCGATATCTCTGCCTATATGGCCTACACCTCGCGCGGCAACAAGACCAATGTCGTGGTTCCGGGTGACGAGGGTGCCATGGCCGCCTATACACGCGGCAAGAATCATTACTATGCCAAACGGGGCCAGCTCAATATGTCCTGCGCTGATTGTCACAGGTCGAACGCTGGCAACCGCATTCGTGCCGACCTTCTCAGTCCGGCTCTGGGTCAGACCACACACTTCCCGGTGTATCGGTCCAAGTGGGGTGGCATAGGCACCTTACACCGCCGATACGGCGGCTGTAACAAACAGGTACGCGCCAAACCTCATAAGCCTCAAAGTGATGAATACCAGGCGCTGGAGTACTTCCATACCTACATGAGTAACGGGCTGGAAATGAATGGCCCGGGTGCACGGAAATAGGCACCTTCGCATAAAAAAGCCCGGTCAGATGACCGGGCTTTTTTGTTTTCGCCTCAGGAATAAAGCAGGCGCAAACACGTCTTTCTAAGCAAGTCACTCAGCATACTCATCAAGTAAGGATTACAGCATGAACATCAGTCGTCGAGAATTTCTGCAGATGCTGGCGGTTGCCGGCGCATCGGGTATTTCACTTCCCGCCTGCGGCAACAGCAGCGCTGCAAAAAAATCCACCAGCCCCTACGAACTACCGGCATTTGGCAATGTCTCGCTCATGCACTACACCGACTGTCACGCCCAGCTGATGCCCATCTATTTCCGGGAACCCAGCATCAACCTCGGTATCGGGCCAATGAAAGGCAAGCCTCCACATCTGGTGGGCGACAAGTTTCTTTCCCACTATGGAATCAAACCTGGCAGCCGTGATGCCCATGCCCTTACCTACCTGAACTTCGCGGAAGCAGCCAGGCAATTCGGTCAAGTCGGTGGCTTTGCGCACCTTTCCACATTGGTTAAAAACATTCGTGCGCAGCGTCCCGGCTCGCTGTTGCTGGACGGCGGTGACACCTGGCAGGGTTCCGGCACCTCGTATTGGACGGATGCCCAGGATATGGTCGATGCCCAGAAACTGCTGGGTGTCGATGTCATGACTGCGCACTGGGAAATGACTTTTGGCGCTGACCGTGTCAAGGAAATCATCGAAAAGGATTTCAAGGGACACATCGACTTCGTTGCACAAAATATTATCGACACCGAATGGGGCGAAGCGGTATTCCCGCCCTATGTGATAAAAGACATCAATGGTGTCCCTACGGCCATAATCGGCCAGGCATTCCCTTATACACCGATTGCCAATCCGCGTTACATGGTGCCAGACTGGAGTTTCGGCATCCGTGATGACCACATGCAGGAAATGGTTGACGAAGCCCGCGGCAAAGGCGCACAGGTCGTCATTGTACTGTCACACAATGGTATGGATGTTGACTTGAAGATGGCTTCACGGGTCACGGGCATCGACGCCATTATGGGCGGCCACACCCACGACGCCATACCGCGCCCGGTTGAAGTCAAAAATGCCGGCGGTACGACGCTGGTAAGTAATGCGGGTTCCAACAGCAAATTCCTCAGCGTGCTCGATTTAGACGTCAAGAACGGGAAGGTACGCGATTATCGGTATCATCTGCTACCGGTGTTTTCCAATCTGCTGGAAGCGGATAAGGAAATGTCCACCTATATTGACAAGATACGCGCCCCTTACATGGACAAACTGGGCGAACAGCTTGCAGTCACGGACGAACTGCTGTACCGGCGCGGTAATTTCAACGGCACCTTCGACCAGATCATCTGCGATGCACTGATGGAAGTTCAGGGTGCACCGATCTCCTTATCACCCGGTTTCCGCTGGGGTGTCAGCGTTATGCCCGGTGAGGCCATTACCTTTGATCACGTGATGACGCAAACCGCAATTACCTACCCGACCGTTACACTCAACAACTTGAGCGGTGCCCGCATCAAGGAAATTCTGGAAGATGTCGCAGACAACCTGTTTAACCCGGACCCCTACTACCAGCAGGGCGGCGATATGGTTCGAGTCGGTGGACTGAAATACAGCATTGATCCAGCAGCAAAAATCGGGGCACGCATTAGTGACATGGAACTCGACGGCAAACCCCTGGATGCCAAGGCCGAATACCCGGTTGCCGGCTGGGCGAGTGTCGCTCAACCACTGGATGGACGTCCGGTATGGGATGTCGTCGCGGAATATCTACGCGACATTAAGACGGTCAAGCACGTGGATTTGAACCAACCGGTTATAAAGGGCGCCAGTGGCAACCCCGGCTTTTCCCCGACGACGTGAAGCCAGGCTACATACAGATAAACAAGGGCTCACCAAATTGGTGAGCCCTTGTTTACATGGTGCCGGGCGCGCCGTGAGTGCGCCACAATTCTTCCGTCTTCAAGGGGATGTTTATATTTATACAGCCTCAACCCTGCCGGGATCATTAATGTTTGCGATCGAAGTGATAGATTGAGTCCTTCTCAAACTTGCCATTGCTATAAATGGTATAGGTCGTTTTGAGGTCAAAAAAGGGGCAGGGAAAATGGAAGTTGGTTCTTCTCAATTGACCGTTGCAGCAAAACTATTTATCTCCGCGATCAACGCTTCTGGTTGATCCATGGGCAGAAGATGTGGAATTTGGAATCGCATTGATTGTCCGGTGACGTTCATCCTTATTTGACCAGTCCTGATCACCATAAACAACTTTAACCGGTAAATTGATGTTTTTATATTTATCACGTGCTTACTCCCATTGCTTGCCATGGACGCTCTCAGCGCGAGTTGAGAAGGATGCTCAACGGGTACGCTGGCCTCCGCCCGGTAACACCTGCTGCATCATTCCTGCTGGGTTCATTTGCTGAAACTGTTTGCTTCCCTGGCTGAAAGCCTGCCCCAGGCCATGGATACTCTTCTCCATACGCAGTATGGACTCATTCATAGTATGCATACTATTCTGCATTTCACTGACATCCTGTGAAATGGCACCAACATAACCGGTCATCTCGTTCATCGATCTGCTCATATCGAACATCAGCTTTACAAAAAAAAGCGCGATGACTCCTGCGCAGACAAATAACAACGCCTGTAACGATTTGCTGGCCATTCGCTTTATACTTCCTTTCTTTCGATCAGGGGGCTTCGGGGAATTCTAGCAGATCTTCTGATGATAGATATTCAGCATGAACGCATACCTCACGAAAACCGCGATCTGAAGGCCGCTGCTATTCTCACCCCTCTTTGTCGATCACTGACACTCGGAGGCGCGTGCCATGCGAACATCGTTTGTGGGACTGAACTCGTCAAAGACCTGTATTGTCGGCGCAAAGCCGTCGGCATAGACCTGTAGCTTGAACTGGCCATTGATATCCAGCGGAATATTCAGTGCATAGCTGCCGCTGCCGTCGCAAGAAAACATGAACTGGCCGTTTGCCAGCACCATGGCGCAGATTGGGGTCTGGCTGTCCTGCAACAGCACCTTACCGGATATGTCGATACGATTGCCGGCAGAGCCGGGTACAACTGCGGGGTCGTACTCAGGGTTATATGAAGGGCACGGACCGGACCGCGTCAATACTACTGCCTCATTGCTTGTGCCGTTCAGAAGGTCAATCTTTGGGAAGAAGCCGTCTGCATAGATTTGGCGCTTCACGGTGCCATCATTTTCTCGCGGAAGGTCGGTCAGTGAGAACACCCCGACGGGATTGCAGGAGAACATGAACTGGCCGCTGGCGAGCACCATGGCACAGATAGCCGTTCCATCGGATGTTTTGATCGTGCCGCTGAGATCAACATTGGTTAACGGTGGATCCAGATCACCCAAGATAGATGCAGGTGGCGCTTCCGTGCCGCCCAAAGCGCTGCAGGTACCCGAGTTGAACACTACATTGACAAAGCCCGGGGTCCAGCCTGGCTGGGTACTGGCATTGATTTCGGTGATGTTATCGGAACCGGTCGGATCCGTATCGGAATCCTCAGTCTCCACAGTCTGCAAACGCGTGCTTATACCGCCCACTTGTAGACAGACCGCGGCGCCATAGGGATTGAGGTTCTGGTTCGATGAACCGTGGCAAAGCTGGCAGCCGGCGATGGTATCCGACACCGAGGCAGGATAGGTGCTGCTCCACGCAGTCAGATAGCTGGGCTCAGCGTGCACCGACGGCGCTGACACTAGCGCCCCGAGCAATACAACAAACGATAGGCCGTCCGATGGTAACCATTGCCTCCCCCTGAATAGAGCTTTCATCATCTCTCCTCCATCACAAGAAGTGCTTATTATTAACCCGGCAGTAGACTCTTTATCGCATCAGCCGACATCCGTTCGTCTGAAAACAGGCCGCCAGAAAAAGCAAATGTTAAAATAAACGGTGCCATCAGCTTCAGATTCATATGAGTCCTCTCAGATCATTCTGACCATCTAACATGCGTTTTATCACCGCTCCAGAAGGGCATCCACTTGTTCCTGGGTAAGCACTTGGGCCGTATAGTTACCCTCACCAATTTCCTTCTCGATATTAAGAACATAGGCTTGCAGGTGATTTTCAGAACCTTCGAGTAAAAATTCATAGAGACGCTGGATGTCAGGTTTATCCGTATATATCTTCCCGCACTCGGATATATCATTTATTCCGTTATCGGTTTCCACGATTACCTTTGGACACTGATTGATATCGAGCATATCCAGCTCTTCAATGAATGCACCAACATACAGTGCATTCAGTGCACTGGCCGCCCCCTTCTCGATCAATGCGTTATATTTTTCAGTGAAATACCAGCCATACGCTTCACCGGTGAATACACCGACGTTGTCATTGGTACTGGGGTTAGGGACTCCATACTTTTCAAGCATGTCAACTACAGCGCATTTGTGCCGTTCTTCCGAATCATCGATAGCCCCGAATATAGTCGATTCCGGATGCTTGGCCCCTAGCGTGATGTAGACATCCCGCGCAAGCTTCTCTTCTTCACACATGAACTCCAAATGCGTTTGTTCATTAAAATCCAGCGCAAGATTGCTATCGCTTTTAATTGTCTCAGCATTCTTGCCGGCAACAGTAGGATTGACGCTCAATGCGATTCCTAGAGCTGAAAACCCGACAATAATGGATTTATTTAGAAAGCGCATATCACTCTTCCCTCCTTTCCAGCTGGTTCATCGTTAAAGCTACTCTATTGTTCAATGTATTCAATTGACACAGATCAATGTGCAGGAATAATTAATTTCAGCAAAATGGCAGGAAATTTACCGAAAATAGTCGTTGGGAAAATGCGCTTTATGGTGTTGCCGGTCGGTGCGCCGCCAGTGCGTCATTAGCAATAAAAAAGGGCCTACGAGTTTCGTAAGCCCTTGTTTACATGGAGCCGGTGATAGGAGTTGAACCCACGACATCCTCATTACAAGTGAGGCGCTCTACCAACTGAGCTACACCGGCATCAGTGCAATTTTACCAGGCGGCTATTGTATGCGAGCCGCAATCCTGCCGCAATCAGTGATCCGATCTGGAGCAACTCACCTGCTGTACGCGGATATCCGTATGCTGCGCCTGGATTTCCTCCCAGACCTGCAAACCAAGCAATGGCAATTCCCCCTCTTCAACATCCAGCCAGTACACTGCTCGGTTCCGGTATCGCTGGCCCAGTTCCGCATCGTAACCCAATTCCTTCACGCGCTTGAGGCGCTTCCGGGCTTTTTTCTCAGTCGAGAATATACCCAGGGAAATATGGTTCTGCCTACCTATAAAGTAATCCTTCATGCCTTGGGCATCCAGATCGGCGACGATACTCCGCGCCTTACCCGCCGGCATTGCCGGCATATAGACCCAGTACCCCGCTGGTACGCGCACCTTATCGCCACGCACATTGAGCTGAAAACCATGCCCGGACAGCTGTTTTGAAATCGAGGTCACGTCGCCGTTATCGGGCAGCGGGCCGATAGTATGGCATACAGGTTCTGGCGCAACGCTAACAGGTTCAGGATCGGGTTCCACTGCCCGGTCCTGGGTCACTGCACTGCTTGCATTCGCCTGCTCCATATCGTCCCTTGTTTCCGTTTGCCTGGCTACTGCAGCACGATGCTCCACAGGTTCAGCTGCTTCCTTAACCGCCTCGACTTGCCGTGATTCGGCGGGTGGTTCTGCGATAACCCTTTCCGACAGCAAGACCAGTTGATTGATACCTGGCGGTACGGGCACAGGCACTATTTCAGCGGGCTTCTGTCTAGGGGAATACTGATACCAGGAAAAATAGGCCAGATTGGCAAGCACCAGTAAATAAGCTAGGTAACGCACAAAGCGGTCTCCTCCGCGAATACGGCAAGTCCTTTTAAGACCAGTTCAGGATCGTAATCCGGCTTACTGCTTAGTAACGGCAGAATACGGATGGCATCTCCGCCGGTGAGAAGTATGGTTGCCGCATTGCCTAATTCCACTTTCAGATCCAGCGATACACGATCAATCAGCGAGACTGCCGCATATAATACACCGCCGGAAACAGCCGCCTCTGTACTACGACCAAGCAGAGAAACCTCCTGCTCGTCTTTTTCTTGAATTTGAACGCCCGCTGCACCCTCCGTCAATGCGCTGGTCATCAGGTCCATGCCGGGCACAATCAGACCACCAAGATGGCTACCGTCCCCGGCAATGGCATCAATGGTTATTGCCGTACCACAATCGATCACTACCGCGGGCCCTTTGTAGTGGGCATGGACGGCCAGCAGGTTTGCCCAGCGATCGGAACCTAAACGCTCTGGCGCTGAATAAGCATTGCTGACACCACACCGATGAGCTTCCGCGTGCAGAAATTCCGGGATGACTTTCCAGCGTCTTTTGACCCAGGTCTGTACAGACTTCCGGTAGTCCTCGCCGGCCACACTGGAAACAATAACCCGACCGGGGGTATCCAGTTCTTTCCATGCCGGCCGCGCCAGATCCTTGAAAGCTCTCTGCTGACGGATCAGAGATTCGCCTGTTTTCCAGCCAGTTGAATCCTGCACGGCCCACTTGATTCGGGCGTTTCCGATATCAACCAGAAGATTCATCAGGCCACCCTGACGCTGACTTCACCAGCGTTGAAACGACTGGTAACACCGTTTTTCTCTATCAGAATCGCGCCATTTGCATCAATGCCACGCGCAATACCTGTAATCATGGGCTGTTTGTCATAATGCAACTCAACCGCACGGCCGGAGAGCAAATCGAACTCATTCCACTCATCAATAAATGCCTCCAGGCCTTTCTCACCAAAAGTATCAATCGCTTGCACCAATGCCTCCAGAATTGTTCCTGCCAAATGATTACGATCAACTTTAACCCCGCATTGTGAAAGATCTGCCCATGGCTGATCAATCTCCCGGGCCGCACTCTCAGGCATTTTTAAATTAATGCCAATGCCCAAAACCACAAAAAAAGGGCCGCTGCTTTCGCCGGAAAGGTCGAGAAGAATACCTGCGATTTTTCGCTCCTGATAGAAAATATCGTTGGGCCATTTAACGCCGAGATCAGCAATTTCACAGTCCTGTAAAGCCCGCAGCACCGCAACGGCCGCGGCCAGGCTTAAGCCTCCTGACCGCAAGCTTGCTTTGCTTAGCTGCATGGCCAACGACAGATACAAATTGGTCCCATAGGGAGAAACCCAGCGTCTTCCGCGCCTGCCACGACCCGAGCTCTGCCGCTCTGCCACGCAAGCCCGAAACCCACTCGCTTTATGCTGAGACCTCGTCCGCTTCAGATACTCACTTGTGGAATCTATTTCGCGTAAAACTTCCAGACTGTCCAGACGGGAACTTACCGACGCGCTGAGTGGCGAACGAATCAAATCTGCGCTCAATGGCTGAAACGGTGTGAATAAACGGTAGCCTTGTCCGGGAACCGCGTGTATATCAAGTCCGAAATCAGAAAACACACGCATATGTTTCCACACAGCAGCCCGACTGATGCCAAGTTGCCGGCCCAGCCATTCACCGGATCGAAACTGGCCATCAGCAAGCAGTTCAATAAGACGATAGCGCGTCGACATCACGGGAGTTTACCACAGCCACGCCCCTATCCCCTTAATTTAATTCAATAAAAAAGCCCCTGACCAAAGATCAGGGGCTTGCAATTAAAAGCCTGGCAGTGTCCTACTTTCACATGGGATCTCCCACACTATCATCGGCGCAGAGCGGTTTCACTTCCGAGTTCGGAATGGGATCGGGTGGTTCACACTCGCTATAGCCGCCA
>Ga0070727_10005666_pt1 | contig 10110 bp, 8 predicted proteins | sample tdAd472_FD_66722 | JGI IMG/M metagenome (GOLD analysis project Ga0070727, IMG submission 66722) | Marine sediment microbial communities from the Atlantic coast under amendment with organic carbon and nitrate - tdAd47.2 | ecosystem: Environmental > Aquatic > Marine > Coastal > Sediment | place...
AAGCGGGGCGCGATGCGGGCGGCCTCGGGGTCGAGCACCACGGCCAGCACGCCGTCGAGGTAGGACCGGCGCGCAGCGAACGACACGCTCCCCCACCGGGTGGGGGTCTCGGCGAAGGCCTGGGCGAACACGACGTTGACCCCGGCGGACAGGCGGGTGCGCTCGCTGGCGTCGCGTCGGGGCACGATGTCGACGACCCCGGCGAGGGCGTCGCCATAGCGGGCGGGGAAGGTGCCCGGCCAGAAGCGCACGGCCTCGGTCATGTCGGGGTGGAGCACCGAGGTGTAGCCCCCGAGGTGGTAGGCGATGGGCAGCCGCACCCCGTCGAGGAAGATGCCCGTCTCGTCTTCATCGCCGCCGCGAACCAGCAGCCAGCCTGCGTCGTAGGGGGTTCGCGCGAGGCCAGGCTCGACCGACAGAGCACGGAGGGGGTCACCCAGGCTGCCGGGCAGCGCGGCCCGCTCCTCGAGGGGGATGCGCCGCTCGACCCCGCCGCCTCCGCGCCGCACGTAGCGAACGACCACCTCGTCTTCCCGGGGCGTGGGAGGGGCCCACAGCACGATCTGCAGGGCTTCGTCGGGGCCGCGGTGCACGGCGAGCTCGGCGTCGTCGGTCGTCACCACGAGGTCGCCGGCCGGCAGGTTGCGGAAGGCGAAGTGCCCCCCGTCGTCGGTGCGGGTGACTCGGTCGCCGACCCGAACCTCGGCGTCGGGAACGGGGGCTCGGGTGCCCCGCGTGCGAAGGGTCCCCTCCAGATGCACCGAAGGTGTGGGGAACGACCAGGTGAGGGTGTGGGACCCCGCCTCCAGCGCGCAGTCGGCGACGGTCGGCCGCACCGCGTCGACCAGGAGCGGCGGGCCCTCCCACGTGATCACCTCGATCGCGTCACCTCGCACCACCACCTCGGCGCGCACCTCGCTGGCCTCACCGTCGACGCCGACCGGCCAGGGCACCGGCGGGCAGGCGGCGGTGGCCGGCGAGGGCAGGAGCAGGGCGAGCAGCAGCAGCGGGATGGGCGCCTCCAGCCCCAGCCTACCGCTCAGCTCTCCCGGTACAGGTCGAGCACGTAGTCGCGCACCATGCGGTGGCTGCTGAAGGCGGGGGCGCAGGTCTTGATGCACGACCTCACCATGCGCAACCAGGCGGCCGGGTCTTCCCAGGTGGGGAGCACCTGCTGCTCGAGGATCTCGTAGAGCTGCAGCGCATCGGCGGCATCCTGGGCCTCGTGATCGGTGGGGACCGTGCCGTCGCCGATGGCCCAGCCGTTGGTGCCGTCGAAGCCCTCGGGCCACCAGCCGTCGAGGATCGACAGGTTCAGCCCGCCGTTGAAGCACACCTTCTGGCCCGAGGTGCCCGAGGCCTCCTTGGGCCGACGCGGGTTGTTGAGCCACACGTCGGCGCCGGCGGTGATCACGCGGCCGAGGTGCATGTCGTAGTCTTCCAGCAGGACCACCCGATCGCGGAAGCCGGCCTGCTCGCTGAACCGCACCACCTGCGACACGATGTGCTTGCCCGCGTCGTCGCGGGGATGGGCCTTGCCGGCGAAGACCAGCTGCACGCCGCGGTCGAGCAGGGCCGCGAGCCGGTCGGGATCGCTGAACACCAGCCAACCGCGCTTGTAGGGGGCGAAGCGCCGGGCGAAGCCGATGGTGAGCCGGTCGGGGCGGAAGTCGGCGCCGGTGCGGTCGCGCACGAGCTGCACCAGCTGGCCCCTCAGGCTGTGTCGAAGCTCCTGCAGCGCACCATCGGGGACGGCGTCGACCCCCGCCCAGACGGTGGGGTCCCACACGCGATCCCGCCAGCCAGGCAGGTGGCTGTCGAACAGAGCCCTGGTGGGCGGTGCCATCCAGAACAGCGGGTGGACTCCGTTGGTGACGTGGCCGATGGGCACCGCGTCGACGGGGGTGTCGGGGTAGAGGTGCTGCCACATGTCGCGGCTCACCTCACCGTGCAGCGCCGACACCCCGTTGGCCGCTCGGGCTCCCTTGAGGGCCACGACCGTCATGCACAGCGTCTCTTCGATGTCGCCTTCGTGCACGCGGCCGAGCTGCATGAGCAGCTTGGTGCTCAGACCCACGGTCTGGGCCCAGGGCCCCAGGGCGTCGTCGACCAGCACTTCATCGAAGCGATCGTGGCCGGCGGGCACCGGGGTGTGGGTGGTGAACACGCAGCGGCGGCGAGTGAACGCCAGGGCGTCGTCGAAGCTGGCCCCGTCAGCCATCGCGTCGGCCACCAGCTGCAGGACCACGAAGGCGCAGTGGCCCTCGTTGAGGTGGTAGACGGCGGGGGTCTGCCCCAGGGCCTGCAGGGCGCGCACCCCGCCGAGGCCTAGCAGCACCTCCTGCTCGATGCGCATCTGTGAGCCGCCGCCGTACAGCGTGGAGGTGAGGGCGCGGTCGTGGACCTCGTTGGCGTCGACGTCGGTGTCGAGCAGGTACAGCGGGTTGCGTCCGACCTGGAGGACCCAGATCTGCGCGTGCACCGCTCGGTCGCCGAGGGGGATCCTGATCTGCACCGGCAGGCCGTCGTCATCGGTGCAGCGTGTCAGCGGGAGACGGTCGAAGTGGGAGGTGGGGTAGGCGGCGAGCTGCTGGCCCTGCTCGATCACCTGCCGGAAGTAGCCGGAGCGGTAGAGCAGGCTGACGCCCACCAGCGGCACGTCGAGGTCGGAGGCGGAGCGGATGTGGTCGCCGGCCAGCACGCCGAGGCCCCCGCTGTACAGCGGCAGCGACTCGTGCAGCCCGAACTCCATCGACAGGTAGGCGACACCGCCGTTGTCGCCGAGCTCGGGAGCTGCCTCGGCGCACCAGCCCGACGAGGCCAGGTAGGATCGCTGGCGGGTGACGGCGTCGCGGACCCGGGCCACGTAGGCCTTGTCGCGAGCGAGGGTGGCGAGCCGCGCCTCCTCGACATCGCACAGCACGGCGATGGGGTTGTGCCGGTAGCGAGCCCAGCGATGGGGATCGATGCTCGCCAGGCACTCGGTGGCGGCGGTGTCCCACGACCACCACAGGTTGTGGGACAGCTCGTCGAGGAGGGTGCGCAGGTCGTCAGTGGACATCGGTGCTCCAAGAAGGCCGCCAGGTATCCGGCCAGCCGCGCGCGGGCAGCGTCCTGAGGCCGGGTTACGTGCCGGCCTCCCCTCGAGCAAGGAGCCTTGAACCGCGCGTGGCGTATGTGTTCCTCCTCATCGGCCTCGTCATGTTGGTCGTCGGCGCAGAGATGCTGGTCCGTGGTGGCGGCCAGCTCGCGCTGTCGCTGCGCGTGCCGGCGCTGGTGGTCGGCCTGACGATCGTGGCCTTCGGCACCTCGACGCCGGAGCTGCTCGTGAGTGTCACGGCGGCGATGCAGGCGAGCACCGAGATGGCGCTGGGCAACGTGAACGGATCCAACATCGCGAACATCGCGCTGGTGCTCGGGCTGGCCGCGCTGGTGCGGCCGCTGGTGGTGGAGCGCACCCTGATGCGCCGCGACGTGCCCTCGTGCCTGGCCCTGCAGCTCATGGTTCCGGCCCTGTGCTACGACGGCATCCTGTCGCGGGGCGACGGCTTCATCCTCCTCGGGGGCGGCGTCGTCTACAACGTCTGGCTGCTCTACGAGGCGCTGCGCGGCCGCGCGCCGGCCCTCGACGACGACCTCGATCTCGATGACGACAGTTCCGCCGTGAAGCACGTGATGATGCTGGTCGTGGGCATCGCCATCCTGGTCGTCGGCGCGGTGGTGTTCGTCGATGGGGCCGAGGGCGTGGCACGGGCCTTCGAGCTGTCTGACCGGTTCATCGGGCTCACCGTGGTCGCTCTAGGCACCTCGGCGCCCGAGATTGCCACGGCCGTGGCGTCGGCCCGTCGCGGGGAGACCGACCTGGCGGTGGGCAACAGCCTTGGCTCCAACCTGCTGAACATCGCGATGGTGCTGGGGCTCACCTCCATCATCTCCCCCATCGTGATCCACGACACTGGCGCCTTCCGTGACATGGGCGCGGCGGTGTTCGCGACCCTGTTGCTCATCCCCTTCGTGCTCAAGGGGCGGGTGAGCCGGCCCGAGGGCGGCCTGCTCGTGGTCGCCTACCTCGGCTACATGTTCGGCCCCCTGGTGTTCTGATGCCGCGCTTTCCTTCGTCGTCGCACACCATCGGGGCCATGAAGGGCTCGGTCTACAACGCGCTGGCGCACCGCCTGGCCAGCCATGAGGGGGAGGTCTACCCCTTCCACATCGGCGACACCTGGATGGAGCCGGCTCCTGGTTGCCGGATGGAAGACCTGTCCGAGGCCGAGCACCCGGGGATGCACCGCTACAGCGGCGTCCAAGGGAGGCCGGGGCTCCTCGATGCCTGTGTCGACCACCTCCGGGCTCGCACGGGCCTCGCCGAGGAGCGCGCCAACGTGCTCGTCACCGCGGGGGCCACCGGAGGCCTGACGGCGCTGATGGGCGCGGTGGTCGACCCGGGCGACGAGGTGCTGATCCTCGCGCCGTTCTGGCCGTTGATCGCCGGCGCGGTGCGCACCTACCGGGGCACGCCCGTGCCCGTGCCGGTGGTGGGGGATGTCGACACGGCCGCAGGGCTGCTCGAGCGACTGCAGGCCGCCCTCACGGGCCAGACCGTCGCGCTGTACCTCAACACGCCCAACAACCCCACAGGGCGCCTGTTGCCTCGGTCGTGGGTGGAGGCGATGGTCGACTTCGCCCGGGCCCACGACCTGTGGCTGATCAGCGACGAGGTCTACGACGGCTACGTCTACGAGGGGGAGCACGTGTATGCGCGGCCGCTGGCCCCCGAGCGCACCGTGTCGGCCTACAGCTTCTCCAAGGCCTACGGCATGGCGGGCAACCGGGCCGGCTTCCTGGCGGGGCCCGCGTCGCTGATCGCCGAGGTGGTGAAGGTCAGCACCCACACGGTCTACAACGCGCCCACGGCCTCCCAGATCACCGCCGAGCGCGCGCTGCGGGGCGGGGCGGATGCGTGGCTGGCGAACGCGAGGTCCCAGTATGCGGCCGCAGGTCGTGCGGCGGCCTCCCGGCTGGGGGTGGCTTCACCGCAGGGCTCTACCTTCCTGTGGCTCGACATCGCCGAGCAGCTGGGTGAGGGCGGCATGGGTGCGTTCCTCGAGCGCTGCGTCGACCACGGGCTGTTCTGCGCACCGGGCGACAGCTTCGGCCCCTACCCGACGCACCTGCGCGTGTGCTTCACCGCGACGCCCCCCGAGGTGACGGCTCGTGGGATCGACGTGCTGGCGGGGCTGCTGGGCCGCTAGGGCTCCGCGGTGTCAGGGGCCTACCTTGCGGTGGGCGGCAACGGGCATGCCCTTGCGCACCTGGGCCACCCGCTGCAGGTCGAGCTCGGCGAGGGCGAGGCCCGGGCCGTCGCTGCACTGGGCTACGACGGCGCCCCAGGGGTCGATGATCATCGAGTGGCCGTGGCTGTGGCGCAGGCCCCCGTCGTCGTGGTGGCCCACCTGCCCTGGCGCGAGCACGTAGCACTGTGTCTCGATGGCCCGAGCCCGTAGCAGGGGCTCCCAGTGAGCCTTGCCGGTGGTCGCGGTGAACGCCGAGGGCACAGCCAGCAGCTGCGCGCCCTGGTCGACGTGGGCGCGGTACAGCTCGGGAAACCTGAGGTCGTAGCAGATCGACAGGCCCATGCGCCCGGCGGGGCTGTCGGCGACCACCACCTCGTCGCCGGGCACGCAGGTGTCGCTCTCGTGAAAGCGCATCCCGGGCACGTCGACATCGAACAGGTGCAGCTTGCGGTAGACCGCCAGGCGGGCGCCGTCGGGGCCGAACAGCACGCTGGTGTTCGCGCAGCGTGCCGTCTCTCCGGGCACCGCCTCGTTGAAGCTACCGAGGAGCAGGGTGACGCCGAGCTCGGCAGCTAGGGCGCCAAAGCGCTGGCAGGTGGGCCCGTCGACCGACTCGGCCAGAGCCACCTTCTTCTTGTGGGGACCCAGGTAGTTGGTGCACTCGGGGGTGGCGATCAGGGCGGCCCCGTAGCCCGCCGCCCGGCGGATGAGGGCCTCGGCCGTGGCGGTGGACCCCTCCGCGTCGGAGGTGCTGGTCAGCTGGACGACGGCGGCGAGCACGCGACCTCCTTGTGGGCGGCGAGGATGGACTCCATGCGGAGCAGCGCGATGGCCCCCAGCCCGACGCCGAACCACAGCGTGGCGACCCGGACCAGCAACGACGCGGCGAGGGCCTCGGGGGCGGTGAGACCGGGGATCAGCGCGGTAGCGCCCTCGGCGAGGGCGGCGTCGGCCATGCCCATCCCTCCGGGGGACGGCGCTCCGAAGACCGTGGCGAAGGCGTACAGGAAGGTCGACGCGTCGAGGGTGGCGGTGGTGCTGCCGAGCCCCCGGAGCACGAGCCAGTAGCCCACGCACTCCGCGAACCACGCGATGAGGCTCGCCACGACGGTGACCAGAAGCGGGATGGGGGCGAGGCAGGTGCGCAGGGCCTCGTAGGACTCCAGCAGCCGCTCCGACAGGGTGGTGAGCAAGGGGACCTTGCCCATGGTGCGCAGCAGGCCGTGGGCCAGGGGGCGCACCATGAGGATGGCGAGAACCACCACCAGGCCCGCGACCGTTCCCCAGATCAGGTTCGCTGCATCGGCGTAGAAGGTCGACACGCCGAAGGCTGCCAGGGCGACCACCGCGATGCCGTCGGTGGCCCGCTCCGCGACCAGGGCCGGGATGGTGCGCGCCATCGGCGCCCCGGTGACCTCACGCACCAGATACGGCTTCACCACCTCGCCGGCCTTCGCGGGCGAGATGACCATCGCCAGCCCGGTGGTGAAGATCCATGCGTTGGCGGAGTGGGGGATGCGCACGCCGAGCTGGTGCAGCAGGTAGTGCCACTTGAAGTAGCGCAGGCCGTAGTTGACCAGGGTGAGCAGCAGCACCGGGATGTACAGGCTCCACGCGAAGCCAGCGAGCTCGGCGGCGGTGGCCGACAGGCCCTTCCACACGGCGTAGGCCAGGTAGCCCAGGGTGGCCAGCGCCACGGCGATGGCGGCCCAGCGACGAAAGCGAGCCATCGCTGGTGGCGGCGCCGTGGGCTCGGGGGCGTCCATGCTCCTCCTCGGGACTCGACCGGTCGGCACCGCTTGTAACCGGCGTGGGGCCGGCCTGGATGACGCGGCGGCCCCTGCCGGAGTAGGCTATGCAGGGCGGACGTAGGGTCCCCCCACGAGGTCGTTGCCATGCCCACCTTCTCCGTTACTTCCCGCGGGCTTTCGAGTGTCGAAGTCGAGGGGAAGAACTGGATCATGGCGCTGGGGGCAGGGCTCGCGGAGCTCGGCAAGGTGGCCGACCTGACGCGCCTGGCCTGCGAGGTTCTGCCCAACGGCACGGTCATCGCCCGCGATATCGCCTCCGGCACCGGCTACGTCGTGCAGGGGCTGGGCGTCGAGGCAACGTCCGACGATGAGGCGGCCGACGAACTCCCCGAGACCCTCGACGACGATGAGGCCTTCGGTGAGCCCGAGCCCACCGAGGAGCTCGCCGAGCTGCCTGACGATGCCATGGTCGAGCTCGCCCCCCGCGATGCGCAGCTGGCGGCGATCGACGGCGCCGAGAGCACGCTGATGGCGTGCCAGGTCACGCTGCAGGGGGCCCTCGAGCGCGTGCCTGCCGAGTCGGGGGCGGTGCTGCTCGAAGAGAAGGGCCACATGCGGTTCACGGCCGTGTCGGGTCCGCACAGCCGCAAGCTGATGGGCGTGCGCCTGCCCCTGGGCACCGGGGTGGCAGGGTTCGCGATGGAGAAGGGGCACACCATCGTGCTGGCCGATGCCCACGACGACCCACGCCACTGTGGCGAGGTCGACGCACTGACCGGCTACGTCACCCGGGCCATCGCGGTGGTCCCGCTGGTGCACGACGACAAGGTGATCGGCGTGCTCGAGCTGATGAACCTCGAAGCCGGCGAGCGTTTCAGCGAGGCGAGAGTGGCGTCGATGCGAGAGCTCGCCGACGCGCTCGCCACGCGACTGGAAGAGTGACGGCTCCGAGGCCCAGCCCCAGCAGCATCCAGGGCCATGGCCCGTTCTGCGGGGCAGGCGCCACGGTCAGGGCCACCTCGCGGGGCCGCTCGCTCAGCCACTGATCGCGGAGGCTCCGTCGGCGCCGCCCATCGAAGACGCCGTCGAGGCCGTGCGCTGTCGTGACGCGGTGGGGAGCATCGATGTGCCAGCGCAGCTCGTTGTGCTCGGTGAGCAGCGTGGCATCGGCGACGATGATGTCGACGGTGTCGGGACCGATGGGGACGCTGCCCGTGGCGGTGCGCCGCGAGGGCGTGCCGTCGACGGTGAAGGCGGCGCGCTGTGCCCCGGCCCGGAGCTCCAGCCCCGCCTGCAGCCAGGCCGTGCCTTGCAACACCTCGTCGTGCTCGAGCAGCTCCTCGGGGACCTCGATCGAGGCGTGCAGCACCACCTCGTCGTTGGTGACCGTCACCACGAGATCATGGCGTGCGGGCTGGTGGCTACTGGGGTGTGCGAGGGCGGCTGCCAGGAGAGACCACAGCATGGGCGGACGCATATGGTGGCGCCCCCGACTCGTCGAGCAGGGCCACGACGACCTCGCTGAGCCACTCGTCGGCCCCCCGGCCGTCGTCGTAGATCGGCAGGACCTCGTCGCTGACCTCGTCGTAGTGGACCGGCACCATCACGGTGCCGAGCTCCCGGTCGCGCTCGAACAGCACGGCATGCAGGTTGGCGCCCAACCACAGCTCGACACGGCCCACGGCGAGGAGGCTGGGGACCATGACTGTGGCGACGTGTGCGCTGCCTGTCTCTTCGACGGCGACCAGGCGCTGCCGCGCGAGGAGGGACAGTGCGGAGCTCACGGCTCGCCGGAGGGCACGCTCACGAGGACGGTGGGGACGAACAACCATGGGTTTGGCGTATCGGCGGCCACCGAGGTCGCCAGAAAGAACCCATCACTGCCAGTGAACGTCTCCGCTACTTGCGGAGAAGGCCGTACTTGTTGAGCTTGTAGCGAAGCGTGTTCCGCTCCACCCCCAGCAGCTTGCCGGCCGCGGTGCGGTCGCCGCCGGCCTGCCGGAGGGCCTCCTCGAGGATGTCGCGCTCGACCTGCTCGAGGTGGGCCGACAGGCTGAAGCCCGGCTCGAGGGTGGGCAGGCCCGGCGACTGATCCTGGATGACCTCCAGGTTGAAGCCGCTCTCTCCGAGGACGACGGTGCGCTCTGCGAGGTTACGCAGCTCGCGGATGTTGCCGGGCCAGTAGTGGGCCATGAGGTTCTCACGGTCGGCTTCGGCAACGGTCGGCTGGGGGCGGCCGTACTTGGTCGCAAAGTGCTCCAGGGCCCGCAGGTAGAGCGGCAGGATGTCGTGCTTGCGGCGGCGCAGCGGCGGCACCTGGATGACGACCACGGCCAGCCGGTAGTACAGCTCCGGGCGAAGCTTGCCAGCCGCCACCTGCTGGCGCCCGTCAGCGCCAGCGGTGGCAATGACCCTCACGTCGGCTGGCAGATCGTGCAGGCGTCGCACCAGATCGAGCTGCTGGGACTCGGTGAGCGCGTCGACGTTGGGCAGCAGCACGCTGCCCTCTTCTGGCCACGGGGCCGAAGAACGAGGGCTGACCTCGCGGAACGAGGTGGTGGTGCCGCGCGCTGCGTCGCCGAGGTTGTGCAGCGTGTGGGCGGCGAAGCTGCGGCCGCTGCCGAGCTCACCGCCCAGCCACACCGGGCTCGGCACGTCGGCGGCACGCTTGAGCGTCTCGAGCAGCTCGGCCGCGCCGTCAGAGAGCGCGACGAACGCCGCTTCGTGGTCGTCTTCGCCCACCGACAGGTCGGCGTCGTCGCCATGGCGCAGCGGTGCGAGGCGGGCGGACACCTGGTCGACGGTGACGGGCTTCGTGAGGAAGTCGCGGGCGCCCAGGTGCATGGCCTGCACGGCCACGTCGACCGCCCCGTACGCGGTGAACACGATGGTCTCGACGGGGGGCGTCTGTGAGCGGGCCGCGCGGAGAACCGCCATGCCGTCGACGGGCTCCATCTTCAGGTCGGTGAGGACCACGTCGGGCGGGTCGGCCTCGATGTGCTCGATAGCCGAGGCACCATCGTAGACGGCGACCACCGAGTCACCCCCGCGCTCCAGCAGCTTGG
>Ga0070727_10005668_pt1 | contig 10107 bp, 7 predicted proteins | sample tdAd472_FD_66722 | JGI IMG/M metagenome (GOLD analysis project Ga0070727, IMG submission 66722) | Marine sediment microbial communities from the Atlantic coast under amendment with organic carbon and nitrate - tdAd47.2 | ecosystem: Environmental > Aquatic > Marine > Coastal > Sediment | place...
CTGTTCCCCACCCGCGGCGCGTTGAGCGTGTTCGGCCAGCGCCCGGACAGCGCGAACGTGCGCGCGCGGATCGGCTACCTCCCCGAGGAGACCAAGCTCCACGCGTTCCTCACCGCCCGCGAGACCCTGCACCTCTTCGGTCGCCTGCACGGCGTGCCCCCGCGCGAGCGCGCGCGCCGGGTGGGCGAGCTGCTGGCCATGGTCGGGTTGAGCCAGAACGAGAACCGCCCGGTGGGCGAGTTCTCCAAGGGCATGGCCCGGCGGATCGGCCTCGCGGTGGCCCTCGTCGGCGACCCCGACCTGCTGATCCTCGACGAGCCGACCTCGGGCCTCGACCCGCTGGGCACCCGCGAGATCAAGGACCTGATCAGCGAGCTCCGCGCCCGCGGGCGCTCGATCCTGCTCTCGTCCCACCTCCTCGACGACGTGGAGGACGTCGCCGACCGCGTGGCGATCCTCTACGGCGGGCGCCTGGTTCGCCTGGGCAGCACCCAGGAGCTCCTGACCCAGGGCGAGCGCGTGCGGATCGAGTTCGCCCGCCCCGCCGACTTCGACCCCCGCGCCGCGGCGAAGGAGGTCGAGCGACGCTTCGGGATCGCCGGCGGCGTCGACGTCGACAACCCCGCCGCCCGCCTCGAGACCCTGTTCCGCGAGGTCGTGCAGCAGGCCGCCGCCGAGCGCCAGGACATTTCCGGCGCCCAGGTCGGCGGCGTCCTCGCGAGCTTCTTCGGCGCCGCCCCGGGTGGGGCGCTGGCAGGGCCGGAGGCGGAGCCCGCAGGGGCGGGGTTCACCTCCGCCCGCGCAGAGGCAGAGAGCGCCGCGGCCCCTTGGGGTGAGCCCGAGCAGCTTGGCTGCGAGGGCGAGGGGGCTCGGGACGAGCCCCCCAGAGATCAAGAGGCAGAGAGCGCCGCGGCCCCTTGGGGTGAGCCCGAGCAGCTTGGCTGCGAGGGCGAGGGGGCTCGGGACGAGCCCCCCAGAGATCAAGATGTAGGGGCGGGGTTCACCCCCGCCCGCGCAGAGCCGGAGGCAAAGCCCGGCACCCCCAAGGGGCGGGCGGTCCTCGCCGCGCTCACCGAGCCCGAGCCCGAGCCGGCGCCCGCCTCCGAGCCCGCCGCGCCGCTGGCGACCGCCGGCCCCGCCGGGCGTCAGGTCTTGGCTGGTTTGCTCTCCGGTCCAGCCGAGCCCGAGGCCCCCGCCGCCCCCGCGACCCCCCTCGCGCCCAAGCAGGGGCGCCAGGTGCTCGGGGCGTTGCTCCAGCGCGGGCGCGACGAGCCCGAGGTCGCCGAGGCGCCCGCGGACCGCCCGGCGCCCAAGCTCAGCGCCGCGGGGCGCGAGGTGCTCGACGGTCTGATCCAGCGGAAGCCCGCGCCGTGAGGAGCGTGATCGTGCTCAGCGCACGCCAGGCGCTGCGCTCGCGCCTGGTGGCCGCTGCGCTCGCGCTGCTGGTGTTCGGCACCCTCGCGTTGCTGCGCAGCGCCGAGGGCGACGGCAGCCCGGAGGGCGGGTTGCGCGTGTTCCTCAGCTGGAGCCAGAGCCTGCAGACCCTGGTGCTCTCGTTGACCGCGCTGATGCTCCCGCTCTCCTTCGCGGGGACGCTCAAGCGGGGCGAGCTGATCACGGTCGCGCTCACGCCGACCCCGCGCTGGCAGGCCCTCGTCGGCTGGTGGGTCGGGTCCGCGTTGGTGCTCGCGGCGCTGGCGGGCTTCGCCCAGCTGCTCTGCTACGGCGGGGCGAGCTGGCGGATGCACACCGCGCCGGAGGCGTCGCTGCCGGCCATGCGGCTCCTGTTCCAGGCCCAGGGCGCCGTGCACTCGCCCCAGCCCGATCGGGCGTTGGTCGAGGAGCAAATGCAGCGCCGCCTCGACGCGTTGGAGCGCGACGGCAAGATCCCGCCCGAGGTCGACCGCGAGGAGGCGCTGGAGGAGTTCGTGCGCGGCGAGCTGCGCGATCGGCGGACCGCGGGGCCGCGCCAGTCGCTGCGCTGGCGGATGCAAGGGATCCGCCCCCGCGGGGCGAACCAGGAGCTCCCGCTCTTGCTCCGCTACCGGACCCACGTGGTGGCCCCGCCGGGGACGCCGCTCCCCGAGGGCGGGGTCCGCGGGCGGTTCGTCGTGATCCCGCCGGGGTCCGGGGGCTACAACAGCCCGCCGGTGCGGCTGCGGGGGCGCGGTGAGCTGCGCACGATAAAGTTCCCCCGCGACGTGCTCGAGGGCGGCGACGAGGTCGTGATCGAGTTCCAGAACCTCGAGACCCAGCCGGTGGACGTCGTGTTCTCGGTGACCGGGATCCAGGTGCTCTACCCCGCCGGCGGCTTCCTCGGCAACCTGCTGCGGGTGTGGGCCGTGCTCGTCGGGCGGCTGTGGTTCATGGCGGCCCTCGGGCTCGGGCTGTGCGCGGCCCTCGAGGGGCGGCTCGCGGTGCTCGTCGCCAGCGGCGTGCTCGCGATCGGCTCGGCCCACGAGTTCCTCCGCGACGCGCTGCGGGTCAAGGTCTACGGCTCGCTGGACGCGCCGCTGAAGGCGGTGGTCTCCGCGCTGCTGAGCGTGCTCCCCAACCTCGGGCGCGACGACCTCGGCGCCCTGCTCTCGCTGGGGGTCCAGGTCACCGGGGCCTCGGTCGGCGCCTCCTTGCTGGACGGGCTCGCGCGGGGCGGGCTCTGCCTGGGGCTCGGCGCCTGGATCCTCACCCGCCGCGAGCTGGGGGCGATCCGGTGAGCTGGCGCTGGGCGTGGCTGATCGCGGGGGTCGCGTTGCTGGGGCTGCAGAGCTCCATGCGCAGCGGGATCCAGCAGCGCCAGGAGCAGGCCGAGCTGGTGCTGCCCACCACCGAGGGGGCGTCCGCCGACCTCAGCGTGCCGGTGCTGGCCCTCGGCGCGTTCCGCGGGCTGGTGGTCGACTACCTCTGGCTGCGCGCCGAGACCCTCCGCCGCGACGAGCGCTACCTCGAGGCGCGCCAGCTCAACCGGCAGATCTGCCGGCTGCAGCCGCGGGTGTGGATCACCTGGAACCACCTCGCCCACGACCTGGCCTACAACGTCTCGCGCGAGCAGAGCACGCCCGAGGCGCGGTGGCGCTGGATCCGCAGCGGGATCAGCGTGCTCCGCGACGACGGCCTGCGCTTCAACCCGCGCGAGCCCCAGCTCTACCTGCGGCTGGCCAACACCTTCGAGGACAAGCTCGGCAGCTACGCCGACGACTTCCACGCCTACTACAAGCGCTGGTACGCCCAGGAGCTGCACGCGGTGCTCGGCGACGCGACCCTCGAGGAGCTCGCGGCGGCGCCGCCCCTCGACGCGCACCCCGACCCCGCGGTGGCGCGGCTGCTCGACCAGCTCGCGGCCCTCGAGCAGGAGCCGCTGGAGCTCTTGATCGACGCGGCCGCCCTCGGCGACGACGCGCTGAGCGAGGCCTACGACGCGAGCGTGGTCCAGACGCTCGCGCGGCTGCGCGAGGACCCGGCCTGGCCCGCGGCGCAGCTCGCGGCGCGGGCGGAGGCCCTGCGCGCGCGCTACCGCTTCGAGCCGAGCACCCTGCTCGAGGTCGAGGCCAAGTGGGGCCAGCTCGACTGGCGCACCTGCCACGCGGCCTCGGTCTACTGGGCCGAGCTCGGGCGACGCGCGGCCCTCGAGCAGGGCATGCTCTGGGACGCGGCGCAGCTCGAGCGGGTGGCGCTGTTGGGGCTGCGCAACGCCATGCGGCGCGGGCGGGTGGTGATCCTCCCCAACGGCGAGGTGTGGCTGCGCCCGCTGCCGCAGCTGGCGGTCTCCCTCGACCGCAACTACCGGCTCGCGATCGAGACCCTCGAGGCGCTCGACCGCGAGCTGCAGGCGCGGATCGACGACCCACGCCGGGGCGGCGAGGACGCGCTCAGCGAATTGGAGTTGGAGCTCAAGGGCAACCTCCTCGGGCACATCGCCAACATGCGCACCACGCACATGGACCAGCTCGTCGAGTCGATCGCCCTGCTCAGCGACTACGGCCTCGACGCCGAGGGCCGGCAGCTCTACGCCAACGGGCGGGCGACCTACCCCGAGTGGAACGACTGGCGCGAGAACTACGACGACTTCGTGACCCGGGTCCAGATCATGCGCTACGCGGACTCGGACCAGATCTTCGAGAGCCACTCGAGCATGTCGCAGTACGTCGAGGGCTGCTGGATCCAGGCCTACCGCGCGATCGCCTTCGGGGAGGACGAGCAGTTCAAGACCCAGCGCATGCGCGCCCAGCGCGCCGAGCGCCGCTGGACGACCTACCTCGCCGGGCTCTCCAAGCACGACGCCCGCGCGGCCCAGCGCCTGGGGGTGCCCTTCGAGACGATCCGCAAGCGCGCGGCGTTCACCGCGGCGCAGTCGCTCTCGCCTCAGCTGCGCCAGCGCCTGGCCGACCGGGCCGGGTTGCCGCGGGAGGTGCTCGAGTCGCCGCCCGAGGAGATCACGCTCCCCCCCGCGCGCGAGGGGAGGCCCCGGTGAGCGGACGTGCTCAGCCTAAGGGCGCGAGCCCTCAGCCCGTTGGGGGTGAGCCCGAGCAGCTTGCTGCGAGGGCGAGGGGGCCTCGGAGAGGCCTCCCATGCAACCAGGCGGGGAGGCCCCGGTGAGCGCGGGCGCGGGGATCAAACGTCAGCGCTCGCTGCCCTCCGCCTGCTGGGGCCTCGCCGTGACCCACTACCGCGAGCTGACCCGCCAGCCGGTGTTCGGGGTCGTGCTCCTCGTGGGCGCGGTGGTCGTCGCGCTCTCGCCGGCGCTGGCGGTGTTCGCCCTCGGCGAGGGCGACGCGCTGGTGCTCGACCTCGGCGCCTCGGCGCAGCTGTTCTGCCTCGCGTTCCTCTCGGCGACCGCCGTCGCCCACGGCGCCGCCGAGCGCCTGCGCGACGGGACGACGCCGCTGGTGCTGACCCACACCTCGCCCCTGGTCGTGCTCGTCGGCCAGTTCCTCGGCGCCGCGCTGGCGCTGGGCCAGGCCTCGCTGCTGCTGGGGGTGATCCTCGTGTGGGGCGTGCGCCACGGCCCCGAGCGCCTGCACTACGGCGTGCTGGTGTGCGCCGGGGTCGCCCTCGCGGGGACCCTCGCCTGGGGGATCCGCGCCAGCCTCCAGCGCCGCCCGGTGGTCGGCGCCGCCGTCGCCGCGGCCACGGTGTGCATGCCCCTCGCGCTGCTGGCGAGCCTGGTCTTCGCCCGCGACATGAGCCCCCTCGCGGTACCTGCGTCGCTGAACGGCGTCGCCGTCGCCGCCAGCGTGCTGGCCGCCCTGGCGGGGACGACCTTCGCCGCGCTGGGGCTGGCCCTCGCCTCGCGGCTCCCGGCCGAGGCCGCGGCGGTGTTCACGCTCCTCGGCTTCTTCCTCGCGAGCTTGGTCCAGGCCGGCCTCGGCGCCGACGCCGAGATCGCGCGCAACGTGGGCGCGGTGGGCTGCGTCGCCGCGCACCTCTGGCTGCTGGGCGCGGTGTTCCGCCGCAGCCCGCTGGGCGGGGGCCTGGTGCTCGCGCTGAGCGTGGGCTGGGTGCTCCTCGCGGCGAGCCTCGACCTCGGCGCGGGGACGCGGCTGGCCCTCAGCTGGGGCGGGCCCGCCGTCGGCTGGGGCGTGTGGTGGGGCCTGCGCCGCGAGGGCGGCACCGGCTACGTCGCCTACCTCCTCGGCGGGGCGGCGATCGTCGTCGGCGAGCAGGTGCTCAAGGGCGGGCTCCTGACCTGGGTCGTCCCCGACCTGCAGCTGTTCTGGATCGCCGACGCCGCCTACGGCGACGCCAACGTGCCCCTCGACTACGTGGCCCGGGTCGCCGGCTACGCCGTCTCCTACTCCGCGGGCGCGTTGGGGGTCGGCGGCTTCTTCCTCGCTGGCCGCGAGCTGGGGTAGCGCTGGACAACACGGAACAAAACGTCTGCGCCTTGCTATCGTCCCGGGAGTCGAGCGGATTGGGAGGGAACACATGGCCGCTGAACCGGTCGAGGTGACCGACCCCTACGCCTCGTACGAGGTCAAGGCGGGGTTCACCGTCCTCCAGGCCGACTATGCGACCGCGGAGCCTCCCCTCCGCGACTACCTCGAGTGTCGGCTCAAGGTGGCGGCGTTCGCTGGGCACGCTCCCGCCACCCGCGCGCTGAAGGCTGCGGGGGTCAAGCCGCTCTCCGTTCCTCGCGGCGGTGAGCGCTGGTTCCTCGAGCTGAGCAAGCTGGGCCGGATCGCTCAGCTGCGCGCGTGCCTCGTGGGGGTGCTGCACGTCCTCCCCCGCTGGTCGTGCGACGACGCCGCACCGCACGTGGCGGCGCGTTGCGTGCTCGACTGGTTCGCGGCGAGCGAGGTGCGTGCAAAGCCGCGACGTCTGCGCACGGGGCTCGACGCGTGGCTGAAGACCCCCGAAGGCCGGCTGGAGCTGGCTTGCCACGAGGCCAGCGTCGCTTGCGAGGAGGCCGCCCAGGATCCTCCGGGGGGCTCGTTGGAGGAGCAGTTCGGGAACCGCTGCGTGGCGGAAGCCGCTGGAAGACTCGCGCGGAGCGTATGGGCCCACAGCCAGGGCCTTGCCTCGGATCACGCTTCTACGCTTCGTGAGGCGTTTAGCTGGGCAAGCCAACCGCTGGCTCCCGGCACAGGCAAGGGAGAGTCGCGCGCTGCCCAGCTGAATGCTGATTCGCGTCTAGCTCTCGCTGCCCTGCGGACTGCGGTCATGCCCGGCCTGCTGGCCTTCGCACTCGACCCGAGTCTGGGGCGGGCCTGAACACCGCGCGCAAGCTGGGGTAGTTCAGGCGCTCGCGGCGGCGCCGAGGCGGGGTAACGCGCTCAGCCGGCGTCGTCCGTTTCCGGCGGCGGCTCTGGCAGCGCCGGGCGCGGGACGGCAACCCAGGCCACCCAGGCAATGAACACCGCCTGAAACGGGAGCCGGGCGTAGAGCGCGACGGGGGAGACCTCAAGCTCGGTGGCGAAGCGCTCGGCCTCGACCGCCATGTAGATATTCGCCGGGAAGACCGCGATCAGGAGCGCGATCAGGCCGTAGGCCGCGAAGCGACGGGTGGCTGGGACGAGCAGCCCCATGCCGCCGAGGACCTCGCACACCCCGCTCACGTAGACGAGCGCCAGGGGCGCGGGGAACTGGGGCGGGACGATCTGCACGAAGAACTCCGGGTCGACGAAGTGGTAGACGCCGACGGAGGCGAAGAACACGGCCGCGGTGACGAGGGCCATGGTCTGGAGGCGTCGCTGGGTTTGGGGACGCACGCTCAACCTCGGCTGCTGACGGTCGCTGCCTTGCCGCTCAGGTCGAGCATGGGTTCCTCCTTCGCCGGCGAGTCTACGGGCGAACCGCTGCGGGCTCGACACCGGCCCGCGGAGTTCGCTACCCTTGCCGCCGCGGAGACCGCGGTGCGCACCTCGTTGATCCTGATCCGACACGGAGAGACCGACTGGAACCGGGAAGGCCGGCTCCAGGGCCATAAGGACGTGCCCCTCAGCGACGTCGGCCAGGACCAGGCGCGGAACCTCGCCCAGCGCCTGGGGGACGAGTTCGCCGGGAGCGAGGTGCTGGTGTTCACCAGCGACCTGCTGCGCGCGCGGCAGACGGCGGCGCCGCTGGTCAAGCGCCTGAAGGCCGACGTGATCGGCGCGCCTTACCTCCGCGAACGCAGCTTCGGCGTGGCCGAGGGCTTCACCTGGGAGGAGCTCCGCAAGCGCTGGCCCGAGGAGACCCGCGCGCACCGCTCGGGCAAGAACAAAGACGCCTACCCGGACTGCGAGCCGGTGGCCGAGTTTCGCTCGCGGGTCATGGCCGGGCTGCGGCGGATCCGACGCAAGGCCGACGGGCGGCTGGCGTTCGCGGTGACCCACGGCGGGGCGATCAAGGTCGTGCTGAAGGAGATCCTCGGGCCGAAGACGTTCATGATCCCCAACGCGGCCGTGTTCCGCCTGGCCTACCACGACGGGCGTTGGCAGCTTGTCAGCCGCTGAGGGGACACGCCGCCCGCGGGCCAGCCTGCTCGCCTACCGTTTCCTGCGGCGCGACGGGATCGTGCTCCGCCCCATGGGGAGTTACTCCGACCGCAAGGGCACGCTGAGCTTGCCCTGGATCATGACCCTCCCCGAGCGCAGCTCTGCCGAGGACCTGGGGAGCGGCGTCGTCGGCGTGCTCGAGCACGCGGGGCCGACTGGGCTGAGCTACGCGGAGGCCGAGGCGCAACAAGACCCGCAGGACGCCGCCCAGATCGAAGAGATCCGCTTGGAGTCGCGGGTGGGGCAGGTCGCGCAGGCCGGCGTCTCCGACGACGGGGTGCGCTGGACGGTCACCGCCTACGACCCCGTCGGGGAGGGGCTGGTCTACCTCCGCCCCGCCAAGCGCACGGTCGTCGCCTACGGCGAAGGCTGGGCGAGGCGCTGCGCGAGGCGCTCACACCGGACCGTTAGAGGGTTCGGCTCAGAACACGCCCGGGAGCAGTCGCTTCCTCGAGCGCATCGCGGCGACCCAGTCCGGGTTCTGGGCGAGGGTGGACTCTTCGGTGCGGATCCGGGCGGTGAGCACGAGGGCGTTGAGCGCGGTGAGCGCGACGGCGGAGATCCAGGCGGTGTGCAGCAGGGGGATCGCGGCGAGCTCGAGGATCACGACCAGGTAGTTGGGGTGGCGGATCCAGGCGTAGGGGCCGCCGGTCACGATCTCGCTCGGGGCGAGCACGCGCACGTTCCAGCTGCGGCCGAGGGTGCGCAGGGTCCACACGCGGAGCGCCGTCGCGAGGGCGAGGACGGCGCCAGCGCCGACGGCGAGGGGCACGATCAGTGGACGCTCGAGGAGCACGACCTCGAGCAGGGGGCCGATCAGCAGCCCGGCGTGGAGCAGGATCATCAGCGGGAACAGCCACGGCTCGGCCACCGGAGCGGCCTCGGTCCGACGGCGGCGGCGGGCGGAGACCACGAGCTCGCCCAGGCGGACCAGGGCCAGCACGGCGATCAAGGCGCTGAAGGCGATCACGCTCGGACGCACGGGTCTCCTCTCCTTTCTCCTCGTTTGCTTGGCGGCGACCCCTAAGATACGGGCAACCGCGGGATCCCCGCGCTGGGAGTTCCGCTGACCGCCGAACGCTTCACCCACGACGCGATCGTCGTCGGCGCCGGGCCCGCGGGGGCCTCGTTGGCGCTGCGGCTGGCTCGCGCCGGGCGCGGCGTGGCCCTCGTCGACGGGGCGAGCTTTCCCCGGGGCAAGGTGTGCGGCGAGGGCGTGCTGCCCCTCGGCGTCGCCGCCCTCGACGAGCTGGGGGTCCTGGCGGAGCTCGAGCCTCAGGGGCAACGCTTCCAGGGCGTGCGCTACCACCTCCCCGACGGGAGCCGGGCCGCCGGGCGCTTCCCGGGCGGGGCCAGCGGGCTGGGGATCGCGCGCGAGGTGCTCGACGCGGCGCTCGTCGACGCCGCGCGGGGCGAGGCCAACGTCGACCTGCGGCTGGGCGCCTGGGTCCAGGGCTTCACGAGGGACGCGAGCGGGGTCGAGGTGCGCCTCGGCGACGCGCTGCTGCGCGCGCCCCTGATCGTGGGCGCCGACGGAGGGCGCAGCGCTGTCCGTCGCGCGGCCGGGCTCGAGGCGCGGGCGCCCAAGCGCGAGCGCTTCGGGGTCGGCGTGCACGTCGACCACCCGCCCCGCGACGACGGCGAGCTCCCTCACGTGGAGGTCGTGCTCGGGCCCGGCTGCGAGCTCTACCTGACCCCGCTCAAGGCGACCCGTACCGGGGTCGCCGTGCTCCTCGAGCGCGCGGGCCTGGAGCGGATCCAGGGCGACCTCGACGGCGGCGTGCGCGGCCTGTTGCGCGCCAGCGGCGGACCCGCCGCGGCGCTGGCGGACGCCCCCTTCGCCGGCAAGGCCCGCGCGCTGGGTCCGCTGGCCCTCGGCGCGCGCGCGGCTCACGCCGAGCGGGTCGCGTTGGTGGGCGACGCGGCCGGCGCGCTGGATCCGATCAGCGGCGAGGGGATCGCGCTGGGGCTGGTGACCGCCGCCGAGCTCGCCGAGGAGCTCGAGGGCTGCTTCGCGGCCAACGACTTCAGCGCGCGACGACTGGCCGGCTGGACCCGGCGGCGGACCCGCGCGCTGCGCGCGCCCAGGCTCCTGACCGCGACGCTCCTGCACCTCGCCCGCCGGCCCAAGCGC
>Ga0070727_10005669_pt1 | contig 10103 bp, 6 predicted proteins | sample tdAd472_FD_66722 | JGI IMG/M metagenome (GOLD analysis project Ga0070727, IMG submission 66722) | Marine sediment microbial communities from the Atlantic coast under amendment with organic carbon and nitrate - tdAd47.2 | ecosystem: Environmental > Aquatic > Marine > Coastal > Sediment | place...
CCATGTCCGTCGTCGTATACATGGTATAGGTAGGCGCAATATCTAGTACCGCTACTTTTTTTATCCGTTCTGGATAGTCCAAGGCTATCCGGTGCGCTACTCGCCCTCCTCTATCATGCCCGGCTAGGTCAAACTTTTCAAAACCTAAGGACTGCATCAATAAAACCTGATCTCTTCCCATCGCTCGTTTGGAATAGGGAGCGTGATCTTCGGTCGTAGGGGGCTTAGTCGTGTCGCCATAGCCTCGGAGGTCACTGACGATTACGGTAAAGTGTTTAGCCAGGTCTGGCGCGACTTTGTGCCACATGACGTGGGTTTGGGGATAGCCATGAAGGAGGAGGAGGGGAGGTCCGCTTCCGGCTTTTACATATGGGATTTTGATTCCATCTATGATGGCCTGTGAAGTGTCGAAGGTGTCAAACATGGGCGTGTTTAGTACGGTGTAAAAAAGAAAAGGAACTAAGGGCAATAAGACTTCAGCAGTTTTCTAATGGCGTACTCGGTAAACTTCAAAAGTCTAAGTCTTAGCTAGCTTGGTGGATACTGCAGGTGGAAAATCTATCTGGCTAGGCGCCTGCAACGGCTAGAGCTGATCGCCAACATTCAAATCTGCTCCAAAATAGGCTCGACCTCTTCTTCAACCACCGTTTCCGCTTCCTCCTCTTCCTCGCCTCCTTTTTTTGGCCAAATATGGAAACCTCCCTTCGTGAAATCGGATAATTTCCATGTTCCCCAAATTCCATTTTCATCGACATGTCCGTCATAGAAAACGGAATGAGTGGCGTAATTCTTAGTCATTTGGCAGCGCATGTTTTCTTTGTCATAGGTACCCCTCCAATTGAAGCCCCCGACATCATCACTACCCGTTCCTTTTACGATGCCATTTTCGAAATGAAGCAGGAAACCCATCTCTCCTTTGGGCAGAAAGCTGAGGTTGTATTTATAGAAACCTTCCCATTCTCCGGAGGGGAAAAGAGGATGTGTTTCCTGCTGATTGTTATTTGAAGTACTCATTAGTTATACTAGACAAAACGATATCCATTTTTCGCCAGGGGTAAAGATCGTTCGCGTACACCCGTAGCTGCAGCAATGGCATTGACCAGGGCGGGGGCAGCGGGTGGCGTGCCGGGTTCACCTACACCTCCTGGGTATTCATCGACCTCCATGATATGTACCGCGACCGTTGGTGATACGTTCATGCGAACCATATCGTACTGTGGGAAATTATACTGCTCAACCTGGCCATTGTTCCAGGTAATCTCGCCGTATAGTGCAGCCGATAGACCAAAAATGATTCCGCCCTGCATTTGTGCTTCGATGGTGTTCGGGTTGACATATTGCCCGCAATCGATCGCGCAATAATAGTTGTCAATGGAAAAGGTTTTATCTCCTAGGTGGGTTATTTCTGCTACTTCCGCCACAATAGAGCCAAAGGACTTATGAAGTGCAATACCTCGGAATTTATTCTCAGGAAGTGGCGTTTTCCAATTACTCATTTCAGCTGCCTTGTCCAATACGGCCTTGAAACGAGAATGCTCACCCAGTTTGGAACGCCGGAATTCGTATGGGTCTTTGCCCGCAGCAGCGGCACATTCATCCATGAAGCATTCCGTAAAGAAGCCATTTTGAGAACTCCCCACACTACGCCAATAGCCCACCTGAATCGGCAGGTCTAATTGTCCAAAGGCGACGCGTCGATTGTTCATATGATAGGGTAGGTGCATGGCTCCTTCCGTTGTAGCGACATCGTCTTTAGGCTTAACGGCCATTGATGGCATCACACGACTCATCGAACTATTACTTACAGATTGCAGGGCAATCATATTGTCCCAGGCCTCTATTTCTCCCTTGTCATTCACTGCTGCTTTAAACTGACTAGCCACAGCAGGGCGATACATATCATTACGCATATCTTCCTCTCGCGTAAATACGGTTTGGATAGGGGTACCCGGTATATTTTGAGCAATAGCAGCTGCGATTTTAATATAATCGGGTTCTGCCCTACGGCCAAATCCACCCCCTAGGAAAGTCGTGTTTACCCGGATAGCACTTTGGTCAATACCTAATACTTCATTTACTGCGTTTTGGACCACAAATGGGGCCTGATGACCCACCCAAACTTCAGCTTTACCCTCATCTACTCGTACCGTGCAGTTCATGGGTTCCATCGTGGCATGTGCCAAGTAAGGAACGTCATAACGAGCTTCAATTACCTGGCTACTATTAGCGAGAGCGGTGTTTACATCACCTTCGTCTTCGGGAGTAGCCAGTGGCTTATCCGCCAGAATTTCCGTCAACTGTTGAGCGATACTAGCGGATGAAATACCGGTATTCCCTCCATCATCTTCTGCCACATCCAGTGCCAAGGCGGCATTTTTGGCCCGCCAGGTATTATCGGCTATTACGGCTGCACCAAACTCAGTCAGTACTACCTTTTTCACGCCGCGCATTCCCGCTATATCATTTTGGTTGTTGATGCCGGTAATCTTCCCTCCGATGGTGGCTGGGTGTCGAACCGCCGCATACAACATGTTATTCGGTCTTACATCCAAACCAAACTCTGCATCGCCAGTCACTTTCTCAGGTATGTCCACTCGTTGAATGGGCTTCTGGATGATAGTCCAGTCCTCTTTTTTCTTTAATGCTGGAAGCTCTTTTATCTTGATGCTAGCAGCAGCTTGGGCGAGTTCTCCATAGGAAAGTCGCTCATTTTTGCTATTGATGATATAGCCTTTCTCTGCCCGACAATCTGCCACTGCAATTCCCCATTGGTCTGCGGCGGCTTTTTTCAACATTTCACGAGCCGTTGCTCCGGCATAACGCATATTATTGAAGCCATCGGGAATAGAGGTACTACCTCCGGTTCCAACGATACCAATGAAAGTGTACACCTTTTCCATCATCGAATACCCCTTAAAAGCATTGGGCTCTTTTTGGGTGACGAGGAAGGTGTTGGTATAAGGTTTATCCGGTTGTGGATGGACTACCTCGATATTGTTCATATCTATTTCCAACTCCTCGGCGATTAACATCGGCAGCGCGGTATAAACACCTTGGCCCATTTCAGCTCTGGGTACGGCTAGTGTAACGGTATTGTCGGGAGCAATCCGAATCCAGGCATTCAAGGACGAACCTTCTCCCATGCCTATGCCAGAGTACTTCTTGATGGCTTTATTCATGTACATATTGCCAGCCACTCCCACTACTAATCCGGTACCAGCTAGCCCTCCAGTAATGATAAAAGCCCTACGGGTCCACTTTTTCTTTTTAGAATTATCTTTTGCCATTATTGGATGTTTTACAAGCTACTTAATAACGAATTCTCTCCTGCTCTCATCTTAGCGGCCGCCTTAATAGCCGATCGCACCCGCTGATAAGTTCCACAACGACAAATATTCGTCATCGCTTTATCAATGTCTTCATCGCTAGGATCAGGATTACCATCCAATAAGGCTTCTGCGGCCATAATCATACCGGATTGGCAATAACCACATTGGGGAACCTGGTGTTCTATCCATGCTCGTTGAACAGCAGATAGTTGATTTTCGCCGCCGGCTATTCCTTCAATGGTTTTGATCGATTTTCCTACGGCAGCTGCCACAGGAAGAATGCAAGTACGCGTGGCAACACCATCTAGCATTACCGAACAAGCACCACAAGCTGACACGCCACAACCATACTTAGTGCCGGTCATATTGAGTTCATCGCGTAATACCCAGAGGAGTGGCATTGTTTCCTCCACCTCCACATTTATTTTTTTCCCATTAATATTCAATTCCATTAGTACTATTTTAGTGTTCTATTGCTGTATAGAAACAGTGAGTTGTCTCGTACATTATGTTAGGCACTAAGCTCGACTCGCTTATTCATCACCGCAAACCAGAGTGGTGGTATCAACGACATCAGAATGGCTACCGGGTATCCCATTGGCAATTGAGGGCTTTCTTCGAAATGTCGCAACACCTGGTATTTTCGAGTAGCCTTGAAATGGTGATCCGAGTGGCGGGTCAATTCATACAGGAAAATGCGGCCCAGTTCATGATCCGAATTCCAGGAATGTTGAGGCTGCACCGGCTCATAACGGCCAGAAGTTAGTTTTTTTCGACGTAGGCCATAATGCTCGATGTAGTTGACACTTTCCAGCATTAAGAAACCAATGACTGCAATAGCTACGGCATATCCGATCATATTCCAGCCTAATAACAGCCCGATAGTAAGCAAGTAAGCCAACTGAATGAGTTGGAAACGAAGCATTTCATTTTCCCAGCTGAAAGTGGCTTTACCCATTTTGCTTAATCGACTAAATTCCAAGCGCCAAGCATTGATATAGCCTCCTATTACGGAGCGAAACCAGAATAAATAAATGACTTCGCCACGCCTGGCGGAAGCGGGGTCTTCATCGGTTGCTACATGCTTATGGTGCCCTCGGTTGTGTTCAATAAAAAAGTGCATGTATAATGCGGAAAGGAGTAAGAACTTGGACATGAACTGTTCATATTGGGTGGTTCTATGCCCCAATTCGTGTCCTACATTAATCCCAATCGTACCGACGACCAAGCCTACATTAAGCGTCATGCATACCACCTCGTAGGTTTCTAATGGCTGAGTGCCGAGCAAATGAAAATAATAAGCGACTAAGCCCCAAAGGATAGGAATATTTAGATAGAGGAGATAATCGAAAAAGCGATTGGAGCGTTTACTAGATTCTTCCTTGGGAGAAAGATTATCTGGCGTGCCAGGAAGGAAGGTTTCTAAGATGGGAATAGCCACAAAGCCTACATAAATACTTCCCAATGACCACCATCCCCCAAAATAAAGGCCTAAATAGCCAGCTAAGGGAGCAAGATAGGCAATGAGGTACTTACTATCCTTCCACATTATCAATCGTTTTTAAGTTTCATATTTTTGTAAATAGCCGCGTCTAATATACATAAACAATAGCAATTACGTACATTTGCAGCCGTTCAAAACTGACAGAGATTGGCTTTTGTCAGTTTTCATAAACAATAGACTATTCAGGACTGTTTAGTTTTTTCAAATAAAATCGAAAACACTTTATAGAGATGGATCATAAATTTTATTCCTTAAGTGTCAAGAGTGTGCACAATGAAACAGAGGATGCAGTGACACTCACCTTCGACATTCCTACCGAGCTGAGCGATACTTTTAAATATACCCAAGGACAATACCTTACTTTGAAGTTTGATTTAAACGGAGAAGAGGTCAGGAGATCCTATTCCATGTGCAGCAGCCCCCTCGACCCAGATATTGCGGTGACGGTAAAACGTTTGGAGGGAGGCTTAGTGTCTACACATATTAATAATAAATTGAAAGGGGGAGATATCGTAGAAGTAATGCCCCCCGATGGCCGCTTTTTTACGCCACTTCAAGAAGAGAATCGTAAAACTTACTACCTCATTGCTGCGGGTAGTGGCATCACGCCATTAATGTCTATTATTAAGACGATTGTGGAAAAAGAACCGCAGAGCACGATTCACCTTTTATATGGAAACCGAACAGAGGAGAGTATTATTTTTAAAGCTGATTTAGATCAATTAGAGAAACGTTACGCAGGACAATTTGCGGCTACGCACATTTTGAGTCAGCCCAAACGAGAAAAAAGCAAAGGCGTTTTTGGATTGCTGTCTAAAGGGGCGCTTCGCTGGCGTGGCTTAGTGGGGCGTATCGATGCCCAAAGAACCAGCACTTTCTTAGCAGAAAATCCAGCTACATCCAAATCCGTAGAGTACTTCATCTGCGGACCGGGAGAAATGATCGATATTGTAGAAAATACCTTAGTCAATAAGGGAATCGATAAGGGAAATATTCACACGGAAAGATTTACCACGGCAGTGATAAAAGAAGAAGATCGAGCTAAAGGAACCGCTGGTGCACAATTGACCGTTCACCTCAATGGACAAAAAATTGAAGCTTCAGTACCAGAAGGTAAAACGGTATTGGATGTGCTGCTGGCGGCCAAAAAAGATCCTCCCTACTCCTGTACTTCAGGGGCTTGCTCTACTTGTATGGCCAAGGTGATCAAAGGAACCGTGAAAATGGATGTATGCTATGCGCTCGATGATGAAGAGATCGCTGATGGCTATATCTTGACTTGCCAGGCTCACCCCACAAGTGATGAGCTAGAGGTGACTTACGACGTTTAGTGCTTGTTTGGGCAAACCTCACTTGCCCCAAGTGTGGATTCGGAAATGCTCTAAGATTCTGTTTAGGCCTATTTTTATTGTGAACAAAAGACCACAATTGTTAAGTAATAGCTAATTTAGGTGTGCTAAACCAACTCGCTATTCCATAAAATGTATCCTTTTTGAGCTTTCTGCGTCTTATATAAAGCCATACAAGTTCACAAGACTTCAAAACCTTAGCTTATGAAAAGGTACATATCAGTCCTAGTTCTTCTATTCGTGGTCTATTCGGGTTTTGCGCAAGCAGAAAAAATCAGGCTTAGTAGCGATGTCAATACCGCATTCGAAGAAAGTGCTCCTATGGTCAGCCCTGACGGTAAGACGCTTTATTTTGTCAGAATTGGGGACCCAAAGAATAATGGTCAGGCAGATGAGGCAGATATTTGGGTGAGCCGAAAATTGTTGGATAACAGCTGGAGTCGGGCGGTAAATGTGGGCGCACCGCTTAATAATCATTTTTCCAATAGAGTAGTATCCATCATTCCTACTGGACATCAACTCTATCTCATCAATACCTATAAAAAGTCTACGGCACAATTAGCCCTTAGTCAACGCGAAGGCCGCACTTGGTCTTTTCCTCGAAAAGTGGAATTGGATAGCCTAGGCGATCCGCGAGCGGGTATTGATTTTCATATCAATAGCTGGGGTAATATCATGGTGGTTTCCATGGCTCGAAAAGATGCCATTGGGCAACGGGATTTATACGTTTCCATAAAAAAACAAGACGGAGAATGGTCGTCTCCTAAGCATATGGGAGATGTGATTAATACCAAGCATCAGGAGATGTATGTTTTTTTAGCCTTGGATGGTAAAACATTGTACTTCTCATCAAATGGACATGGTGGATTGGGAGGAATGGATCTTTTTGTAAGCCGTCGATTGGATGAAACCTGGACCAGTTGGTCGAAGCCCAAAAATTTAGGGGAGCAGGTCAATAGTAAGGCAGATAATATCTTTATCAGTGTTCCTGCGGCCGGTAATCCTGCCTATATCATGGATAAAGGAGAAGGGGGGATCGCGGATATATATACGGTAGAGCTTCCCGATAGTTTTTTGGCCAATCCGGTCGTGTTAGTGCATGGTCGCGTAGTCAATGCTGCTGGGGATAAGGATCTTGAAGGAGTAGAAGATGTCATTAATGTAAATGCACCGCAGGCTCGCAGTGCTTTGGAATCCAAGAGTAAAGAATTTAAAGTGATTGTACCGTATGGCGAGGAGGTCAGCCTTCACACTAAAGTAGAAGGTTACTATCCTGTCAGCCCTCCACTTGCATTTGGTGAAGATCAAGTACAATCACAAGTAGACTTTGATAGTCGAAATATTCTTGCCTCAAGTAACCTAGGACAGGGATATTACCAGCGAGATGATGAAATTGAATCTTTGAGTCTCAAACTGGATACCCTGAGTAATGAGTTGCAACAACTAGAGCTTACCCGACAAGCGTATCGAGAAAAATTGGCTGCTGAGCGAAAGGCAGGCAAGTCCGTTTTACCCCAAGATGATCCTGCGCTTAAAGCCTTGGAACATAAATATACGGCCTACCTACGTGGCCTTAAAGATACGATCCCGCCAACAAGAAAAGTAAAGAAAGCTAAAGAAGATAAGGAGCTAGAGGCCATGAAAAAGCGGTATCGGAATCATTTTAAACTAAAGAAAGAGCCCGAGCCGAAACCTGCTGCATCCGGTAGCCGATACCTTGACAATACAGAGAATAGGCGTTTTGAGAAAATGAAAGACTCGATTGCGTTAGAGTTAAAGGCAGCCCTGAAGCCAAAGGTACAAGAGGAACTCAAGCAGGAGCTAGAAGGGGAGGTTCGAAAAGAGGTGGTACAAGAGATAGAGGCACCTAGTAAAAAATACCTTTTTGATGAATCGAAGAAGGAATGGGAACTCCACCTGCAAAACAACCTTAAGGGTAAAGATATTTCAGTAAAGGGAAGCAGTGCGACGCCAAAAAAAGAAATAGCCGCCTGGGAGAAGCAATTGGGAAAAGATATCAAAAGCACGATTAAAGATGAGGTCGAATCGGATCTTCGCGATAGTATGAAGGAGGATGTAAAAGGCGCTTTAAAAGAGGAAGCGATTTACTTCGCCAAGAAAAAAAGGGCGGAGGAAGTTGAAGCCGCCTTGCAGCAACGCATTCTACAGCAAATCAAAGAAGAAGAACGTCAGACCGAGAGAGGTCGGTATGTACCCGATTCGTACGACACGCCCGTCAAGGCTTTAACTCCTCCTACTTATCGAGAGGTTGAGCAAGACCTATTGCTGATACCTGCTACAGTAGGTCAGACGATCCCATTGCACCATATTTATTTCAACCCCAATACCGCCCAATTCAAGGCCAAGGCTTACACAGAGCTAGAAAGAATAGTTCTTTTCCTACAAGAAAATGCCACCATCAAAGTAGAAATTGGCGGACACACCAATGGCTGGCTAAGTCATTCTCAGTCGATGCAGTTATCCAAACAACGCGCCCAGGCAGTCGCCAATTACCTGACTTCACATGGAATAGCCGATAACAGGATTACGCACAAAGGCTATGGTAAAATTCGGCCAATAGCCGATAATGATACGCTAGAAGGTCGTCGGAAAAACCAGCGGATAGAGATGAAAATCCTAGAGTAACTTTTGGGGTGGTAAGAGGAGGAGAAGTGAAGTAGGGAAATGGTGAAGTGGGTGAAGTGGGTGAAGGTCTTCAATGATTTGCCTGCGCATTGGGTTTAGTAATAAATCTTGAGGCTGAAGTAATTTAGCTCCATACCATTCAACTCAGCATAAAGTCTAATAGGCAAAATAATACAAAACTTATTAGCAGATAGTTTCTTCCTTTTCAGCCAATCTCTTTGTACCTTCCGGCTCACCTTCACGAAGAGGTATTCATCCAAAAACGCCCTATATGAAGATTTCAAAGGTAAAGGTTTGGTCCGAAAACCTGGCGCTTTCTCGTCCCTATACGATTGCTTATCGCACGATTGAAAATGTAGAGAATATTTTTGTGGAATTGCACACCGCCAAAGGCTTGGTAGGAATAGGAGCCGGTTCTCCTGCGATTTTTGTTACAGGAGAGGACTTGGCAGGTAGCTTAGCGCTATTACAGACGGAACTGCCCGCTATTTGTGAGGGAAAGGATATCCGGCACCTGTATGAGATATTGGCGGATGTTCAACAGAAAATGAAAGGCCGCCCGGCTGCCCAAGCGGCAGCAGATATTGCCTTATACGACCTTTTTGCCCAGTACATGGATGTACCATTGGTGAAATACCTGGGGCAGTGTCACAAAGGTCTACCCACTTCGGTAACGATAGGTATCATGTCGGTAGCGGAAACCCTAGCAGAAGCTAAAGATTGGCTGTCTCAAGGATTCAAGATACTTAAGGTGAAGACGGGGAGTGAGGTAGACAGGGATATTGCGGTCATCAAAAAACTGCGCGAAACCCTAGGATATGATTTTGGTATTAGAGTGGATGCTAATCAAGGCTATGACTTGGCCGGATTAGAAAAATTCTTGGAGGGGGTTCAGGAAGAAAAGCTAGAATTCGTAGAGCAACCCTTCCCGAGGGGGAAATTCCAACAATTACAAAGAGCAGCAGAGCATGTTCGGCTGAAATGTGCGGCGGATGAAGATTTGCATAATCCAAAAGATGCGATTCCATTATTAGCTACGCCCATTCCCTATGGCATTTTTAATATTAAACTGATGAAGTGTGGTGGAGTAGAACCCGCCCTTGCGATTGCGAGCATGGCAAAATATAGTGGACTACACTTGATGTGGGGGTGCAATGATGAAAGTATTGTGAGTATTACAGCGGCTTTGCATACGGCATTGGCTTGTCCTGCTACCCGCTATATCGACTTGGATGGTAGCTTGGATTTAGCAAAGGATGTAGTGGAAGGTGGCTT